>Ga0209689_1004340_pt1 | contig 10282 bp, 9 predicted proteins | sample GraSoiAngelo_149_FD_187119 | JGI IMG/M metagenome (GOLD analysis project Ga0209689, IMG submission 187119) | Grasslands soil microbial communities from the Angelo Coastal Reserve, California, USA - 14_1009_09_30cm (SPAdes) (version 2) | ecosystem: Environmental > Terrestrial > Soil > Grasslands ...
CAATCCTGCGATACAATTCCATATCAATTGCCGGAGGCAATTCGGCGCTGGTCCGCTCATGCTGCGCTCCGGCTGGCCCACGTAGATACTGGCTGCGGCGACCTCTCGAATAGAAGGCCTGGTGATGAGATCGGCTGGTCGCCCTGCGCCGCCCGGCATGTCCATCGCCGGCAAGGCTCAATCATCCCCCTACCGCTGCAAGTGGGTGCGTCGCTACTTGAGCGACCTGGCGATCCCGATCGCTTGCTCCTGCGTGAGGTTTCCCTCGATACGGAAGACGCGGCCGTTCGCCGACCAGAGCAGCGTATTCTCCTCGGTCGCGCGAACGGAATCCCGGATCACCGCCCCGCTCGGGTCGTAATACTGCACGATGCGGAGGCCGGTCAGCCAGTAGGCCTCGTCGCCAAGGCCTCTCACCGGCTGCGCCTGGGAGGAGCTGAGGACGCCCTTGCCGGCGATCGGCAGGCCCTTTCCGACGGGAGCGTTCGTCTCGAACAACGCGTACGGCGTGCCGTCGCTATGCCGGAAGAAAAGGACGGCGGCTTTCACCGAGCGGAAGTCCTGGATGAGCACTCGATCGGGTTCAGTGGTAGCCGCATCGCCGGGGAGAAGCAGCGGCAAGCCGAGCCGCGCTTCCGCCTCTTCGAGAGTAACCTGAGTACCGCTGATCTCCCGCGTCAGGTCTTTGGGCACCTCGGCCGTCTCGAAGATGTTGATGCGGTCGAAGAGATCGGCGATGGCGTCGCGGGCCGGGCTGGCCACGCCCGCGATAAAGGCGAGCGCGACGGCGGCGGCAGCGATTGCCGTCAGGGCGAGCTGCCACGAAGGTGCGGCGGCCCGCCGCGTGCGATCCGCCTCGATCCGCGACCGGACCCGGGATGCCAGCGAGGGCGCCTCGGGGAACGCGATCGCACGGCTGAGCAGAGTTATGTCGCGTTCCAGGCGGTCTATCTCCTGCTGCATTAAGTTGTCTCTCCCAATAGCTGTGGGTATCGCTGCACGACCACCTCTCGAAGCTTGCCGAGCGCCCGGTGCAGGCGCGATTTGACTGTGCCCTGCGCGCAGCCCAGGTATTCGGCCAGCTCGCGCTCGGGCAGATTGAGGAAGTAACGCAGGTAGACGACGACCCGCTCCTGCTCCCGCAGCGACTCCAATGCAGCCCATACGAGCCGCGCACGCTCCCGGTCGATCACGGTCTCGTCGATGCTATGCGGGAGCGGTCGCTCGCGCACGGCAAGCCGTTCGGCGGCCGCGACGCCCCGGCGGCGAGAGCGGTGCATCGTGAGCGCCTGGTTGATGACGATGCGCAGCAGCCACGGCCGGAACTCGTGCCCCGGCCGGAAGCTTCGGATCGCCTTGTATGCTTTCACAAGCCCCTCCTGAGCGGCGTCTTCCGCCTCATCGGCATCGCGCAGGACCAGAAAGGCGGCCCGGAAGGCGCCCTCCTGGTGGCGGCGCACGAGCTCCTCGAAGGCGGCGGCGTCGCCCTGCTGTGCGGCGGCGATGAGCGTCTCGTCTTGCAGAGAAGTCCTCTCGCAGAGTCTACTCCGCAGGCTTGGGGTTGGTTCCCGGTTCGTCACCGAATCGGGAGCGCATAAGCGAGTGAACGCGTCGGATACACAGATTGGCCACCGTCAAACGAATCAGCAGTGTGAAGCGGAGAGAGCTAAAGCTCTGTCCGTACGGGGAGAGTCCGAGCGCGACGTATAATGGGCGCATGCCCGACGATGGACGAGCGGTAAGAGATAAAAGGTCTTCTCGCATCAACAATTCCTGGCCAGAAGCCTTCCGGATCGCTATACTCGGGGAGATGGTGCAGATCCAGGTCGACGGCTTCAATGGGCCGATCGACCTCCTGCTCGAACTCATCGACCGCAACCAGCTCGATGTTAGGGCCCTCTCGCTCGCTGAAGTGGCAGACCAGTACTGGCGTGAAATCGATTCCGCCGACGGCGTAGAGCCCGAAGTCCTCGCCGAGTTCATCACCGTCGGCTCCAAGCTCCTCTACATCAAGTCCTGCGCGATCATCCCAAGCGCAGAGCCGCCGGCTGAAGGCCTTGCCGAGCGAATCGAGCAGGCGGCAGGAGAACTGACGGCGATGCTGGAAGAGCACAAGCGCTTCAAGGACGCCGTGGAGCTGTTCCGTCAGCTAGAGGACGAAGGCCGCCGCACCTACGGCCGTATCGCGCCCGGAAAAGGCGTGGCGCTGCCGCCGGGGCTCGAGGGCGTGACCCTGGACACGCTGCTTACCGCCGTCAAGGAAGCGCTCACCCGCAAGCCGCCCGAGCCTGAGGAAGCGGTTCTTCACATTGAGCCGATGACCGTGAACGAGAAGATCGAAGAGATCGGCGCAGCGCTCGAGCAGAAGCGCGGCCGCCTGCGCTTCCGTCCCCTGCTCGCGAAATGCGAGACGCGCACCGAGATTGTCGTGTTATTTATGGCGCTTCTGGAGATGATCAAGAGCGGCCATCTCTGGGCGGAGCAGGAGCGGGCCTTCGGCGATATCGTGCTCGTTGAGGCCGTAAAGACACCGGCCTAGCTGCGGATGCCACCGGCACAAGCGCAGCACCAATGAACAGAGCGAGGCTCCGTAGGGGCGAGGCACCCCCGTTTATGATGATGTGGGTTGGCGAGAGAAAATATAGCGGCGAAGCAAGTCTACAGATGTTGGCGCGGGTGCCTCGCCCCTACGGGAAGGGTGGTTTACGGGCTTATCGCCGACGAGGACGAGGACGGCCGCCGGAGTTATCCGGGACGATGTCCAGAGTGCGGCCGTTAAGCTGTGTACCTTTTAGCGCCTCCATGGCCGCTTCCGCGGCGGAGCGGTCCGCTATCTGCACGTAGGCGAAGCCCTTTGTTCGGCCGCGGCGATCGCTGACGATCTTCACTGAAGAAGGCTCGCCGTACGGGGCGAAGGCCGCCTTGAGCTGGGCCTCTGTCGTCCCATGTGCAAGGTTTCCTACATAAAGCCGCGGCAAAATGTCGCCTCCCCTTCTACGCCACTGCCCGCCGGCGTGACCAGCGGCTTCGCCGCCAGCCGCGCGACGCGGCGGGCCGAGCCGGCGCTGCCTGTACTGTCGTGCCGTCGGCGCTCAGCCGAGGCAGCCTGACGCCCAGGCCGCGCTCGATCGATTGCCACTTCGCCAGGTCGGTGGCGCTGACCAGCGTGATCGCCCGCCCGGGGCGCCCCATGCGCGCGGTGCGGCCTACGCGGTGCGTGAACAGCTCGTGTGTCTCCGGCAGTTCGAAATTGATGACGCGCTCGATGTGCAGGATGTCGAGACCTCTCGCGGCGACATTCGTCGCGACAAGGATCGGCACGCGCCCGGAGCGAAACGAGTCCAGCGCTCTGTCCCTTTGTGCCTGGTTCAAGTTTCCCTCCAGGACCGCAACTCGTAGCCCGGCCACCTGAAGCCTGCGGCCAAGATTGCGGACGCCGCGCTTAGTGCGGCCGAAGACGAGCGTGGCGCCCTCGACGGGTTCCTTGAGCAGCCGGAGCAGAGTCTGGAACTTGTCCTCGTGGTAGACCTCCATCACGACATGCTCGATGTCCGGTTCGCTCCCATCGTCCTCGCTGGCTTTGACGATCTCGGGGTCTCGCTGGTGCTTAGCTGCTATCTGTTCCACCCACGAAGGTGTCGTGGCGGAGAAGAGCGCGGTCTGGCGGCTGCGCGGGGTCATGGCGATAATGCGCTCGACGTCCGGCGCGAAACCGCGGTCCAGCATCTCGTCGGCCTCATCCAGCACCAGCATGCGCAAGTCCTGTAAGCGAAGCGAGCGCCGCTTGATCTGATCGAGAACCCTGCCGGGCGTCCCGACGACCACCTGGGCTCCGCCCGCGAGCGCCTGCTCCTGCGAACCGTAACCGACGCCCCCGTAGAGCAACGTCACCTTGATGCCTCCCGCGCGGCCAAGCTGCGACAGGACATCGCCCACCTGGCGCGCGAGTTCGCGGGTCGGCGTGAGGACGAGGGCCTGAACGTGACGTCGCTGAGGGTCAATACGCTCGACTATGGGCAGGCCGAAGGCGAGCGTCTTGCCGGAGCCGGTCTGCGCCTGCGCGATGATGTCGCGGCCTTCGAGCAGAATGGGAATGGAACTTGCCTGTATGGCCGTCGGCGTTTCGATGTTCATTTCGGTGAGCACCCGATGACTGGATGCCCGGAGTTGGAAGGTATGGAAAGACGACAAAAGAATCCTTTCGCGGCTGGAACTGAGGGACGATAAGACCGAGCGGTCGGAAAGTAATCGTGTCAGCGTAAACGTTAATGTTGATTTGAGTATACGTGTTGGGCGGCCAGAACGCAACGCCGAAACGGCGCCTCGTTCCGCTGGCAGGTGCCAGCCGCTTCCCGTACACTTGTCTCGCGATGGCACGCATTCTGAAGTTCCTATCGGGGCGCAAAATGACTAAGAACGAGCGCGTAGCCGCCGCTCTCAAGGGCGATCACGTCGACACCGTGCCTGTCTCGGCCTGGTGGCACGACTTCGAACGCGAGTGGTCCGCCGCCGACCTTGCTGCAGCCACACTGGAGGCGTACCGGAAATACGACTGGGACTTCATCAAGGTGAACCCGCGGGCTAGCTATTTCGGCGAGGCATTCGGGGCAAAGTACGCCCCGCGAGAGGGCCGCCAGCCGGACCTCATCGAGCCGGGCATCAGCTCCGCGGAGCGTCTGCGCCGGATCGAGCGGCAGGACGGCAGGAGCGGCGCCTGGGCGGAGCAGCTCGAGGCGCTTCGCCTGATTGCTGCCGGGCTCGACGACGAAGCCCCTTTCGTACAGACAATCTTCTCGCCGCTGGCTACGATGAGCCGCATCACGGGCTCGACGAAGTACGTCCAGCGGCTGATGAAGGAGAACCCCGACGAGTTGCTCGCCACGCTTCAGCCGATCGCGGAGACGCTCGCGGCGTACTCGAAGGCAAGTCTAGACGCAGGGGCGGCCGGAGTCTTCTTCGCGACGGTCGAGTGGGGCTCGGCAGATGTCATCTCTATGGAGGACTACAACCGCTTCGCCCGGCCGTTCGACCTGAAGGTGCTCGAGGCGGTGCAAGGCGCGCCGTTCAACGTCGTTCACGTCTGCCGGACGAACAATCACCTGTCGCGGTTGCTTGATTATCCCGGCATCGCCGCCTTCCACTGGGCGGTGCACCAGCAAGGCAACCCATCGTTATCAGAGATCGCCGCGAAGACTGACCGCGCGGTGATGGGCGGTGTCTCTCAGGAAGAGACGATGACTTCCGGCCCACCGCAGGGTGTTTCACGAGAGGCGCACGCAGCCATCGACGAGACCAAGGGGCTGCGCTTCTTCCTGGCGCCCGGCTGCTCGATTGACCCGATGACGCCGGAGGCCAACCTGCGCGCTCTGGTCAAGGCCGCGCGCTGATGAGCGTCTCGCTCGCGCGACGCGAGCTTTCGCGCATCGCGCCCGGCCGCCCGTGCGGCGTGACGATCGGCGTCTTCGACGGCGTGCACCGCGGGCATCAGCATCTCATAGGCGTACTGCTGGAACGCGCGCGACCGGAAGGGTTAGCCACCGTGGCCCTTACCTTCAACCCGCACCCGCGAACGGTCCTGCGGCCGGGGACCGCCATCACGTACCTCACATCCCTCGAGGAGCGCGTGGAGCTGCTGCAAGGCCAGGGGGTCGACTCAGTCGGCGTGGTCGCCTTCACCTCGGAGCTAGCGCAGCTCTCGGCAGAGGACTTCCTCTCGCTGCTCGTACAGGAACTGGAGATGCGGCTGCTCGTCGTCGGCCCGGACTTCGCGCTCGGCCGTAACCGGGCCGGTACGATCGGCGTGATGAGAGAGATCGGCGAGCGCCTCGGCTTTCGCGTAGAGGTAGCGCCGCTGCTCGCTGAAGCAGACGAGAAAGTCGGCTCGAGCGCCATCCGCCAGGCTCTGGGAGCCGGCGATGTCGAGCGCGTTGGCCGGCTGCTGGGACGGCCGTTCTCGCTGCGCGGGCCGATCGTGGCCGGCGACCGCCGCGGCCGTGCGCTCGGCTTCCCGACCGCGAACATCGCGCTTGGCCTCGACCGAGCCCTTCCTGCCTACGGCATCTACGTGACGCGCGCGTATGTGCGGGAGAGCGCCCACGAATCGTGCACGAGCATCGGCATACGACCCACGTTCGACGTCGAGCCGCGGCCGGTAGTCGAGACGTTCATCCTCGATTTCGACGAGGATATCTACGGGCGAGAAATGCAAATCGACCTGCTGCGCCGCCTACGTGGGGAAGAGAGATTCGCTTCGGCCGAGGCGCTGATCGCTCAAATACATAAAGATATCGAGAACACGCGCGAGTGGTTCAAGGCGAATGGTTAGGAGCGAGGAACAAGGAGCGCGAGGCCGGAAAACACGAAGCGCCCGGGTTCCCCCGGACGACGAACTCCGCTGGATCACTGAGCGAGCCGTTGTCGACATTATTCCGCGCGACGAGTTCATAGAAGCCCTGAAGTCGGGGCGCGCCTTGCGCCTTAAGATGGGATTCGACCCGAGCGCACCGGACTTGACGCTCGGCCACGCTGTGGGCCTGCGCAAGCTGCGCCAGCTCCAGGACCTCGGACACACCATCGTCGTGATCGTAGGCGATTGGACGGCGCGGATCGGCGATCCTTCAGGGCAATCGAGGACGCGGCCGATGCTCACGGCGGACCAAGTCAAAGCCAACGCCGAGACGTATCTGCGCCAGTTCTCGAAAATCGTCGACCGCGAGCTAACGGAGATCCGCTGGCAGAGCGAGTGGTTCGACGAATTCACGCTTACGACCGTCGTGAGCCTCGCGACCAAGTTCACCGTGGCGCAAATGCTCGAACGCGGCGACTTCTCTGAGCGCTTCGCGGCGCGCAAGCCGATCGGCATCCACGAGTTGTTTTACCCGCTGCTCCAGGCGTACGACTCGGTGGCGGTGGAGGCGGATGTGGAGTTCGGCGGGACCGACCAGACGTTCAACCTGCTCGTCGGCCGCCAGCTCCAGCCGGAGTTCGGACAAAAGCCCCAGGCCGTCTTTACGGTACCGCTCCTCGTCGGGACAGACGGCGTCAAGATGAGCAAGAGCCAGGGCAACTACGTGGCGCTAAATGACCCGCCGCACGACATGTACGGAAAGCTGATGTCGATCACCGACCAGCTCGTCGGCGAGTACTTCGAGCTTCTGACGGACGTCCCAGTCGACGAACTCGCGGGCATCCGCGAGGCCGTCGAAAGGGGAGGTGCGGGTGCGCGTGACCAGAAGATGCGGCTGGCCCACGAAATCGTGTCGCAGTTCCACGGGGCAAGCGCGGCACAACAGGCGGAGGAGGAGTTCAGGCGTGTGTTCAGCAGGGGAGAGACGCCCGAGGAAGCGCACGATTTGCGCGTGCCATTTGACGGAGCCGTGAGCATCGATATCGACCTGGCGGAGTTACTCGCCTCGGCCGGAATAGCGGCCAGTAAGTCCGAGGTGCGCCGCCTGGTCTCTCAGGGCGCCGTCGAGGCGAACGGAGTACCTGTCGAAGACATCCGGGTAACCGTTCGCCGGGAGACAATGATCCGCGTCGGCAGGCACCGATTTGTCCGCGTCGTTGATAGCGATAGGACTGCCGGGGCGGAGGGATAAACCGAAACCTGCGCGACGCGTTTTACGTATAAATAGCAGGACTGCTGACCGTAGTTGAGGAGGGGGAAAACAACTGCAATCCAGTGCCCTCTAAACTCGCCGCGCTGAATTGTAATTCGTGAAATCCCAGCGTATAATGCGGTCAGCCAGAGTCCCGGGGGCCGGTAAGGCGGCCATTGTAAAGGAGGCAGCAATGGCAACGGACAGCGACTACTGGAGCCGGTTTTGGCGCACTCGTTTGAGCCGCCGCCGACTGCTTCAGACATCGGCGGTAACTGCAGCGGGACTCGCCGCGGCCGGAGTCGTCGGCTGCGGGGGCGACAACGAGAAACAAGGCGCGCCGACAGCAACCGCCGTCTCGTCCCCGAAGGCCGGAGGTACTTTCCGGGGGCCCCTCGTCGGGCTTTCGACAGGTAACCCGCCGAGTCTCGATCCCCAGAGGCAGCTCACTTTCCTGGCTCAGATCCCGGCGGCGTACCACTACAGCCGTCTGCTGAAGTTCGCACCCGGCGCGACCAAGGACGTGGAAGGCGTGAAGAGCGTCCAGATCGACTTCAGCAACGTCGAGGGCGACGCCTGCGCTACCGTGCCCGAAGTCGTGGACGGCACGACGTTCAACTTTAAACTGCGCGATAACCTGAAGTTCCACAACATCGCGCCTGTAAACGGCCGTGCCGTTACGGCCGATGATGTTAAACACTCCATCGACATCTTCGCGGCGGAGTCACCAAACCGTGGCAACTGGCTGGCGCAGGTGGCGAGCGTGGAGGTGGTCGATCCGAAGACGTTCACGATTAAGCTCAAGCAGCCGTTCGGCCCGGCGTTCCAGGTCCTGTTCGCGAACAACGACGGCGGCCCCTGGGTTATCCCGGCCGAGCTTCTCGACAACAAGGACCAAGTCGGCAAGCAGGCGATCGGCTCTGGCCCCTGGATCTTCGACTCCTGGCAGCCGAACGTAGTCATCAAATGGCGCAAGAACCCGGACTACTACGATGCTCCGAAGCCGTATATGGACGGCTTTGAAGGCCTGCTAACGGCCGACCCCGAGCAGATTCTCGCCAACCTGAAGAACGAGACGTTCGATGGGTCCCTTGGCTCCTCAGATCTCTGGACGCGATGGCGCAGTGAGTTGCCTCAGGGGCAGTTTTTCACCGGGCCGGAGCACGTATGGGGAGGCGCCTACTTCAACTTCGCGAACCCACCTTTCAATGACGTGCGAGTCCGCCAGGCGCTCTCGATGGCTATCGACCGGCCGGGAATCCTGAGCGCGCTCGACCAGCCCAAAGCGACAGGCGGTGGCTCCGGCATCACGCATGTGTCTCAGTACGACCGCTTCTGGGTCGATCCCATTAAAGACGCCAGCACATTCGGTCCGAACGCTAAGTACTACAAGCGGGACGTGGCGGCGGCGAAGGCGCTGCTCGCGGCGGCCGGCTATCCTAATGGTCTTGACCTGACGGCGAAGTCTTCGAACGTCTATGGTCCCGGCTTCAAGTCTCAGATGGACGCGGTGGCCAGCAGCGCCGCCGAAGCCGGCTTTCGCATCACCCTCGATCTCGGCGAATACGCGGGCTACCTCCAGACTACGTTCCTTGGTGACATTCCTGAGAACAGCTTCGGTCTGGCGCCGCTTACCGGGAGCCCGATTGATCCGCACAACATCTTCTTCACCGTGTTCCATCCCAGCAGTGGACGGCACAACTGGGGACCGAAGGGCGCAGTGGCAGCCGCGGACCTGCCGAAGACGGGTGATCCCTCACCCGCCGGTGACGGCGCCCTGATTGCCCTCTGGACCAAGCAGGCGCAAGAGCTCGACGCGGACAAGCGGGTAGAGCTGGTGCGGGACGTTCAGCGTACGATGGCCGAGAGCATGTGGCTGGTGCCCTGGACCGGTGTATCGACCGCCTACGTCTACCAGCCGTGGGTAAAGAACATTAAACTGATCCGGGGCTATGGCTTCGGGGTGGAGACTGCTGTCGATATGTACCTCGATAAGCCGGCGTAAGGAGGGGGCCTAAGGCTCTTAAGCGCGGGAGGTGCGCCAGTATTTCATCCGCCGGGCGCTGCTTGTTGTACCCACCGTGCTGGGCGTTACCCTGCTCATTACGCTCCTCCTCCAGATCCTCCAGGGCAATATCGCCGACCTTATCTTCGCCGAGTCCTCCACCTACAACCAGGAGCTGACCAAAGAGAAGATCGAGAACGACCTTGGCATAAATGACACCATCTTGGGCTCCAGGTTTCTGGGCGCCTTCAAGCAGTGGGGCGAATGGATCGGAGGGGTTGCGCACGGGGATTTCGGCGAGTACTTCCGCAGCCGTAGATCGGTCGGCGGTGAGCTCGTTAACAGAACACCGGTCACGCTCGAGCTATCAGGCTTGGCACTCGCCTTCTCGTTAATCATCGCCCTGCCGATAGGAGTTATCTCGGCGATGAGGCAGGATACGATGGTGGACCATACCGCCCGCAGCTTCTCGATTTTCATGCTGGCGCTTCCTTCCTTCTGGCTGGGCACTATGTACTTTGTCGTCGTAGGAAGCTGGCATGATTGGGGGTTACCCAAGTCCATCGGCGATTGGCTACTACCTCCCTCGATTTATAAGAACTTCTGGGAGGACCCAGAGGCGAACATCAGGCAAATGTGGGCGCCGGCGGCGATTTTGGGCTTCGCGCTGGCCGGCTCG
>Ga0209689_1004343_pt1 | contig 10279 bp, 5 predicted proteins | sample GraSoiAngelo_149_FD_187119 | JGI IMG/M metagenome (GOLD analysis project Ga0209689, IMG submission 187119) | Grasslands soil microbial communities from the Angelo Coastal Reserve, California, USA - 14_1009_09_30cm (SPAdes) (version 2) | ecosystem: Environmental > Terrestrial > Soil > Grasslands ...
GAATTCGACGCCGCACTTCGGGCACGTCGTGGCGTCCTCCGGGATGAAGGCGCCGCATTCGCCGCACTCGACCATCTTGCCGAGTCCGAAGACTTTCCAGTAGAGGGTGATGCCAATCCCGGCTGCCACCGCGGCGGCAAGGACGATCAGGAACAGCCACCACGGGATGCCGAGGAACGGCACGGGCGTGTAGATGAACGATATGGTCTTCGATACGGTGACCGCCCGGCTGTCGGGCTGAATCTGGCTCGAGGTGGGCGTCACGACGACCGTGTACGACCCGTCCGGAGCGTTGCTGGGCACGTTGATCGTGCCGATAAACAAGCCATCAGGGGACCCCGACATCGTCGTGTTCGACGCGATCGCGGTTCCGGCTGAGTTTCGCAACTCAATGGTCACCTGGACGCCGGGAATCGGGTTCAACCCGCTCGTCGAGCGGATATATCCCGTGACGCTGAGTTGGGTCCCGGGCTGCACGGAGTCGCCGGAGCTCGGCGTGGAGATCGCAGTGAATCCTTGCGGCGGAGGCTGGACGTTCACCGTGATGTTCGCAAAGTTGTTGCTTTCCTGGGCGACGCCGCCTTCATTGATCGTGCTGTCCGGGTCGACGATGAGTTCCAGGGGCTGGACCCCCACCGTGCTCACGCCGACGACGTTCAACGTCTGATTGACTGATCCGCCCGCGAGGATCGAGAGGCCATTCACCCGGGCGACCTGGGTCGCGCGGTTGTTCACGAACGCCGCGATGTCAACGAGGGTGGCGTTGGTCTGCCCCTGATTGTAGATGATTGCGTAGACAAGGAACGGCTGGTTCTGGACCACGTTCATCGTCCCGACGTAGTCGGACTGCTTGAGCATCAGATCCGGCAGCGTCCGAACCTGGACGTTTAAGGGAACCGTAGCTCCCTTGTTGTTATCGTCCCAATTCGTCGCTGGATACGGATTGAAATCGACCCCGCCCGGTGCGGTCGTGGTGGAGTACGCGAAGGTCAACTGATAGTTCCCGAACGACTGCGCGTTCGGCAGCGTGGCCTGGGTGATTTGGTCCGTCCACAGCGGGATGAGCGCTTGGCCCCTTGCATCGGTCAGGTTCCAGGCGGTGGCGCCACTCGAGGTCTTGGCGAGGTAAGCGAGGGTCCGCGCGCTCGGCGTCGTCGAGGCGGCGTTGTCCGGGTACTGCGCGGTCGTCGCGCCTGGACTCATCTGCGACCAAATCGTCGCGCCCGTCACAGGGAATGCCGTCGAATCGACGGCGGTCGCGTGTAGCCATCGGAAGAGATACACGCTCCCGGTGGCGGCCAACGGCCGGAACGCCGACATCCAGTTCGTCTTCAACGTGGGATTCTGCGAGGGGTCCGTGGTAACGTTGTACAGATAGGCATTCGACGTGGCGTCGACTTGCAACTCGTTGTGGAGACCCACGATGTTGGAATAGTCCGCGCCGATGTAGGTGTCGTAGGCGTAGAGGTTGCTCCCTCCGGTCAGGGTCACATTGCCCTCGACGATGCCCGTCACGCCGCTCCCGGTGCTGGCACTCGCGTTCTCGTAAATCTTCTCAATCCGAGATCCGTAGAGGCTCGCGGTCGTCGAAGACCACGCAATCACCGGGCTGTCATCGTTGTCGTCCTGATAGAGCCCAACACCTGCGAGGTCCGCCGCCGTGAAGCCGGTGATCGTCGAGCGAGTGACGTCAACCGTCGCACCGGTCGCATTGAACCATCCGGGGAACTTCAGCATCGCGCCGTTTGTCATCGCGAAGTGACTGCCGGCCCCGGAGACGGTGAGGGCGAGCTTCACGTACGGGGAAATCGCGTTGGGTTGGGTCGTGACAATTGAATTGTTGAGGACGAGTTCTCCGCCCGCGTTCACATTGAGCGCGTAGCCCTGGTGGGCCTGGTCTTTGGCGAAGCTGAGGCCGCCGTTGACGAGTGTGAGGCTCCCTCCCGAATTGATGTTGATCGTCGCGTCGACCGTGTACAGGATGCCGGTACAGACTTGCGTCGTGGTGATCGTCCACGTCTGCGTGATGACGCCCCCGACCTGGTCGCAGGTGCCGGCGCGAGCAACCGGGGTCAGCGCGACAACGGTCGCGAAAACTCCGCCCAGCGCCAGGGTCAAAACAATCAAGAAACTGAGGGCCTTCCCATTCCGTTCGGCTCGGCTAGACAAGCAAATACCTCCGCGGGTCGTGGCTTCGGAACGCGACCGAAAGACTACGACCGGTGGGCATGCGCGGGCCATCCTGGACCGCTTTATAAATAGGTTACCGCGCGATTATCTATCCCGATACGCAAACGTTCTCACGCAGGAGAATAAATCGAGAAATATGGAGGGAATAATTTTATCGATTCGGAACGATGAAAGTGAACGAAAGCAACCGCAAACGACTCAAACGCGAGACGATCCGGGCCCGTCCACGGTCCATTTTGGACAGTCGTCGTCGATTCAGATCACTTTTTTCTTCAAGACCTTCTTGACGCTGACCGGAGCTTTCTTCAATGCTTTGTCCTCGTCGCCCATCCGGTGACCGCACGCGTAGCACATGATCGCATCGGACGAGATCATCGTGCCGCATGCCGGGCAAGGAATCTCGGACTCGCCTTCCGTCTCGGTCGCCTCTTCCACTGCACTCTCCTCTTGGAGCCGGTGACCGCACGCGTAGCACATGATCGCATCGGACGAGATCATCGTGCCGCATGCCGGGCAGGCGAGTTCCGACTCTGCGCCCGATGACGCCTCAGCTTGCATCATGCTCTTCGCGACGGGCTTTGCCTGCGCGGCAACCGGAGTCGCTTGAACGGACTTGACTGCCGTCGCGGGGACCGGGGTGGGCTGCACCTGCGGGCCGCGCATTCCGGGCGGAGACATCGGCCCGGCAGCGACCGGTTTTGCAGCGGCGGGCATCGGGCCCGGCATGGAGGGAGCAGACGCCGCCCTGGCGCCCTGTTCGGTCGCGAGGAGCTGCTTCTCTCTCTCGAGCAGCCGTTTCGCCTCTTCCGCGATCTTCGCTCGGGCCGCCGCGATGTTCTCTTCGTCTACCGCCAGCTTCTTCTCGCGCTCCACGAGCTCACGGTTGCGGCCGATCTGAGTGTCCAGAGCCGACTTGTGCTCTTCAAGGAGCTTGACGATCTGCTCTTGCCTCACCGCGATCTCGGTCTTCCGATTCGCGATGTCTTTCGCGTGCGTCGCGGTTTCGGCGTCCCGGCGAGTCGTGTCCTCTTCTCGCTTCACGAGCGACTCGAGCCGCCTCGCAAGCTCCTGCTCGCGGGCGACGAGCTGGTTTTCCTTCGCGAGGACCTGTTGTTTCGCCGAATCGAATTCCCGATCCCGCGCATCGAGGGCTTGTTCTTTCTGCTCAAGTTCCTTCTCGCGCGCGCGCATGCCCTTCTCGCGACCGACGAGCGAGTCGCGCTCGTCCGCGAGGGAGGTCCGTTCCTGTTCGAGTACCCGGCGGTCTTCCTCGATCTTGGACGCTTGTCCTTGAAGCGAGGTCTCTCGCTCCTTGAATTTCGCGTCCTGCGACTTCAGGCTCTCGTCGAGCTTCTTCAGCGCGTCTAGCGCCTCCATGATTGATGCTTCGGCCATCTACGGTGCCCTCCGGCAAGGTGGCTGGGTTTCGCCGAGCCCCCAAGGCATCGGCGTATGAGCGGACATCATGAATTCCCTCCGGCTTCGAAAATCGGACCCATCACGGTGATGCCACCTTTCCGAATCTCGATCGCGTGTTTCTCCATAGAATGCTCGACGGAGCGCATCTTCTCAACCTGGAGGTACCGGACGAGTTTTCCCCGGGAGCGATCCAGTCCAAGCATGACGATCCCATCGACGAGGAACCCTTCATTCCCGAGAATCTGGCTGTCGCCATCCGCGCTCCGTTCCATGACCACGAGCGACGTCAGTTCGTTGTCGCGGAGCATCTTGAAGAAATAGAACATTCGTTTTCGCATGTTGGTCGTGTTCTCCATGAGGGAATAGAGTGCTCCAAGGGAGTCGAGTGCAAAGAGTTTGAATTTGTGTCCGTGGACCTTCCGGTAATGTCCGATCATGCGTTCGATGAAAGCGAGGTAGTCCGTTTGGTCTTCCGGTCCCACGACCGCGTCGATTTCCCGAAGGTCCGTGAAGTCGCTGATCTGCATGTTCATCGACAGCTCCACGCCGAGGGACTCCATGTTGCGCAGATGAGACTGGACCGTCTCCTCAAGCGTCGTGTACAGCCCGAACTCGCCTGTGTCTTTCAGGTACCGCGACATCAGCGTGTAGCAAAACGAGGTCTTCATCGACCCGGGCGGCCCCGTTACCAAGATGACCTTCGGCGGTACAACCTCGGAGCGAATCACTTTGTCCAGTCCGTCGATAGCACTGCGAAAGGCCATGGCCACGCCGTTGCGTCATCGCACGGGCCCAAGGCTCACTTAATCGTTTTGCGCTGATTATCCGCGTTATGACTTATCATTCTCTGAACTGAGTCCGGAAAGTCTTTGTACGCAGCTTCAAGATAGAAACGCGTCGACGTATTCGAGGTGTCGGCTTACGCCACCGCAGGAAACGAAAGTCTGTCCCGTCTGTGATTCTCCAATCGACGCGGACGCACGTACGTGTCCTTCGTGCCAGACGGACCTGACCCTGTTCGACGTCGGCGGCTCCCTCGATCCCGGGGAGGTGCCGGTCAGGGACGGCCGCAGCATCGACGAGATCCTGGCGTCGATCATGGAAGGGAAGGAAGACCACAAGGAAATCTTCGAGACGTTGAAGAATGTGGCCCGGGAGACACCCGAATCGGGCGACGTCCTCGCCGAGACGAAGGCGTCGGTCGCAGCCGAGACGGCAAAGGAACTCGGGGAGCAATTCCTCTGCCCCGTCTGCGAGACGTTGGTCGCTGCAGACGCGACGGTCTGTCCGAGCTGCGGGGCCGAGTTCTCGGAGGGCGGAGCGACTGAATACGAGTGCCCCGTATGCAAAGCCTCCGTGCCGGCGGACACGGATCGATGCCCGAGCTGCGGTGTCCGGTTCGCTCCGGACGTCCCCGTCACGGCCGAGGCGCCGACCCGAGGCGGACGGGTTGAGGCTTCGGCCATCGAGACGGCGCGACCGGCCGCGCCTCTGGTGAGCATCGCCACCGAGCGAGTGCCCCTCGCGAAGGCTCCGCGGACGCCGCTCCAGAACCGAATCGATCAGCTCCGCCGGACGCGTCGAGAGGCCGAACGACGAATCCCATCGGGCGACCGGAAGCTGCTGTACCGGGAACTGCCCAGGCTCGTGAACGAGGTGAAGCCGCTTTTGGTGTCGGCGAAGCGGATCGGACTGGAAATCGAGGACGGGAAACGGCTCATCAACGACGCCATCCAGGCGGGGAAAGGCCGAGACATCGAGCGGGCTGTGTCGCTGATCGCCGATGCTCGGCGCAGCTTGGACATCGCGTTTGCCGACTTTATCGGCGGCCGAATCGACACGGTCATCCAAGAACTCCGAGCGGCAAAAGGAGAAGCCGGCGTTCAAGTCGCCACGCCGAAGCTTTCCGAGGCCGTGGGGCGCCTGGAGGCCGGCGACTACGATGTCGCTTGGGATCTGTATCAGGCGGCCCTTGGGACGTTCCACCTCGAAGCGAGGGACTTTCACGAGGCCCGCAAGATCGTTGACGACGGCGATCGGCTGGCCCGAGACGTTCGCGCGATGGGGATGGAACTGCACGACGTGGAACGACTCCTGCGACAGGCGCGCGAATCCCTGGAGCGTCGGGATGTCGGAGGCGCACTCCGCTTCGGCAAGCAGGCCCGGGACCGGATGAAACGGGACGTGCCCGCGTTCGTCCAGGACGAGATGCGGAAAGCTCGGAACGAACTGCTCGATCTGAAGGTACAGGGGAACGATCTCGCCAAGCCGATCGGGATCCTGAAGGACGCGAGCGCGAATGTGAAGCAAGAGGCGTGGGGCGACGCGCTCCGGCAAATCCGAGAATTCCGCAAAGCGATCAAGCGGCTCGGGTGAGTCCGGCTCATGACGACGGGACCCGCCTCACATCCATGTCCCGCTCGAGGACCTTCAGTTCCAGGTCCTTCAAGGTCGCCGGTCCGAGCGAGATGATGAACGCGTAGTGGCTCTCCGAAATCGCGTCGAGGAGCCTCCGCACGAACTTGAGGACGGCGTCGAACGAATTGTTCGAGACGAGGTATTCAATCCCGTCCAAGAGGACGGCTCCGCGGGACTGCTTCGTCATGAAATCCTCGATCTCGTATACGATGCGCTCGAGTGACGGCGCGATCGTCTCCTCCTCGGAGCCTTCTCGGTCCGTGAGCCACAAAACGCGTTCGGCGGGGAGGTCGTGACCCTGCCGCACCCGCTTCGGATTCGTGCGGGTGATGACCAGGCCGCTGCCCCCGCCACCGAGGAACTGTGCGAAGAGGCGGAAAGCCTCCGCGGGACGTTCCTCCTCTATCAGGTAGCTGCGGCCTGGAGTGAGTTCGCTGGACCCGGAAGACGGGGTGCGCTCGCGCTCCACCCTCGGCTCCGTCGTCGGCTCCGGAACGGTCTCCGATCGTCCGTCCGCTCTGGCGCCCGAGAGGACTTCGCGGGCCACCTCCTCGTTGATCGGTCGGCCCATCATCGACGAGAACGCCACGACCCGGTTGAACGCCCCGCCCAGTTCGCGGACGTTGTCCTGGACGAGGTTCGCGATGTACGCCAGGACATCGGAATCGATCGATACCTTCGCATCCCGGGCGCGCCGCTCGAGGATCGCAATCCGCATGGGGAGTTCCGGGGGCTCAAGGCCGGCGACCAGGCCCGACTCGAACCGGGAGACAAGCCGTTCGTCCAGATTTGGGATTGCCTTCGGCGGGCGGTCGCTCGCGAGGACAATCTGCTTCTCCGCATCGTGGAGATCGTTGAAGGTGTAGAACAGCTCCTCGTGTAACTCAGGCATCCCGCTGAGGAACTGAATGTCGTCGAGGAGGAAGCAGTCGACCCCCCGGATGCGCTCCCGGTACGGGGCCAAGGAGCCTTGCTCCTTCGCTGCCGCGAGCCCCGACCCGAACGCTTCGCACGTCATGTACAGCACCTTCGCGTCCTTCGAGTGGGACGCGATGTAGTTCCCGATCGCATGGAGGAGATGGGTTTTGCCGAGGCCGGGGCCGGACGTGACCAAGAGGGGGTTGTACGACTTCGCAGGCTGCTTCGCAACCGCGACGGCGGCGCCGTGCGCGAACCGGTTGCTCTCTCCGACGACGAGCGATTCGAACGTGAAGGACTGCACGAGGTTCGTCGCCTCGTCGCGGGCCGGAGGGGCCTCTTCGAGGGCCTTCGCGAATTCCTCCCGAGTTGACAGGGTGGCTCCGGGTCGTAACGCCTGCTGTTGCCTCATCACGAGCTCCAAGACTTGTCTCGTCCGTTCCTGAGAGTCCCGTTCCCGCGCAACCTCGACCTGTCTCCGCGCTTCGATCTGGCGAAGGCTTTCGATCGCGTCTCGGAGGCTTTCCACCTCCGTGTCGATGTCCGGGTGGCCCAACGGATCCCTGAGCCGTTCTCGGAGGCTGGCGGCCCGGGACTCGAACCCGGTGATGTCGAGACCTGCGAGGATCTCCGCGACGGCCTCTGCCTTCTTGATGCCTTCCCGCATCGCGACCACCGACGCGGTGAGGACGGCGGTGTCCGCCTGAAGGTTCGCCTCCACCGAGGCGACATCGTACCCCCTTGTCCTCCATGCGCGGATCTGCTTTTCGATGTCGGCGCGTTCCATGGCCTGAGGGATCTTCGCCTTCTTGACGACCTTCGCGGGGCGCTCGAGGACCGCATCCGCATGCTCGCGAACGAGTCCGTCCATGTCGATGCGCGCGTGCAACTCCAGGACGCACGCCTCATCGTAGGAGTCTTGCCACACCTTTTTCAGGGCGCTACGCCCGCGGTCTTGCGCGTCGTCGCGCTGGTACAGGCTCGCCTCCGGGTTGCCTCCGCGGAGGAGGACGATTCCCTCGGCCCGCCTCCCCGAGGCGGTGCGCACCGACCGGACGTACCCCGAGAACGAGTACTTCTTCAGATCGAGGAGGAGCTGCTTGAGCGCATTCGGACCGCCCCGCGTTGTCCGGATGAGTTTTCCCTCTGGCAGGAGGAGGTCCTGGGGCGTAAGGTTCCCTCGGTGGTAGCGGCCCATTCGCCCGGCCCCTCTAAAAAGGTTCCAACCTAGTTTCCCCGTTTGAGAACACAGACTGATTGCGTGCGGTGGCCAGCCTGCGTCCCGATGCAAAAAAACTATTACGGCCCGGGATGTAGCGCCGCCGTCGATGGCCCGAGACTTCTTCACGATGGACGATTTCGACCTTTCGGGCCGGACGGTCTTGCTGCGGGTTGACATCAACTCCCCGATCGATCCCGGGACCGGCGCCCTCCTGAACGACGCGAGGATCCGAGAGCACCTGACGACGATCCGCGAGCTGCGACATTCGAAAGTCGCCCTCCTCGCGCATCAGTCCCGACCGGGAAAAGATGATTTCACGACGCTCGAAGTCCATGCGGAGCGCATCGGCGCTCTCCTGGGACGACCCGTGCGGTACGTGTCGAGCCTGTTCGGTCGACCGGCGATCGAAGCAATCGAGGCGATGCGACCCGGCGACGTGGTCGTCCTGGAGAACACGCGTTTTTTTTCGGAAGAGGAGGCGCTCTCCGATGCGAAGCTCGAGAAGATGGCGAAGACGCACATCGTGCAGCGGCTGGCGCCCCATGCGGAGTATTTCGTGCTCGACGCATTCGCAGCGGCACACCGGGCCCAGCCGAGCCTTGTCGGATTCTGCGAGGTCCTCCCGTCGCTCGCGGGTCGAGTTATGGAGCGCGAGTTGACGATGCTCAGCCGAGCGGTGCAGGATCCGGCTCGGCCGAAGATTGCCCTCCTCGGTGGCGTCAAGGCGGACGACTCCATCTCGGTCGCGCGCCACATGCTCGAACAGGATATCGTCGATACCGTCCTCACCTCCGGCGGCGTGGCGAACCTCTTCCTGGACGCCGCGGGATTCGACCCGGGCACCCCGACGACCGACTTCATGCGTCGGGAGATCAGCGACTACGACGCCCATCGGGCGATGTGCAAGGAGCTCCTCGAGAAATTCCGACGACGGATCCTCTTGCCCTCGGACGTCGTCCTGAACGACCGTGGCGAGCGAGAGGCCATTCCGGTCTCGATGCTGCCCGCTAAGTTGCCGGTCTACGACATCGGATTGGACACGATCGCTCGATATGTCGAACAAATCCGACGCGCGAAAACGATCTTCTTCAACGGGCCGGCGGGCGTGTTCGAACTCGAGCCGTTCTCGGTCGGAACGCGGGAACTGTTGACCGCAATCGCGGAGGCGGACGGCTTCTCGATCGTCGGCGGCGGCCATACCGTCGCGGCGGTCGAGCAATTCGGCCTCCAAGATCGGATCGACCACGTGAGCACCGGCGGGGGAGCGCTCATCAATTTCCTCGCAGGGAAAGAGTTGCCTCTCGTCACCGCGTTGAAGCATTCGTACAAGAAATTCGGGAAGACCGCGAAGTGACCCCGGAGCCGCGCTCCCCATCCAATTCCATAATCCGATATATATCGGGGGACTTTGGCCACGTGATGCTCCGTCTGCGGAGGCCTCCCGAGTGGGGGGTGGACCCCGTGCCGGAGTCCCTCCGGACCCTTCGGACTTTCGACCTCTTTGTCCTTTGGTCGAGCCTCGGGGTCGGTCTCCTCGTCCTCGCGGCGGGCGCCCTCCTGGTGACGCTCCTCGGGCTGACGCTCTGGGAGAGCGTCGTCGTGTCCATCGTGGGTTCCGTCATCGGGAGCGCGTTGCTCGCCGCCGCCGCCCACCACGGTAGCCGCGCCGGCGTCCCGACCATGGTCAGCCTCCGTCCCATCCTGGGACGGAAGGGCTCGTACGCGCCGACGGGGCTAAACGTCGTCCAACTCCTGGGTTGGACCGCGTTCGAACTCTTGGTCATGAGCGAGGCTACGGCGATCCTCACGGACCACTTCCTCGGACCGTGGACCGCGGCGATCTTCGTCCCCATCTGGGGGGCCGTCACCGTCGCCCTCGCCCTCGGCGCGTTCGACGGCTCCGCCGGGGAACACCCACACCCCACCCATGAAGCGCGCCTTGGGCGTGCGCCGCACCAGCAGCACCTCGAGCGACTCGTCTCCTCCCCGGAGCAGGATCACCGTGGCAGCCTGGCGCGGCGTCGTGGCGGGACCGGGGTTGTACTCCTCGCCGGGCGCCGGCCGCTCGTCCTTCGGCGGCCGTCGCTCGTCCTCGCGCATGCTCACGCGCTG
>Ga0209689_1004346_pt1 | contig 10276 bp, 7 predicted proteins | sample GraSoiAngelo_149_FD_187119 | JGI IMG/M metagenome (GOLD analysis project Ga0209689, IMG submission 187119) | Grasslands soil microbial communities from the Angelo Coastal Reserve, California, USA - 14_1009_09_30cm (SPAdes) (version 2) | ecosystem: Environmental > Terrestrial > Soil > Grasslands ...
CGGTCTCGGGACGCCGGGCCGGTTCGAGAGCGTGCGCGCCCGCGCCACGGCGGGGGCGTTCGCGCCGTTCGACCCCCTGTCGTCGCTCGTGGACGCCACCCTGGGCTGGGCCGATCACCTGACGATTACCTCGGGCGGCGCGACGAGCTACCGGGCGATCGAGTTCCCCGACAAGAGCACCTGGGTGCGCGCCACGCGGTTTCCGGTCCTGGGGGTGTCGGGGCCGGTCGGACACGGGATCATCGTGGGCGGCGGCTTCAGCACGTACCTCGACAAGTCCTTCAACATCTCGACGCGCGACACGGTGACGATCCGCGGGGTTCCCGAACCGGTGACCGACCGCTACGTCAGTGACGGCGCGGTGTCGGACCTCCGCCTGGCGGCCGCCGCGCGGATCTCGTCTCGGGTGTTCGCCGGCGCCGGGGTGCACCTGCTCACCGGGTCGGTGCGCGTGCGCGCGGGGCGCGACTTCCAGGACAGCAGCTACGTGGACACCTTCGAGGCGAGCGAGCTCACCTATGACGGCTTCGGCGCCTCGGCGAGCGTCGTGGCCTTGCCGGCGTCGTCCCTGCGCCTCGCAGCGTTCGCGCGCAGCGACTCCCGCCTGCGCGCGCGCGAAAACTCCACGGAGCTGGCGCGCAACGACCTGCCCATCACCGTCGGCGCCGGTCTGCAGTGGCAGCCGGCTGCTGCCACGACTTTCGCGGCGAGCATCGTCTCCCAGTCGTGGGGGAACGCAGGGACCAACGCCTACAACACCGTGAACTGGTCCGCCGGCGCCGAGCTCGGTCGGGGCGCACCCCTGCGGCTCGGCGTGCGCGGCGGGCATCTCCCCTTCGGGCCCGGCGGCCGCGCCCCCAGCGAATTCGGTGTTGCCGGCGGCACGGGCTTCCGCTTCAGCGAAGGCCGCGGGGTGATCGACCTCTCCCTCGAGCACTTGTCGCGCACCGGCGTCGGCCTGCGCGAGCGCGTGTGGACCATCCTCGTCGGCATCACAGTGCGGCCGTGAACGTCTTCTTTCATACGTTTGGCTGCCGGGCAAATCAGTACGACACCGAGCTGGTCCGGCTGGCGTTTACCGCAACCGGCGCGACGGTAGTGGACGACCCCGCGGCGGCCGACGTCGCGGTCGTGAACTCCTGCACCGTGACGGGGGAGAGCGAGGCGAAGCTGCGCCGCTTCGTGGGGCGCATCGCCCGAGGCCACGAGGGTCTCGAGACAGTGGTGATCGGCTGCGCCGCGGCGCTCGACGACGGTCGCATCGCGGCGCTCCCCTCGGTGCGCGCGGTGGTCGGGGGAGCCGATCCGGAAACGGTCTTGCAGGCCCTCGGCGTCACGCCAGTCCCTGACCTGCCGGTCGCATCGCCGGCAGGTCAGGGAGTGAGGCACCGAGCCCTGCTCAAGATCCAGGACGGCTGCGACGAGCACTGCACGTTCTGCGCGACGACGCTGGCGCGGGGCGCGAACCGGTCGCGCCCGGTCGCCGAGCTCGTTGCCGAGGCCCGGGCGCTCTCGCGGCATCACGCGGAGATCGTACTGACCGGGGTCCACATCGGGACATACGGCCTTGACCGAGCGACCGAGAACCGACAACCGACGACGCTTGGCGGCCTTCTCGAGGCCCTCGTCACCGCGTTGCCCCACGTGCGCTTCCGGCTCTCCTCCATCGAAGCGACCGAGGTCGACGATACCATCGCTCGTCTCTTGATTGAGGCGCCCCGCAACCTCGCCGCCCATCTGCACGCGCCGCTGCAGTCAGGCTCGGACCGGGTGCTCAAGCGCATGGGCCGCCACTGGTATACGGCGCGGAGCTACCGCGCGCGCCTCGAGTGGCTCGCCGAGCGGCTGCCGGTGTTCGGCCTCGGCGCCGACATCATCGCGGGCTTCCCGGGCGAGACCGACGCCGACCACCGCGCCACGGTCGCCCTCGTGCAAGCCCTCCCGTTCACCTACCTCCATGTCTTTCCGTTCAGCGTGCGCCCGGATGCGCCCGCCGCGAAACTCGCCGGCCGGCTGCCGCCGCCGGTGATCAAGGGCCGGGCCGCCGAGCTGCGCGCCTTGGGAGACCTGAAGGCCAAGGCGTATCGGAAAAGGCGTACGGGAGAACTCGCCGACGGCGTGGTGAGCGGGCGGCTCGCGGGCCGGCTCGACGCCGTGACGCAGGACTACCTCTCCGTCTATCTTTCGACCGAGGATTGGGACGGTCGCGCCCGCTTCGAAGTCAGGATTGCCTGATGCCGACTATTTACATCGAGACGTACGGCTGCCAGATGAACGTGTCGGACTCCGAGCTGATGCTTGGGCTCCTGGCCCGGGAGGGATACGTCCGTACGGACGATCCAGCGGCGGCCGACGTGCTGCTGGTCAACACCTGCGCCGTCCGCGACCACGCCGAGCAGCGGGTGCTCGGGCGCATGGGCGAGCTGAAGCGCTACAAACGCCCCGGCGGCGTGCTCGGCGTCATGGGCTGCATGGCCCAGCGCCTCGGGCCCCGGCTGCTCGAGCGAGTGCCGCAGGTAGACCTCGTCGTCGGCCCGGATGGCTACCGGAACCTCCCCGAGCTCATCGCGCGGGCGGGAGGCGGCGAGCGCGTCGCGGACGTGGCGTTCAAGAGTTGGGAGCATTACGAGGACGTGCCCCCGGTGCGCGGGCGGACCATTTCGGCGTTCGTGACGGTGCAGCGGGGCTGCGATTATCGGTGCACCTTCTGCATCGTTCCGATGACGCGCGGATCGGAGCGCAGCCGCAACTTGACCGACGTGGTGCGGGAGGTGGAGGGACTCACCGCCCAGGGCACCACGGAGGCCACCCTGCTTGGGCAGACGGTCAACAGTTATCACGACGGCGTCCACGATTTCGCCGACCTGCTGCGCGCGGTGGGCGCGGTGCCGGGGCTGCGGCGGCTGCGCTTCACCTCCCCGTACCCCACCGACTTCACCGACCGGGTGCTCGTCGCGATGGCCGATACGCGGGTGGTGTGCGAGCATGTGCACCTGCCGGTGCAGAGCGGCAGCTCCCGCGTGCTCAAGCGGATGCTGCGGCGCTACGACCGCGAGCGCTACCTGGAAGTGGTCGCGGCTCTGCGTCGCGCCGTTTCCGGTGTCGCGCTCACGACCGACATCATCGTGGGCTTCCCCGGGGAAACCGAATCCGACTTCGCCGAGACGCTATCGCTGGTCGAGGCAGTGGGGTTCGACGACGCGTACACGTTCAAGTACTCGGTGCGCGAGGGCACGCCCGCGGTCCGCATCAAGGATCACGTGGCGGAGGAGGTCAAAGCGGAGCGCCTCGAGCGCCTCATCGCGGTTGCTCGTCGCGTGGCGCGCGGGAAGAGTGTGGCGCTCGTCGGCACGGAGCAGGAAGTGCTCGTCGAAGGGCACGCCCGGCGCGGGGATCTGCTGCAGGGGCGTACCCGCACCAACAAGGTGGCGCTGCTCGAGGGTCCCGCCGCCTGGATCGGCACGTACCGCCGGGTCCGTCTCACGGGCACGAGCGGGACCACGTTCACCGCCTGGCCGCTGGAGCGGGAGCCGGCCCTCATGGGGTAACGAACGTCACCTGGGAAGTCGCGCAGCGCGAGTACGACCGCCTGCGCATGCAGTTCCCCAAGTTCTGTGGCTGCGACACCTGCCGCGGCGACGTATTCGTGTACACATTGAACCGGCTGTCCCCGCATTACGTCTCGACCCGCGAGGGCGAGATCATCACCGCGATCAATCTCGACACCGACCAGGAGAAGGCGAAGCTCGACGTCGTCCTGCTCGAGGGCTTCCGCAAGGTCGCCGCCGCGCCCCGCTGCGGGGCGAAGCCCGTCACGCTGTAAGCCGCTCCTGACGGCGGCCCGGTGCGGCCGCCGCTCCTCTGGATCACCATCGCATTTGGCACCGGTCTCGCCGTCGGGGTCCGGCTCGTCGGGGATGTGGGGACGTGGGCGGTGGGCGTTCCCGTCGCCCTCGGGACCTTGTTGCTGTCGCGGCGGGCGGCGGTGGCCGGCGCGATGGGGATCGCGCTGCTGGCCGGGCTGGTCTGGGGAGAGGTCGCCGTGCGGCGGCGCGCCGCCAGCTGCGCGGGGCTCGGGGAGCGAGGAGCGCTCCGCGCGGCGATCGTTCGGCTCCTCGACCCCGCACCCGTGGGGGGCGGCGTCGTGGACGCGGATGCGATCGGCGGCCCGTGCCGGGGCGCTGTGCGGCTGCGCTGGCCCGACGGTCCCGACGCCCGCGGCGGCTCCACCTGGATCGTCGCCGGCCGGTGGCTGGGCCCCGTGGATCGCGGGATCCTCGCGCTGCGCCGGGTGCGCCTCCTCGACGCCGAGCGGCGCGGACGGGGAGCGCTGCGCGATCGGCTCTCGGCGCGTGCCGCCGCGCTGTTCGGCCATCGCGCGCCGCTCGTCGAGGCGCTCGTCACCGGCCGGCGCACCGAGCTCGACCCCGCCGTGCGCGAGCGGTTCGCCGCCGCCGGGCTTGCGCACCTCCTGGCGATCAGCGGCCTGCACGTGGGGTTCTTCGCGGCCTGGGTGGCGCTGGGGCTCCGGCTGCTGCGTCTGCCGGCCCGCGCGCGGCTCGTGGCCGGAGCGATCGCCGTCTTCGCCTATGTGTGGTTGCTCGGGTTTCCGGCGCCGGCGACGCGCGCCGCCGCGATGCTCGCCGCCGCGGCGGCGGCCCGGCTCCGACAGCGCATCGTGACGCCGCGCGGCACCATCGCCCTCGCGGTGCTCTTCGTCCTTGCCGCGGACCCGTGGGCGGTGCAATCAGTGGGCGCGTGGCTCTCAGTCGCGGCGGTGAGCGGGGTGATCTGGGCGTCGCGCGCCGCCGCGCGCGAGCCGCGCCTCGTCCGCCTCCTCGCCCCGGCCACGGCGGCGACGCTGCTCACTGCCCCGATCACCGCCTACGCCTTCGGCACGGTCGCCCCGGTCGGGGTGCTGGCGAATCTCGTCGCGATTCCGCTTGCCGGGGTCGCGGTACCGGGGCTGATGATCGCGCTCGCACTCTCCTGGCTCGTGCCGTCGATCGCGCACCTCATTGCGAGCGGGGCGGGTCTGGGCCTGGCGCTGATCGACCTGACGGCGCGGGGTGCGGCCGCGGTCCCCGGAGGGCATGTCGTGATGGTAGCGGGCGGCCGGGCCGCGGCGTTCTGGGCGCTGGTGCTCGGCGCAGCGTGGTGGTTGTGGCGGGGCCGCGGGCGGCGCTGGGTCTTAGCGGCGCGGGCCGCTTTTCTCGCGACGCTGGTGCTCGGGGCCTCGCTCGCCGGCGCCACGTCTCTCGACGATTGCCGTTGCGTTCAGATACATTTCCTCGACGTGGGGCAGGGCGACGCCGCCCTGCTGCGGACCCCCGCGGGCCGCTGGATTCTGATCGATGGCGGCCCCCGGACGCCGGTGCGCGACGCCGGCCGCAGCGTGGTGATTCCGTACCTGCGCCGGCACGGCGCCCCTGGGCTCGCCCTCGTGGTCGCGACGCACGGCGACGCGGACCACTTGGGCGGCATCCCGGCGGTGCTCGGGGCGTTTCCGCCACGGCTGGTCCTGGAGCCGGGTGAGCCGCTGGGGCGGCCGCTGTACCTCGAGTTCCTGGCGGCGGTGGAAGCGTCGGGCGCGGCCTGGCATGCGGCGCGAAGCGGCGATCGCTTCGAGATCGACGGGCTGCGCCTCGACGTGGTGAGCCCTGACTCCGCGTGGCTCGCCGAGCCGCTCGAGGTGAACGAGCACGGGGTCGTCGTGGTCGTCACTTACGGCCGGACGCGGGTGCTCTTCCAGGCCGATGCGGGGCTGCCGGTCGAGTGGCGGCTCCGGGGCCGGGTCGGTCCCGTGGCACTGCTGAAGATCGGGCATCACGGCTCCCGCTCCGCGACGGGCGACGCCTGGCTCGACGAGCTGCGGCCCGGCGATGCGGTGATCAGCGTGGGCGCGCGCAACACCTACGGGCATCCCGCTCCCGAGGTGGTGGCGCGGCTCCGGGCCCACGGCATCCGGATCTGGCGTACCGACGAGGCGGGCGACATCACCTTCGAGGTGGACACGCTGCGTGGACTCACTCACGTCCGTCGTCACGATTGAGCGCTTCATCATGGAGCAGGAACGGCTCCACCCGGAGGCCACGGGCGAGCTCTCCAACCTGCTCTACGACCTGTGCCTCGCGGCGAAGATCATCTCGCGCCAGGTGCGCCGCGCGGGTCTGACCGACATCCTCGGCGGCAGCGGCACCCTCAACGTCTCGGGCGACCTGCAGCAGAAGCTCGACATGTTCGCCAATGAGACCGTCCGCAACGCCGTACAGCACAGCGGACGCGTGTGCATCACCGCCTCCGAGGAGGACGAGACGCCGCGCGTGTGCCCGCGGGAAGAGCAGGGCAAGTACGTGCTGCTCTACGACCCGCTCGACGGCTCGATGAACATCGACGTCAACGTCTCGATCGGCACGATCTTTTCGATCCACCGCCGGGTGAGCGGCCAGCAGGAAGGCGCCTCGGACCGCGACTGCCTCCAGCCCGGCTACCGCCAGGTCGTGGCCGGGTACATCCTCTACGGGTCGAGCACGATGCTGGTCTACACGACCGGCGCGGGTGTCCACGGGTTTACGCTGGACCCCACGATCGGCGAATTCCTGCTGTCGCATCCGCGCATCCGCACGCCGGACGTGGGCCGCTATTACAGTGTCAACGAGAGCAACTGGAACCGCTGGTCTCCCGCCGTGCAGCGCGTCGTCGCGACGTTCAAGAACGGCGACGGCGCGGTGGTGGCGAAGAACGCCCGCTACATCGGCTCGCTCGTCGCCGACTTCCACCGCAACCTGATCTCCGGCGGTATTTTCCTCTATCCCGCCGACAGCCGGTCGCCGGAGGGAAAGCTGCGCCTGCTCTACGAGGCGGCCCCGCTGGCGTTCGTCGTCGAGCAGGCCGGGGGCGCGGCGACCGACGGCCGCCGTCGCATCCTCGACATCAGTCCCACCACGATCCACCAGAAGAGCCCGCTCGTCATCGGCAGCAGGGCGGATGTCGAGTTCGCCACCGGCATCCTCGCTGCGCCGCCCGTGCCGGTGTGAGCGAGAAGCTCGTCTACGGCCCCGGTGACTGGGGCGGTGACTACCGGAAGGACCTCGCCGCTCCGGGCGTGTTCCCGTTCACCCGCGGTCTCCACCCCTCCATGTACCGGGGGCGGCTGTGGACCATGCGCCAGTACGCGGGCTTCGGCACCGCGGAAGAGACCAACGCGCGCTTCCACCACCTCCTCAAGGAGGGCCAGACCGGCCTGTCGGTCGCCTTCGATCTTCCCACCCAGATGGGGTTCGACTCGGACCACCCGATGGCGGAAGGCGAAGTGGGCCGTGTCGGGGTGGCCATCGACACGGTGGACGACCTGGAGCGCCTGTTCCACGGCATTCCGCTGGGCGAGGTGTCGACGTCGATGACGATCAACGCCACCGCGGCGATCCTGCTCGCGATGTATGTCGTGCTGGGCGAGGAGCAGGGCGTCGCGCGGCGGGAGCTCCAGGGGACGCTGCAGAACGACATCCTCAAGGAGTACGTCGCGCGCGGGACCTACATCTTCCCTCCCGAGCCGTCGCTGCGGCTCATCGCCGACGTGTTCCGGTTCGTTGCCGCCGAGGGGATGAGCTTCAACCCCATCTCGGTCTCCGGCTATCACATGCGGGAAGCGGGGGCGACCGCCGTGCAGGAGGTGGCGTTCACCTTCGCCAACGGCCTCGAGTATGTGCGCCGGGCGGTGGGAGCGGGGGGGGGGCTCGACGTCAACGCGTTCGCGCCGCGGCTGTCCTTCTTCTTCGCGAGCTACTCGGATCTGTTCGAGGAAGTCGCCAAGTTCCGGGCGGCGCGGCGCCTGTGGGCGCGCCTCATGAAGGAGAAGTTCCGCGCGGACGACGCCGCCTGCCGGCTGCGCTTTCACACGCAGACCGGCGGCGCGACCCTCACGGCGCAGCAGCCGTTGAACAACGTGGTGCGCGTGGCGATCCAGGCGCTCGCCGCCGTGCTGGGCGGGACGCAGTCGCTGCATACCAATGCGTACGACGAAGCGCTGGCGCTGCCCACCGAGCAGAGCGCGACGCTGGCGCTCCGCACCCAGCAACTGCTCGCGCACGAGACGGGAGTGCCGGAAGTGATCGACCCCGTCGCGGGGAGCTGGTACGTCGAGCACTTGACCGACACGATCGAGCGGGAAGCCCGGGCGCTGGTCGACGACGTCGAGCGCCAGGGCGGCGCGGTAGCGTGCATCGAGCGCGGGGTGATGCAGGATGCCATCGCGCGCAGCGCCTACGCGACGCAGCAGGCGGTCGAGCGCGGCGACCAGGTGGTCGTGGGTGTGAACCGGTACGCGGAAGACGAGAATCCTGCGACGGGCACCGTGCCCGACTATGCGGCGCTCGCGGCGGGGCAGCGCGAGCGCGTCGCCGCGGCGCGGCGGCGGCGCGACCGGACCAAGGTGGAAAAGACGCTGGCGTCGCTGCGCTCGGCGGCAGCCTCCACCGAGCCGCTCATGCCCGTGATCCTGGACGCGGTACGTGCGCGCGCGACGGTCGGCGAGATCAGCGACGCGTTGCGGAGCGTGTGGGGGGTGTACCGACCCGCTTGAGTCTCGTACCTGGGAAGCGGAACTGACACAGCCATGGAGAACCGATCATGCTGCAACCTCAGCCGATGCTTGAGACCCGCATCACGACGCTCGAGCGCCGCTTGCGACGGACTCAATCCGTGGCTGTCCTTGCCGTAACCGGAGTGCTGACGCTCGCCGCCGGGGCATGGGTGCGGCCCACCCAGCAGCCCGACACCGTCCGCGCCAAGGTCCTCATTCTCGACGACGCCCGGGGCCGCAAGCGCATCGTCCTCGGCGCGCCGATCCCCGAGCCGCCGGGCGCCCGCATCGCGCCGAATACGGGCATGATTATCCTGGACACCAACGGGGTCGAGCGCTTCGGTCTGGGGCTGTTCCCAAACGGGATGATGAACATGGGCTTCGACGCCCCGCCGGGAACGGGCGACGACCGCAACCGCGAGCGGATCAACCTCACCGCTTCCCCCAACGGTGGCGCCGAGATCCGCATGCTCGATCGCCAAACCTGGGTGCGCTGGCGCGTCGCGCTGGACTCCAAGGACAGCGTCACCCTCCAATTCCTGGATTTTCCGCCTGGTGAAGCGCTGCTGCGCCGCTTCAGCATCAGCGGCACCGACTTTTCCCGGCAACCGCGCCAGTGATGCCGCGACGCGCAGCGGCCCCGGCCGCGTGGGCCCTCCGCACCTACGCCCAGTCCGCGGCGTGGCTCACCGTGGCGGCGGCGATCGCGCTCGCGGCGACGCTCACCGCCCTCGCCGCGGCGAGCGGCCTGGAGCTCCCCGCCGTGCCGCGGGCCGATCTGGGCATCGCGTGGACGAGCTTTGTGCGCGGTCCGGCCGGCTTTCAGCGTGAGGCGATCGACGCCTTGAGCGGCCTCGTCGTGGCGCTCGCGGTCGCGATCGTCGGGCTCGGCGTGCTGACGGTCATCACGATCTCGCTGGCCCGGGCGGCCGCCCGCCGGGCCGAGCTGGCGGTGCGGCGCGCCGTGGGGGCGTCGCGCCGGGACCTGTGCGCCGCGGCGTTGCTCGAAGGCGTGGTGCTGGCGCTCGCCGCGCTCGGACTGGGGTTCGCCTTCGGAGTTCCGGGGCACGGGCTCGCGGTGGCGACGTGGCCCGGTGGAGCAACACACGGCTCGACAGGTCCCGCGGTCGGGGTGCTCGTGGCGCTCGGCGGGGCGATCGTCCTTGGGGCGATCCTGCCGGCGGTGTTCGCCGGCTCTGGCCGCCGCGGTATGATCGTCGGCGCTCTACCGCAAGGGCTCGCGCTGCCAGCGGTGCAGTTGGGGGTCGCCTTTGCTGTGCTCGTGGCGGCATCGCAGCTCGTGCGTCACGGGCACGGGATGACGGAACGGCCGGGCGCCGTCGCGGACGGCGGCGACGTCTTCAGTGTAAGGGCGCCTGACCTCGCCCCCGCGGGGCGCGGGGCGACGTACGTTGCGCTGCTCCGGCGACTCGGTGGCGATTCGCGGTTCGATACGGTCAGTCTCACGAGTCCGGGTGTGCTGGTGGGCCTCGTGACCGAGGATCTTGTGGTTCCACGCGGGGGGAAGGGGTCGGCGACCGCGGCGGTCAGCGCCATCTCTCCCGATACGTTCCGGTCGATGCGGTGGCGTGTCGTCGCGGGCCGGGGGATCGAGCCGTCCGATCGGTGGGGCGCGCGACACGTCGCGGTGGTGAACCAGGCGCTTGCCACCTACCGCCTCCCCGGGATCGTGGG
>Ga0209689_1004353_pt1 | contig 10262 bp, 9 predicted proteins | sample GraSoiAngelo_149_FD_187119 | JGI IMG/M metagenome (GOLD analysis project Ga0209689, IMG submission 187119) | Grasslands soil microbial communities from the Angelo Coastal Reserve, California, USA - 14_1009_09_30cm (SPAdes) (version 2) | ecosystem: Environmental > Terrestrial > Soil > Grasslands ...
CGCAGCCCCATCTTAGTGAGCGCCGCCGCCAGACGGTCTCGGCGCCGCTGGTAGATGCGGTTGTGCTCCTCGATGCAGCCCTGCGGGCCTTCCAGCGCCGCGATCGCCATCCGCTGGATGGCCTGCGGGATGCCCGAATCGAGGTTGGACTTCACCCGCATCAGCGCATCAATCACCGTCGCGTTGCCGGCCGCCATGCCGATCCGCCATCCCGTCATGTTGTAGGTCTTCGAGAGCGAGTGAAACTCGATTCCGGCCTCCCGCGCACCGTCGGCTTGCAGAAGGCTCGCCGGCCGGTAACCATCGAACGCTACTTCAGAGTACGGGCCGTCGTGCAGAATTGCGATGTCGTATCTTCCTGCGAAAGAAATCGCCCGCTCGAAGAACTCAAGATCCGCTATGGCTCCTGTTGGATTATTCGGGTAGTTCAACCAGAGCGTCTTCGCCCGCCGGGCGATCTGCTCTGGCACCGCATCCAGGTCAGGCAGGAACTCGTTCTCCTCTGTTAGCGCCAGGTAATAAGGCTCGCCGCCTGCCAGCACCGTTCCCACCGCGTACACCGGGTATCCGGGATCTGGGATCAATGCGACATCCCCGGGCTCGATAAAGCACAGAGCGATGTGACCGATCCCTTCCTTCGAACCGATTAGCGGCAGAATTTCGCGCTGCGGGTCGAGTTCGACGCCGAAACGGCGCTTGTACCAGCGGACCATTGCTTCCCGCAACTCCGGCAGCCCCTCGCTCTCCGGGTAGCGATGGTTGGCCGGATCGCGCGCGGCTTCGGCCAAAGCATCGATGATGTGCTCCGGCGTCGGGAGGTCAGGATCTCCGATCGCGAACGAGATGACATCAATACCCTCCGCCCGCTTCTCGGCGATCTTGCGGCTGATTTCGGCAAAGAGATAAGCGGGCAGCACCTCGCTCCGCTGCGCGAGTCTCAAGCGGGCGCTTCCTCTCGCCAGCGAGCCCGACCTCCTGGCTCTAGAACCACCAGGCGCCCGCTCATATCGTCGAGCGAAAATTCATCAGTCACGAACCGCATTACCTCGTCGTTCACCGTTGCGGCCTTAATTTCGTTCGGAAATCGAATCACAATCAAGCCGCCGTGATGGAGCGGAAGTCTCCCTGCATCGACAAACCCAGGATCCCTGGTGATCACGACTGATTCCCTCTGTTGCGCATATGCGAAGACGGCGTCGTCGGACGCTCCCCCTAAGCCCGCCTCCACGACGCGTTCAACAGAATGCCCGGCATTCGTCAGCTGGCCGGCAAGCGACTTCGGCACGCCCTCATCCGGGAGGACTCGGGCCATCTAGTCGATGGCATTTGATTCCTCGGCCGAAACAAGATGTGCGGCATATCTTAGAGCGGCATAAATATCTTCGCGCCGTAGGTCATACTCATCCGTCACTTGTCCGATGGTCATCGCGCCCCCGAGCTGACCCAGGATAAAATCGACGGGTATTCGCGTTCCCTCGATTACGGGCTTTCCGCCCTTGATTCTCGGATCCGCGGTGATTCTGGGTGCGATTTCTCGGACCATATCTCTCTGACGATAGTCTATACGAATAGCTTCGGGTCGTGTTCAGCCGGAGCCTTGGAGCCAATCCCTAAGTTGCCGCCACACCGCGAGCTTGTCCTCCAGCTTCAGCCGCGCGTGGCGCGGGCTCGTCGATGGGAACTGCTGCCACTCGACGCTACCCTCCTCGAAGAGGTCGGGAACGAAGATGCGGGCCGTTCGTAGTGCCGTCCCGCCGTTGAATGCGATATGCCGCACGTGCGGGTGGTCGCGCAGCAGACTCAATAACGGATTGGCGGTCGCGTCCTGGATCGCGTCGTCTCCGCTGCCCTCCCGGCTGCACTCCCCGATCACATCCCACACAGCGATGCCGTTCGCGAGCAACGCTGCCGTCCGCGCGCCGTACAGCGCCACAGGGTCGAAGGTGAAAAGGTTACCCATGATCTGCCAGAAATGGTTCTGCGGGTTCCCGTAGTACTCCCGCTTCGCGAGCGATTGCTTGCTCGGGAACGACCCGAGCACAAGGACACGCGAGCGTTCGTCGATCAGCGGCGGCAGACCGGTCAGCACCGGCCTCAGTTCAGTCGCCGACAAACGGGTGCTCCTGCGCCACAAACGCCAGCGAGCGCGAGAAGTCGATGAAGCGCTTCTCGTCTTCATAGAGCTCGCGGGCCGCCTTCCGTCCTTCGTCCGTCCTTGCTCCGGCCGAGAACGCGTCCGGGCTCTCCCACCACAGCTCCGCGACGCCGTCGAAGATGTCCGGGTCGCTGCCGCGGCTCGCCCGCATCGCCTCGTTCAGCGGGCTGTCGAGCGCATGCACTTGAACGTAGCGCTGGATTCCGAGCGCAGCCGCCCGATCACGAACGAGCGCGCCGTGTTTCTCCCTCCAGTAGCGCTGGAACTCTTCCCGAGAAAGCTCAGGTATCCGGCGCAGGCAGTAGACGAGTTTGATCATGCGAGTCGGTCCTTCCCTCTCGTTTGCGACAGCCGGTTATGCCACTTTACGATATTCGCGATGGCAACAGCGACCGAAGGGGACCTGCTCCTACGAGTACCGCTCATCGCGGCGCTAACCGATTCCGATCGGCAAGCGCTCGCGCGCAGCGCCACGCGCCGACGCTACCAGCGAGGCGATCTCATCTTCCAGAAAGACGACCCCGGCCAAACCCTCTTCATCGTCGCCAGCGGCTCCGTACGCATCTACGTCCCCAGCTCGCAGGGCGCAGACCTGACGCTCGCCGTTCTCGGGCCGGGCAACTTCTTCGGCGACCTTTCGCTGCTCGATGGCCGCCCCCGGTCGGCGAGCGCCTCCGCACTTACCGACACAAGCGTGGTAGCACTAGAACGGAGCGATTTCGTGGCGCTCGTGCGCTCCCGCCCTGAGGCGGCCATGTCCGTTCTCGCCACTGTTGCCAGCCGGCTGCGCGAGACCGACGAGATGGCCTCCGATCTCGCCTTCCTCGACGTCGGCGGTCGGCTCGCAAAGAAGCTACTCGACCTCGCCGCCACGAACGGCGTCAGGCGGCGAGACGGCGTCTTGCTCGACATGTCGCTCACTCAAGAGGAGCTCGCCAACATGATCGGCGTCACCCGCGAGAGTGTGAACCGCAACTTAAGCCTGTTTCGGCGCATCGGACTCATCGGCAAAGAGGGCCGGCGCTTCATCCTCCGCGACCCCTCCGGCCTCCGCCAGCGCTGCGAGTAGAGGCTCGCACTAGGGTCGTGGAGCGCTCCCCATTGTCATCCTGACCGCAGGAACGATCTGTCCCGAAAAACCGATCTCAGCCTGCGATGACGCTTCGGGACATTAGGCGGAGGACGTTTCCGCGGCCGTCGCTGTCCTGATCCCTTGCACATGCGGCGACGACAGGAACGTCTCCCGCAACTTCTCATCGTCCAGCCGTGAAGCAACCGCGTTGATGACCACCAGCGCTTCGGTGTAGTCTGCCTTCGCGTCCGCCTCGCGGCCCAGCGCCTTCTGGAGATCGCCGAGGGCGACTAGTGTTTTCCAGAGCTGCGGCGGGTTGCCTATTTCTTTCGCGATCGCTAGCGCGATTTTGATCTCTTCCTCGGCCTCGGCAAGCTTGGCCTGCGCCGTCATAATCTGGCCCCGCAGACGTCTCCCCTTGACGACATTCTTCGGCCGGTTCGTCGATTCGGCGAGCTGAACGCATTCATTCGCATACGAAAGCGCAAGATCGTGGTCGCCGCGCTCGTACCACAGCTCGCCATAGGAGTGGAACATGTGCTGAGAATAGAGCCAGGCCGCGAAACGCTCCCTTGGCGTGGCATTGCGTACGACATCCTCCACCGTCTGGTAATACTTCTCCGCCTCATCATGCCGCCCCAGCGCCCGCAGGCTGTCGCCGATATTCAGCCGCGCGTTACTCTCAATCTCCGGGTCGGGCGCGTTGATCGCTACCGCTGCCTCCTCCGACCGCTTGTTCCACTCGATCGCGGCCTCGTGGTCCTGGAGTTCGCCGAGCACCCAGCCGACCGTGTTGAAGACGCGTGCCCGCACAAGCGCCTCGCCCGTCCGCTCACAAAGGGCCAACGCCTCATGCAACCGGCTCAAAGCCTGGTCGTAATCGCCTCTTCCGGACAACGCAAGTGCCTCATTCCACAGCCGGCCTGTAAGGGTGAAGACAGCTCCGTCCAGCGCCGGGCGCCAACGCTTGTTATGTTCGAGACTCGCCTCGTAACGGGCCTCCCAATTGTGCATCATGCCGCGCATGAAAGCCCAGAATCCGCGGGTTGCTGGGTCTCCGAGCTCCGGGATCACATCGTCCGATTTGCTGAGGAGCGAACGTCCGTCCTCAATCCCACCGTAGATGAGAGTCATGCACCCAAGCCAGAAGGTGCTAAACGCGCGCACATCATCGTATCCTTCATCTGCAATGGCCAGCGCCGCACGAATGTTGCCCTGACCCCCTTCCGGGTCGCTTCCCCATGATTGCATCGTGCCCATCCAGCCCAGGGCTATGCCCTCCAGCCGCCTGTCACCCACTGCCTGTGCGCACTCGCGCATCCGCGCGAAATCCTTTGCGGCGTCGTCTGGCGCGCCCACGCCGAAATTGACGTGTCCGCGTTTCTCCGCGATTGGGGCCGCCGCCCTCATCGCTTCGGGTCCAATCTTGTCACAGATGTCGAGCGCACGCGCATAATAGTCCAGCGCGTCCTGGTTCGCGTAAGCGGCAACCGCCTTATCCCCGGCTTTCGCTAGATAGTCCAACGCCTTCTCCCAGTCCTGAGCCTCCTGATAATGGTGCGCCAGCGCCTCATACTGCTCGGGCAACCGGTCCGCATACAGCTCTTCGATCGCGGCGCCGACCATGCGGTGCAGGTTCTTGCGGCGCTCCAAAAGGAGCGTCGAGTACGCGACGTCATGGGTCAGCGCGTGCTTGAACATGTACGAGAGCTCCGGGAAGTAGTCTTTCTCGTAGATCAACTCCAATTTCTTCAGATCCACCAGCAGATCGTCCAACTTCGCGTCGATGTCCGAGATGCGGTTCAGAAGTCGAGAGGTGAACTCGCGGCCGATGACCGACGCCAGTTGGATCGCCTCTTTCGCCTCTAGCTCCAGCCGGTCGATTCGGCTGAGGATCACCTCCTGAATGGTGTCCGGCACGCGCACCTGGTCCAGCGGCCGCTCCAGCGCATATGAGCCGTTGCTCGGCCGCAGCACGCCCGACTCTACGAGAGCCTTCGTCACCTCTTCCACGTAAAACGGGTTGCCTTCGCCCTTGCTCGTGATTAAGCTCACTACCGGTTCTGGCAAGTGGGCGACGCGCAGCACTCTCTCCGCGATGGCGGCGCTGTCTTCGGCCGGTAGATGGCCCAGCGCCAGCCGGCTGAAATATGTGCGCTCACCGAGCGAATGTGCGTAACCCGGGCGATAGGTCAGCACCATCAGCGTCGGCGTCGAGCGCACCGCATCGACTATCGCCGCAAGGGCTTCTTCGGACTTCTCGTCGACCCAGTGCAGGTCCTCGATCAGGATCACCAGAGGACGCCCGCGACTCTCTTGCGTCAGCAGCGCGCGCAGGGCGTCCAGAATGCCGGCACGCCGCTCCATCGGGTCCATCGTCGCGATCGCCTCGTCTCCCGGGTCCACGTTCAGCAGGTACTTCAGGTAAGGAACCGTCTGCCGCGTCGCCTCGCCCCAGTCGCGTGTCCGCTGGTCGACCTTCGCGACGATCTGTTCGTCGTTGTCGCCTTCCTCGATGGCGAAGTTCCGCTTGACCAGGTCGCTGATCGGCAAGTATGGAATGCGCTTGCCGTACGAGATGCAGTGACCCTCCAGCCACGTGAGCGGCTCATCCAGCAACGCTCGCCTGAACTCCAGGAGCAGCCGCGACTTTCCGAGTCCCGCTTCGCCCGTGATGAACACGACCTGCCCGCGCCCCCTCTTCGCCTGGTCGAAGTACCCCCGCAGGAAGCTCAGCTCCTGCTCGCGCCCAACAAACGCCGTTAGCCCACGCTCCGCCTGCGCCTGGAGCCGTGTCCGAACCGCCGCCTTTTCACGCACGGCCCGGTACGCTACCACAGGCGCGGACTTGCCCTTGACCATTAGCCCGCCGAGCGGCTCGCACTCAAAGTAGTCGCCGGCCAACCGGTGCGTTTCGCCCGTCATGTAGACCTGTCCCGGCTCCGCCGCCTCCTCCATTCGCGAGGCCAGGTTCACCGTATCGCCGAGGGCGGTGTAGTCCATGTCCAGATTGTCTGAGATCTTTCCGACCACAACCGGTCCGGTGTTCAACCCCACGCGAAAGCGGCATTCGATCGGTTGCTCGCGCCTCACTTCTTCCGAATAGTCGGCGAGTGAGCGCTGCATCTCGAGGGCAGCCGAGACCGCGCGACGGGCGCCGTCCTCATGGGCTATCGGCGCCCCGAACAACGCCATCACGCCGTCACCTGTGAAGCTCGTAACAGTGCCTTCGTAACGATGGACAGCGTCCATCATGCGGTTCAGGCAGCCCTGCATGAGCGCATACACATCTTCGGCATCGGTGCGCTCCGAAAGCGGCGTAAAGCCCATGGCGTCCGAGAACAGTACCGTAACCGTGCGCCGTTCTCCTTCGAGCTTGGCGCGCTCGCGCAGGATCTTCTCAGCCAGGTGCTTCGGCGTATAAGAGAGCGGGTTCGCGGGCGCGGCCGCCGTCTGCGCCGCCGTCAGCTTTTGTCCGCAGCCTCCGCAGAACGAGCTGTCTCCGCTGTTGCTTCGCTTGCAGGACGCGCAGACGATCTCAAGGCGCGCGCCGCACTTGTTGCAGAAGACGGCGTCAGGGGCGTTCTGGTTTCCGCAAGATGGGCAGTTCACTCAACGACGATCCTATTTCGGATTCCGGTATACGAGCGCGTCAATCGTGCGCAAACCGACCGCTCCCTGTCAACTGCCGCGCTCTCCGGCTTCACCCCCGTCTAGTATGTGCTGCCCCTGCCTCATCAAGACCGGCAGCCGCTTCAACCCCCGGAAGCCCGGTACCCGCCGCCACTCGAGCGGCGACTCCGCGAGCCGCATCTCCGGGAAGCGCCGCACCAGCGTTTGGACAGCGATCTGCGCCTCCGCCCGCGCCAGCGGGGCACCGAGGCAGTAGTGCACGCCACCTCCGAACGAAAGGTGGTCTGAGCTCTCACGCGTTATGTCGAACCGGTCCGGCTCTGGATAGACCGCTGGATCGCGGTTAGCGGCCGCGAGGATCGGCGTCACCGACTCCCCGGCGCTAACTTCCATCCCGGCGATCTTCCGGTCCTCGAGCGGCGTCCGGCCCGACATCAGCACCGGGCTCTCGAAGCGCAGCATCTCTTCGACCGCATTCTTGATCAGCGCTGGGTCGTCCTGGAGCTTCTTCAGTTCGCCCGGGTTCCGCAACAGGGTCAGCATGCCGTTCCCAATGAGGTCCGTCGTGGTCAGGTTACCCGCCGCCAGCAGCAGGCTGCACATCGTGACGATCTCATCGTCCGTCAACTTGTCTCCGCCCTCCTCGGCGGCGATCAGCGAGGTGATGAGGTCGCCACGCGGCCGCTCCCGTCGCTCCTCGATCACTCGACGCAGGTACCCGTCCATCGCCTCGCCCGCCTCGTCCACCAGCTCGCGTTCCTCAGAAGTCAGCATCGGGTTGAAGTTCATCACACCCAGGTCCGACCAGCGCTTGAAGTCGGCCCGGTCTGCTGGATCAACGCCCAGCATCTCGGCGATGACAATCGTCGGCAGCGGCCCGGCAAACGCCTCAATGAGATCGACTTCCCCGCGCGAGTCGATTGCGTCTAGCAGCTCATCGACGATCTCCTGGATGCGCGGCCGCATCTGCTCGACTGCCTTGGCGGTGAACGCCTTGCTCACTAGCCCGCGTAGCCGCGTGTGGTATGGCGGGTCCGCGAACAGCATGCTCGGCTCCCGCTCCGCATCCGCGAAGCCGAACATCGACTCGAAGCTACCGGGCTTGGCCTTCCGCGGGTCCACCGAGAGGCTCCGGTCAAAAAGCAGCTCGTCAACATCCTCATGGCACGTCAGGACATACCGGTTCAGTGTTGTGTCGTGGTGCACCGGCTCTAGCTCACGCAGCTTGGCCAGAATCGGATAGGGGTCGGCCTGAAACGCGGGATCGAGAGCCGTCAGCTGGATCTCGGTAGGTACAGCTTCGCGTTCGGTCTTTGTCTTCTCCATCCTCATGGCTCCGCTCCTCCGTTGGTTCCGCCGCTTGGGACAGAGCTATCCTACCAGAACGATATGGCAGCGCGGACAGGCCGGTGCTACGATGCCTGCGTGCCTCTCCTGAACGTCTTCGACTACGAGGAACTAGCGCGGCAAAAACTTTCGCCGCCGTTCTTCGACTACATCGCCGGCGGCGCAGACGACGAAATCACGCTCCACCGCAACCGCGAGTCCTTCAAGCGCCTCGAACTCAGGCCCCGAGCGCTTGTCGACGTCTCAAAGGTGGACGTCTCGACCCATGTTCTCGGCCAGGGCATCGAAATGCCCGTCCTCCTCGCGCCCGTGGCGGTCCAGCGCCTTGCTCATTCCGAAGGAGAGCTAGCGACGGCAAGGGCGGCGGCTCAAGCCGGGACAATCATGACGCTGAGCACCATGGCCAGCGCTTCCATCGAAGAGGTCGCGTCGGCGTCCGGTGGCCCGAAGTGGTTCCAGCTGTATGTGCACCGCGACCGTAATGTCTCCAGGAGCATGGTCCAGCGCGCCGAAGCGGCCGGCTACAGGGCCGTCTGCCTGACCGTCGACGTTCCCCGCCTCGGGCGCCGCGAACGCGATTTCCGTAACCGCCTCGAGTACCCGCCCGGCGTCGCCCACCGCAACTACATCGGCGAATTCCAGCTCCCTCCTCTCGAAGTCGGGGCCGGTGACTCGGAGCTTTCCGCCTCAGCAGACGTGTTGATCGACCCCTCGCTCACCTGGGACGTGATCGACTGGCTAGGCTCGTTCACATCCCTCCCGATCGTCGTGAAGGGCATCATGGCCGCCGAAGATGCCCGGCTCGCCCTCGACCACGGCGCCTCTGCGATCGTCGTTTCCAACCACGGCGGCCGTCAGCTCGACGGCGCGCCTGCCACCATTTCGGTATTGCCTGACATCGTGGCCGCTGTTGACGGGCGCTGTGAAGTCCTGCTGGACAGCGGCATCCGACGCGGTACGGATATCCTTAAGGCACTTGCGTTAGGCGCGAGAGCAGTTCTAATCGGCCGGGCCTACATCTGGGGGCTTGCCGTAGCGGGCGAGGACGGCGTAACTCAGGTACTCTCGATGCTTCGCAACGAGCTCGAACTGGCGATGGCCCTCTGCGGCTGCCGTTCAGTCGCGGAAGTGGGTCCTGAGGTCGTCTACTCGCAGGCCCGCCCAGACTAATCTTCGGGCCACTCGCCCTCAAGCACGAACTCCGCGGGGCCGCTCAGGTACACATCTCCATGGCCGTCCCATTCGACCGTCAGCGCTCCGCCGGGCTGCTCGATGTCCACGCGGTCCCCTACGCGGCCGTGTAGGCGCGCCGCTACCATGGCCGCGCAGCTGCCGCTGCCGCAGGCCAGCGTCTCACCCACGCCGCGCTCCCACACCCGCAGCGCCATTCGCTCCGGAGACCTGACCTGCGCGACTCCGAAGTTCACCCGCTCCGGGAACGCCGCGTGCCGCTCCACCGCCGGACCGATGCTCTCGAGCGGATAGCTCTCGACCGGCTCCTCGACGAACAACACCGCGTGCGGATTCCCCATGGAAAGGCACGTCACTGCGAACCGCTGCCCGTCCACCTCAAGCGGGAAATCGATCACGGGCTCCATCTCCGCGATCACCGGCACCTCGTTCGGCGCGAACCTCGGCGGCGCCATCGAGAGCCGCACTGCCGTCACCTTTCCGCTGTTGATCGAAGCCTCCGCTTCGAGTATTCCGTGGACCGCCTCAATCCGCAGCCGCCCGTCGCGCGGCGTAGCCAGCCCCCGCTCGATGGCGTACTTAACCAGGCAGCGGACACCGTTCCCGCTCACCTCCGCCTCCGACCCGTCCGCGTTGAACAATCGCATCCGCACGTCCGCGCGCTCGGAAGGCAACACCACGATCAGCCCGTCGGCCCCGGCCCCGTAATGTCGGTCGCACATCGCCCGCGACAGCGCTTCCCAATCCCGCTCGTCTGCGTCCCGCGACTCGACGAACAGGAAGTCGTTCCCTGTCCCCTGCATCTTCGTGAATCGCATAGCCCCTAACCTTGCGAGATGAGATCGAGAGTGAGCTGGATCTGCC
>Ga0209689_1004356_pt1 | contig 10260 bp, 7 predicted proteins | sample GraSoiAngelo_149_FD_187119 | JGI IMG/M metagenome (GOLD analysis project Ga0209689, IMG submission 187119) | Grasslands soil microbial communities from the Angelo Coastal Reserve, California, USA - 14_1009_09_30cm (SPAdes) (version 2) | ecosystem: Environmental > Terrestrial > Soil > Grasslands ...
ACCGGGCATGGTCGATCAAGGCTCCCGAGGCAGGACTCGAACCTGCGACCCGCCGGTTAACAGCCGGCTGCTCTACCAACTGAGCTACTCGGGAATGAAGCGCGAAATATCGTCGACGCTGGGCGGGCAATCAACCTGCGGCGGCCGGCCCGGGCGGCCTGGGATCGGACCATGGTCGAGGTCGGGCGTGCGGTCCCTCCCTCTAAGCCCCGATGATCGCGTCCCAGGCAACCCAGTGAGTTACGGCCGTGCGTGCGTCCTCCGGTCAGGGATACGTGCCATGCTGCGGCGCTCCCGGCGCGGCGCATGACGCGCATCGCCACGGGCAAGCTGTCCAGCGAGCGGCGGCCGCTGCGCCAGCTCGCGAACCAGCAGCCGGGCCACGTCGCGCAACAGCTCCAGCTCTCCCTCACTCCAAAGCCGCGGCTCTGGATCCATGACGCACAGCGCGCCGACCGCGCGACCGGCCGCGTCGATCAACGGCACGCCGGCGTACGCCGTCACCAGGCCGTCCCGGACCGCCGGGGTGCGGGCGGTCAGCGGATGGCGGCGTGCGTCCGCGACCACGAGCGGCCGGCGCGACGCGGCGATGTGCCGGCTGAACGGGTAGCACAGCAGCAACGCGATCGACACCGGCCGGCCGTAGCTGCTCGACACCATCCGGCCGCGGGCAGCGACGAGCGACACGCACACCACGGGGACGCCGAGCAGGCGACCGGCGAGCTGCGTGAACTCGTCCAACGAGCGCTGCGTGGGGCGGTCGGTGCCCGTGGTCGCGAGCGTCATAGCGTGGGTGGTCGCAGCCTGGTCACGATCGCCGGCAGCCGATCGAACTGCGTCCGCTTATCGAGGAACTCGTCCGCGCCCGCTTCGAGACACGTGGAGCGGAGCTGCTCGTATGCGTAGTTGGTCAAGACCACGACGGTGGGCTGGGGCTGCAACCGCTTCGCCGCGCGCAGCACTTCCAACCCGTCCCCGTCCGGCAACCGCATGTCTACGACAACGACGTCCGGCTTGGACTCGGGCAGCAACGCGAGCGCCTCCGCGACGGTACCGGCCTCGACGACCTTGTCCACTTCCCACATGTCCTGGAGCATCGCCGCCAGTCGTACGCGCACGAGGGTGGAGTCGTCGACGAGGAAGACACGCATCTGGACTTCGTGGCTCGAATGGGTCGTCGTCCAGGCCATATCGGTCGCGCTAATTTGGGCCGCGGGCGCTGCCGCCGGAGTCGGCGGGCACCCGGGGGCGTTGTGCGAAATGGGGTGGGCGGCGCGTCAGGCGCGGCTGACAGCCGGCGGCGCGCCCTAGGGCGCGAGCCCTTGCTCGATCACGTAGCGGACCAGGTCCGCGTTGGTCTTGAGGCTCAGCTTGCGCAGCACGCGGCTGCGGTAGGTGCTGACCGTCTTGGGACCGACCGACAGGGTGACCGCGATCTCCTTATTGCTCTTCCCGGTCCCGAGCAGGCACAGCACCTGGTACTCGCGCGCGGAGAGGGCCTCGTGCGCGCGGCCGGCGAAGCCCGAGCGCAGCTCGACGGCGAGCCGCTCGGCGAGCGCGGGGCTCACGTACGTGCCGCCGGCATGGGCCTTCTTCACGGCGGCGAGCAGCTCACTCGGAGCCTGGGTCTTGCTTACATAGCCTGCCGCGCCGGCGCGCAGCGCCTGCACCGCGAGCTGGCCCTCCGGGTGCATACTGACGACCAGCACGGCGACTCGGGGGAATCGTTTGCGCAGCTCGCCGATGAGCGGGACGAATCCCGGGCCGGGCATGCCGATGTCCAGGATCACGACGTCGGTGCGCGTCCGCTCGAGCCGGCGCAGCAGCTCGCCACCCTCGGCTGCCTCGCCCACGACCTCGATCACATGATCCTCGGCGGCTAGCTGGCGAAAGCCGGCCCGGATCAACTGGTGGTCATCCGCGATGAGGACCCGGATCATTCGAGGCTCGGCAGGCTGAGCGTCAGCGTGGTACCACGACCGGGCGCCCCGGTGATGGTGACGGTCCCGCCCAAGCTGGTCGCTCGCTCACGGATGCCGAGGAGCCCGAGCGAGCGAGAGTCGGCGAGGGCGTCGTCGCTGATGCCGCGACCGTTGTCCTGCACGCTGAGCTCGAGCGCCTGCGTGGAGATGGTGAACCGGACCAGAACCCGCGTGGCGCTGGCGTGCCGCGCGACGTTGGTGAGCGCTTCCTGGAAAATCCGGAAGGCGGCGGTGGCCCGACTCGCGTCCACCGCCGGTTGCTCGGCTGCCACCTCGACCGGGCAGGCGATGCCGGTCCGTATCTCGAACTCGCGGGCCTGCCACTGGATGGCGGCTTTGAGACCGAGCTCGTCCAGAACGCCGGGGCGCAGCTCGGTGGCGATACGCTGGATCGCGCCGGCCGTGCCGTCGAGGATCGCTTCCATGCCGTCGACTTTGCCGGCGAGCTCCGGAGCGGGCTGGGGAAGCCGCCGCTTGAGCCACGTGAGATCGATCTTGAGAGCGGTCAGCGCCTGTCCCAGCTCGTCGTGGATCTCGCGCGCGATGCGCGTGCGCTCCGCTTCGCGGGCCGCCTCGAGCCGGGCGGCGAGGTCGCGCAGCTGCTCGCGGTGGCGGTGCAGCTGCTGCTGCGTCTGCCTGCGCTCCGTGATGTCCTCGATCACCCCGACGAACAGGCGTGGGTCGCCGTGCTCGCTCGGGAGGGCGGAAACCGTGACCTGGGCCCAGATGGGCGTGCCATCCTTGCGGCAGTAGCGTTTTTCCAGCGTGAACGAGCTCCGCTTCCCCTCGACCAGTTCGGCCATCAGCTCCCGGTTCCTGGGAAGATCCTCCGGGTAGGTGATGTCGACGTACGTGAGGGACTGCAGGTCTTCGTCACTGTAGCCGAGCATCCGTTGAAACACCTGATTCGTCCTGACAAAGCGCGCGTCGAGCCCCGCCACGGCGATGCCGACCGCCGCCTGCTCGAACGTGGCGCGGAGTAGCGCTTCCCGTTCCAGCAGGGCTTCCTCGACGCGGCGGCGCTCGGTCAAGTCGCGGGTGACCTTGGCGAACCCGAGCAGGGAGCCCGTCCCGTTGCGTACTGGGCTGATCACCACATCGGCCCAGAAACGGGAGCCGTCCTTGCGCACGCGCCACCCCGCCACTTCGCAACGCCCGCGCTCGGCTGTCTCGCGCAGGTTCAGCGCCGGCTTGCCGGCGGCGGCGTCCTCGGGGGGGTAGAAACAGGCGAAGCTCTGCCCAACGATCTCGTTCGCCCTGTACCCCGTGATGTGCTCCGCGCTGGCGTTCCAGCTCACGACCCGCCCGCCGGGGTCGAGCCCGATGATCGCGTGGTCGCGCACGCTGGCTACGAGCAAGCCGAACCGCTGCTCGCTCTCGCGTGCCGCGCTCTCAGCAACGCCGCGCTCCGCCGTGGCGGCGGCGAGCACGAGTCCGGTCACAGACGCCAACGCCAGGAAGGTCTGGAGCAGGGTGAGGTCCTCAGCGGGCGTCGCCCCGGCGAACGGCCCGAGTCCACGCAGCGTGTACCAGATCATCAGGCCGGCGATCAGTGCCGTGGCGGTGGCGCTGCCGCGCGGGCCGAACCGCACTGCGGCCCACACGGCGACCGGGAAGACGGCGTACACGTACGTGATGGGACTGCGCAGCAGCAGCGCGGTGAGCAGCGCCAGCAGCACGACCAGCGCAGCAGCCTCGACCGAGCGACCTGCCGGCCGCGTCGGCCGCGCCCACGTGAGCAGCAGCGGGGCTACCAGCGCGTCTCCCAGGGCGTCCCCGCTCCACCACACGAACCAGAGGTGACCCAAGGCATCCCGCCCGACGAGGCCGCTGGCCCACAGGCTCGCGATCCCGATCGTCGCGCTCACGGTCGTACTCACGAGCGCCCCCAGGGTGACGAGCGCCAGCACGTCCCGAAGTCGCTCGAGCGAGGGTCGGAACTCCGTCACGCGCCGCAGCAGCCACACGGCGCTGACCGCCTCCAGGGTATTGCCGAGGGCGATGCCGGCCGCTCCGACGACCGGCACACCGGCGGTCCAATTAAGCAGCAAGGCACCCACGGCGATGCCGGGCCAGTAGCGCAGGCCCAGGAGCAGCAGGGTTGCGAGGGCGACGCCCGAGGGCGGCCACGCGGATGAGACGACTTCTTGGGCGACGGCGGCTAGCAAACCGAGTTTCGCCGCGCCGAGGTAGGCAATGGCGACGGCCGCGAGCTGCGTGGTGTACCGCAGCCGACCGGCCAGCTTGAGGAGGTCAGTTCGCACAATCATTCCAGTGGCCGCACGTGCAGTTTGTGCACCCGCGCCTATCATGCACGCGACGTTCCGAAACGTCTAGGGGCCGGCCGCTACGGCGCGGCTTGCGGGAAGGTCTGCGGCGATCATGCCCAGGACAATCAACCCCCCGCCCAGCCACTGCAGCATGGCCAGGCGCTCGCCCAACACCAGCCAGGACGTCAGCGCGGCGAACAGCGGCTCGAAGCAGAAGATCAATGCCGCCCGCGCCGAGGACATGTGTCGCTGAGCGGACATCTGCAGCAGGAAGCACGTGGTACTGGCGAACACCACGGAATACGCGAGCGCGGCGAGAAACGCACCGCTCCAGTGGATCCGCGGCCGCTCGAGCAGCAGCAGGGCGCACGCGGAGACGATGGCCGTACCGGCCACCTGAAACCACACCAGTCGCCGCGCGTCGTACTCGCGCCCCAGCTCGGTGACGGCCACGATCTGGGCGCCGAAGCATGCGGCGCACACCAACGTGAGCAGATCGCCGCGATTGAGCCCGCCGGCGTCGGGAGCCGTAAGCAGGTAGATCCCGAGCGTCGCCATCCCCAGCGCCGCGGCGGTCAGCCAGCCCGGGCGCTGTCCCAGCAGCGTGAGCGCGATGACGGGCGCGAGCACCGACGAGATGGCGACGATGAACGCCGAGCGCGACGCGGTGGTGATCACGAGGCCCGCGGTCTGGGTGATGAAGCCGACCGCCACGAGCGCACCCAACAGCAGCCCACCGCGCAGCTCGCGGCCCGCCGGTGGGGGGCGAAACCGCGTCCCGGGGGCGAGCAACAGCGCCGCGATGCTGAACCGCAGCGTGAGAAAGGCGAGCGGAGTAGCCGAGGCCAGGGCGTCCTTCACCACCGCGAACGTCGTGCCCCACAGGAACGTCGCGAGCAGCAGCGTCAGGTCGGCCTGGCGGCGCGTCACGCCGTCAGCGTGCTCCGTCCAGCACACCGCGCACCTTTTTCGCCAACCCCTCGGGCGTGAACGGTTTCTGCAGGAACGCGGTGTCCGGATCGAGTACGCCGTGCTGGGCGACCGCTTCGTCGGCGTAGCCGGACATGTACAACACGCGCACGCCGGGGCGCAGCGCCGCCAGGCGGCGCGCCAGCTCGCGGCCGTTCATCTCCGGCATCACCACGTCGGTCAGGAGCAGATGAATCGGGCCGTCGTGGTGCTCGGCCACGGCGAGCGCTTCGGTCCCTCCCGTGGCCACCAACACACGGTAGCCCGCCCGCTCGAGCACCTTCTGCGCCAGCACCCGAACCAGCCGCTCGTCTTCGGCAAGCAAGATCGTCTCGGTGCCCGCGGCGGGCGCGGCCACGGGACTCGGGCTCTCAGTGGGGTCGAGCGGTGCCTCGACGCGCGGCAGGTAGATGCGGAACGTCGCGCCCCGTCCCGGCGTGCTCTCCACGGTAACGTGGCCCTCACTCTGACGCACGATGCCGTACACCGTGGCAAGGCCGAGTCCCGTTCCCTTGCCGCGCGGCTTCGTCGTGAAGAACGGCTCGAACAGGTGTGCCTGGACTAGGGCGTCGATGCCGACCCCGCTGTCCGACACCTGGAGCAGCACGTAGCGCCCCGCGGGGACGGTCGCGGCGGGCGGCGCCCGCGTCCCGTCCACCTCGACATTGTCCGTCTCGATCGCCAAGCGGCCACCCTGGGGCATCGCGTCCCGGGCGTTGACGGCGAGGTTGACGAGCACCTGCTCGATCTGTCCGGTGTCGACCCGAACGGCCCCCAGCGCGGGCGCGAGCGTGGTCTCGAGGGCGATGTCTTCGCCGATCAGGCGGCGCAGCAGCTTGGCGATGTCTTTGACCAGGCGATTCAAGTCGACCACCATGGGTTGCAGGACCTGTCGCGCGCTGAAGGCGAGCAGCTGGCGGATCAGGTCCCTGGCGCGGGTCGCCGCGTCGCGGATGATGTCGAGCTCCTCGCGGTGCGGGCGGTCGGGCGGCGCGTCGAGCAACAGCAGCTCGATCGAGCCCAGCACGGCGGTCAGGACGTTGTTGAAATCGTGGGCGATCCCACCCGCCAGCCGGCCCACCGCTTCCATTCGTTGCGAGTGCTGCAGCTGCTCCTCCAGCTGGCGGCGCTCACGCCGCACGGCGGCCCCTTCGACGGCCCGCGTGACGGCGGGGGCGAGGCGCTGCAGCCGGTCCTTCATGATGTAGTCGGCGGCCCCCGCCTGCATCACCGCGACGGCCGTGTCCTCGCCGACGCTGCCGGAGACCACGATGAACGGCACGTCGGGCGCCGTGGCGCGCACCACGGCGAGCGCCGCCGGTGCGTCGAAGTGGGGCAGGGAGTAGTCGCTCAGCACCACGTCCCACGGGTGCCGGGCCAGCGCCGCGCGCATCGCGTCGGCGGTTTGCACGCGCTCCTGCACGATCTCGAACCCGCCCTGGCGCAGCGCGCGCAGCATGAGCTCTGCGTCGCTCTCCGAGTCTTCGACGATGAGGACGCGGAGCAGGGTGTCCGCCATCAGGTGAGGTCCCGCAGATAGCGGCCGGTCACCGACGCGGCGACGCGGGCGACGCTCTCCGGAGTGCCCTGGGCCACCACGCGACCGCCGGCGTCGCCCGCACCGGGGCCCAAGTCGATGAGCCAGTCGGCCCGCTTCACCACGTCGAGGTGGTGCTCGATCACGAGCACCGTGTGCCCGGCGTCGACCAGCCGGTCGAGCACGCGGCACAGAGTCCGCACGTCGTCGAGATGCAGGCCGGTGGTCGGCTCGTCCAGGATGTAGAGCTTGCGGCCTCCCGCGCCGCGTTTCGACCCCCCCGCCAGCGCCAGCTCGCGCGCGATCTTGAGACGTTGCGCCTCGCCACCGGAGAGGGTCGTCGCCGGCTGGCCCAGCCGCAGGTAGCCCAGCCCCACCTGCTGCAGGTGCCAGAGGGCGCGCGCCAGCCGCGGCCGACGGTGGAAGCGCTGGAGCGCTTGATCCACGGTCCACTCGAGCACCTCGTGGATCGCGCTCCCCTGGAGCTTGACGTCGAGGACCTCTTTCTTGAACCGCTTGCCTTCGCACATCTCGCACGGCACGAACACGTTGGCGAGAAACACCATCTCGACCAGCACGTGTCCCGCGCCCTCACACGCCTCACACCGGCCCCCCGCCACGTTGAAGGAGAACGTGCTCGGCGTGTAACCGCGCGCCCGCGCCAGCGGCTCGGCGGCGAACAAACCGCGCAGCTCGTCGAACGCTTTGATGTAGCTCACCGGGTTCGACCGGGGGGTCCGACCGATCGGCGCCTGATCGACGAGCACCACGTCCGCGATCGCCTCCCAGCCTTCGAGGGCACGCACGGCGCCGACCGGCTCGCCCAGGTGCTGCTTCGCGGTGTGGGCGCCGGTGAGGCGGGCCTCGAGCTGGCGATACAGGACGTCGTGCACGAGCGTCGACTTGCCGGAGCCCGAGACACCCGTGACGACCGTCAACGTGCCTAGCGGAATCCGCATGTCCACCCCCGCGAGGTTGTGCAGGCGGGCGCCGCTGAGCGCGAGCCAGCGCCGAGTGGGGCGGCGCGCCGACGGGACCCCGATCCGCTTCTCGCCCGAGAGGTACTGCCCCGTGAGCGTGCCGGCTTCGCGCACCGCCGCCGCCGGCCCCTGATACACGACTTGCCCGCCCGCCTCGCCGCTCCCGGGACCGAGCTCGATCATCCAGTCGGCCGCGCGCATCGCCGCCGGGTCGTGCTCCACCACCGCCACGGTGTTGCCGGCATCGGCGAGGCGACGCAGCAGCCCCAGCAGCCGGTCGATGTCCGCCGGGTGCAGCCCGACGGAGGGCTCGTCCAGCACGTACAGCGTATCCACGAGGTGTGACCCGAGCGCGTTCGAGAGCGCGATGCGCTGTGCCTCGCCGCCCGACAGGGTGCGGGTCAGGCGGTCGAGCGTCAAGTATCCCAGGCCGACGTCGTTCACGAACGAGAGGCGCGCTGTGAGCTCCGCCAGAATGTGGACGGCGACCGCCCGCGCGAATGGTGGCAGCTCGAGCCCCGCCATCCAGTCGCGCACACCCCCCGCCGTCAACGCGGCGACTTCCGCGATGCTCTTTCCGCCGATCCGGACGGCGAGCGCTTCGGGCTTGAGGCGCGCGCCGCCGCAGGCAGGGCACGTCTTGGCGAGCTGGTATTGGCGGAGGAAGACCCGGATGTACTGCTTGTAGCGCTTCGCCTCCAGGCGCTCGAGGAATGGCAGCATGCCGAGGAAGCGACCGCCGGCGCCGTGCAGCAGAAAATGGCGGTCCCGCTCGGGCAGGTCGCGCCATGCGGTATCGAGCGCAATCCCACCGGCGCGCGCCGCCTCCCGCAGGATGCGCCGGCGGCCTTCGTAGCGCGGCTTGGTCCACGGATCGAGCGCCCCTTGCACCAGGCTCCGCTTAGGGTCGGGCACGATGAGCGACTCGTCATACTCGAGCACCGCCCCGAATCCGTTGCACCCCGGGCACGCGCCACGCGGGTTGTTGAAGGAGAACAGGATGGGCGTGAGCGCGGGGGCCGGCGTGGCGCAGTGCGAGCACGTCGGGTGCTCGGAGAAGCGGCGGCGGTCGCCGTTCTCGAGCGCCACCGCCACACCCTCACCCTCGTTGAACGCGGTCGCGACCGCGTCGGCGAGCCGTCCCCGATTCCCCTCTGATGCCGGGAGCCGGTCGACGACGACCAACACCTCTGCCGCCCCGCGCACCTGGCGCTCGGCGTCGGGCTCGTCCAGCCGCACCACCGCGCCGTCGAGCTGCGCTCGGACGAACCCCGCGGCCCGCAATTGGGCCGCGAGCTCGACCTCGGGCCGGTGGGCCGACGGTGGCAGCGGAAAGGTCACGACGATTGCGGATTGTGGATTTCGGATTGCGGATTGGCTGGCGTGGTCGTTCAAATCCGCAATCGGCAATCCGCAATCCGCAATGAGGTGGTCCACCACCTCCTGCACCGTGTCGACCTTGACCTCGTGCCCGCACTTGACGCAATACTGCGTCCCGACCCGCGCCCACAACAGCCTCAAGAAGTCGTAGATCTCCGTCGCGGTCCCGACGGTCGAGCGGCTGCTCGTGGTGGGATTCTTCTGCTCGATCGCGACGGCGGGCGAAATCCCCTCGATCGCGTCCACCAAGGGCTTGGGCATGCGGTCGAGGAACTGCTTGGCGTACGTCGAGAGCGACTCGATGTAGCGGCGCTGCCCCTCGGCGTACAGCGTGTCGAACGCGAGCGTGCTCTTCCCCGACCCCGACGGGCCGGTGATCACGGTGAGCGCGCGGCGTGGCAGCTCGACCGTGATCCCCTTGAGGTTGTGCTGCCGTGCGTTGCGGATGATGACCCGCTCGGGGGACGAAGGCATAACCCTCTAAACTAATGGGTGTTGGGGGTCAGGGGTCGGGCGCTCGGTGCACGGGGTGCGCGACCTCCGACACCTAGCCCCCGACCCCTGACCCCCGTAGCTTCGCCCCCACATGGCTCTCGCCCTGACGCCGCGCCTCCTGCGCCGCGGCCTCGAGCTCTTCGCCGTCATCTCCCTCATCGGCGTCGCCGTCGTGCTGGTTGTGTTCGGCGAAAACCTGGACGCCGTGCTGTTTGCTTTGGCGCATCTGCACTGGGCCTGGCTGCTCGTGGGCTTGGGCCTCGCCTCGATGGATTGGATTGGCGGCGGCACCCGGCTCTGGGTCGTTGCCCGGCACGTGCACCCGGGGGTGCGCTGGCGCGACATGGTCATCGCTGGGGGGATGAGCGCCTGGGCGGCCTATCTCACGCCGTTTCAAACTGGTGCGGGTCCCACCATGATGTGGGCGATGGGCCGCGCGGGCGTCCGTCTCCCCGAAGCCATGACCTCCACCTTCATGACCTTCGTTGCGACCGTCGCTTTCTTCGCCCTCGCGGGGCCGCTCGCCATCTACCTCGGCGCGGGTCGGTCGCTCGCGGCGCATAACGTCGTGCTGGGCATCACCTATTACGGCCTGTTTCGCGCCAGCCTCACGATCTTCGGCATCCTGGGCGTGCTCATGCTGGTCG
>Ga0209689_1004357_pt1 | contig 10258 bp, 7 predicted proteins | sample GraSoiAngelo_149_FD_187119 | JGI IMG/M metagenome (GOLD analysis project Ga0209689, IMG submission 187119) | Grasslands soil microbial communities from the Angelo Coastal Reserve, California, USA - 14_1009_09_30cm (SPAdes) (version 2) | ecosystem: Environmental > Terrestrial > Soil > Grasslands ...
AGTCCCAATATCTTTGCGTCCTTCGCCTCCCGCTTCTTTCAGAAAATGGAGAAAACGCGCCCTTTTCGCGGCGGTGTCGGGATGACGAGATATCATCGCGTGGTTCCACCGTTCGATTGCTTCCGGGGAATGTCTCGCTCCGTTTTCCTGCACCCAGTTTAGAATTGCGCGATCGTCATCGAGTTTGTTGGCGATCTCTTCAAATGCATCGCCGTCGATTTTTAGAAACGCCAGCAAATGCTTATCAAAGCCAACAGTTTTATAATTGTAGCCATCGAGCAGCCTTTTGCGATGAAGTCTGGCCTTGTCGATTAAACGCGGCAGATGCACGTAGCCGCCAAGCTTTTGGTACGGACTGCGTGGATGCAGTCTTCGCATTGAGATGAACGCTTTAGGTCGCCGGCACACGCTGGGGTGCAGCTCCCGAAATATCGGCCTCCGGCATGCTCTCGGCCACCGGTTTTTGTTCTGGCAATAATTCCCCCTGTGCAAGATTGGCTTGGCCGATCACCAGCAGGCCGGAAAACATCCCGCCCTTTTCGACTGTGATTGCCTTGGCGGTAACATCGCCTTCAAGTGAGCCCTTTTTGTGAACGGCAACCATTGTTTGAGCAATAATTTCACCCGACATCTTTCCCTTGATTTCGATGGTTCCAACCCGGACCCGCCTAAAGCAGTGAATATCGGCTTTACGTTTGACGATTACATGTCGAGCGCTAAGACTCCCGGGAATTTTTCCCGAAAAATTGATCGTCGCGGTGTCGTCACAATGCAGATTGCCGCGCAGCCGGCCTTCTATTAAAGCAGATCGGCAAATCACGCCACTACTGCTCAGGTCGCCTTTGGCCGTGAGGTGCACGTCGCCTCGCGTTCGAATCGTTCGACTGAATCCGCCGGTGATTTTGTAATCGCGAAGATCAATATGCGCGCTGCATGCTGGGCAGATTGTCGACGTCGCGGCGCCGCAGACCTGCTGTTTCCGATTACATTCGAAACACTCGATAATCGAGCTGCGTTGCCGCTTCCAAAAATCCTCAAATCTGTGAAGGATGGAGGAATTCTCTAACGCGGGCGCTTCTTCTTTTGCATGCAGCTTCAGTTCAGGTTTCGGCGCAAATGGAGAAAAATAATGACCGCATTGGCGACAGATCGAGCTTTTGGCCGCCGCATATTCCATCTGCTTGAACCCACAGTGCGGGCATTCCACACTGATCTTAGCAGGCGACGTATTGGCCACTGGATGCTAAACCGAGACCCTTCCTTATCCGCGCCCTCCAAAGGTTGCCTTGATTGGCTCGTCATGCCGCACAACTTCCGGACGGCTCGACGTCGATTTTGCAGGGATCGTTCCGCTGGTGACTTCCGATTTGCCGATAAAAGTCGCTCCCTCTTCAATGATCAGACGCGCCGCTTTCAAGTCTCCTTGCAACGTGCACTTCGATTTTAGTTCGCATCGCTCGGCTACCGTAATATTGCCGTGCACCTTGCCGTACACCGTGATCGACTTCGTTTTTATCTCGCCGCGAATGTCAGCGTTCTCACCGATGGTCAAGACGCCGTCTGAATTGATCTCCCCTTCGACCTTGCCGTCTATGAGAAGTTCTTTTTGAAATTTTATTGAGCCCTTAATCTCGACGTCGCTCGAGAGGATGTCCTTGCCAGAGTGTTCAGCCATAATTTTTTGATAGTTAGTTGATGGTAGTGATGTTCCTGGTTCGTCGCGGTAAGCAACACGGTTATCTTCATCCGCGTCCGAGCTTGGCGATCCTACTACGACCGGCGGCATCGGTTTTTGCGGAATGAATCTTTTCAGCATTCGTTATTATTGTGACGCTCAGCGACCCTGTCAACGGATTCTCGCAGGAAGAGACACTTTTTATCGTTCAACGGTTCGGTAAAGCTTCCCGGCCCCATTCTGCGCCGAAAAAACCAGGAACCGCGGCGCTTGGGCCGGTGTTCTATCCAGCACGAAGCAGACCGCGTGCTGAGGCACTGCCAAATCCAAGATCGCGGAGGAATTCTGCGCCACGCGTTCGGAATCGTACACAATCACCCAAGCGACTCTGTGATGCTCCAGAATCTCACGGGCCGTTCGCCAATCTTCAGCCAGAAAGAAGCGTACGCTGTCCGCGATTCCCGACAGGCTCTCATGCGAGCTTCCAGCCACGCCAGGCTGTCCCGACCAATATGCGATCGCCGGCGAAAGCCACCACGGCGCAAGAAACGGGCGCGTCTCGGACGATTGCAAATCGATTGCCAGGTCGCGCGACTGCACAGATTCGTTCCGCTGTTCGATTCGGTGGGTGTATTCCGCTTCGTCTGGCCAGAGTCGTGTGTCCCAATCCCGCAGGATCGGAAATATCGACAATGTAAAAGCGATCCAAACCGCCGCGCGCGATTTGATCGGCTCGAGCAAAGCCGGAAGCGCAATCGCAAAAATCAGAAAGAAAAAATACGCCCAGCGTGCCTGCCAAATCGTCAGCAAGTAAGTCGTGACAAGAAGAGCAAGAACAAAGATTGGTGCGGTGCGACCGCCGGGCGCGCCGACTTCTCGTTTCCGAACGCCAAACCAAATAAGAAACGGGGCGACGAGAAACAAGTACCCGCCCCAGCGCAACCAGATCGGATTTGCCGGCCAGACGTGTGCGAGTTCGCCAATGGTCCGTGCCCAGTTTTCGAAAAGCTCGCCGGAATGAAAGATCGAGAATGACGGAATGCGCCGCTCGATTGCAAACGCAAGGGCCACGATTACTGCAAACAGAATCCAGCCTGCGCGGCGCTGTTTGCCAAAAAGAAGTTGTCGATCTTGTACGGCACCAAGGAAGACAAAGAGGAAGACCAAGATCAGCGGTTCATAAAGTGACACCCAGAGCGCGAAGCTCCAAGCCATTCCGCTTACGATGCCCCATTTTGTAGAGTGTTCGAATTGCAGTGTCCATTCCGCGCAAATCGCGACCGTGACCAGCAAGATCAACAGTGACTGATGATCAGGTCGTCCGAGCTCCGTCCCCTTCACGAGAACGGGGCTGATGGCGTAAAGAATCAGTGCCGCCCAACGATACCGGAACTTCATACGGCGCGACCACCACCACAGAAACCAACCTCCAAACAGCGCCAGCAGCGGCGAGATCAGCGCGCCGGCTAAATCGATTCCGTGTACGGTGAAGGGTTTTAGCACGACCGCTAACGCAAGAATCAGGTAGTCGAACGGCGCTGTCGTATGCGGAGTTGTTCCTTGCGGAAAATTTTCGAAGTCATGATAACGCACGATTAGCCCCGGCTTTTTCTCGCACATCCGCACCCGCGTCATCCGCGCATAACAATCCGCGTCACTGAAATAAACGTTCCCGGCGACGAAAACGTCCTGGTAATTCGCACAACGCGCCGCCAGAATCAGCGCGCTCAACAAAACGATTTCGATCAAGAGGCCGATTGCCCGTATCACGGTTCCATCCCAAGTCCGCGATTCGGATTGCGCAATCTAAAATTTCAGCGCAACTGCGATCGCGCTGTCGGCGACAGTCTCAATATTTCTTGAGCTATGTTCCGATGAATCGTGAGCTCGTCCAAGACTTCGTCGCGCCACTTTGGAGATTGAGCCAGAGCTGCAAGATATCGATCGCAGGTCGCCTGATTACCGAAACGCGCGAACCAAATAACAACGTTCTCTCCTTTTCGCACGGGCAATGCCGGAAACGTGTTCTCGCTATTTTCCGTCACGAAAGACGCGAGAATCGCGGCGCCTGCTTCCGCCAGAACCGGTTTCATCACCCGTTCAAAAAAATCGATGAAGCCCGAATTAACCGGCGCATCAAAATAATAGATTGTTCCAATAACGACTCCGCTGCGAATCTCTTTACTTCCGCGAGGAGAACGGTTGCTCGTTTCGAGTGCAAACCCAGAATCCGCACGCGTTGGACGCAAGAGAAATACGTTATCTGAATCAATCATCGTCGCATTTGCAGTCTCGCGATGCGCCTTCCAAACCGGCCCGCCGTAGAAGGCCTGCAATGCTGCCGCACGACTCGCCATGTCTTGAAACCCTCTGAGCCAAACGAATCTATCGGGATCATCAAGATCGCGAAATTGGCCGAGAATATTCATTGCCAGTGTTTCCTGTGGTTCGATGAATTCACGATCGAACAGATCGATCAACACATCACGTTTTCCGTGGTGAAGCGTGTATTGCCTCAGTTCAACGATCGGACAACAGGTCTGCATTTGGTAGCATTCGCCCTTCGCGGTTTGGTCATGACGTGCCACGCGTACTTGATTTCGAGATTGCCGCAAGTTCAAAAAAAATTCGCCTTTGGCAAAACTTCGGCGTCACAGCCGGCGTGATAGCCTTCGCTTTTCGCTGCGCCCGCAGCGAAGGCTGGGCCCGCCAGGATTCGAACCTGGGACCAAGGGATTATGAGTCCCCTGCTCTAACCGCTGAGCTACAGGCCCGGACGCTCACACATTGAAGCACAGCATATCGAGTGTGACCAACCCCGAAAGCATTCGGGGCTGCTCTAACCGCTGAGCTACAGGCCCATTTACCTATGAAAACACATGAAGCTGCGTCTCTATGGCCAACTTCGATTGACGCCATATTGACATTATTACGGGCTTTCTGCGACAATTCCCCGAACCATGAAACGCGCCAAACTTGCAGTTCGCCCATATCGCCACAGTAAGACACATCCATATTATCTCCTAAACGAGCTTCCGTCCTCAACCTCGCCAGCATACCAACCTGTGAAAACAACCGCAAAAACCACCGACTCCCGCACCTTTTCGCGCGCCATCAGATGCTTCTTCACCGCTGGCTTCCTGCCGGCCGTTATCTTGATCCTGCCGATGCGCACCGGCTACGCTGGAGTCGACGCCACCCGGGTCGCCGGCGGCTTTAGCGCACCGCTCTACGTGACTGCACCTCCCGGTGATACCAGCCGGCTCTTCGTCGTGCAACAGTCGGGACAAATCAAAATCATCAATCTCCCCTCGCGCACAGTGAACGCGACGCCTTTTCTCGATATCTCGGGCGAGGTCAATTTTAGCGGCGAAGAAGGTTTGCTCGGCCTGGCCTTTGATCCGAACTACGCATCGAACGGCCGCTTCTACATCAACTACAGTGCGCGGGGTGGATCGTTCGGCGCCGGTGTGAGCCACACGGCTGAGTTCCTCGTGTCGGCCGATCCCGACATCGCCGATCCCACAAGCGAGGCCACGCTCTTCACCTACGATAAGCCGCAGAACAATCACAACGGCGGTTGGGTCGGCTTCAGTCCGCGTGCCGGGGACGAAGGAAATCTTTACATTTCAACCGGCGACGGCGGTAGCGCCAACGACGCAGGCCCAGGTCACATCGAGCCTGGCGGCAACGCGCTGAACACGACAACACTGATGGGTAAAATGTTGCGTATCCACATCGAAGACACCTATGGCACCTACTCGATTCCGCCTGATAATCCGTTCTTTGGATCAAACACCGACAAACAGGAGATCTTCTGCTTGGGTTTGCGCAATCCCTGGCGCAATAGCTTCGATCGCGGGAACGGCACGATGTTTATCGGTGATGTCGGGCAGGACACGCGGGAAGAAATCGATGTGCAAAAAACCTCGAACCCCGGTGGCGGCGAAGACTACGGTTGGCGTGTGCGCGAAGGCTTTATCCAGAATCCTGCTTACCCTCACGATCCGCCGCCGCCCGATGCAGTCGATCCAATTTTCGATTATCCGCACACCACTGGCCAGTGCATCATCGGTGGTTATATCTATCGCGGGAGTCGGATTCCGTCGTTAGGCGGGATCTACGTGTTCGCCGATTACCTCGGACCGGTAAATACCGGAAGAATTTGGATCTTCCGCTATGACGGCCGAAACGTATCCGGATTCCGGGATATCACCTCGCAGTTGTTTCCGACGCGCGTTGGTAATTTCCCGTTGAACAACCCATCCTCGTTAGGCGAAGACGCCAGCGGCGAACTCTACATCTGCGACATCGGCAACGGAAATATCTACAAAATCATCCCCGCACGTTGAGCTTTTAGTTTTTTCTTATCGCAGGGGCATGCTCCCGCGCGTAACCGCCTAGGCAATTGATGTCGATCGCCCCTACCCGCGCGTCCTCACACATCAGTTTCTTCCATTCCGAGCCGAGTCGAGGAAGCTCATTATTAACAGTAATCCCGCAGCAACGGGAGGCTGACGCTCGACGTGACAAAATGGAACAGCCGGGGGGGTACACTGGTTCGCAATCAGCTGTCACGCTTTTCCGCGGCGGCCATCAAAGCGCTTCTCTTCCATTGTATCGAAAGATTTTAATATTGACAGGTTGGCGAGACTTTTTGCAAGGTTTTCGAGAAATCAAGGCCTGAATCTGGGAGAGGGCGCTTCTCCCGACAGTTTCTTTCCCTCGTTCAGACTTGGGCAGTCGCAACAATTAACCAATCGGGGGAACGGAAAGGTTTGTTTTATGAAAACCAAGACTTCACTCGCAAGAAGTTCAATGAATCGGTCGCCTTTGCGAAACGGTTTTTTCTCATCGCCCTCATCCTCGCATGCTTTGCGCTTTCGCCGCAAGCGCGAGCCGTTTGCCGAGAAGGCTGCTTAACGAACCAAAACACCGTTCTAGGTGACGATGCGCTCTTGAACAACACAACCGGGACCGACAACACGGCCACCGGTTTTAGTGCGCTCTTTGACAACACGACCGGAAGCTTCAACACGGCTAATGGTTCTGAGGCGCTCAGTGTCAACACTACCGGCTTCGGCAACACGGCCACCGGTTTTGATGCGCTCCTTAACAACACAACCGGCGAGAACAACATCGCGTTGGGTTTTAACGCCGGTAGAAATGTGACCACTGGTAGTAACAATATCTATATCGGCAATCCTGGTAGTAGTTCCGGCGAATCCAACAAGATTCGCATCGGTCGGTCAGGAACTCAAAAGGCGGCGTTTATTGCGGGTATCACTGGAGTAACCGCGGGCGTAGGAGTAATCGTAGGGTCAGACGGTAAACTTGGAACAGTCGTGTCCTCGGCCGGCTTCAAGGATGGAATCAAGCCGATGAACAAGGCGAGTGAAGCGATCCTTGCGCTTCAACCAGTGACCTTCCGCTACAAGCCGGAGCTTGACCCCGAGGGCATCCCGCAATTTGGCCTGCTGGCTGAGGACGTGGGAAAAGTGGACCCTGCTCTAGTGGCCCGCGACGCTGACGGAAAAGCTTACACGGTGCGCTACGAGGCGGTGAATGCGATATTGCTGAACGAGTTTCTCAAAGAGCACCGCACAGTGCAGGAACTAAAGAAAGAAATTGCGGCGCTCACTGCGACGGTGCAGAAAGTGAGCGCGCAAGTCGAGATGAGCCGCCCTGCTCCGTTGGCAAGACGGGCGGGTTCAGGCAAAGATGACGACGGGCGCTGAACCCGTAAAAATAAAGCTCGACAAACCGTCGCGGATCATGTAAAAGCTTCCCCGATTACGTCACCCGACGTTTCAACGCATCTTCGGCAGGGCTGAATAAGCCGCAGGGGCCGGATCTTCGCTGAGACACCGCTTAGCGCGATCCCCCAGATCCAATGGAGCCCCGAGTCAGCCGAAATGAGGCGACCTTTTTGGAGGCCTCATCAGAATGGTTCCTGGTTCCGCGCGGAACTGGATTGCAGCGAATGCACCAACAATGCCGCTAACAAAATATGAACTAAAAATGACAACTCCACTTGCAAGAAACTCGCTTGGTCGCTCGCCTTTGTGGCGTCGTGTTCTTTTCGTCACCGTATCGGCAGTAGCACTCGTAGCCTCTGCAGTTGCTTTGCAACCAGTAACTCATGCAGGTACGACGTCAACTCCTACTCCAACACCGACCCCCCCCCAATTTCAACTTCTTGATACGGTACCCCTCCAAACAAATGCTCGGGATTTTGTTACGGTAAATCAGGCCCTCAACAAGATCTACGTCAGCGGAAATCCTGCTAGTAACCTCGACATCGAGGTCAATGTTATTGATGGAGTGTCATTCTCAATTCAGGACGTCGGCTTGGGGACGGACGTGAGTGTTGACAATAAGACGAACCGCTATTGGGCTGCAACCATCTACCAAGATAGCGTCATTGTTCGCGATGGTACGACCGACAGCGTTGTAGCCACGATTCCCATCGCCGGCGGCTTCTGCCCGATCCAAACAAACTATGATTTTTTTAAAAACCGCGTGTGGGCTAGCGCCCAATGTAGCGGCGGCAATGATCCGATCTTCGCGATCAATGCTAAAACCTTTAGCATCACCGCCGGCCCGATAGATTCACGCGGCGTTCTTGATTCGAGCGCTATGATCGCGAACGGCGCTAACGGCAGGCTCTATTTCTCCATAAATGGTGGCTTAGTCTCGAAAAGGATGGATCCAACAACGTTTGCAGTGACAGTGAACGCTTTTGGCGAGGTGAAGGCCATCAATGCTCTCACGAACAGGCTTTATGCCCTCAGTGGAAATACCTTGCAGATCATAGACGGCAGGCCGGATCCCGAGGTTATCCTCAGAACAGTACCGTTGTCCTATACCCCCGGTAGCATGGGTATCAACCCCGCGCTCACTTACCTTTACATAGCGAATCCGGCTGGACAGAGCATAGAAGTTAGAAACCCTTCGACGGGCGCCTTGATTACCACGTTCTCGCTCTCATCGTTTGGTGTAACGCCGGATGGTCCTATGGCGGTTGATTCAATCCGTGGTCGAATTTACGTCATCCAGCGTACACCATCGTTGCTCTTGGTGATTGAAGATCTCATAAATGCCTACAAACCCGACTGCATTCTCTCACATTGATTGAAGACCTCATAAATGCAGCGAAACCCAACGCCGTTCTCTCACATTTCTAGCTACCAAGACCGCATTTGCTGGCGCAGCATTTAGAGTTAGCGGCTCCAACGTGAGTCCGGAGATTCATTGCCTTTTTGTCGGGCAAGGCTACATGGGATTCGTTGCCGGATGGGGCATTCCCTCGACTATTGGCAATTGAATTGAGATTACCGATATGTCCGCTGAGGTTAAGAAAGAAATCCAGCTTGAGATCGCGCACGTCTTGTTCATCGACATCGTCGCTTACTCCAAGCTTTCGATTAACGAACAGCGGGCGGCGGTTGACGAGCTGACGCAGGTCGTTCGCAGTTCCGATCAATATCAGAAGGCCGAAGCTGGGGGTCACTTAATTAAAATTCCAACCGGCGACGGCATGGCGCTGGTCTTTTACACCAGTCCGGAAGCACCTGTGCAATGCGCGGTCGAAATCAGTCGCGCTCTCAAAGAGCATCCGCGGCTACAGCTTCGGATGGGCGTGCACAGCGGTCCGCTGAGCGGCGTGATCGATGTAAATGGTCACGCCAATCTCGCCGGCGCCGGCCTCAACATGGCCCAACGGGTGATGGGTTGCGGGGATGCCGGACACATTCTTGTCTCTAAACGCGTCGCCGACGATTTAGGAGAATACGAACATTGGCGACCGCTCCTGCATGATCTCGGCCAATATGAAGTGAAGCATGGGATGCGCGTGTCGATTGTGAATCTTCACGCGGATGAAGTGGGCAATCCGCAGCTGCCGAAAAAATTCCAAGCCCTGAAGAAACACCGAGTGCGAACGCGCTGGGCAATTGCGGCGGCCGTGTTGCTCGCGCTCGCGGCAATGGTCGCTGGCATCGCAATGTTTTCTCGTAATCGCGTAGGATCAACACTGTCTGCGCCCGAAAAAAGCATAGCCGTGCTTCCGTTTGAAAACCTGAGCGAAGAAAAAGCCAACGCTTACTTTGCCGACGGCATCCAGGATGAGATTCTGACGCGCTTATCCAAAATCGCAGATCTGAAGGTGATCTCGCGCACATCCACGCAGCATTACAAAAGCGCGCCGGAAAACCTGCCCGAGATCGCCAGGCAACTTGGCGTCGCCCACATCCTGGAGGGCAGCGTGCAAAAGAGCGGCGACGCCGTGCGCGTGAACGTGCAGCTGATCAAGGCAGCCAATGATTCCCATCTTTGGGCCGATAGCTTTGATCGCAAACTGACCGACATCTTTTCGGTCGAGAGTGAGGTGGCCAAAGCCATCGCTGAGCAGTTGCGAGCGCACCTCAGCGGTCAGGAAGAGCAAGTCATTGCCGCCAAACCCACAGACAATGTTGAAGCTTACGATGCCTACCTGCGCGGTCTGGCTTATAGTCTGAAGCCCGGCACCTCACCCGCCAACTCCCTTGGCGCGCAAAAATATCTCAGAGAAGCGGTGAAGTT
>Ga0209689_1004358_pt1 | contig 10257 bp, 11 predicted proteins | sample GraSoiAngelo_149_FD_187119 | JGI IMG/M metagenome (GOLD analysis project Ga0209689, IMG submission 187119) | Grasslands soil microbial communities from the Angelo Coastal Reserve, California, USA - 14_1009_09_30cm (SPAdes) (version 2) | ecosystem: Environmental > Terrestrial > Soil > Grasslands ...
GTCGTGGTCTGTCACGTCCTCACCGGTCGCAGCCTTGACCAGCCGCGCACCTCCAAGTGACATCGAAGACGTTTCCTTGACCATGGGGACGAAGTCAGCGAGTCCTGGGATGTAAGCAGTGCCCGCGGCGCACGGCCCGAGCATCGCGGCGACCTGCGGAATCACTCCGGACATCACGACCTGGTCGTAGAAGAGAAAGCCAGTGCCGGCGAACGTCGAGCCCGAGGCTTCCTGGATCCGAGCTCCAGCCGAGTCGAGCAGCCACACGATCGGCTTGCGGTAGCGCAGGGCGAAGTCGCGAACGCGCGCAGCCTTGAACTGCTCACCGACCGCGCCCATGGAACCAGCCATCACCGTGAAGTCGTAGGCGATGACCCACACCTGGCGGCCATCGACGAGCCCGTGGCCGGTGACAACCCCATCGGCAGGAGTGCCGTCAGACGAGACTTCCGTCCCCCGGACAGGCTGCTGCTCCGCAAGGAGGCCCAGCTCCACAAACGAATCCGCATCGAACAGCAGGTCCAGCCGCTCGCGGACCGTCAGCTTGCCGCGTTCATGCTGCTTGGCGATGCGTTCGTCACCGCCCATGGCCAGGTTCTTCTTCCTGCGGGAATGCAGGTCCGATACCTTGCCGGCGTAGTCGTCACTCACGCTGGAATTCTATTGAGAGGTCCGCCTGTGGCCGACGAGTAGGTCCTCGCGCATACGCCAGCGGTCGAGAAAGCGGTAAAGGTTGCGGCGGGACAACCGGTCCCGTTCCGCCTCGGGCGTGGCCTCCCACATTCGATGCTCGTGGCGACGCAACGGAAGTTCCTGGACCACCCGCCCCTGTCCGCCGCGATCTCGGAGGCGGAAGCTCAGATCGATGTCCGCGATCCGGTAGAAGCGAAATTTCGGGTCGAAGCCGTGCACGGCTTGAAAGTCCTGCCGCCTGAAAGCCATGCAGTAGCCCTCGATCGCGTCGACATCAGGTCCAGAGCTCTCCCCGAACTCCTTCATGGTGCCGCTCGCGCGCAGGCCGAACGGCCCCGCCACCGCGACCGACGGATCGGCCAGCGCGGAGACGAGCGGCGTGACGGCATCGCCAGTCAGCTCAATGCTCGTGTCAAAAAGGATGCAGACGTCGCCGGCGGCGGCTTCACATCCGGCATTGGCGGCGACGCCAAAACCCAGCTGGGGATCCAGGCGCGACACACGCAGCCGCTCAGCAGCTCTGCTGTCCAGCCAGGCCGCGATGCCGGCATCGGCCGAGCTGTCGACGATCACTACTTCGAAGTCGGATTTGCAGTGCGTGAACACGGAGAGCAGCCACCGCTCGGCATCTGGCTTCCAGCCGAACAGCACGGTGACCAGCGAAACCGCCCTCGGGCTTACAGGTGCAAGTGACTTGTCGGGCGCCTTCAGCGCCTGAAGCTCGCTTCCTCCGGCGCGATCGAGAACCTCCCAGCCGCCGTCCAGCAGCCGGCGCCTGATCTCGTCTGCCGCCTGGAAATCGCGATCCTGGCGCCGGGCGGCGCGCTCGGCGACGAGGCGCTCGGCCTCTTCCCTGTCCGTGGCCTAGGACTTGCCCTTCTTGGCTTTGACAGCTGCAGTCAGCGCAGGCACGATCTTCAAGGCGTCGCCGACCACGCCGAGATCGGCCATCTTCATGATCGGCGCCTCGGCGTCTTTGTTGATGGCGATGATCACCTTCGAGGTCTTCATCCCCACCGTGTGCTGCATAGCACCAGAGATGCCGACGGCGATGTAGACGCCAGGTCGCACTGATTTGCCAGTCTGTCCGACCTGCATCGAGTAGGGCACCCAGCCCGCGTCGACGACAGCCCTGCTCGCGCCCACTGCCCCGCCAAGCGCTCCGGCAAGCTCCTCCAGCAAAGGGAAGTTGTCCGGGCCGCCCATGCCGCGACCACCGCTGATCACGACCTTGGCATCCTCCAGCTTCACCTTCTCGGAAGCCTCGACGACACGCTCGACCACTCGCGCCCTCTTCGAGCCATCGGCGATGGACACCGTCAGCTCTTTGATCTCCGCCGTCCCTCCGGTCTCCGACGCCTCGAATGACTTCGGGCGGATGAGGACGATCGCCGGCCTGGCGTTGGCACGAACCGAGGCGACCTTCGCCCCGCCAAAGTAAGGCACCTTGGCCGTGAAGCCCCCGTTCTTGGCGCCCACTTCGGACGCGTTGGAGATGAGACCGACCCCAAGCCGCGCCGCCAGCCGTCCGGCGATGTCACGCGAGTCGCTGGTGAAGCTGAACAGGATCAGGTCGGGCGATTCCTTCTCGTGGAGATCGGCGAGTGCGTCGGTGGCCGGCTCGGCCAGAAACTCGTCGAATACCGGGTCCTCGTTCGCGTATGCGCTCTTCGCCCCGTGCTTTCCAAGCAAGGCAGCCGCAGCCTTCGCGCCCGCACCCAGCGTGATCGCCGTGACGTCGCCGAGCTCTCGCGCGCGCGCCATGATCTCGGCCGCGGTCGCGTTGAGCTTGCCCTCGCTCATCTCGCCGTATACCCAGACCTTCGCCATGGCTACAGCACCTTCGCGTCGGCGAGGACCTTGACGATCTGGTCGACGGCGGTGCCGTCGTCCTCGATGACCGCTCCAGCCTTGCGCGCCTCGGCGTCAGCCATGGCCTCGATGGTCTCAGCCCTCTCCCCCGCCTCGACCGCGAGGTCCCCAAGCGAGAGTTGCTTAACCTCCTTGGAGCGCGCCGCCATGATTCCTTTCAGCGAGGCGTAGCGCGGCTCGGCGATGGCTGCAGTGACCGTGATCAGCACCGGCGTCGTTGCCTCGAGCACCATGTGCCCGTCCGCCGTCTGCCGGTTGACCTTCACCTTCGAGCCGTCGATCTCCACCTTCTTGGCGAAGGTCAGCTGAGGCAGCCCAAGCAGCTCCGCCAGAATCGGCGGCACCATTCCGGTGCTGCCGTCATAGGACTCGGTGCCGCAGATCACAATGTCCGCCTGCTCTGCCTTGATGGCCGCAGCGAGGGCCCGGGCGGTCAGGTACGCATCGGCCCCAGACAGGTTGGCGTCGGTGATCAGGATGCCGCGGTCGGCGCCCATCGAAAGGCCCTTGCGGATCGCATCTTTGGCGCGTTCGGGACCCATCGAAACCAGGACCACCTCGCCGCCATGCGCCTCTTTCAGCTGCAGGCCTTCCTCGATGCCGCACTCATCGCCGGGGTCGAGCACGACCTCCTTGTCGCGACCCAGCGTGTTGTCAGCCTCGAGGACATGCGAAGAGTTCGGGTCCGGCACCTGTTTGACGGTGACGACGATCTTCACGACAAAGCCTCCAGTTGGGGGGACACGAAGATCAATTATCGCTGGGACCTAAGGCGACACGAAAGCGCAGGTAATCGTCCGGAGTGTTGAGGCTGCGTACGACATCGCCGGAGATGTGCTCGAGCCAGGTCACGTCCATTCGTGCCAGCACCTCTGCGGCGCGCCGGCTGCCCGACTCGAGGGCCTCTGAAATCAGGGGTAGGGCGGATTTGCGATACGCCGCGCAGACTGGTTCGGGCCGGCCGTCGATTCGCGGCACAGCCGCATCACAGGTCCGCGCCGCCGCCACGGCGATGTCTGCCACCTCATAAGTCACAAATGGCATGTCGCACGCGATCACGAAGACAGGATCGTGGCGCGCCCCCTCGAGGCCGGCCTCGATGCCGGCCAGCGGCCCGGCGGCACGCCGGCGGTCGAACACCACGCGGTAAGGGATGGGCTGCTCGAGCTGCTCTGGCTCGGCGAACGCGATGATCACCTCGTCGAACTTCGAGGCCAGACGGTCCGCTACCCACCGGAGCAGGATCGTGTTTCCGACCTCGAGCCACGCTTTCGGGCGGCCCATCCGCCGGCTCGCACCCCCCGCAAGGACGAGCAGCGTGGCGTCCATCGTCACTATCATCCGCCTGCCGTGAGAGCCATCGATTTCCACGTCCACCTGCCCACCCCGGAGTGGCTGGACGTGTCGATGCGGGGTTACATCGAGGCCGCAGAGGCTTACTTCAGGTCTACCGTCGCGCGCCGCTCGCTCGAGGAGCTGGCGGGCGACTACGAAGCCATCGACGTGATGGCTGTCCTGCTGGCGTGGGACGCGGAGACCGCCACCGGCAGACCTCGGGTCCCCAACGAGCTGGTCGCCCAGGCGTGTCGTGACCATCCTCGGACTTTCATCGGCTTCGGCAGCGTCGATCCGTTGAAAGGCGCACTGGCGGTGGAGGAGCTGAACACCATCAGCGAGCTGGGTCTGAAAGGAGTGAAGCTGCACCCTTCACTGCAGGCGTTCGCCCCCGACGACGAGAAGCACTGGCCACTGTATGAGCGCTGCGAGGAGCTCGGGCTCGCGGTGCTGTTCCACACCGGTACCAGTGGCATCGGAGCCGGGCAGCCAGGCGGTCAGGGCATCAGGCTCGACTACGCAAGGCCGATCCGCCTCGACGCTGTGGCCGCCTCGTTCCCGAGCCTGAACGTCATCGCCGCTCATTTCGGATACCCGTGGCATCTCGAGCTGCTTGCGATGGCGCTTCACAAGACGAACCTGTACATCGACATCTCGGGCTGGGCGCCGAGGTACATCCCCGCTGAGGTGATTCGAGACCTCAAAGGCAGGCTTCAGAACCAGTTCGTCTTCGGGAGTGACTACCCCTTCATCCAGCCCAAGCGATGCCTCGACGAGCTGCAGGAGCTTGGAATCGGCGACGAGGCGCTTCAGAAGGTGCTCGTGGGCAACGGCACGAGGCTGCTCGGGCTCTCGTAGCCGACGGCCAGTCGCGCCGCCGCCATCGCGTGAAGCGTGACCTCCGGCCGGCCGATGAGCTGAAGCGGAAGGGTCACAGCCTGTTCGGCTCTCACCGTGACTGTTGCGCCCGACACCGCAACCGAGATGACCCTGGCCGCCGGCAGCGCTGAGCGCATCACATCGTGCACCCGCGCAACAGCAGCCTCGATGTCGAGGCCGATGCCGCCTCCCGAACGGAGCCTCAATGCGTCCACCTGCTGCGCGGCCTCCTCGGCCGAACGCACTGTCACCTCTTCGAGCCGCGCGTACGCAGACACCGACGCTGCGGCGTCGATCGCATAGGCCGCTGCGGGCAGCAGGATGAGCGGCAGCACCAACGCAAAAAAGACGAGCACCTGTGCGCTGTCCGGGCTCGTGATTCGCCTCACGGCCGCGACCGCCACGGCTCCGCCCTCGCTTCTGCCTTCGCCTCGATGACGATGTGCGCGGGCAGCAAAGCCATCGTCTCCCAGCCGATGTCGACAATCCCGGTCGCGGTGGCGGTGATGGTGGTTCCCCGGCTGAAGTCGTCGAGGCTGACGACCAGCGATGAGGACCGCACCGGATACAACGCGATGACCGCCGCGAATCGGGTTTGGGCGGTCGCCTCGGCGGCGGAGGCATCGGCTGCGCGAGCCGCCGCGCCGGCGGCCGCTTCCGTCGCTGCATGCAAGCCGGCGTTCGCGTCCACGATTCGGACCACCGCCGGGACACCCAGTCCAAGCGCGAGGACTACCGGGAGGCAGATGGCCAGCTCCACCAGCGACTGACCCCGGCCGCTGATCAAGGTGTGAACTGCTCCTTCGGAACCACCACCCGCGCGTGCAGCGGAAGGCCACCCATGCCAGGTGCGAGCGGAACGAGCGCGGGGGCTACTCCACCCACCTCGACCTCGACCGCATCTCCCAGGTCGATCGCACAGACCCAGACAGGAGGTGGCCCGGATCTTTCGCCTGGGCACCAGACCGCGGGCGCGACTCCCAGCAGCCCCGCGGAAAGCGCTCGTAGCGCGACGCGGGAAGCAACTGCTGCGCCGCCACCTGCGACCGAACCGGCGCGAGCACCGGCGAGAGATGCCGCCCGAACCGTGTAAGCCTCCGCCGCCCAGACCGAGGCTTCAACCGTCGCCAGCACTATCAAGAGAGCAACCGGCCATGCAAGTGCGAACTCGACCAGAGCGGTGGCGCGCTGTGAACGCCTCACGGCAGGTTGCGCTGCAGTGAGCTGACGGCTGGAAATAGGAGGATCGCGAGAAAGGGCAGCAGCACTCCGAGGGCGGCCGGGAAGAGGACGTGGTTGAGTGCGCGCCGGCTGTGCGCGATCAGCTCACGGCGCTGAGCCCGGCGTAGGTCAGCCGCCAGCGCTCTCACGCCCTGGCTGACCGCTGTGCCGTATTCGCGACTCGCCGTCAAGATGGTCGCGAGGCTGCTGAGGGCCGGGAGATCTATACGTTCGGCGTACTCGCGCAGGCGCGGCTCGAAAGTGACTGAACCCGCGACCTGGGAGGTGATGAGCAGCCGGCGCAGCTCGACCGCCAGCTCTCCGTCGACCTGCATCGAGACCGAGCCCAACGCGGACAGCGGACTTCCTCCTCCACCGAGCTCGAGCAGGAAGAGCTCGAGCAGCGGCGCGAGCTCGCGGGACATGCGGCGCCGGCGACTTTTGATGGCCGACCTCAGCGCCAGGCCGACCGCCCCAGCACCTGCCGTCGCGCCGGCCAGCGCGAACACTGCGGCGTTCACCTCCTGGACGAAGATGCTGGCGCTCAGTCCGAGCGCGCACAGCCCAACGGAAAGGACGGCGGAGAGCACCGCGACCCGTTCGGGGCTTTCGCGCCACCCAGCCCGCTCGATCTGCAGCGCCAGGTGATCGCGAAGGCGCTCGAAATTCTGGAGGCGCTGCCACCAGGCGCTGACCGGAAGCCAGGTGGCCGGCTCGATTCGCACCACCCGCATCGCGAACAGCACAGAGCAGGTGCACAGGCCGCCGCCGGCGATGGCCGCGGCGACCGAAAGCGGCTCAAGCATCTGTGAGTCTCACCCGCTGCAGACCCTCGAGGCGGAGTAGGCGACGCATCCAGGCGTAGCCAGCGGCCATGACCACCAGCATCGCCAGCAGAAAGGCCTGCCCGCCGGCACTGTGGAACGCGTCGAGGTAGGACGAGCGGAGCGCGGTCAGCACAAACAGGAAGCCGATCGGCAGGCAGACGATGATCGCTGCGGCGGAGCGCGCCTGCACCTGGAGGGCCTCCGCCTCGCGCTCCACCTCCTGGGCCCCCGACACTGTGGATTCCAGGTCCGCGAAGAGCGGCCCAAGCTCGCCGCCGCCCGGGCCCTGGATGAGGACCGCGGCCGCCAGCATGTCGAAGAGCGGCTCGCCCACTCGCTCGCGCGCCGCGCGCCATGCCTGCCGGCGGCCCACTGACGTGGCCGCGATCAGCCGGAACTCGCTGCGAAGTGGTAGCGGACCCCTTTCGGCGAGGGCTGCGATCGCCTGCTGGAGGCCACCCGCGCCGGCCTCGAGCACCTGGCGGAGCATGCGCACTGCTTCGAGCACCGAGTCCTGTCGCTCGCGGCGACGTGTCCTGCTCCGTGCACCGGCGACGAACCGAACCAGTGTCACGGCCCCGGCGGCGGAGGGGATCCCGAGCACGGGAAGCCCGGTGAACATCCACGCTGCGGACGCGGCAAGTACCGCGGCTGCGAGCTCGATGAGCAGGAGCCGTGAAAGCTGGAGCCACGACAAGCCGGATGACGACGCCAGCTGAGCCTCGTGCGCCACCAGGCTGGACACCGCAGTCCTCAGGTGCGACCTGGCCGGCATCTCGATCAGCGGAAGGGGCAGGGCCACAGTCAGCGCCGCGACCGAGACCGCGGCCCCCGCGCACAGGGCGGCGGCGAGCTCAAGCATCGAATCCGTCCAGCAGCCGTTCGACATCTGCGACCTGGCCGAGCTTGCTGCGCGAGCGGTCACTCATCGCCGTCAACGAGCCTGCCCGATGCCAGCACCCGTCACCGCCTAGTCCGATGAGCTCGTTGACGACGGGCCGGTCCACATCAGCCCCGGCGATGCAGCCGATCGACAGCAGCCTCCGAGCCCGCCTGCAATCGGGGCCGACTCGAGCGAAGCCGACGAAAAGGATGAGGTCGACCGTGCTCACCACCTCTGCCCGCACGACCTCTGCCCGCGGCGCCTGCGGGTTGCGCAAGGCCAGCCGGACCAGACGCGGCAACGTTTCGCGAGGGCTGTCCGCGTGCAGTGTGCAGATTGAGCCTGGGTGTCCCGTGTTCATCGCGTCCAGCAGGTCCAGCGCCTCGCCGCCGCGGACCTCGCCGATGACTATCCGGTCGGGCGACATCCTCAGCGCCTCGTGGACGAGCATCTGGATGGTGATCGCGCCCTTGCCTTCGATGTTGGCCGGCCTGCCTTCCAGCGAAACGCAGTCCGGAAGCTCACGCCACAGATGCAGCTCGGCCTGGTCCTCGATGGTGACGATGCGCTCGTCTTTGCCGAAAAGGCGCGACAGCACCCGCATGAACGTGGTCTTGCCGGCGCCGGCGCCGCCGGCCACCAGGAGGTTGAGACGTCCGGCGACAGCAGCCTCGAGAAGAGGAATCAAGGCTGCCGGCAGGAACCCTGAGCTTTCGAGCGCGTTCAGGTCAGGGAAGCGTGCTGGTGGATGCCTGCGGATCGTGACGGTCATCGGTCGCGCCGGCGGAGAGAGGGCAGCGTGGAGCCGGCTGCCTTCGGGCAGGGTCATGGTCACCATCGGGCTGGCGCGGTCGAGGCGCGCCCCCGCGGCCCCATCGGTGTACCAGTGCACCAGCTCGACGAGGCCTGCCTCATCTGCGAACGGCGGCGGCACTGCGATGCGACGCCCGTCACGGAAGACGAAGCACGACTCGGTGCCGTTGATCCGCACCTCCTCGACGTCGGGATCCGCGAGGTGTTCGGCCAGGGGACCCAGAGGCGTGACGGCGGCGAAGACGGTTCGCCACATGAGCTCCCAATCGTCGTGGACTGCGGCAGGGTTCGACAGCTGCTCCTCCGCCACGGCCTGACCGACCAGCTCGTAAACCCAGCGCTGGTCTTCGACGCGAAGACGAGTTCGCTCTCGCAACGCGAGCTGTTCGGCAAGCCTCGTCTCCACCCTGGACAGCACACGAGCCTGCGCCGCGGCCAGGTCATGGACTATCAACGCCATGCGCGTGTCCTCACGGCTGGGCTGCCACAGCCATGGCCTGATCCGGGGCGCCGATTGGTGCCTCCTCCCCCTTCGGTGCGTTCGGCGCCGCGACCACCGCGACCAGCCGCATGGCCTCGGCCGCGTAGACAAAAGCCGATGCCTGCCTCGACGGCACCGCGACAACGAAGCCGCCCGTGACGACCGCCCGCACCTCGATCCCGAGCGCGAAAGGAACCACTGCCGGGTGATCCGTGGTGCCTGCGATGAGCAGAAGATCCAGCTTCGAGCCGGGCCCCGCAGGTGGCGCGTCCTTAATGGGCAGGAACACGAGTCGCTCATCGGCGACCGCGCCTGGAGCCAGCAGGTCGGTGCGCTGAAGAAGCTGGCCGGGGGTCAATTCGTGTGAGGCGTGGCGGCCCTGGAGCTGCGATCCATCAGAGCGCGTGAAAAGTGTTTCGATGCCCTCCGGCATCAAGACTGATTGCAGGCGAAGCGAGTCATGCGTCAGCTCAGAGCCCGACGCCACCTCCCGAGCCACCGCGTACACGTCGACGCGGTCCCGATCCGGACTCGTAAAGACGATTAGCGCGGCGCTGACCGCTCCTCCTAGCGCGAGTGCGATCGACGCGACTATCCAGCTCCTCATCGACGCGAAAGCTAGAAGGGTTCGACGGGCAATCCAACCCAGGTTGTTAAGAAACGATGGCGGGAAGCCTGTAAATAGTGGCTTGACAACGTTCCAGACCTGGCTATCGTGCTGCCATGACCGCCGCAGCGCTCATACAGGTTGACGAGGTCGAAGACGCGGAGTCGCGACGGCGTGAACTCATGGCCGAATCCGACCATCTGCTCGACGCAGTGGAGCTGCTCCGCCTGGCCGACGAAAGCACGGTCCCTCCCTCCCTGCAGGGCGCGATCGACGCGCTTCAACGACGCCTCGGCCGGACCAATCCGCCGGTGGCGCCGTCCACGCTGCATGCCGCACACGACCTCGTGTTCGCGGTCCAGCAACGCCTGATGGCGGCCAATCCCAATCACCCGCGGCCCAACCGGCATCACGGCCGGCCCGGCGGACAGCCGGTGATGGCGCGCTTGCACAACGGCAAGCTGTGGAAGCTGCTGACTCTGCCGCCTCCCAACTCTGTCGCAGATGACGATTGGCTCGAGCTGGTGGAGTCGACCGTCGAGCGCGCCTGGGATCGATGGTGCTATGCACAGCAGCACGCGGTGCGTGCAGCCCGGGCGCGCGTCGGGCCTGAGATTGCGGTGGCGGTGGCGCGAATCGCGTGGTC
>Ga0209689_1004361_pt1 | contig 10253 bp, 6 predicted proteins | sample GraSoiAngelo_149_FD_187119 | JGI IMG/M metagenome (GOLD analysis project Ga0209689, IMG submission 187119) | Grasslands soil microbial communities from the Angelo Coastal Reserve, California, USA - 14_1009_09_30cm (SPAdes) (version 2) | ecosystem: Environmental > Terrestrial > Soil > Grasslands ...
AAAAGCAAATAATTACGATCATGAGCATGAGCACAATTTCCGTGACACCGGAGCCTACGGGGCTCGAACCCGCAACCTCTGCCGTGACAGGGCAGCGCTCTAACCAGTTGAGCTAAGGCTCCTCAGAAGTTGGCCACGATAGGTTCGGAGCGCGCGCGCTTCAACCGGATTTGGAATGAGTCAAGCCGCGAAGAAGAGAATTCCTCACCTTCATCCTGGTTCCGCAGAGCGCCGCCCTGCCAGTGAAATTTAGCGGGGGGCGCATTAGCAGGGCGAGACTCCGTCGAAATCCCGCAGTTTGCTCAATTTCTGCGTTTGAGCTTTGGAGTTTACTTGGGATTTGGGTTCGCTCGGGATGACGGCACCGACCTTGCGGTCTGTTTGGCGCTTTGGGATTTCGGGCGGAAGCTAACGGTTAGGCTTGTTTCCAGCCGTTGCCGTCCCTTGCCATCGCGTACTCCGGCGTGAGCTCGGTCTCTTCCGGTTCTTCCTCAACTTCCGCCACAGCTTTCTCGTGATGCTCTTTGGCGAGGAGCATGTAGAGCGATGGAACGATGAAGAGCGTGAAGATTGTTCCAATGGTCATCCCGCCGACCAGCACCAGACCAATGGAATTTCGGGCGGCTGCGCCCGGGCCGCTCACCAGCGTCAGCGGAAAGTGACCGCAGACGGTGGCGATGCTGGTCATGAGAACTGGCCGCAACCGCGTGCGCGATGCCTCGGCGATGGCGGCGAGTTTCTCCCGCCCCTGCCGCTGCAATTCGTTAGCGAACTGCACGATCAGAATGCCGTTTCGTGAAATCAGTCCGACCAGAGTGACCAAACCAACCTGTGAATAGATGTTGAGCGTGGTGGTCCATTTGTCCGTGAAGAATGCCATGTTCGGGTTCGGCATTTTCAGGAAGGTGAAGATCAACGCCCCGAACAGGGCGAGCGGGACCGAACCGAGTAGAATGATAAATGGATCGCGGAAGCTGTTGAACTGCGCGGCCAGCACCAGAAAGATGAGCACAATGGCGAGCGCAAACGCTGGGAGAAATTTGTTTCCCTCCGTGCGAAGCTGGCGCGATTCGCCAGTGTAATCAATGATATAACCTTTTGGCATCATCTTTGCGCTTTCGTCCTCAAGAAATTTGAGCGCTGCGTCGAGGCCGCCAGTCGGGACACCCATGATCTTCACAGCGTTGAGCTGCTGCATTCGATTGAGCGAACGCGGCACGGTGCGGTTCTGGATTGTCGCGACCGTGCTGAGGGGCACGAGCTGATTGTTAGGCCCGGTCACATACATGTCAGCAAGCTGATCCGCGTTCAACCGATCGATCCGCTGCACCTGCGGGATCACTTTGTAGCTGCGGCCGGAAATGTTGAACCAGTTGACGAAATTGCCGCCGACCATGGCGGAAAGATCGGCGCCGATTTGCTTCATATCGAGGCCGAGCGAGGCGACCTTGTCGTGATCGATCGCAATCTGAGATTCGGGCTGGTCGATCTTGGTGTCGATCGGAGGCGGAAATCTGAAAACGCCAGCCTTCATCGCGCGCATTTTCAATCCCTCCGCCAGCTCAAGAATTCGCTCCGGCTCTGCCGTGGAACAAATGTAAAACTCGACCGGCATAAATCCGCCGCCCGGCAGCGCGGGCGGCATGAGCGGAAACATTTCGATTCCCGGGATCTGCATCAGTCCCATCATCACCGGACCGACAAACGCTTTGGTCGGTTTCGTGCGAACGCCCCACGGCTTCAACACCATTCCAGCGAAGCTGCCTTCGTCCGGCGACGTGATCTGGAACGAGAAATTGGTTTCGGGAAAACCGTGGAAGACTTTGCCGGCCGCATCCGCGAACGGTTGGAGCTGATCAAGGGTCGCATTGGCCGGCGAATCGACGAAGCCAAAGATCACGCCCTGATCTTCTGTCGGCGCCAACTCGTGCGTGGACATTTTGAACATCGGAATCGTGAGCAGCGCAAGACCCACCCAGACGACGTAAACCGCTGGTCGCACTTTCAAGGTGCGATCGAGCAGTCGGCCATAAGCATTGCGGAACCGATCGAAATTCCGATTGATTAGTCCGCTAAATCCTTTTTCGGCGTCGCCACGGTGAAGCAGCTTCGAGCAAATCATCGGCGAGAGCGTCAACGCGACGATGCCGGAAATGAACACCGCGCCCGCGAGGGTTAAGGCAAATTCGCGAAAGAGCGAGCCGGTCAGTCCGCCTTGCAAACCGATTGGGGTATAAACGGCCGCCAGCGTGATCGTCATGGCGATGATCGGCGTGATCAATTCGCGCGCGCCCAGTAGCGCGGCATCCATGCCCCGCATTCCTTCACGCAAATGCCGTTCGACGTTTTCGACCACCACGATCGCATCATCCACCACCAATCCGACCGACAGCACAATGGCGAGCAGCGTTAGCAGATTGAGCGTGAACCCGAAGACCTGCATGAGAAAGACGGCGCCGATAAGCGAGACCGGGATGGCCACGATGGGCGCGAGCACCGATCGCCAGGAGCCGAGGAACAAAAAGATCACCAGCATCACGATCGCCAGCGTCTCGATCAAGGTCTTGAAGACCTCGTGCATCGCGTCGTTGATGTAGGCGGTGGCGTCGTAGGCCACACTCGCCTCCATTCCGGTCGGGAGTTCGTGTTTGATCTGCTCCAGCTCGACGCGAGCGCGCTTGATCACATCAACGGAGTTTGCGTTCGGCAATACTCTGATGCCCATGAACACGGCGCGCTGCTGCGAGTAGCGCACTTCCGTATCGTAGTCTTCGGCGCCGAGCACGACGTCGGCGATGTCACTTAGACGCACCAGCTTTCCATTCTCCTGACGAATGACGAGCTGTTTGAAATCATCCGCGGTGTGCAGATCGGTGTTGGCCGTCAGATTAACCTTCACCAGCGAGCCCTTGGTCTGACCGACAGCCGCGAGGTAATTGTTCGCAGCTAACGCCTGCCGAACTTGCGCCGGACTAACATTCAGCGCTGCCATTCGGTCTGGCTTGAGCCAGATGCGCATGGCAAATGTGCGTCCGCCAAGAATGTCCGCTGCCTGCACTCCGGGGATCGCGGAAAGACGTGGCTGGACGATTCGGACGAGATAATCTGTGACCTGGTTAGGCTCCAAAATATTGGAGGTGAAACTGAGATAGGCTGAGGCGTACTGCGAATCTGCCTGCTCGATTTTAATAGTGGGAACTTCTGCCTCGACCGGGAGAAAGTTACGGACTGATTCGACTTGTGCGCTGATTTGGGACAGCGCCTTGTTCCCATCGTAATTCAATCGCAGCCGCGCCGTGATGGTTGAGGCGCCTTGCTGGCTGGTAGATTGCAAGTAGTCGATGCCGTCCGCTGCCGCGATCGCGCGCTCCAGGACAGAAGTGATGAATCCACGCACCAAATCCGCGCTCGCTCCGACATAAACTGTATGGACGGTAATAGACGCGTTTTCGCTGCGCGGGTACTGCCGCACGTTAAGCGTCTTGATTGCCTGCAGTCCGGCAATGACGATGACAAAGCTGACCACCATGGCCAGCACCGGTCGCCGCACAAAAATGTCGGTGAATGATTTCATCACGAAAAGTGGAAGGGGCGTTTGTGCCGCGACCTAACAATCGGGACACTAAGGTCCCTCCCACGTTGATAAAGCGTCTCCATCACGTCTGCGCCGGCACCGGCGAAAGCTCCGGCTTGGGCGCGAGCTCGTTGTTGATCACCACCGGCATTCCGTTTCGCAATTTGAAAACGCCGGAGCTGACCACCGTCTCGCCCGCATTTAATCCCTGGGTAACCGTCACAAAATCACCGCGCGTTTCGCCGGTGCGGATAAATTGCTGCCGGATCACTTGCGATTCCTTGCCGCTCTTTTCGTCCTTTTTCTTTTCAATGACAAAAACTGAATCGCCGTAGGGCGCATAGGCAATCGCCGTCGCCGGAATCGCCAGGACGGGCTCTTTCCGCGGCAGGACCACGTCCACCTTTGCGAACATTCCCGGCCGCAACATGTGGTCGGAGTTCGGAAATGTTGCCTGCAACGTCACGTTGCGTGTCGCCACGTCCACCGCTGAATTAATTGCGGTCAAAGTTCCGCGAAAAACGCGTCCCGGAAATGCATCCGTGCGCATGTTCACCTCCAAACCGGTGGTCAATTGGGCCAGTCGCTGCTGCGGCAACGCAAAATCGACATACACCGGGTCGAGCGATTGCAATGGCACGATCTGATCTCCCGCTTTCACCATTTGGCCAATGTTCACCATGCGAATCCCGGCAATCCCGTCAAAGGGGGCCTGCATCGTTTTCTTTGCGATAATCGCACGCATGTTCTCCGTCATCGCACTTTTTTGTTTGAATTTTGATTCGGCCGTGTCGAGCTCTGCTTTCGAGATAACTTTGCGAGCAGCCAGATCCCGCGCACGCTCCAGATCGGCTTTGGCCAATTCGGTATCGGCATCAGCCGAACGCAATTGCGCTTCTTCCGCCGAAGTATCAAACCGCACCAGCAAGGCGCCTTTCTTCACCACCGCGCCCGATTCGAACCCAACATCCGCCACTGTGCCCGGCAACTCGCTGCTGATCGTCGCACCTTGGACCGCGGAAACAGAGCCGATGGCGGAAAGCAACGGCGGCCAATTCTCCTGTTTCACCTCTACGCTCGTCACGGTTGTGGGTGGCATTCCACCCGCGCCGCCGCCCGACGCCATCTTGAATTGAATCGCCTTAATGTCAGCAAGCACTGAGAAGAGGCAAAGCACCGCAAACACCGTTCCCACTACGTACAACCTCAACCCAAAGAACAAAAGAAGGGCAAGCAGCGCGAAGAGTACTGCGGCGACGCTGGCGATTATAATGAAAACCATCATGATGTTTTATTGGATGTTTTAACGGTCATCTCAGGCATAACTCAGTTCAGTCTGACCACTAAACAACAGCCGCCAAAGTCTTCGCGTCACTTCCAGTTGGCGCGTGCGCCTTTCTGCTGCTGTCATCTCCTGTGGTTGCAAAACGTCTCGCATCAACATTCCGCGGGCGACTGCGAAAATTAATTCCGACAATTCGTTAGGCGTGAGGCCGCCCGCGGCATTTTTTCCTTCTGGCGAACGTGCAATTAAATCGGTCACGCCGTCCATCGAGGTTTGCAAAACGTCTCGCACCAGATTCGCCACCTGTGGATTGCGCGAGGCTTCGGCGTAAAGATCGACCACGAAGGCCGACAGCACTTTCGGCGAATTTTCGCAGCAATGCGCGGTGAACAAAATTTCGAGCGACTCTAGCAAGGTGGGGGCCTGCCGGGCGCGTTCCAGCACTTCCTGGATTTCGTTTTTGTGGCGGTCGGCCATGGCCGAAATCACCGCTTCTTTGTTCGCGAAATAGCGATAAATCAAGCCAACGCTAATGCCCGCCTCCGCGCTAATGTCGTGCATGCTGGTCTGGTGAAAGCCGCGTTTGGCGAAGCAAACCAAGGCTGCATCGAGGATTTGGGTTTTGCGATCAAGACTGACTTCTAGCTGGGGCTGGGACATGAGGCTAAAAGATGAATGAACGTTCATTCATTGTCAAATCGATTCCCAATTCCAGGGAGCGCAGGCTGCCAGCCTGCCGTTCGCGGCAGCTTGCCGCGAACCTGCCTTGCAAACACAACTCATACGCAAACGTGCATTCGGCAAGCTGCCGAATGCTACAGGCTAGCAGCCTGTGCTCCCCAGAAACAAACCGGCTCCGCATTGAGCGTTGGACGTTGAGCGTTGGGCGTTGGACGTTTTCGCGATGAAGTCGCAACAAACCATTCGATTAATCGAGCCAAGCCAGCTCCTTCGCGACTTCTCGCCAACCCGTCGCTACTTCATCGGCGTCTCCGGCGGCCGCGATTCAATCGCTCTCCTGAACCTTCTGATCGATCTTGGCTACAAGAATCTCGTCGTCTGCCATTTGAACCATCAATTGCGCGGCGCATCCTCGCGCGGCGACGCCCGATTTGTCGAAAGAATCGCGCGTAATCTTAAGCTCGACTGCGAGATTGGGTCGACTGATGTCGGCGCTCTGGCCAAGCAATCGAAGTTGTCAATTGAGACGGCGGCGCGTTTCGCGCGGCTGACATTTTTCATCGAGGTCGCTCGCCGTAGGCGCTGCCCCAGAATTTTTCTCGCCCATAATGCCGATGATCTGGTGGAAACCGCGCTGCTGAACCTTTTTCGCGGCGCCGGTCCGGGAGGCATGGCGGCGATGCGCAAAATCTCCATCCATCGCATTGGAAAAACGCAGCTAACGATCCTTAGACCATTGCTCGGAGTATGGCGGAGCGAGATCAATTCTTACATCAGCCAGCGCCATCTGGAATTTCGCGAGGACGCAACCAATGCCGTGTTGCACTCGTCGCGAAACAAAATCCGTCATCGCATTCTTCCCGACATCGAAAAACAATTCGGTCGTGATGTACGCAAGACGATCTGGCGGGCCGCGCAGATCTGGAGCGAAGAAGAAGCCTTGCTCGATTCGCTCGTCTCATTGGAAACAATTTTGGCAGCGAATCTCGCGGTCGCGGCGTTGCGAAAAATGCCGGTCGCGTTGCAACGTCGAGCAATCCTTCGCTGGCTGCGCGCACGAAAAGTTGCCAATGTCAGTTTCGATATCGTGGAAAATGTTCGCTCGCTCGTCGAGCCCGGTACAAAGATTGCAAAAGTAAATCTTCCCCGCGATCAGCACGCCCGCCGGAGGGCGGGGAAGATCTTTGTGGAGTAACGGAGTAACGGAGTGGTGGAGTAATGGAACATAGACTTTCAGTCTGTGCGCCCAGCGGGCATTCTGCCCGCTGCCGGGATTGGAGGAAAATTTCAGCGGAGCGGCACTCCGCTGGGCGCACAGGCCACAGGCCTATGTTCCGACGTGCCTGAAGTTTTGTGGAGTGGTGGAGTAATGAGTAGCGGAGGGGCGAAACAAATGCGTTACTCCATCACTCCACTACTCCATTGCTCCAATGGCATCCGCGGTTCGTGTCCGTTTCGCCCCATCGCCCACTGGCTATCTCCACATCGGCGGAGCGCGTACCGCACTTTTCAACTGGCTCTTTGCCCGACATCACGGCGGCACACTTGTTTTGCGAGTCGAAGATACCGATCGTGCCCGCAATACAGAAGCAGCGGCCGCCGCAATCTACGAAGGTCTGCAATGGCTCGAATTGAATTGGGATGAAGGCCCGCACGTTGGTGGCGATTTCGGACCCTATTTCCAAAGTCAGCGCAACGAAATCTACGAGCGCTATCTTAAAAAATTGCAGGACGCCGGCCATATCTTCGAAGACCAGGGTGCACTGCGATTTCGTTCACCGCGCGAACACGTGATTGTCGATGATTTGGTTGCCGGCAAAATCGATTTCGATCTTTCGAACGAACAGACCCACCCCGACATGACCATTCGCCGCCCCGATGGTTCGTGGATCTTTCATTTCGTCAACGTAATCGACGATCTCGAGATGAAGATTTCGCATGTCATTCGCGGCGAAGATCATCTATCCAACACACCGAAACACATCGAGCTTTTTCGCGCTCTTGGCGTCGAACCGCCGCATTATGCGCACATCCCCCTTATCCTTAATCGGGACGGCTCGAAGATGAGCAAGCGCGATCAGGGTGCGAGCGTAGACTATTATATTAAGCGAGGCTTTTTGCCGGAAGCGGTCCGTAATTACCTTTGCCTTCTCGGTTGGTCGCCGAAAGACAACCGGGAAAAAATTCCGATCGAAGAAATAATTCCGCTCTTCGATCTGAATAAAGTCGTGCGCGGTCACGCTACATTTGATCCGGACAAATTGCACTGGCTCAATGGCGAATACGCGCGCGAGTTGCCGGATAAAAGGTTTCAGCAACTGGCCAGGAATGCTTTGCGCGCAAGCGGTGTGAAGCTGGAAAATTTTTCCGACGAGTATATTCGGGCTGCGCTCGGCACCTGCAAAGGAAAGATAAATACCTTCGATGAACTAGTGGCTTACTGCGGTTTCTATTTCACGGACGACATCATTTACAGCCCGGAAGGGGTCGCCAAAAATCTTACGGCCGAGAGCAAGCCACGATTGCAAGCCGTCCATGAAGCGTTTGCCAGAATCGAAAATTTTTCGGCAGACGAAATTGAAGCTGTCATGAAAGCGACCGCGAAAGAGCTTGGTGTCAAGGTGGGCGCGATTGTGCATCCGACCCGTTTCGCCGTAACCGGGAGCAACGCCGGCCCAAGTCTCTATCATTTGCTCGAAGTTCTTGGAAAAGAAAAGGTTCTCGCACGAATCGATCGCGCGCTAGCAATCTTCTAGCTCCGTTATCCCGAGCCGCGCTTGGCGGCGAGGGACCTCCCCTTAACTCTTGGAATTAAACAAGGTAGCTTGTGTGGCCATATGATTGATGGAGGGCCGAGCTCTGCGAGAGCGGTAGGTGGCATCGCAGGAGCTCCGCCCTCCAAGAATTGTGAGCGCTACGATCTTTTCGATTCCTTCGCCCAGGTATCCTTCAACGTGACCGTGCGATTCCACACTTGTTTCGACGCGGTGGAATCAGCATCGAGCGTGAAGTAGCCAAGGCGCTCGAACTGATAACGCTTCTCCGGCGTCGCCTCGGCCAGCGCTGGTTCGCACTTCGCGGTCACAACTTTAAGAGAATAGGGATTGATGAACGATTTAAAATCGCCCGACGCGTCCGGCTCGGCGGCAGTGAAAAGCCGGTCATAAAGTCGAACCTCGGCGTCATGGGCATGAGCCGCGCTTACCCAATGGATGGTACCCTTTACTTTGCGATTAGAGGTTGCGCCACCCGATTTACTCTCGAGGTCGACCGTGCAACGAAGCTCGGTCACATTGCCAGAGCTATCTTTTACGACCTCGTCGCACTTGATGATGTAGGCATACTTGAGCCGCACTTCGCCCCCCGGTTTCAAACGAAAGTATTTTGGCGGCGGTGTTTCTATGAAATCAGCCGCGTCGATAAATAGATCGCGGCTGAATGGCACCTTTCGTCTTCCAGCATTCTCATCTTCCGGGTTGTTGATCGCTTCCAGGTCTTCCACTTTTCCTTCAGGATAATTCGTTAGCACCACCTTGAGCAGGTGAAGCACGACGAGCCGCCGCTCGGCCGTGCGATTGAACTCATCGCGAATGGTATGATCGAGCACTGCCATGTCCGTCATGCTCGGATACTTCGTGATGCCTATGTTGTAGGCGAACGAGCGTAATGCGGTGGCAGTAACCCCACGCCGACGCAATCCAGAAATCGTTAGCATGCGCGGATCGTCCCAACCATTGACCAACTTCTCGTTAACCAGTTGGATCAGCTTTCGCTTGCTCATCACCGTATAGGTAAGATTGAGCCGGGCGAATTCGTATTGATGCGGAACTGGCGGCGGCAATTCCAGCGCCTGCAAAATCCAGTCGTAAAGCGACCGGTGCACCTCAAATTCGAGCGTGCAAACAGAGTGGGTGATCCCTTCGATGTAATCGCTCAATGTGTGCGCCCAGTCGTACATGGGATAAACGCACCATTTGTCCCCGATATGGTGATGGGAGGCGTGCCGGATGCGATAAAGCACGGGATCGCGCAGCCAGACATTGGGCGCGTTGACATCGATCTTTGCTCGCAACGTTCGTGTCCCATCGGGAAATTCGCCCGCTTTCATTCGCTCAAACAAATCCCGATTTTCTTCCGCGGATCGGTTGCGAAAGCGGCTTTCCTTTCCGAGACGGCGAAACTCGTCGGTCTCTTCCGCTGTCATGTCATCCACGTAGGCCTTTCCTTTACCAATGAGCTCGAGCGCGAATTGGTAAAGTTGATCGAAGTAGTCCGAGGTATAAAGGGGCGCGCCGCCCAGATTTTTGTCGGCCCAATCGTCGATCAACCAATGCACGTCTGCCATGATGGAATCGACGTACTCCGTTTCTTCTTTAGTTGGATTGGTGTCGTCCATTCGGACGTTGCAGATGCCATTGAACTCGTGCGCAATTCCAAAGTTCAGACAGATCGATTTGGCGTGACCGATGTGCAGATAGCCATTTGGTTCCGGCGGAAAACGAGTCACGATCTTGGTATGTTTTCCGGTACGCAGATCCTCCGCCACGACGTCTCGGATGAAATCGGATGGGGCTGGAGCAACAGCCAGTTCGGTCATTGTAATTGTGCGACAGTAGCAGACGAAAGCGCTGATCGACAACTTGAGCCGACGGATCAATGATCAAGAAGCATCAAGGAGCGACAGTCTCCAGACCGCCGACAAATAATAAACGG
>Ga0209689_1004364_pt1 | contig 10247 bp, 7 predicted proteins | sample GraSoiAngelo_149_FD_187119 | JGI IMG/M metagenome (GOLD analysis project Ga0209689, IMG submission 187119) | Grasslands soil microbial communities from the Angelo Coastal Reserve, California, USA - 14_1009_09_30cm (SPAdes) (version 2) | ecosystem: Environmental > Terrestrial > Soil > Grasslands ...
CTGCCGCGCGAGATGACTCCGGAGCTCGGGGAGCTCATTGGCCTCTACATCGGAGATGGGTCGAACCACCGGGACGGAATTCGGTTCACGGTCGGGACCGACAGCCCAGAGGTCCTCCAAAGGATCGAGGAACTCAGTATCACGCTCTTCGGCAAGACGCCGACGGTGTCCAAGTACGCCCGCGAAAGGGCAGTCGAAGTCGCGCTCATGAGCCGTCAGATCAAGGAATGGTTCGCCTTCAACGGCATCACGAAGACCTCCTCGCGGGAGGCTCGCATACCGAAAATAGTTATGCGCAGCACCGAAGAGGTCGCGTGTGGGTTCGTCCGTGGTCTGTTCACCGCAGATGGGTGCATTCGCAAGAACGGGCACCTCACCCTCACGACAAGCTCGCAGGCACTCGGTGAAGAATTGCAGGTAATGCTGCTGGCTCTTGGAATCCCCACACAGCTCCGCCACGACATCGCCGCGTCAGGCTCCGAAAGCTATCAGCTCTCCGTGTGTACGAAGGCGGGATTCCTGGCGTTTCGAGAGAAGATCGGCTTCGTCGCCGGGAAGAAGGCGGCGAGACTGGCCGCGGTCAGCGACTCCGAGATCTTTGTCAAAGGCGAGACGATCCCTCATCAACGTAGACGTGTGCGCGCCTGGTACAACGCGCTCCCGGGAAATTTACGGCGCAACGTTCGGAAGTATTTCGACGGCTTGGTTTACAGAGAGACGCCCCCGAGGGAGCTCAGCCGACAGAGCTTGCTGATCCGGATGAAGGAGGCGGTGGCCGTTCCCCCATTCTTCGAGACGTTGGCGGCTCAAGAGTTCTTCTTTGTGCGTGCCACCGAGATCCGCGATGCAGGCATCCGCCGTGTATACGACCTGACCGTTCCAGGCAAGCACGCGTACCTCGCCAATGGCTTCGTGTCGCACAATAGCGGGGGCGGCACCGGGTTCGCGTTCTCGCGGCTTCGTCCGAAGGACGACGTCGTCGCGTCGACGGGTGGCCGCGCCTCGGGACCCGTGTCCTTCTTGCGTGTGTTCAACGCCGCGACGGAGGCCGTGAAACAAGGAGGTACCCGTCGCGGTGCAAACATGGGGATCCTGAAAGTGGATCATCCAGACGTCCTCGAGTTCATCGAGTGCAAGCTCGACGGCGGGATCACGAACTTCAACATCTCGGTCGCCGCGACCGACGTCTTCATGGACGCGCTCTCCAAGGGCGAGGAATACGACCTCATCAATCCCCACACCCGGCTGGAGGTGGGGCGCCTCTCCGCGAAGGAGGCCTTTGATCGTATCGTGCGCGCGGCCTGGCGCACCGGCGATCCGGGCATGGTCTTCATCGACCGGATCAACGCGAGCCCCGCCAACCCCACGCCGGAGGTGGGCCTGATCGAGGCGACAAACCCCTGCGGCGAACAGCCCCTCTTGGGGAACGAGGCCTGTAACCTCGGTTCCCTCAACGTGTCGAAGTTCGCGCGGCAAGCGGCCGATGGTTCGTGGGCGATCGATTGGGAAGAGATGGAGCGAATCGTTCGGCTCTCCGTTCGCTTCCTCGACGACGTGATCGAGATGAACCCGTACCCGTTGCCGGCCATCGACCGGACCGTCAAGGCGAACCGGCGCATCGGGCTCGGCGTCATGGGGTGGGCGGATCTGCTGTTCACGCTGGGCATCCCCTACGACAGCGATGAGGCGATCGACCTCGCGGCGCAGCTGATGGCGTTCCTCAAGGAGAAGTCCCACGACCAGTCCGCCCGGCTCGCCGAGGAGCGCGGGCCCTTCCCTAACTGGAGCCAGTCCATCTTCAAGAACGTGCGCCCGATGCGGAACTCGACGGTCACGACGATCGCGCCGACCGGCACGATCTCGATGATCGCGGGCTGCTCGTCGGGCATCGAGCCGATCTTCGCCCTCGCCTTTGAGCACCGCGTGAAGCAGGGGGAAGGCGAGCGGGTGCTCACGTTCGTGAACGAAACGTTCGAGGCGATCGCCCGGCGGGAAGGCTTCTACTCCGAGGCCCTGATGCAGGAGATCGCCCGCCGGGGCACGCTCCACGGCATCCCGGGGCTGCCGGCCAAGGCCGAGCTGGTGTTCAAGACGGCGCACGAGATCTCCTACGAGTGGCACGTGCGGCACCAGGCGGCCTTCCAGCGCTTCACGGACAATGGGGTGAGCAAGACCATCAACCTGCCCAACGGGGCGACCGAGGAGGATGTGGCCAACGCCTACCGCCTGGCCTGGGAGCTCGGGTGCCTGGGCATCACGGTCTTCCGCGACGGGTGCAAGGGTGAGCAAGTCTTGAATGTCGGCGTGAGCGCTCACAAGGAGAAGGAAGCCCTGGCCACGATCCCTGCCAGCACGAGGACGCAGGCCGTGATCAAGCCACGGCCGCACAGCCTGTCCGGAACCACCTATCGCATGGAGACCCCGATCGGCACCGCGTTCATCACGGTCAACGAGACCCCTGAGAGCGAGCCCTTCGAGGTGTTCGTCCAGGTCGGCAAGGGGGGCTCCGACACGATGGCCGTGGCGGAAGCGCTTGGGCGCCTGATTTCGCTCGTCTTGCGGCTCCCTTCGCCCTTCTCGGCTCAGAGACGCCTCGAAGAAGTCATCAGCCAGCTCTCGCGGATCGGAGGCGGTCAACCGACGGGCTTCGGCCCGTCCAAGGTGCTGTCGCTCCCCGACGCGCTCGCGCGCACGCTGGCCGAGCACATCGGGCAGCTCAGGCTCGACGGCGGAGGAGCGCCGAGCGCGGTCGAGGGGGGCAAGCGGATCGGCGATCTCTGTAAGGAGTGCGGGCAGGCGACCTTTATCTACGAGGAAGGGTGCAAGAAGTGCCTGTCGTGCGGCTTCAACGAGTGTTGACGGCCGCCCAGACCCGGCGGAGGGCGCGATGGAGATCCTGAAGACATTGATGACGCTGTCGGTCCTGCTCGCTGCGGTCTGTTTCCTGTGGGGGATGGCGCACATGGCGGGGATCGCCGGCACCGCGTACAGAGTCACGCCGGGCGGCTGGCTCGGCGGCGCGCAGACGCTTCTGCTCTTCTCGATCGCGTTCTACTGCTGGGGGCGCGCGGCCCGCTGGTAGGGGCCGCACCCGACCGATTGCCCCGGTGGGGCGCCGGGCCGGGCCCCATCGGGTACAATACCGCCGGCATGTTCTCCGGCGGAGACTTCCACGAAGTCGCGCGCTGGCTCCAGAACTTTGTCGTCTCGCACGCCAAGCGTGAAAGTCCGCGCATCGAGGCTGTCGTGGAGGCCGACGAGGCCCATCCCACCACCTACGGCGTCCGCCTCCGCCTCGGGGAGCGGTGGAGCCCGCGGATCGAGCTCGACTTCAAGACCGTCGCCGACAACCGCGGGAGCCTCGCGTGGTGCAACGACCTGGCCGCCCAAGTCCGAAACCGGGCCCGCGACCTGCTGGGCCCCTCGCCGCCCGCCGCCCCGTAGGCCGCCGGGAACCGGGGCCCTCCGTAGAGGTTTCTCTCATCACAGGGAGCGGAGAGCCTTGACCGGGCCCGTCGGTGCGGGGTTAAATACGGCGGGCATTTTGTCAATATCGTCACGAGGATCGAACAGAGGAGGCGTCGATGAGAGTGGACCGGGGAGTTCCGAGGATGGCCGTCGCCGGCGTGGCGCTCGCGGCGGGCATGGCCTTCGCCACCGCCGCCTGGGCGCAAGGGGAGTGGAAGGCGCCCGCCGAGGCGCATGCCCTCAAGAACCCGATCAAGAAGCTCGACCCCAAGGCGCTCGATGACGCCAAGCGGACGGTCGACGCCAACTGCACCCCGTGCCACGGGACGAACTATAAGGGCGACGGGCCGGCCGCAGCGGCGCTCCCGACGAAGCCGGCCGATTGGACTTCGGAGAAAGTGCAGAAGCAGACCGACGGCGAGATCTTCTGGAAGATCTCAAACGGTCGGGGGGCGATGCCGCCCTGGGGCTCGCTGCCCGAGAAGCAGCGCTGGGAGATCGTAAGCTTCATCCGCACGCTCAAGAAGTAGCGGGCCGCCGTGGTCCACGTCCCCGTCCCCGCGCGCGGGCGGGGACGTGCGGCCCCGGATTGACGCCTCTTCGTCCCCCCCCTATAATCCTGTAATGTTCAGTCGGCCCGCCGTGCATGCCCGCCTCGTCTAGGAAGGATGACGACCCGGTGGAGGCGGGCATGAGGGAGGCGGCCGAGCCTCGTCCACCCTCGGAAGTCCACTCGCCCATCGGCGCCGAACTCGGCGAGATCCTCGCGATTCCAGCCTGCGGCATCGAGCTCGCCGAGCTCTTCGGGCTCGTGGTCGACCGGGCCCATCGGCTCCTCGCCGCGGACCGCGTGGCCGTCTTCGAGTTCGACCGTGAGCGGCGCTCGCTCCTTGCCCGCACCTCGCGCGGATTCCCGCAGGACGAGCTGGCGGCGTGGACGATCGGGCCCGGCGAAGGGTTGATCGGCGAGGCCTTTCGGGACGGCCACCCGCTGTCGGTCTCGGGGGCCCGTGGCAGCGACCCCTTTCTGGCCCGGTTCGCCTCGGCCTATGCGCTCGCCATTCCCCTCCAGGCGGAGGGCGAGGTGGCAGGGATCCTCTATCTCGGACGTCGGTCAGGCGAACCCCTGACGGGGCAGGAGCTTTCCCTCCTCCGCCTGCTCGCCGATCGCTGCGGAACGGCGCTCGTCTACCACCGGCTCATGGCCCGCCTCCAAGGTCAGGCCGAGCGGCTCCGCCAGTTGGCGGCGGTGCCCGCGGTAGTGGGCGTTCGCGAGCCCCTGCGCGCGATGCTCGCGCGGACCTGCGAGGCAGGCTGTCGAGCGCTCGGCGCGATGGCCGCCGTCGTCATCGCGCGGGGCGGTGAAGAGGTCGTCCGAGCCAGCCACGGCCTCGACGAGGCGAGCCTGGCGGACTGGCCACTCGAGCCGGAGGGAGGGGCGGCGACCGAGCGCTCGACGGTGCGCGCGGCCGGCGGGCGAGGGATCCTCGTGGTGCCGCTCCGGAGCGGCGAACGCGTCCTGGGCCAGGTGTACTTCCTCGATCGCGGCGAGCGGCGGTTCACCCAGGACGACGTCCGGGCCGGGGAGCTGGTCGGGGCGATGATGGCCGGCGCGGTGGAAAACGCCCGGGCGTTCGAGGAGACCCACGCCGCCCTCCGTCAGCTGTCGGCGGCGCAGGAACAGCTGATCCAGGCCGAGAAGGCGCGGGCGCTGTCGGACATCGCGGGCGGCATCGCCCACGAGTTCAACAACCTGCTCGCGATCATCCTCGGCAAGACTCAGCTCGCCCTCGAGCGGACCGAGAGCAACGGCGTGCGCGAGGACCTCGGGGTCATCGAGGAGACGGCCTGGCGCGCCGCGGACACGGTGCGGCGCTTGCTCGCGTTCGTCGCCACGCCGGCCGAGGAGGGGATGGCCCCGGTCGACCTGAACGCGCTCGCGCAGGACGTCGTGACCTTCACGCGTGCCCTCTGGAAGAACGACGCCGAGGCGCGCGGGGTGAAGATCGAGGTCATCACCGATCTCGCCGAGAGCGCGATGGTTCACGGGACCGCCACGGAGCTGCGCGAGGCGCTGACAAACGTAATCCTCAACGCGATCGACGCGATGCCCCGGGGCGGCCGCATCACGATCCGGACCCTCCGGCGCGAGCAGGCGGTCGAGCTGATGGTGAGCGACACGGGGGAGGGGATGTCGACGGAGGTCCAGAGCCGCATCTTCGATCCGTTCTTCACGACCCGCTCGCCGCAGCGGGCCGGCCTCGGCCTCTCGGTCGTCCACGGCATCATCGGCCGCCACCACGGCCGGATCGAGGTGCAGAGCCAGGCCGGACACGGGGCGACGTTCACGCTCGGCCTGCCGGAGGCGCGGACGCCGGCACCGGTCTGGAGCCTGCCGTCCCCGGCCCCGCCCCGTCCCACCGAGACCGGCACCATCCTCGTGATCGAGGACGAGGAGCACCTGCGCCGCATGCTCCTCGACACGCTGGCCGCGGCCGGCCACACCGTCGAGGGCGCGGCGAACGGCCTCGAGGGCCTCGCGCGCTTCCAGCGGGGGACGTTCGACGTCGTGGTCACCGACCTCTCGATGCCGGAGTGCTCCGGACTCGACGTCACCCGCGCCGTCAAGAAGATGAGCCCGGCCACGCCCGTGGTCATGATCACCGGGTGGGGGGACGTCATGACCCCGGAGCGGATGGGCTCGAGCGGGGTCGACCTGGTCCTCGTGAAGCCGTTCAAGATGGAGCGCGTCATGAGCGTCCTCGCCGACGCGCTCGCCCTGCGCCACGCCAGCTGACCGACCCCCGGTGCGCCTGGCCGCGATCGATCTCGGAACGAACACCGTCCGTCTGCTGATCGTCGAGGCTGGCACGGGCCCGGCCTGGCGGGCCCTCGAGCAGACGCAGCGTGTCACGCGGCTCGGCGAGGGGCTCGCCGCGTCGGGCCGCCTCTCCGAGGCCGCCATGACCCGGACGGCGGAGACGGTCACCGAGTACTCGGAACGGGCGGCCCGCCTCGGCGCCGGGCGGGTGCTGATCGTCGGGACGAGCGCCGTGCGCGAGGCGGCCAACGGCGCCGCCTTCGCCGCCGCGCTCGGATCGGCGACCGGCCACCCCGTGCGGGTCCTCTCGGGCGGGGAGGAAGCGCGGCTCACGCTCCAGGGGGTGCTCTGGGGGCTCGTCCCCCTGGCGGGGGCGGTGGTCGTCTTCGACATCGGGGGCGGCAGCACCGAGTTCATCCGGGCCCGCGACGGCGCCGTCGAGGTGGCGGTGAGTCTTCGCCTGGGCGTCGTCCCCCTCGCCGAGGATCGCGCCCCGGCCGCTGCGGTGGCCTCGCGCGTCCGCGAGCGCCTCCGGCGCGAGCTGCCGCCGGCGATCCGGGGCTCGGGCGTCGACCGGCTCGTTGGTACGGCCGGGACCGTCACGACTCTCGCCGCGCTCGACCAGGGATTGGCCGTCTACGATCCTGCCCGCGTGCACGGCTACACCCTGACCCGGGGGGCGGTGGAACGCCAGCGGGCCCGCCTCGCCCCGCTCTCCATCGCCGAGATCGGGCAGCTGCCGTGCCTCGAGCCCGGCCGGGCCGATCTCATCGGGCCCGGAATCGCCGTCACCCTGGCCGTCCTGGACGCGCTCGGCGTCGAATCGCTGGTCGTCAGCGAGTACGGTTTGCGAGAAGGGATCGTGGCGGAGGCTCTCGAGCCCGGCCGCCGCCTTGACACCCCCTTACCGAATGCCTAGCATCGGGTGCCGTGGAGGTCGTCCTGTCCTTGCCGCCGCTCGTTCTCGTGAGCGCGGCTCTGATCCTCGGGGTCGGCCTCGTGTATGGCTGGCGGACCTACCAGTTCTGTCCGCACTGCGGGCGGATCGTCCGGCGTGTGTACCGCGGCTGGCTTCGGTGCGGGCACTGCGGTCGACAATACCGCCGGGGCCTGCGGCTCAGGTGAGGCGACACCCCTGAAGCTCGAACTTCTGCGCTCCCGTCGCGCCCTCGCGATCCTGGCCGCCTGCGCCGCGGCAGCGGCGCTCCTGCTCGTCGGAGGCTGGGCCTTGTACAACTCCTATCAGACCCGCGGCCTCGGGGCGTATGCCGAGGCGCTGACACGCGCCCAGGCCAGCCAGTCGCCCGAGGCACCGGGCGAGGCCCGGGCCCAGGCCATCCGCGAGCTAGAAGCGGCCCTCGCCGAGTATCCGGCCAACGTCGCCGCCGTCCAGGCTGCCTACGAGCTCGGGAACCTCCGGTACATGGAGCGCGAGTACCCGGCCGCCCGCGGTGCCTTCCTGGTGGCGCTCGCCAAGGGCGCCACCGGCACGCTCCGGGTTGCCTGCCTGGCCGGCATCGCCTACGCCTGGGAGTCCGAGCGCAACTTCCCGAAGGCGGTCGAGGCGTTCCAGGCGGCGCTCGAGGGGCTGCCGCCCGGGGACTTCCTCTACGAGGACCTCCTCCTGGGGCTCGCACGGAACCAGGAGCTCACCGGCCAGAAGCAGGCGGCCATCGCGACCTACCAGCGCCTGCTCAAGGACCTCCCGACGGCGCACCGGGCCGACCTGGCCCGAAACCGGCTCGCCCAACTCGGCGCCACCGTCCAGCCTTAACGAACGGCGTCGCACGAGCGACGTCGCCGTGTCCATGCTCCACTTCGTCGAGCGCGCTTCCTGATCGCCCGTGGCCTCTTGGGCCGTCCCACTCGCTTCCCCCCAGCAGGGTGCGTATTCGCTCCACTTCCTGGCGCGCGGGAGCGAGACCGGTCGAGCTTGCCTTTAGGATTCTTGCGGAAAAGAAGGCGCGCATCCAACCCTGGCATCCTCCAGGGCCATCTCAATAAAAACGGATCCAAGGGAGGCGAGACTCCCGGGGGAGGGACCGATGCGGAACTCAGCGATTCGAGCGTTGGGCTTGGTGATTCTCGTGGCCTTTACGCTGACCGGTTGCGCCTCTATTCAAGACGACCCCAAGACGGCCATTGGCGGCCTGGGCGGAGCCGCGGTAGGAGGCCTGATCGGTGCGGCAGCCGGCGCCGGCGGCGCCGGAATCGCCGCTGGCGTGCTCGGCGGCGCACTGCTGGGCGGGGTCATCGGCAACTTCATGGATCAACGAGACAAGCAATTCGAGGCTCAGGCGGCCCATCGGGCGTTCGAGACCGTTCCCTCGGGGACGGCCGTGCCGTGGACCAATCCGGACAGCGGACACTCGGGCACGGTGATGCCCACGAGGACGTATCAGGCGGCCAGCGGCGCCTACTGCCGAGAGTACCAGCAGACTGCGCTCATCAACGGCAAGGAAGAGCGCGCATACGGGAAGGCGTGCCGCCAGCCGGACGGCAGCTGGAAGGTCAACGACTGATAGCCCGAGGTGTCGGCGAAGCTGACGGCGCCAGTCCTGGCGAGGATTCCCCCAGACGGGCGAGAGGCCGCACGGCGACGCTGGGGGGATCCCGGCCAGGATCTGAGGGTCGCCGACCTTGGTTCCGACGCTGCTGCTGACTCACGACGGGCCTGGGCGGTTCGGGCGCCGCAAGCCGTTCCGCGTTCGAGGGCCCGACGCCAACTTCCGATAAGAAGCATTATGTCAAGTCATCGGGCCGGCCAACCCTCGCCCCGGCTGCGCATAGTGCGGATCATCGCCCGCATCGCGCCGGCCCTCCCTTCCCGGTGCGCTTGTGTACAGGGTTCGCCCCCCTGACGTACCTCAGAAGGCCAACAACGCAATCGGTAATAATCCCCGCGCTTGCTGTCGCTCCTCACTGGCGATGCAGGATCGTGCCGCTCAGCCCGACGGCCCAGACGTCGGTGCTGGCGCTGCCCCACACGGCGAAGAGCCCGCTCATGGTCCCGGTCCCGGTGGAGACGGAGGACCACGCGCCGCCATCCCAGTGCAGGATCCTAGCGTCTCCCCCGAAGTCGTCCCCCACGGCCCAGACGTCGGTACTGGCGCTGCCCCACACGCCGTTTAGGAAGATCGGGGTCCCGCCGGCGGAGACTGACCACCCGCTGCTATCCCAGTGCAGGATCGTGCCGTCATAGCCCACGGCCCAGACGTCGGTGCTGGCGCTGCCCCACACGCCGAAGAGGCCGACGTTGATTCCGCTGGAGACGGGGGACCACGCGCTGCCGTCCCAGTGCAGGATCGTGCCCGCGGTGTCTTCGCCCACGACCCAGACGTCGGTGCTGGCGCTGCCCCACACGCCAAAGAGGTCGGCGTTGGTCCCGCTGGAGACGGGGGACCACGCGCCGCCGTCCCAGTGCAGGATCGTGCCGTGCCAGCCGACGGCCCAGACGTCGGTGCTGGCGCTGCCCCAGACGCCCCAGAGCGGGTTCGTGGTTCCGCTGGGGAAACCCGACCACGCATTGCCGTCCCAGTGCAGGATCGCGCCGCCCTCGCCGACGGCCCAGACGTCGGTGCTGGCGCTGCCCCACACGCCGCGGAGATTGTTCGTGGCTCCGCTGGGGAAGGCCGACCACGCACTACCGTCCCAGTGCACGATCGTGCCGTACCCGCCCACCGCCCAGACGTCGGTGCTGGTGCTGCCCCACACGCCGACGAGAGAGTTCGTGGGCCCGCTGGCGGCAACGGTGGGCCACGCACCGCCGTCCCAGTGCAGGATCGTGCCCGCCTGGCCGACGGCCCAGACGTCGGTGCTGGCGCTGCCCCACACGGCTGAGAGGCCCGAGGAGGGGCTCGAGGCGGTCTGGGACCACGTACTGCCGTCCCAGTGCACGATCGCGCCGCGCAGGTCGACGGCCCAGACGTCGGCACTGGCGCTGCCCCACACGCCGCAG
>Ga0209689_1004367_pt1 | contig 10241 bp, 10 predicted proteins | sample GraSoiAngelo_149_FD_187119 | JGI IMG/M metagenome (GOLD analysis project Ga0209689, IMG submission 187119) | Grasslands soil microbial communities from the Angelo Coastal Reserve, California, USA - 14_1009_09_30cm (SPAdes) (version 2) | ecosystem: Environmental > Terrestrial > Soil > Grasslands ...
GGCGCACCGCGACCATGTCGTCAGCTACCGGCGGCGTCCCCGCGAGGCGGTCGAAGCCCGAGTCGGGCTCGTTGATGAACTCATCGAGGAGCACGCGGCGAAGGCTCTTTTCCGTCCTCGAGTAGCGCGAGAACAGCGCGCCTTTCACCACCTCCGGCAGGTTGCGGAGCGCGAAGACGGGGCGGTCGAGATTGGTGAAGTAGCGCTCGAGCAGTCCCGCTTCCGCGGCATTGAACTCAGGCGCACTCACGGTCGTATTGTCCCTCTCCCCTTCAGGGGAAAGGGCCAGGGTGAGGGGCGTGGATGGTGCAATCCCCATATTTTGTGTCGCGCGGGGCGCTATCCACAGCCTATAGAAGCCGACGACGGAGTTGTCCCCCGGTTCTCCCCAGGTCTGTTAAAAACCGCCTGCAAAACGCCGACGACGATTGGTGGGTACTCTCGATATCCGCATGGATGAGATCGACTGGCGGCAACGCTGGAGGGGCATCGTCGAGGACCGCTCCTCGCTCGCCGCCGGACATGCGGACCAAGGCTACTGGGACCGTCGCGCCGCCAGCTACGCGCGCTCGACGCAGACCCGCATCGACGAGTTCCTCCAGGTGCTCGAACCCTACCTTTCGCCTCTCAAGACGCTGATCGACGTGGGCGCGGGCACCGGGCGGCATGCGGTCCCGCTAGCCGAGCGACTCGAATGGGTCACGGCGATCGAGCCCTCTGAGGGCATGCGCTCGCACCTCCCGCCACGCCACAACATGACGGTCATCGCGAGCACATGGGAGGACGCGGAGGTCGCGCCCGCCGACCTCGTCATCTGCTGCCATGTCCTTTATGGCGTGGCTGACCCTGTGCCGTTCCTCGACAAACTGCAGAAGGCCGCCCGCGACCGCGTGTTCGTGATGATCCGCGAGAGCGACCTGCCACACCCGGCTGCCGAGGTCCGGAGAAGGATCGCCGGCGACGCGGGGCCTCGGCTGCCGCGATTCAGCGAACTGTTCATGCTGCTCGTGCAGATGGGGATCGCGCCTGACGTGGCGTTTCTGCGCTACCCGATCACGACGCGATACCGCGACATCGAGGAGGCGCTCATCGACTGCCGGGCACTGTTCGGCGACGGCTGGGACGAGGCGGCTGGTCGTGCCGTGCTGGAGCAGATCCTGAAACGGGACGGCGATGAGCTCGTGTTCGACGGAGGCATCGCCGTTTCAGGAGTCGCCCATTGGAAGCCACAGAGCTGACTTTGCGGCCGGTGAGGCCCGCCGACCGCGACCGCGCCATCGAGATCACCAAAGACGTCTGGGAGGGCCGCGACTACATCCCCCGAGTCTTCGATCGCTGGGTATCGGATGCGGGGGCTGAGTTTCAGGCCGCGGAGATCGAAGGCGTCGTGGTCGGCCTGCAGCGGCTGCGTCCGTACGCGCCAGGTCTCACGTGGTACGAGGGGCTTCGCGTCGCCAGCGACCACCGTCGCCAGGGCATCGCGCGGGCGATGCTGGACGCGGCGATCGCGGAGGCCCGCGAGCAGGGATTCCACGAGATGCGGCTTGCGACGCGTGACCTTCCTGCCATTCGCCTCTTTGAATCCGCCGGCTTCAAGGCGCTCGTCGAGCTGAAATGGTGGCGAGGCGTGCGCGTGGAGGGTGGCGAACCGGCCCGGATGCCTGAAGCGACCGAGGTGCGGAAGCTCTGGCCCGCGATCGCGGCGAGCGCGGGTATCCAGCTGTACGCCGGAATCGTGCCGGACATGAACGGCGCACGCGATCTCGGCGCCGACGAGCTCGAGCGCCTGGCGTCGAGAGGACTGATCAGGCTCGGCCCCGGCGGCCGCGCGATCGCGCTCCTGCGCGAACCGTGGGGCCAGAACATCGCGGTCTCACTGCTGGCCGGCCGAGGGGGCTCGCTGCGCGAGCTGCTGATGGCGCTGCGGTTCGAGGCCGACGCTGACGGACTGAATCACGTCACCGTCAACCTTCCGCCGGGGCATCCCGCCGAGGAGGACCTCAAGGCGAGCGGATACGATTTCGCGGATGCCGAAAACAGCGCGTTCGTGTACGCGCTCAAGCTCTAGTTGACGCGCAGATACGTCGTCCTCGGCAACGGCATCGCCGGCCAGACCTGCGCGGAGGACCTGCGCAAGGCCGATCCAGATGCCTCGATCGTGATGATCGCCGCGGAGCGGCACCCGCTCTACAACCGCGTCGCGTTGCCGCGCTATCTCCGGGGCCAGGTGCGGCGCGAAAAAGTCTTCATGCGCACGGTCGAGGACTACGCCAAGCACAACATCGAGGTCCATTTCGAGACCTGGGCGACCGAGGTCGACCTCCACGACAAGATCGTCCTTACCAACCGCGGTCAGGAGTTCAAGTACGACGCCATCCTCATCGCGACCGGCGGCCGACCGAAACCTCCTCCGTGGCCTGGCGCGGGCGACGTGTCCTCCTGCCTAGGCTTCCAGACGCTCGACGACACCGACGCGATCATCGAGAAAGCCGACTCAGTGGAGCGCGTGCTCGTCATGGGCGGCAGCTTCATCGGCTACGAGCTGGCCGAGGGCGTCAGCTTTCGCCAGAAGGCGAAGGTGACGTGGATCATGCGCGGGCCGTGGTTTCTTCGCTACGTCCTGGATGAAGAGGGCGGCCAGCTCTGCCGGCAGCTCGGCGAGGCGCAGGGCGTCCAGTTCATCACCTCAGATGAGGTGCAGAAGTTCAGCCGCAGTAATGGCCGCTATCTGGCGGAAACGGTGAACGGGCACAAGGTCGAGTTCGACCTGCTGACCTATGGGGTCGGCCTCGACTACTACACGGAGCCGGTGCGCAAAGAGGTCGAGCTGAAAAGTGGGATCGTCACCGACTCCAAGCTGCGCACGTCGGCCCCGGACGCGTACGCCGCCGGAGACATCGCCGTCTTCTACGACCTGATGGTCGAGCGCCACAACCAGATGGGCACATGGGACAACGCGGAGGCGCACGGCAAGGTCGCGGCCCGCAACATGGCTGGAGCGGACGAAGACTTCTTCGACGTTCCCACCTACACGACGACGATGTTCGGGTCGACGCTGGCGGTGATGGGCGTCACGCCGGACGTCCAGCCGGGGCTCGAGTCGGTCCGCACGTTCAGCCTCGAAGAGAAGTTCTACCGCAAGCTCTTCTTCAAGGACGACCGCCTGGTCGGCGCGATCATGATCGGCCCACCGAAGGGCCGCAAGAAGCTGATCGAGATCATGCGGTCGCGTCAGAAGATCGAGCGGCCGAAGCAGGAGCTCCTCGACCCCGCCAACCTCAAGGACTAGCCCGACTAGCGCCCCGGTTCGTCGTATTGTTAGCCGCAGACAAATGCCTTTCGCCTACAGCGAAACCGCCCAGGTGATCCGTATCGCCCTCGGCTCGGTCCTCCGCACCCGGCGCGAGGCGGCCCGCCGCACCCTGAGCGAGATCGCCGCGGAAGCCGGCCTGTCGCCGGCCCACCTTTCCGAGGTCGAGCGGGGCCGCAAGGAGATCTCGACCGAGCGCCTCGTCGCTGTCGCCCATGCGCTGGCCATACCGCCGGCCGAGCTCTTCTCCGAGCTTGCGCGCCTGCTCGGCGCCGACGCCGCCGATCGCGCCTGGCCGGAGGACCCGCCGGTGAAGCTGCGACTGGCGACCGCCTCCCTGCCGCTCGAAGCCCTGCGCAGCGTGGCTGACTTCAGCGCCTACCTGGCGATGGCCAACCCACCGCCAAAGCCAAAACCACCGATCGGTTTCACGACGCGGAGGTAAGGGGAATGCATCTGATTCCGACCGTGATCACCAATGATGGACGCGGCGAGCGTGCGTACGACATCTATTCGAGGCTGCTGAAGGATGGAGTGATATTCGTCCGCGGCCCCATCGACGACGATATGGCGAGCACCGTGACCGCCCAGCTCCTGTTCCTGGAGAGCGAGGCGCCCGAGAACGATATCCAGCTCTACATCAACAGCCCAGGGGGGTCGTTGACCGCATCGCTTTCGATCTACGACGCCATGCAGTACGTCGGTCCCAAGGTTGCGACGCTGTGCACGGGCCTGGCGGCGAGCGGCGCGTCAATCCTGCTTGCTGGCGGCGATCCCGGCATGCGCATGTCGCTGCCGCATGCGCAGATCCTCATCCACCAGCCCTTCACGCAGGGCATCCAGGGCCAGGCATCCGACATCCAGATTCACGCGCAGGAGATCATTCGCCAGCGCGAGCAGCTCGCTCGGCTGTACGCCAAGCACTGCAAGCGCCCGCTGGAGGAAGTCGAGCGCGACATGGAGCGCGATTTCTTCATGACGCCGGAGCAGGCGAAAGAGTGGGGGCTGATCGACCTCATCGTGGAGAAGAACCCGCACGTAGCCGCGGGGTGAGGATCACCGTCCTCGGCGGCACCCGGTTCATCGGTCGGGCCATCGTCGAGGAGCTGCATGCGGCCGGCGATGAGCTGCTGATCGTCCATGGTGGACAGCTCGAGCCCGCTGACATGCCCGAGGTCGACCACCTGCACTGCGCCCGGGCCGAGCTCGCGGACCACCAGCGCGAGCTGGTCGCGTTCGACCCGCAGGCGGTGGTAGACTGCCGCGCCCTGACCAGGGCCGATGCCGAGATCGCCCTGCGCGTCTTGCCCGGCGTCGAACGGCGGATCGTGATCTCGAGCGTCGACGTCTATCGCGCCTTCGGGGCCCTCAACAACGAACGCGAGACCGACCCTGTGCCGCTGGACGAAGACTCTCCCGTGAGGCCGGATCGGTACCCCTACCGGGGCACGCTCCCTGGCATGGACGACTATGACAAGCTCGACGTCGAGGACATCTATCTGCCCAGGGGCGCGACGGTGATGCGGCTCCCGATGGTGTACGGCGAGCACGACTATCAGCGGCGCGAAGACTTCATCTTGCGGCGGGTGCGCGCGGGCCGGACCCGCATCCCTTTCGGGGCCGGCATGTGGCTCGCCTGCCGCGTTTACGTGCGCGACGTTGCGCGCGCCGTCAGCCTGGCGCTCCAAAGTCCGGTCGCCGGAGTGATGAACATCTGCGAAGACCGCACCTACTCGATGCGGAAGTGGAGCGAGATGATCCTCAACTCTGCAGGCTCCAGCGCAGAGCTGGTGCGTGTTCGCGACGAACTGCTTCCGGAGGACCTCAAGGAGACCGGCACGATGAGCCAGCACATCGCCGTCACCGCACGAAAGGCGCGAGCGCTGCTCGGCTGGGCGCCGTCAGATCCCGAGGAAACTCTGCGCACCACCGTACGGTGGCATCTCGAGAATCCGCCGGCCGAAAGCAATCTGGATTTCTCGGAGGACGATCGCGCCTTAGCGTCGGGCTAGAGTTTCCCTCAATGTCCCGGCGTTACCGTCCCTTCGACCCGTTCGACCGCGGCACGGGTGGACCATTCGACGCCCGAAGAGAGATCCGGATACCTCAGGTGCCTCGCCGGTTCTGGGGCGGCGTCGCTCTCTTCGCCCTGGCCGTCCTGGTGTTCGTGCTGGCGAGCCCGATCGTCTCTTTCATCACCGAGCTCCAGTGGTACGACGCCCTTGGACTCCGCGACGTATACACGACGCGGTTGGGACTGGAATGGTCGATCGGGCTGGCCAGTCTCTTGCTTGCGTTCGCGTACCTTGCGGTCAACGTCTTCATCGCCCTGAGGGTGCGCGCGGGTCCCGGACTTCGGGCCGTCGGGATCCGCCGCTCCGTGTTGCGAAGCACCGCGGGGTGGGTCAGCCTTGCCACCGCAGCGGTGATTGCCATCATCCTCGCCGCCGGAGCCTCCTCGCAATGGCAAGCGCTCGCCCTTTTCATGCATTCGTCGCCGACCGGCACGGTGGATCCGGTCCTCGGCCAGGACATCTCCTTTTATCTGCTGACGCTTCCGTTCCTGCACGCGGCCACCAACTGGTCGCTGGGGCTGGACTTCATGGCGGTGCTCCTGATCGGCGCGATCTACTCGTGGCGCGGCGACAGCTTCGACTTTCGGCCCACGCCGCCCGCGCTCGCGCACGTTTCGGTGCTGATAGCGGCGTTTGCGGTGACGCTGTCCGTGTCCGCGTGGCTCGGACGCTACGACCTGCTCTTTGCGCACAACAGCGGCGTGGTCTGGGGCGCCGCCTACACCGACGTGAACGCGCGGCTGCCGCTGTACACGTTGCAGGCCGGCGCGGGGATCGTCCTGGCGGGCGCCGTCCTGGCCAACGCCTGGCTGCGGCGGTTGTGGATCCCTGTCGCCGCGGCCGGGGTGTGGGTCGCACTTTCGATCGTCGGCCAGGCTTACCCCGCCGCCGTCCAGGGCGTCTCGGCGACTCCCAACGCCGGCAGCTACGAGCTGCCGTACATCGCGCGCGAGATCGACTACACGCGCAAGGCCTACGGCCTCTCCGACGTCAAGGGCAACACCAGCTTCACGGGTGACCAGCCGCTCACGCTGCAAGACGTCCAGAACGACCAGGTCACGGTGAACAACCTGCGGCTTTGGGACTACGGGCCACTCAAGGACACGTATCAGCAGCAGCAGGCGCTTCGCACCTACTACACCTTCAACAACATCGACCTCGACCGCTACACCATCAACGGCCAGTACCAGCAGCTCGAGATCAGCGCGCGGGAGTTCGACTTCAACCGCCTGCAGTCTTCAGCCCAGAACTGGGTCAACGAGCGACTCACCTACACGCACGGCTACGGCGTCGCGGCCAGCCCCGTCAACGCGGTGGTCGGCGAAGGCCTGCCCGACTACGTCGTCCACGACCTGCCTCCGGCAGGTTCGATCCCGGTCACCCAACCCGGCATCTACTTCGGAGAGCTGTCCACGCCTAACAGCGGGTATGTGATCGCGCCCTCGAACGCCCAGGAGTTCGATTACGCGAAGGGGAGCCAGGACGTCTTTACGAGCTACGCCGGCAAACATGGCGTGCCGATGAGCGGTGTGAACCGCGCGCTCTGGTCGCTGAAGCTCAGCGACTTCAGCCTCCTCGTCTCGGGTCAGGTCAGCGACAAGAGCCTGATGCTCTACCGCCGCAACATCCGCGACCGGGTACAGGAGCTCGCGCCGTTTCTGTCTTTCGACGCCGACCCGTACATCGTCATCGTCGACGGACGCCTGGTCTGGATCATGGATGCGTACACCACGGCCACGACCTACCCCTACTCCCAGTCGCAGAGCTTCCAGGGCAACGACATCAACTACATCCGCAACTCGGTCAAAGTGGTGGTCGACGCGTACGAGGGCACGGCCGCCTTCTACGTGATGGATTCCAAAGACCCGCTCATCAAGGCATACCAGGCGACCTTCCCCTCGCTCTTCCGACCCGCCGATGCGATGCCGAAGGGCATCCGCGACCACATCCGAGTCCCCGAGGATCTCTTCAACATCCAGGTCCAGATCTACGCGACGTACCACATGAGCGATCCCAAGGTGTTCTTCACGCGTGAGGACGTCTGGGACGTCCCCACGGCGCAGACCTCGCCGAGCAGCGGCTCGCTGGCCCTCCAGCCCTATTACGTCCTGTTCCGGCTGCCGGGGGAACAGACCCCCGAGTTCTTGCTCATCATGCCGTTCACCCCTCACGGCAAGAACAACCTGGTGTCGTGGCTGGCGGCCCGCAGCGACGGAACGAACTACGGCCAGTACGTCTCCTACGTCCTCTCCAAGGACAAGAACATCTTTGGACCGCAGCAGGTCGCCAACCGGATCAATCAAGACCCCACCATCTCGCGCGACTTCACCCTTCTGCACAGCACCGGCTCGCAGGTGCAGCAAGGCAACCTGCTCGTGGTGCCCATCGGAAACTCGTTCCTCTACTTCGAGCCGGTCTACCTGCGCGCGACGTCGGGGACAGGCATCCCCGAGCTCAAGAAGGTGATCCTCGTCGACCAGAGCAACGTCGTCTACGCCAACACGCTGGCGGAGGCGATCCAACAGCTGGTGGGCGGTGCGCCGCCGCCCCCGCCGACCAACCAGCCGCCCCAGACGATCACGCCGGCCATCGCAGCGCAGATCACCGACCTTGTCACCCAGGCGAACTTGCACTACAAGGCCGCATACGACGCATTGAAACGCGGCGACTTCACGACCTACGCCAACGAGATGGCGGCGGTGGGCGAGATCCTGCAGAAGCTGCAAGCCCTGACAGGTACGTCCCAGACGACAGCCAGCCCTTCGCCGTCGCCGCGCGCTTCGCCCAGCCCCTAGCCGGTACGAAGGGGCACGAACAGCACCGGGAAGAGCGACCGGAAGATGACGTCGGCGCCGCGGCGCACGTAAACGCGAAGATCTTGCGGCTCATGCGGTGAGACGGCCACGGGGATGACCATGCGGCCACCGTCGGCGAGCTGGTCGATGAGCGCCTGAGGGACGCCGCTCGCAGCCGCGGCGACCAGGATCACGTTGTAGGGAGCTTCGGCCGGCCAGCCGAGGCTGCCGTCGCCCACCGCCACCTCGACATTGTCGAAGCCGAGCCGGTGCAGCGTTTCGGATGCGTGCTCGGCGAGCGCCGGCTCGCGCTCGATGCTCACGACCTTGCGACATAACCTGCTCAGCACCGCCGCCGCATAGCCCGAACCCGTGCCGACCTCGAGGGCGATATCGTCCGGGAGCGGCGATGCGGCCTGGGTCATGAGCGCGACCACGAGAGGCTGTGAGATCGTCTGGCCGCACTCGATTGCCAGCGCGCGGTCTTCGTAAGCGTGGCGCCGCATGCTCGGCGCCAAAAACTCCTCGCGCGGGACTTCGGCCATGGCACGCAGCACGCGTTCGTCGGTCACGCCGTGCGGACGCAGCTGCTCGGCGACCATCCTCTGCGCCGGTGTGCTCATCAATGGAGCCTCAACCCCGAGAGTACAATCAGCACCGTCTCATTGGCGTCGTCCGTCCAGTCTTCGATCCCGCAAAAATGGCGTCGCCCGGTCAGGCAACGATCACGCCTGGTCAGACGTACGGGCCCCGCCCACTCGCGCGTGGAGTTCGCGCACCCGTCCGAGCAGGAGTTCGCGCGCTTCCTCGACTACTACCGGATCCGGTGGGTGTACGAGCCTGTGTCGTTCCCGATCGCCTGGGAGGGCACGCGAGTCGCGGAGATGTTCACACCCGACTTCTACCTGCCCGAGCACGACCTCTACATCGAGCTGACCACGATGAAGCAGTCGCTGGTCACGCCCAAGAACCGCAAGCTGAGGATGCTCCGTGAGCTGTATCCCGAGCTCAACGTGCGGTTGCTGTACCGCAAGGACTACCAGCAGCTGCTTGCCAAAGCCGGCTACGGAGCACTGGAGGTCCAGCACCTCAAGAAGGAAGACGTCGGCGAGATCCTGATCTCGCCGGTGGAGCTTGAAACACGCGTCCGGGCGCTCGGCCGAAAGATCTCGCGCGATTACCGCGGCCAGTCGCTGGTGCTCGTCGGGGTGCTCAAGGGCGTCACGTTCTTCCTCGCCGACCTGGCCCGCCAGGTCAAGGTTCCTTTCGTCATCGACTACCTGGACCTGCGGCGATACGCGGGAGCCCAGCCTCAGGACAGGGTGCGCATCGCGCGAGACGTCGACTATCCGATCGAAGGCCGCCACGTGCTGCTCGTCGAAGACATCATCAACACCGGGTTCACGATCGATTACGTGCTGTCCGAGCTGCGCCGCCGGCAGCCCGCTTCGCTGGAGGTCGTGACCCTGCTGGACCGCCCGCTGCGCCGGCTCGTCAACGTCCCGGTTCGCTATGTCGGCTTCCAGATCCCGAACGACTACGTCGTCGGCTACGGCCTCGACTACCGCGAGCTCTACCGCAACCTGCCCTTCATCTGCACCTTGCGCGCCAGCGTTTTCGACATCCCTTCCCCAGGGGTGCCGGCCGCCTGACTGAAAGCCCAGGCGCGAAGCTGTCGCGCCTCCTCGAATGGATGGCCGGTCGTGAATTCTCCGACCTGCTCAGCGGTTCCCTGTTAAGACAAGTGGAGGCGATCGTCGTGGACGCACACCGCCGGTCGTTCGAAACCGAGGGGAAAAAGTGGTCTCGGCCGGTTGCTTATCGCTGGCTCCGCTACGAGAGCTCCGACCCGGTCGGGCGCCTCGCGGACGGCGTCAGGCGGCTGCGCAAGAGGGGCGGCAACTTCGACGCCGGTGCTGTGGACAAAGCCTGCGCCGAGGCGTCAAACAAGGGCTTTTTGAATTGAAGAGCCCGTGTGGAGCTTTTGGGGAAAAGTAATGCCCCAAGAGACCTTCCTGTTTACCCTGAAGTCCCCTATGCGTTTTTCGGTTTCCATCCCGG
>Ga0209689_1004369_pt1 | contig 10238 bp, 6 predicted proteins | sample GraSoiAngelo_149_FD_187119 | JGI IMG/M metagenome (GOLD analysis project Ga0209689, IMG submission 187119) | Grasslands soil microbial communities from the Angelo Coastal Reserve, California, USA - 14_1009_09_30cm (SPAdes) (version 2) | ecosystem: Environmental > Terrestrial > Soil > Grasslands ...
CCGCCCTTCCACCACGCACGGCCCCGCGTCGAGGAACCGCGTTCGCGACAGGAACTCCGGAATCCCGGGCGGCACGAGCAGCGACCGCGGGAGCATCCGCGTCACCGGCGTCCCCGCTTCATCCTCGGACTGCCGCAGCCGGTACGCCGTTTCCTGCTGCCAGCCACGGAAGCCCTCGCCCAGGACCGTGATCGTGCTCAACCACTTGACGTGCGTCATCCCGTACCAGCCGGGCACGATCAGGCGAAGTGGGAACCCGTGCTGCGGGGTGAGCGGCTCGCCGTTAATCGCCCACACGAGCAGCACCTCGTCGCGCATGGCATCAGCAAGAGAGAGGCTGCGCTCGTACTGCTGCTCGATCCCGCCTTGGACCCCACGATCAATCCCGGTGAACACGACTTCGACTGCACGGTCCTGTGGATTCGCCTCGGCGAGCAACGGACCCAGCCGCGTGCCCGTCCACTCGGCCGTGCCGACCGCTTCGTTCAGCCACGGCTGGCTCAGCGGCCGGGGGGACAGGCGTGCGCGGCCGTTGCCGGCACATTCGAGCGTGACCGCCAACGTGGTCGCCGGACGCGACTTGATCTGGTCGAGGCTCAGCTTCAGGGGCCGCTCCACATGACCGCCGATCGAGAGCTCCCATGTCGCTGGATCAACGGCCGGGATGTCGAAATGGATCAGCAGGTAGTGCAGCCCAAGCGGCGTGATGTCGTAGCGCAGTGCCTCCAGCGGCATCGAGTGGTTGCGGACCGCCAGCTGCAGCTCTTCAGGGGTGATCTCGGGCTCGTCGATCAGGGTGCCCGCGACCACCGGTCGAGCCAGCTTCGCCACGACCCAAATGTAACCTGAGGTTCGTGGGCTGGACGACCTTCGAGGCCCGGACCAAACGGCGCGCGCACCTCCTCGACATCACCGAGCAGGTGGCCGCCGCGGTTGAGAAGGCTCGGGTCACGGAAGGGGTCTGCACCGTCTATGTTCCCCACACCACGGCGGGCGTGACCATCAACGAAGGCGCCGACCCGGACGTAGCGCGCGACCTCGAGAAGGAGTTGACCCGCCTCGTGCCCAGGGACGGCGACTTCGCGCACGGCGAGGGCAACTCCGACTCCCACGTCAAGACGGCCTTGATCGGCCCTTCGTGCTCAGTGCCGGTTCGCGACGGCAAGCTGGCGCTTGGTCGGTGGCAAGCGATCTTCCTGTGCGAGTGGGACGGACCCCGCACCCGGACGGTCGAGGTCGCGGTGGCCGAGTTCCGCTGACCTCCCGGCGGCTTCGTCCGCCGCGACCTACCATAGGCACCTCCTGATGGAGCGAAAGCTCGTGACTGTCCTTTTCGCCGACGCCATGGGTTCGACCTCGCTGGCCGATCGCCTCGACCCGGAGCGTCTGCGCACAGTGCTCGACTCCTACTTCGCGGCCATGGCCGGCGCCGTCGACTCGTGGGGTGGCACCGTCGAAAAGTTCATCGGCGACGCGGTGATGGCGGTCTTCGGGGTGCCTGCAGTGCGCGAGGACGACGCCGAGCGAGCGCTGAGCGCGGCCATGGAGATGATGGAGCGGCTGGAGGAGCTCAACAAGGAGCTCCAGGCGCGGCATGGGCTGACGCTGCGGATGCGGATCGGAGTCAACACCGGCGAGGTTGTTACCGGCACGCCGAGCGACAGCAGCCAGCGCTTGGTTTCCGGCGATCCAGTCAACGTCGCGGCGCGATTGCAGGCTGAGGCCGAGCCGGACGCCATCCTCGCCGGCGAGCGCACATACCTCTCTGCACGGCATTCATTTCGCTTCGGCGGCCCCATGGATCTGCAGCTCAAGGGCAAGCCCGAAACCGTCCGCGCGCGCCGAGTGCTTGGCAAGGCCTCCGAGTCAAGACGGGGCGTGCCCGGCCTCAGCAGCCCGCTGGTCGGACGCGCCCCGGAGCTGCAGGCGCTGGACAGCCTGCTGGACGAGGTGCTCGAGGCGCGCCGGCCGCGGCTCGTCACGGTGCTCGGCCCGGCGGGTGTCGGCAAGAGCCGCCTGGTGCATGAGTTCGTGGCCGGTGTTCGCGCGCAGCATCCAAACGCCCGCGTGCTTCGCGGGCGCTGCCTGGCCGCCGGTCATGGGATCACCTTCTGGGCGCTCGGCGAGATCCTGCGGGCTGCATGCGACATCCGCCTCGACGACCCCGCCGAGCTGGCGCTCGAGAAGCTGAAGGCTAAGGTCCCCGATCCCCGCACGCTGGAGGCGCTGGCGGCCACCGCGGGCATCGGGGTGCCTGGGGCCAGGCTCGAGGCGCTGAGCCCACAGGCCGTCGCTGAGGAGCTTGCTTCAGCGTGGCCGCGCTTCGCCAGCGCCGAGGCCTCGGCCGACCTGGCCATCTGGGTCGTCGAGGACCTGCACTGGGCCGGCGATCCGCTGCTGGAGATGCTCGAGCGGGTGATCGCCCGGTCCACAGGGCCTTTCCTGATCATCGGCACTGCGCGGCCCGACCTGGTGGACGCACACCCTGGCTTCGGTGGCGGTAGCGAGAACTTCTCGACGATCTCGCTCCGCCCGCTGTCGCCCAAGCACAGCCAGCAGCTGCTCGACGGCCTGCTCACGATGGCCGACATGCCATCCGAGATGGCCGCCGACATCCTCAGAAAAGCCGACGGAAATCCCTTCTTCCTCGAAGAGATCGTGCGCCGCCTGATCGAAGAAGAGGTGCTGGTCAGGCAGGACGGTCGATGGCACAGCACCGGAAGCCTCTCGAAGACACCGCTGCCCGACTCCCTGCTCGCGCTGCTGTCGGCGCGAATCGACGCCCTGGCGGAGTTCGACAAGCGCGTGCTCCAGGAGGCCTCTGTCATCGGCCGGTTGTTCTGGCCGGACCCGCTCCAGCGAACGCTGGGTGACGAGGTCCCATCGGCTCTGCTGTCGCTCGAGAGGCGCGGTCTGATCACCGCGACGCCGACTTCGAGTCTTGCCAATCACTCCGAGTACGCCTTCAAGCACGCCCTGGTCCGGGACGTCGCCTACTCGTCCCTACCCAAGGCCCGGCGCGCACGAGCCCATGCAGAGATCGCCGCATGGATCGAAGAGCTCGCGGGCGGCCGCACAGACGAATTCGGTGAGCTGCTTGCCTTCCACTACATGACCGCGGCGGCCGGCGAGGACGCCGACCTGGCCTGGAGCGAGGCTGAGCGCAAACCGATTCGGGAGAAAGCCTTCACTCACCTCGTCGGTGCAGGTGTTCAGGCGCGCCGCCGCTTTGCCATCCCGAGGTCGATCGAGCTTCACCAGCAGGCCGTCGCCGTTGCCGCCGGAGACGAAGAACGATTCCGCGCGCTGGTTGAGCTGGGCGATGACAACCGCTCTGGCTACCATGGCGATAGCGCGCGCGCCGCGTACCTCGAGGCGCTGGAAATCGCTCGCCGGACAGACCGCTCGGAGGACCGCGCGCGGCTCTGCGCGAAGCTGGCCGAGATGATGTCGGGCAGCCCTGGCGCGTTCAAGCACAGCCCCGATCCGGAGCCGGTCGACGAGCTGATCGCGGAAGGCCTCGCGCACACGGCCGACGGCGAGACGAGGGCGCGACTCGAGGTCGCGTTCGGTCGCGCCTCCCGCCTCTACAGCGGCAGTGAGCCCTTCGGCCAGGGCACGAAGCCGGACCCCGTTCCTCTCGAGCAGCGCATCGCAGCGGTCGAGAGAGCTCGTGCTTTCGGGGAATCAAGGGACGTGCCGGAGCTGCACTGGATCACGAACAGCGCGCTCGGCCTGCTTTACGGGATGGCGGGCAGGTATTCAGAGAGCCTGGAGCTGGCGGTCAAGGAGCTTCCTCTCGTCGAGCAACTCGGCTCTCGGCTGGAGCAAGGGGACGCAGTCCGGCGGGCTGCCATCGCCGTCATGGACATCGGGGGGAGATACGAGGAGGCGCTCGTGCTCGCCAGGCGGTCGTTGGAGCTGTCGCTGGACACGAACCCCCACCAGATCATGCATGGGACATTCCCCGTGATTGCGGCCTTGTTTGAGCTGGACCGCTCGGAGGAGATCCCACCTGTTCTTGCCATGCACGTCCAGGCGTTCGCGCAGGATCCAGCCATCGAGTGCGACTTCGTGCGCGATGGTCCCATCCTTGGCGCGGTGGTCGCGGCGCGGTCCGGTAACCCCGGGCGTGCGCGCGAGCTGGCAAACCTGGTCGGAGACCCCGACGCCGACATTGACCGGGCGACGGCCTGGCAGGCCAGGCTTGCGGTGACCATGGGCGATCCCGAGCTCGCTCGCCGGATCTCGAAAGGCAAGGTGCTCGCAGGCAGGTCCTACGGGCCCGCCCACGCGCGCTCGATGCTCGAGGCCCTGATCGCGCTCCAGGCGTGGGATGAGCTCGAGGCGCTGATCCCACAGGCGCGCCGTCTGACCGGCGGTCTCGCCGTCCTCGGTCCTTGCTGTGATCGAGCGGAGGGGGTCCTGGCGGCCGCGCGCGGCGATCGCACCGCCGCCTCAGCGGCGTTCGAGCGAGCCATCACCGGATTCGAATCGCTTCACGCGCTCGCCGAAGCCGGCGCGACGCGAAAGCTACTGGAGCTCGACCCTCAGCTCAGCCGCTGATCCCAAGACGCTTCACCCCGGAAGGTCGAGACCTGGAACCTTGCCGCCTGCACGGACGAGAACCGGGATCTCCTTCAAGGGCGCTGGAAACATGACTGAACGTCCACCGCGGAGCACGACCCGGGTCGTTGGGTGCAGTGAACCATCGTCCGCGACTGACACCGACCGCCACAGATCCAGCCACTCCCCCGCCGGCAGCCGGATCGAGCGTTTCCGTGCGCCGGGCTGAAGCACCGGTGCGACCAGGAGGTCCGGGCCCAGCATGTACTGATCGTCCAGCCGGATCAGGAATTCGTCGCCAGGATCGGTCAGCGCGTGGTGACGCATGATCGGCATGCCGGTCCGCGCATATTCGCCGGCAGCCGCCATCAGATATGGGACCAGCAGCTTGTGAAAAGCGGCCCACCGTCGCCAATGCGGCAGGGCCTGTGGCATCGTCCCCTTACCGCCAGGCATCAGCATCAATGGCGAAAGCGCGGCCAGCTGTATCCATCGAACCAGCAGCTGCGGAGCGATCGGGTCATCGCTAGGAGTCTGCGCACCCCAGAAGGCGATCCCAGACAGTCCGGCGCTCAGGCCCTGGTTCAACGCCGAACGCAACCCATCGAAGCCCGCGCTAGGGCCGGTATCGGAGCCCAAGACCAGCGGCGAGAATGCCGCGCTGCGGCTCCATCCCGAGCCGACGGCCCGCGCCGGCGACCTGCCCAGCTCCCTGGCGATGGCGGCCAGCGCGCGGTGATAGCGGAGCGGATACGAGTTGTGCTCTGCGAGCAGCGGTGAAAACTCGCCCGCTTCCTCGATCCAGCCATCGTGGCCGTCCTCGAGTGCCTCCTCCACAAGACGTTGATAAAACTCGACCGAGCTCCGGTTCGTGAAATCCAGCTGAGCCTGCTCGATGAATGGCGGCTCGCGACCGTCGCGATAGGCCGTGTACGTGATCGCTCTACCGTCCGACGACTCGAACAACCGCTTTCGCGCCGCGGACGCGAAAAGCTCGCCTGAGACGCGAGAGATGACCGGGCTCAGCCTGGTCAGTGACTTCAGCCCGCGGCCGTGGAGGTCGACGGCCCGACCGCGCTCTCGATCGCGATGAGGTCTCTCGTGCGTGCGAGTCGGAAGCATTGCGGTCCCCACCACGGAATCCCCGTCCGCAGTCTCGATCCAGGGCCCGAGGAACCACTCCGATGTTGGGATGGGCTGGCGCCCGGTCACCTCCGAAAACATGGCGAGGGCCGCGCCTGGCGAACCGGCCGCGAAGATGCGCAGCGAGAACCGGCTCGTGAGCGCGATCACAGTCCAGGTCGACTCCGCTCTCAGGTCGTGGCAGCTCCACTCGTCGCACTCAGTCAGCACGCCATAACCCCGCGAAGACACAAGCCATGGGATTGGATAAGGCGTCGCGTCACGACGGCGTCGGATGGCCCATCGTGGCGTGATCGCCTCCACCAACTGATACTCCGCCAGCTGATATGGACCCTCGCCAACCCAGTGCTCGACGATCGATCCCGAATGCTCGACCGCGTTGGAACGCTCGCCGAATCCCCAAAACCTCTCCCCTTCACTACGTTCGAAGACGGCCCGAACGTAGGCCGGCGCGCCGGTCAGCTCAGCCGTCATGGAGCTGTCGGAACTCTGGAATTCGATCGGGGTCCAGTCACCGGCAGGCGGTATCCATTCGTGCCATCCGGCGCCGTCAGGCTCGTCAAAGACGGGATGCGTGATGCCCATGGCGGAGTGCGATTCCACGCGTATTAGGACGGGGAGATTCACCTTCTCACCCACAGCCACGGGGCAAAGATAGAGCCCCCAATCCCCTAATCCTCCACTTACCAGCCGGTGGTAGGGTGGATCGGTTAGATCGCTGGGTTCTCAAGGAGGAGATAGATGGCTGAAGCCAAAACTGCAATCGCAAACAAGCCGGCCTGGGTCGACCTTTCAAGCTCTGATCCGGCCGGGTCTCGTGAGTTCTACGCAAAGCTGTTCGGCTGGAAGGTCGAGGTCAACCCCGACCCGCAGTACGGCGGATACGCGCTGGCGAAGCTGAATGGCAAGGACGTCGCGGGAATCGGACCGAAGCAGTCGCCGGAGGGCCCGAGCGCGTGGGCGGTGTACATCGGCACACCCGACGCAGAGGAGCTGGGCAAGAAGGTGCAGGCCGCGGGCGGGAAAGTGATCGCGCCGGCTTTTGACATCGGCCCACAGGGCCGCATGGCAGTGTTCCAGGACCCTTCTGGCGCATTCATCTCGGGCTGGCAGCCAGCCCAGATGGGTGGCTTCCAGATCGGCGGCGCAAACACCTTCGGTTGGGCCGAGCTCAACGCACGGGACGTCGACAAGGCTCTGCCCTTCTACAAGAAGGTCTTCGGCTGGACGGTGAAGACGAGCCCGATGGGCGAAAGTGGGCCGCCGTACAACGAGTTCCAGATCGGCGGTGAGAGCATCGCCGGCGCGATGGAGATGAACCCGATGGTTCCGGCTGAGATGCCGAGCTACTGGATGGTCTACTTCAGCGTCCCGGATGTGGACAAGGCCTTCAAGAAGGCCACAGACGCGGGCGCGACGGAGATGATGGCGCCTCAGGACTTCTCCGGCGGTCGCTTCGCGATCCTGGGCGATCCACAGGGCGCAGCGTTCGGCCTGCTCTCGATGGGCGAGCGCTAACAACCACCGATCGTTTCTGATCAGCGGGCCGGCCGGCGCCGGCCCGCCTCATTTTTCCGGCCGCGACAACGCTTCCGCAACCGTCCTCAACAGGTCGTCCACCATGAACGGCTTCTGGAGCGCGGTCGAGCCGGGCGGAATGCCGCTTACGCCTGAGGGAAGGGGAGATCCGGACATGAAGATCACGCGCAGCCCAGGGTGCTGTGCCCTCATCTGTTCCGCCAGCTCCGTGCCCAGCATGTTCGGCATGTAGTAGTCGGTCAGGACCAGGTCTATCGATCGCGCCTCGATCTGCGCCACCTCGAGCGCGCTGGGGCCGTCCGCCGCGAGGAGGACGCGATACCCGGCGGCGGTCATGGCTTCAAAAACCAGCTCGCGTAGATCCTCGTAGTCTTCGACCACAAGGATCGTTTTTCGATTCATGACCGCTCCGATGATTCTGATCAAGGTCTGGGGTTCGATCGGTTTGGCCAGAAACTCGTCGGCGCCTGTTGCGAGCGCGGCTCGCCGCTCGACGGGGAAAACGCTCCCGGAGACGACCACGGAACGGGGCCGATTGGCTCCGGTGCCAAGCTCCTTCACGAGCTGCAGGCCGTCTCCGTCGGAAAGTCCGACGTCGAGCAGGATCAGGTCGACCTGCTGGGCCGCCAGCGTGGCGCGGGCCGCGGCGAGCGAGTCCGCGACCAGCACCTCGGCGCCGGCCAGAAATGGCGCTGAGGAGCCCGCGATGATGGCGCGCATCAACTCTTGGTTTGCGGGCTCGTCCTCGACGACCAGGATCGTCAGGTGCGGCTGCGCGCCGCCGGGTTCGTGCAACCGCGGCATTACAGCATGCGCAACACGGCCAGAAGCTGCGCCGGGTAGACGAATTGACTCACCAAAGAGTCAATTCGCGCTAGCCGTTCGGTCATGTGCATGCGCGGTCACGGTAACCGGGGCGCTAGGTCAGGACTATGACCTCCATCACCGACCTCACAGTGAGAAGAGGCTTAATCCCTGTTGTGCGAAAAAGCGGGTTACGTACGACTGCAAAAATCGGCCTTTGTCGGAGCGAAGGTCAGGCCCGCGGGCGCTTCTTCTGAGGGTCGTAGATCGGAAGCAGGTCCACAGTCGCGCTCACGGTGCCCTCACCTAGAGCGACCTCGAGGCGAGTGCCGTTGGCTGAGTGCTCGGTGTCAAGTACCGCCATTCCGATACAGCCATGACGGGGACTCCTGGTCGGGCTGGTCAGAACGCCAGCCGGCTCCCCGTCGTTGCTCACTGCAGCTCCGTACTCGGGCAGCTCCTCACTGTCGAGCACGAGTGTCTTGAAACGGTGTGGAGGGCTCGCGGCGATGTCCTGCAGCGCGGCCTTGCCGTTGAAGTCATGCCCAAAGTGGACGAGCTTGTCGAGTGAGAAGTCATAAGGCGAGCGCTCATGGACCTGGTAGTCGTAGTCGGTGACGATCAGTCCCGCCTCGATACGCAGCACCTCGATCGCCTCGACCCCAAACGGCCTGGCTCCGATCTTTTCCATGACTACCGACCACAGGTCCTCAGCCTCCGACGGTCGGCAGAACAGCTCATAACCAAGCTCGCCCCCGAAACCGGTGCGTGAGAGCCAGCAACGCACCCCACCGACCTTGACCGGCTCCGGGATGAAGTGGAAATAATGGAGCGGAGTGATGTCAACACTGCAATGGGGCGCGAGGGCATCTCGGGCGCGAGGTCCCAGGAGGCCCAGATGCGGCAGGTCACGTCCTATGTATTCGATTCTCACGTCGAGACCATGAGTCACTTCCGAGAAGTGCTCCTCGCGATCACGGCCGTTGGTCATGACCCAAACATGGTCGTCCGCGAACTTGAACACCGTCCCGTCGTCCACCATCAAACCGTCGGAGTCGCAGAACGCGCCGTAGTGAACCTGACCGATCTTCAAGCCCGAGATGTCGTTTGTGTGAAGGCGCGTCGCCGCTGCTAGCGCATCGCGGCCACGAAACTCCCACTTGTTGAGCGGTGACACGTCCCATACGCCCAGGCCGTCACGCACGGCCCGGTACTCGGCGTCGAGGTCGCCAAAGCTCTCAGTCCAGAACCAGCCGCCCTCCTCCATGAACGTTGCACCGAGCGCCTGATGGGCGGCGTAGAAAGGCGAGCGGATCGTCTCCTGCGTGGCTTCCATCAGCTCAGGGGGATGGATTTCTTCGGGTCGATGAAGGGCAGGCCGGCCACTCGCGCGCGCAGGTCGCCCTGTGGCGAGCGAGCCTGTACCTCCGTGCCGGCGGTCGCGAGCTCGATCGGGACCCACGCGTAACCGATGTTTCGCTCCAGGCGCGGCGAGTGGATGGCGTCGGTGACGTGGCCGACGACGCTGCCGCCGTGCATCACCGGCCAGTACTCGACCAGCTCGGCTGCCATCGGATCCCCCGAAAGCTCGATGCCGACCAGCTTGCGCCGCACGCCCTCTGCCTGGATGCGCTCGAGCGCCTTGCGGCCGATGAAGTCGGCGGGAGCGTCGAGCTCGACCAGCCGCTCCATGCCCGTGATCTCGAACGGGTTGTTCTCGAGCCGCATGTCAGATCCGTAGTTGAAGATCCCAGCCTCGATCCGGCGCGCCTCGCACGGTGCGATGGGCATGATCCGATAAGGCTCGCCGGCGGTCATGACCCGCTCCCAGAGCTCATCACCTCGACTGCCATCGCGCAAGTAGATCTCGTACCCGACCTCGGCGGTCCAGCCGGTGCGGCTGACCACGACTGGGATGTCTCCGAGCTGCAGCTCGCGGCAGTAGTAGTACTTGAGGTCGTTGAGCGCGTCGCCGAACAGCGAATGCATCACGTGCTTGGAATCCGGTCCCTGGATCTGGATGGGCGCCACGTCGGGATCGGTGATGTGCACGTCTAGGCCGGAGTTGACCGCTACCCCCCTCGCCCACAAACCGACATCGCTGTCCGCCAGCGCCAGCCAGAAGTGGTTCTCTTTGAGCCGCAGCAGCACGGGGTCGTTCACGATGCCTCCATCTCCGGCGATGA
>Ga0209689_1004370_pt1 | contig 10235 bp, 8 predicted proteins | sample GraSoiAngelo_149_FD_187119 | JGI IMG/M metagenome (GOLD analysis project Ga0209689, IMG submission 187119) | Grasslands soil microbial communities from the Angelo Coastal Reserve, California, USA - 14_1009_09_30cm (SPAdes) (version 2) | ecosystem: Environmental > Terrestrial > Soil > Grasslands ...
ACGCAGTCCTCGACCGTCCGCGTCATCGGCGAGACGGTGTCCATCGTCCAGGCGAGCGGCACGACGTTGTGGTTGCTGACGCGCCCGATGGTCGGGCGGATGCCGACGATCCCGTTCACCGACGACGGCAGGCGGATCGAGCCGCCCGTGTCGGTGCCGAGGGCGCCGAGGCAAGCCCGGGCGGCCACGGCCGCGCCCGAGCCCCCGCTCGACCCGGCCGGGAAGCGCTCGGGGTTCCAGGGGTTCCGGCAGGTCCCGTAGTGCGGGTTGTCGGTCGTCCCCCCCCACGCGAACTCGTGCATGTTCGTCTTGCCGACGACGATGGCCCCCGCCCGCTTGAGGCGGGCGGCGACCGTCGCGTCCTCGTCGGGGACGAAGTCGGCGAGGATCTTCGCCCCCGCCGTCGTGCGGATGCCGCGCGTATAGATGTTGTCCTTGAGCGCGATCGGAATCCCGTGGAGCGGCCCCAGGTAGTAGCCGGCGCGGATCATGCGCTCCGTGGCCTGGGCCACCTCGCGCGCCTGGGGCGCGCACACGGTGATGTACGCGTTGAGCGTCGCGTTGACGGCCCCGATGCGCTGGAGCACCGCCTCGGTCAGCTCCACGGGCGACAGCTCCCGCCGCTCGAGGCGGGGGGCGGCCTGAGCGATCGTCAGGTTCAGCAAGTCAGCCTGCGCCATCTCATCCCTCCTCGCGCTCAGGGAAGCGCGTGACCGGCAGCACGCCCCGCCGGGCGCCCTCCGCCATCTTCCGGTTCAGCTCGTTGGCGGCCGCGATCAGCCCCGAGAGCGGGGCGACGAGCTTGTCGCGGCGCGCGGGCGGCAGCGGCAAGTCGGCGAGGACACACAGGCGCTCGACGGTCTCCTTCGTTACGGGCGCGTCCTTCTTCATCGCTTCTGGCTCCTCCTTTGGCGGGCGTGCTCGTCTCAGACGCCGAGATACTCGGCGATGACGCGGGGGTCGCTGAGGCCGTCCGGCCCCAGCTCCTCGGTGATCTGCCCCTTCAGCATCGTGTACGCGCGGTGGGCGAACTCGCGCGCGAAGTCGAGGTTCTGCTCGACGAGGATCATGGTCACGCCGAGGCGCGTGTTGATACCGATCAGCTGGCTCAGGATCTCGTCCACGATGGACGGCTGGATCCCCTCGGTCGGCTCGTCCAGCAGCAGGACCTTCGGGTCGCCGATGAGCGTCCGGGCGATCGCGAGGATCTGCTGCTCGCCGCCGGACAGGCTCCCGCCCCGCTGGTCGAGCCGCTCGCCGAGCCGGGGGAAGACCTCGAGCAGCTCGGCCACCCGCGCCGACGCCCGCGGCCGGCCGATGGCGCCCATCGTCAGGTTCTCCCGCACCGTGAGGCCGGGGAAGATCTCGCGTCCCTGGGGCACGTAGCCGATGCCGAGTCGGGCCCGCGCGTGCGGCGGCAGGCGCGTAATGTCGCGATCGAGCAGCCGGATCTGTCCCCGCCGACAGCGGAGAAATCCCATGAGGGCGCGCAGCAACGCGGTCTTCCCGACCCCGTTCCGGCCGATGATGACGACCCGCTCCCCGGCCCCCGCGCGGAGCGAGACCCCGCCCAGGACCGGCACGCTCCCGTAGCCCGCGTGAATGCCGTCAGCCTCGAGCACGCCGGCGCGTCCCCAGATAGATGTCGCGGACGGTCGCGTTGTCGCGGATCTCGTCCATGCTGCCCTCGGCCAGGACGGCGCCCCGGTGGAGCACCGTGACGGTGGCCGCGAGCTGGCGGACGAAGTCCATGTCGTGCTCGACGACGACCACGGTCGCCCGCCGGTTGATCTCGCGCACGAGGCCGGCCGTCCGCCGCGCCTCGGCGCGGGTCATCCCCGCCGTGGGCTCGTCCAAGAGGATGAGCTCCGGCTCCGCCGCCAGCACCATCCCGATCTCGACCCACTGCCGGTCGCCGTGCGAGAGGTGCGCGACCGTCGCCTCGCGGCGCTCGCCGAAGCCGACCTGGGCGAGGGCGCGCTCGACCGCGGCACCGGCCGCCGCCCGCCCGTGGCGGAAGTTCGCCGCGAGCCACAGGTTTTCGGCCACGGAGAGCCGGTCGTAGACGCGCGGAACCTGGAACTTGATCCCGATCCCCGCCCGCGCGACCTCGTGCGGCTCGAGCCGCGAGAGGTCGAGGCCCTTGAACCGGATCGTTCCCGCGGTGGGCCGGAGGACCCCCGCGAGGAGCTTGAAGAGGGTGCTCTTGCCGGCGCCGTTGGGGCCGATCAGACAGCGGAGCTCCCCGCGCCGGAGCGTCAGGTCCACGCCGGCGACCGCGCGGAGTCCCCCGAACTCCTTCACGACCCCGCGCGCCTCCAAGACCAGGTCCCTCACGGCGGGACCTCGAGCGCGCGCCCGGGCCGCGGGGCGAGGCGGGACAGCAGACGTCCGAGCGCCGGGACCAGGCCGCCGGGAAGGATCAGCACGATCACGACCAGGGCCAGGCCGAGGAGCACCGTCGTGTAGGTGACGGAGGCCGCCCCGAGGTAATTCGTCAGCGACTGCACGACGAGCGTGCCGGCGATGGCGCCGTAGAGGGTCCCGCGCCCGCCGACCATCACCCAGATGACGACCAGCGCCGACTGCGAGAGGCTGAAGACCTGCGGGTTGATGAAGTTGCCCCACCCGGCGAAGAGGCCGCCGGCGAGCCCCGCGATGCCTCCCGCGATCACGAAGGTCAGGAGCTTCCGCCAGCGGACGTCGTAGCCCAGGAGCTCCGTCCGTCCCTCGTCCTCGCGGATGGCCACGAGCACCCGCCCGAAGGGCGAGCGGACGAGGGCGCGCCCGAGGACGAGTACCAGCAGGAGCAGACCGCCGACCGCGTAAAAGAGCGGAACCGGCTCGAGCACGGTCGGGGCCCGGCCGGGCAGCTCGAGCGCCAGCGACGGGATGTTCGTCATGCCGTTATAGCCGCCCAGGCGCGCGGCGCCGATCGCGTAGCGCGGGTCCGCGGTCGAGCCCATCACCTGGTGCAGGATCAGGGTCACCGTGAGCGTGATCACCGCGAAGTACATGGCCCCGACCCGTCCGTAGAAGGTGAAATAGGCGAGGAGGGCGGCGAGGAGGGCGGCGCCCAGGACGGCGCCCGCCAGCGCGAGCGCCGTGCTCCCCGAGTTGATCCCGACCACCCCGTACGCGTATCCGCCGACGCCGAAGAACGCCGCCTGGCCGAAGGAGAGGATGCCGGCGACGCCCCAGATCAGGTCGAGGCTCAGCGCGAGCAGGCAGAAGGCCATGAACACCGTGAGCTGGACGACCTGGAACGGCGACAGCAGGAGCGGGAGCCCGCCGAGGGCGACGGCGCCGGCCGCCCAGGCTGCCGGCTCGGCCCTCACACCCCGCGGCGCCAAAAGCCCGAGATCCCCTGCGGCAAGAGGCGAAGGAGGACGATCGCGAACGCCAGCATCGCCACCTGTCCGTAGATCGGCGTGGAGGCATAGGACACGAGACTCTCGACGAGGCCGAGGACGCTCCCGGCCGTCGTGGTCCCGAGCAGGATCACCGGCCCACCCACGATCACGGTGATGAAGATCTTCGCGATGAAGGCGAGGCCGAGGGTCGGCACCACCCCCGTGAGCGGGGCCATCATCGCGCCGCCGAGACCGGCGAGCGCCGAGCCGTAGGCGAACGTGCCCATGTAGACCCACGCCGGGTTCACCCCGAGCCCGGCGACCATCCCCGCGTTCTGCATGGTCGCGCGCGCGACCAGGCCGGCACGCGTGAAGTTGAAGAGCCCGTAGGTGAGGGCGAGGGCGGCGAGGGCGACCCCGACCACGAGGACGTTGTAGTAGGGCAGACTGTAGCGGCCGACCGTGAAGAAGCCGAGCGGCGTCGCGACGCCCTCGGTCGTCGGCCCGAAGACCAAGGTGACGAGCCCCACGAGCGCCAGGCTCAGCCCCCACGTCGCCAGCATCGTGTCGAGCATGCGGCCGTAGAGGAACCGGACGATCGCGCGCTCGACGAGGACGCCGACCAGCCCGACGGCGAGCGGCGCCAGCGCGATCCCGGCCCACACGCCGAGGCCGTGGGCCGTCGCGAGGAGCACCGTATAGGCCCCGAGCATCAGGAACTCGCCTTGGGCCAGGTTGATGACGCCCATCATCCCGAAGATGACGGCGAGGCCGAGGGCCAAGAGGACGAGCGTGGCGATCGCGTAGACGATGCCGAACGCCGTGACGAACGCGAGGTCCATGCGCCTGGCCCGCCGCCCGCGGGCGCCGCGGGCGGCCGGGCGCCGTGCCGCTAGAACTTCGGGGTGTACTGCGTGGCCTGATCCGGGTTCTTGATCAGGTCGCACACCTGGATCGTGTCCGACGGGGGCACGTTCGGGAACGTCTTCAAGAGCGTGAACCCGTGCTTGTTGTTGACGCGGGCGAGGTTCACCGTGTGGACCACGTGATGGCTCTGCGGGTTCAGCGTGACCTCGCCCTCGGGCGACTTGAGGGTGAGCCCGCTCTCGAGCGCCTTGATCACGGCGCCGCGCTCGAGGGAGCCCGCCCGGTTGACGGCCATCGCCCACAGGTGCCAGCCGTTCCAGACGGTGCAGGCCGAATCCGTGACGTAGGCGTAAGTCTGGCCATAGCGCTGACGCCAGCGCGGCACCCACTCTCGGTTCACGGCGTTGTCGAGCTCCTGGAAGTAGGGGTAGACGACGACCAGCCCCTCGACCTCCTCGGGGGCGAGCACGACTTGTTCGTTGCCGAGGCCAAACGTCGCGGACACGATGGGCAGTTTCCGCTTGAGGCCGGCGGCGGCGAACTGGCGGTAGAAGGCGATGTGGTTGCCGCCCACGAGGAGAGACATCACCACGTCGGGCTTGGCGCTCTCGATCCGCCGGATCACGGAGTCGAAGTTGACGACGTCGAGCGGAATGAACTCCTGGTTGACCAAGGTTCCCCCCGCCTTCGCCAGAAAGACCTTCACCCAGTCCGCCGAGATGTGGCCGTAGTTGTAGTCGGCGGCGAGCGTATAGACCTTCTTGCCGTGCTGCGTGACCGCCCACGGGATCAGCGTGCCGAGCTGCTGGGCCGGCGTGACGCCGGTGCAGAAGACGAGCTTGTCGCAGACGCCGCCCTCATACTGCTCGTTGTAGAAGTAGACCTGCTTGTACTTGTCCACGACGGGACGGACGGCCTCGCGCGAGGCGCTCGTGATGCCGCCCATGAGCACGGCGACCTTGTCTTCGACCAGGAGCCGGGTCGCGTACTGGGCGTAGATCTGGTTGTCCGACTGGGCGTCGAGCTGGACCAGCTTGAGCTTCTTTCCGAGGACGCCGCCGCTCGCGTTGATGTCGTCGATCGCGAACTTGGTCGCGTCGATCATCGGCAGCCCGTAGATGTTGATCGGCCCCGTGCCGTCGAGGAGGCTGCCGACCGCGATCTCGCTGCTGCCCTGCGCGGCCGCGCGTCCCGAGCCCAGCGCCGCCGCGAACGACGCTCCCACCGTCCCGCCGAGGATCTTCAACGCGTCCCGTCGGTTCACGTCCATGCGTGGCCTCCTGGCGCCAGAGTCGGGTCGTCGCACGCTACTGAGGGGAACGGGCGATCGCGCGCCGTCGATCGGGCGCAATCGCCAAGATCGTGCACCTTGTATGACCGACCATCCGGGCCTGTCAAGAGATTAATTTCGCCGATTCGCCTCCACGACGTGCCGTAGCGGACAGAGAATCGTCACCGCCGTTCGCGGGGGAGCGGAGGCCGCCGCCGAGCCACGGGCCGGAGATCGACCAGGTCGCCCCGGACGGGCGGACGACGGACTCCGGTGCGCTCACGCCGCACCCCCGCACCGCGGCGGCGGCGAGTCGGGCGAATGTTCTCCGCGCAGCCCGGGTCTCCCTCCGCGAGGCGCGCAGCCTCCGGGGGCGGGACTCATGACGGCCAGCGTCCGGCCGCTCCGCTTGCGGCGCGCGTGAAGGCGACCGCCGCTTTGCCGGTCGAGCACGCCCCGGTCATTTCTCGGGCTCAGCCGCGCCGCGGGGCCGTCATACCCGCCGTCCTCGACGTCGAGGTGCGACCCCGGCGCTGTACGACCACGGCGCGGCGGGGTCCACGAGTCGTCGCGGCGCGCGCACGCCACCGTGCCCAACGTCCGCGGCGAGCGCCACCACTCAGCAAGGAGGCCGGGCTCTTCGGCGTCGCGAGGACCCGCTCCTCAGCGCGTCGGACGAATCGATACGAACCTTATAGGGGGCGAGTCGTTTCCAAGTCGCCGAAACTTGGTCACAAAGTTACCGGCGTCGACAGGGGACCCCTCAGGAGACCCCGGAAGTTTCCGCGCGCTCGGTCCTGATTTTCCCGAATTGAACCGGTGCATTCGGGCGAGGTACGGTGGTACGCACCACGATGCGGTCGACCGTGGAGGACGTTGAATTGAGTCGAGGAGGGAGGTGAAAGCAGAGGAGCATCGCTGGATTCCCGAAGCTCCCGACACCGTCGTGGGGCAAGACTCGGAGATACACGAGGCCCCACACACGGAAGGATGGTGATCGCGAGTCATTCACTCAGTGAGCCGGCCGTGCGGCGCGAGACGTCCGGAGTCTCGCGGCGTGCCCGACGGCCCTAACCGAGCGGCGCGGCGCGAGGCACTCTAGGTCTCGCGTCGCGCCCTCCTCGAACGGAGGGGACGTGGCAACGCGCGCGTCGACGCGCTCCCTGGCGGCTCTGGCGTGGCGGTTTCGACGGCACCTCGGCCCCGTCTGGCGGCCGGCCCTCGGAGTGGCCGGTCTGGTCGTGGCCAGCCCCCTCCTCGGAGTGATCCTCCTCTGGACCGTCAAGGCGGTCGTCGACCAGGTCCTGGTCGAAGGGCGATCCTCACTGCTGCCCGTCCTCTGCGGCGCCTCTCTTGCGGCCGCGGGGCTGAAATTCGGCATCGACTACCTCCGGCGCCGCCTCGACGCCTCCACCACCGAGCGGATTGTCCAGGGGGTCCGGACCGACCTCTACGACCACCTGTTACACCTCTCACTGGGCTCACTCGGCGGACACAGCCCCGGTGATCTGCTGGCCCATCTCTCCGGAGACGTCGAACGCGTTGAACGCTTGGCCTACGGGGAGCCGGTGGCCTTCGTCGCGGACGCAAGCACCGCAGTGGCCTTCGGCGCCCTTCTCTTCGTCCTCAGCTCGAAGCTCGCCTTGCTCGCGTTGGTGGTCGTCCCGCTCCTCGCGGCGGTCGTCCTCACGCGGGGGCCCATCGTCAAGCGAGCCGCACGGGTCGCTCACCGGCAGGCGGCGGCCTGGCTCTCGGTGGCCGAGGAGACGCTCGGCGCCCTCCCGGTCGTGCACGCGTTCGGGACCCACGGGGTTGAGACCGCTCGGTTCGCCGAACGGTGCCGCGCGGCTCGGTGGGCGGAGGTCCGAGCCGTGAAGCTTCAAGCGCTCCTCACGCTGCTCGTGGAGCTCGCGGCCACCCTGGGCGGACTCGTCGTGCTCGCGGTCAGCGCCTACGAGATTCGGAGCGGAGCCCTGACCCTCGGGACGGTGGTGGCATTCCTCGGCTCGCTGGGCTCGCTGTACGAGCCGATCCGCGGGCTGGGTCAGCTCGCCAGCCGTGTCCAGCGAGCGGCGGCGGGAGCCTCCCGGGTGGCGGCGCTCCTCGAGACGCCGAGCGGCGTGTCGGACCGTCCGTTCGCGACAGAGTTGACGCGAGTCCATGGATCGGTCGAGTTCCGGCGCGTCAGCTTCGCGTATTCTCGTGGACCGATGGTCCTCGACGAGCTGTCCCTCACGATCAAGCCGGGTGAGATGGTCGCGGTCGTGGGTCCGAGCGGGAGCGGCAAGTCGACGCTGGTGCGCCTGCTCCTTCGGCTCTACGACCCCTTGGACGGCGGCGTCCTCGTCGACGGGATCGACATCCGGGATGTCACCCTCGCGTCGCTGCGCCGCCAGATGGCGGTGGTGTTCCAGGAATCGTTCATTCTCAGGGGCTCGATCGCCGGCAACATCCGGTACGGACAGGGTGAGGCGTCTGGTCGCGGCGTCGTGACCGCGGCGCAGGCCGCCGGCGCCCACCGGTTCATCGCCTCGTTCGTCGGCGGGTACCGCACCCAGGTCGGGTCGAGGGGGGAGCGCCTCTCCGGCGGCCAACGGCAACGGCTGGCCCTCTCGCGCGCGTTCCTGCGGGAGGCGCCCATCCTGATCCTGGACGAGGCGACCGCCTCGATCGACAGCGAGACGGAGGCGGTCGTCCAGGAGTCAGTGGAACGCCTCGCGGGACGGCGCACGATTCTTGTCATCGGTCACCGCCTGTCGACCGTGCGCCGGGCCGACCGCGTGCTCGTCCTCGAACGTGGCCGCGTCGTCGAGGAGGGCCCCCCCGACCGGTTGCTCCACGCCGGCTCGCGGTGCCACGAGTTGTTCCTCGCCCAGCCCGCCATGGCGGAGAAGCCAGCCTGAGCAGGACGTTCGTGCCCGCGCCCAGGGTCGGGACCAGGATCTCTCCGGAGCTGACCATCCTCGGCCGACCGCTCGTGACGGCGAGCCACGGCCGCGATGAGGGCCCTCCCAGACAATGAGGCCGCCTGACCGAGCCATGTAGTTCTTACGTGGCATTATTGCAAAGGCATCACACCTTCGGGCCCCTTGCGCCCAGAGGACGGTGTGTAAGGTGCCGTCGCTACTGACGGGCTCAGGCATGGCACGTCGGTTGCCTATGGGGCGTCCCGGGGTCACGCTCTGGGTCGAGGTCGACGCACGCTTCCGAGCGTGCGTCCAGGAAGAGGAGGGTGCGATGGCCCGACGGCATCCCCTGTTCATTGCTTTTGCAACCGTGCTCGGGCTCTGGGTTCTCCGGCCGGCAGCCGCCAGCGAGCCCGCCGATCAGCTCAAGGCCGCCGTCGACCAAGTCATCAAGATCCTCGAGGATCCCTCCCTCAAGGCGAGCGGAAAGGGTGAGGCGCGGCGCGAGGCCATTCGGCGGGCCACGGACGGACTGTTCGACTGGGAGGAGACGGCCCGGCAGTCGCTGGGGCCGCACTGGCGCCAGCGGACCGACGTCGAGCGCCGACAGTTCGTCGCGCTGTTTCGGGAGCTCCTCGAACGGACCTACCTGTCGAAGATCGAACTCTACAGCGGAGAGAAGATCACCTACGGCGGGGACTCGGTCGACGGCGACATGGCCACGGTGCGCACCGTCATGCTGACCAAGAAGCAGCAAGAAGTTCCCATTGACTACCGCATGATCCGACGCGGGAATCGCTGGCTGGTCTACGACGTGGCCGTCGAGGGCGTGAGCCTGGTGAGCAATTATCGCGGGCAGTTCAACGACATCATTCGGACCGCTTCGTACCCGGCGCTGGTCAAGAAGATGGAAGCGAAGATCGCCGAGATAAAACCATAGCGTCGCGGAATAGACGGTCCGGATCGAGCGCGTGACGAGGATCGCCTCTGGCCCCCGTGGCGCGGCCCCCTCGTGATGGTGTCTCGGGACACGGAGTCCTCGGGAGCGTCACGTATGAGCGCCTCCCGGGCCACTGGCCCGGCCGAGTCGCGCGAGGAGTCAGCGCTCGGCGCCCGCCCTGCAGGTTCCCCGTGGCCGTCATGCCGACGCTGGCGCCGCCGCCGGCAGGGCCCAGCTCCGTCGGGCGGGGCGTGACCCTGTCCGCCGACCTTTAATAGTCCCCGATTGCCGCTCGGGCGGCCTCGCACACTTCCGTCGTCGCAGTCCGATTGGGTCTCTCGCCCGTCGCTCAGCCAGGTCTCGCCGCAGAAATCCAGGATCGACCGCTGCTGCGTGCCAGAAGGGACCGACCGTCCACCGATGGCAACGACACGTGTCGATTTGACGCGACTGGGTCCGGCGTCGTCTGCTAAGTGACTGTTTCCCATGAGTCGACCGCTGGCACTCCACATGCAGACCGAATCCTCTACGGCGACGACAACCCGGAAGCTCCCGGGAGAAGATCTCGATCGCCTGGGGGATTCACCGGATGGTCTTCTGCCACGGGGCGAGTTGAGATGGGCGGCACACAGGCGAGAGAGGGGTCATGGGCGTGATGCGCCGGACGATTCTGATCGTTTCACTCGTCCTCCTCGGAGGCGGGTGCGCGGCGTTGACAAAACCCCTGTCGAAGCCGGAGCTACGCCAGTCTCAAAGAGCTGACTTCAAGATCGTCGCCCCGCACCTCGCGGCCCTGATGAAGATCGAGGGAGATCTTCCGCCCCGTCCCGAGTGTCCGATCGGCTTTGCCGTTCTGAAGACGTCGGCGCTGAACGCGTGGGTATCCGTGCAGTCTGAAC
>Ga0209689_1004371_pt1 | contig 10233 bp, 9 predicted proteins | sample GraSoiAngelo_149_FD_187119 | JGI IMG/M metagenome (GOLD analysis project Ga0209689, IMG submission 187119) | Grasslands soil microbial communities from the Angelo Coastal Reserve, California, USA - 14_1009_09_30cm (SPAdes) (version 2) | ecosystem: Environmental > Terrestrial > Soil > Grasslands ...
CCACCGGGTGACACGCTTTTGGTTTCTGCGCCGCTTTACGGCCGTTGCCTACTTGTGGAGGCCAACCTTTGCGCGGACTGTCGGTGGACCCGGACGGAGAACGAATTGCCTCCACAGTGCAACGATCCGATGCCATTGTCAAGGCCTTTGGCACTTTTCGCGTCTACTACATTTGAGGTAGGCGAACCGAGACCGCTAGGCGAGCGACTCGTAAGGGAATGCCGAGGCGAACGGCTCGTATAGAAGGAGCACTTTCTCGATCGGCAGCACGTCGCGCATGAAGATCGCGCCCGCCGCGACCCCGGCAAATCCGACGATCCCGGTGCCGTCGTGCGGCGCCGCCTGCTCCGCGCTGTCCTGCATGGCGCGAAATGCCTGCGTGCGCGCGGTCTGGGTCGCGCTCGCGATCACCTGCTTCCAGGCCGCGGTGTAGTTCGCCGCCGGGTCCAGCCCGGCCGCTACGCCGACGACAGGCATCCCGGCGCCCGCCGCGCGAGAGCCCGCCGGTTTGGGCTTCTCGCTCAGAGACTTCGCCACCACCGAGACCTCGGCTTCCACCTCGCCTTTCAAGGTCGGCAGCCGTCTCAGGAACGCAGCGATCTGCTGGTCGATCGGGCCGGGCGGCCGGTAGCCAGGACCGGGAAGCACGGTCGCGAAGGGCCGATAGAGCGCGGCGAACTGCGCCGGGTCCATCTGCTCACGCACGAGGATTCCGAGCGCCACCACCTGGGCCGACTCGAGTGCGGCGGCCACGGCGGCACTGTCGGATAGGACTTTGCCGATCGCCGTCTGCACCTGCGTGACTCGAAACCCGGTCGTGAATGCGTTGACCATCGCCTCGTCCGCGCCTGAAAGCAGGCCGTCGATAACCTGCTCGACCGCCCCGACGGACGGACGCTGCCGCGAGAGTAGGCGGGCCGTGGCGATCCACTCCCACTGCGCCGGCCCCAACGTCTTGCCGGCGGCAGTCAGAAACTGCCCCGCCTCCGTGGCGCTCAGCGGACCGCGACCTGTTCCGGAAGCAGGCCTTTGGCCCGCAGCTTGTCGATCGGGTGGTAGGCGTCGACGATGCGCATCGTGCCTGACGCGGAGCGCAGCACCATCGACTGCGTATAGGCGTAGACGTCCTCGTAGCGGACGCCTTTCAGCAGCTCACCAGAGGTGATCCCGGTCGCCGCAAAGAAGATGTCCTGGCCCGAGCAGAGGTCGTCGAGGCAGAGCACGCGGTCGGGCTTGTGGCCTTCCTTAATCGCGACCTGCTTGTCTTTTTCGTCGCGAAAGTAGAGCTTGGCCTGCATGTCGCCGCCGATCGTCTTGAGCGCGCACGCTGCGAGCACGCCCTCGGTCGCGCCACCCGATCCCATCATGCAGTGGATGCCGAAGCGCGTCTCGAGGGCCGCCTCGAGCGCCCCGGCGACATCACCGGCGGAGATGAGCTTGATGCGCGCCCCGACCTCGCGAATCTGAGCGATGGTCTCCTTGTTGCGGTCGCGGTCGAGGACCACGACCGTCAGCTCCTGCACGGGCAAGCCCTCCGCCTTGGCGATGTTGCGCAGGTTCCACTCCACCGGCATCTCGAGGTCGATCACGCCGCGCGCCTTGCGACCGACGACGAGCTTTTTCATGTAGTGGACGTGGGTGGTGAACATCGTGCCGCGCTCGGCCAGCGCGACGACCGAAATCGCGCCGGGGAGACCTGACGCGGTCAGGCTCGTGCCTTCGATCGGGTCGACCGCAACGTCCACCTCGGGTTCGAGTCCGTTGCCGATCTCCTCGCCGAAGTAGAGCATCGGCGCCTCGTCCTTCTCGCCCTCCCCAATGACCACGGTGCCTTTCATGTCGACCGTGGCGAGCGACTCGCGGATCGCCTCGACCGCGCGTGCGTCCGCCGCGTCCTTGTCGCCGCGACCCTGCAGAGGGGCTGCCGCCAGCGCGCCCGCTTCGGTCACGCGCAGCAGCTCGAGCGCGAGGTTGCGGTTGATCTTGGGCTCTTCGATCATCGAGTTACCGAGAATGTAACCGAAGGATTAAGTCGGGCCGCGGCGGCGGATCGGCAGCTTGTTTGCCTCCACCAAGAGCTCCTCTTTGCGCGCCAGCCGCCGGTCTCCGCCCCTGTCGACGTAAACGCACGTCCGCTCGAGCACCGCCGTGATCCGCACCACCTCGCCCGCGAGAGTCGCGTCGAAGCCGTCGATCAGGACCTCGTCCTCGTCGAGCTCGACCTCGCTCAGGGGCCGCTGACCGCCGGGCCGGACCTTGGTCGAAAGCTTCAGCTGCGGGCGCGGTCCCTGCTGCGGACTTGGCTTGATCGTGAGCCTCGATGACGCCGACCCGGCCAACCTGATTCCAGGCCGCGGCGGCGTGGGCGAGGCCGGCCTGGTCGGAAGCGGTTTGGGTGTCGGCAGCGGTGGCGCCTTGCGCGCCGGCTCGCTCGCCCTCGGCGCAGGTTTGCGACTCTTGGGTGGAGGTCGTTTCGCCACCCTGGCGGCCGGACGGACGGCCGCCCGGGCGCGGGGCGCCTGGCCTCGAGCCCGGGACGGCTTTTTCGACGGTCCTCTAGAAGAACTCACCCCAGAACTTCCTGACCCGCCCGACAGGGTTAGGCGAGGTTCTCAAAGTTACGACGGTCGACTGCGCGGGGATCTGCGAGAGCCGCTCCAGAGGGGTGTCGGGTACGCCCTCCGGGTGGACACGAATCACGCCGTAGTGGACGCCGCCCTCCTGGACGACGAGGGCTCCGACGGTCGCGTCGCCTTCCAGCCTGCCCGAGCTCGTGATCTTGAGCCGGCTGGTCGCGATGACGTTGCCGCGGACAAGTCCCGCGAGCGTGATGCGCGCGCCGCGGATGTCCGCCTCCACATGTGCCTCCGGCCCGATCCAGAGGTCACCGTCGGACTCGATCTGCCCGCTGAAGTTGCCGAGGACCTGTCCAGTGCCCTTGAGGGCCAGCTTCCCCGACAACGAGTCTTCGCGGGCCAGTACCGTCGCTTTCGGGTCCAGGCCCAGCGGATCTGGGCCCCCGTTCGTGTTGGTCGCCAAAGCGGGCTCCACGGCCATCTCAGACATGTCCCAATACCTCCCAGGCCGCCATCTCCCCAATCCGAAGCGGCCCCCTTCTTAAGGGCAGCATAGCGCCGCCTTTAAAGCTGTGGATGTGTTGCCAGATAATCCTTTACCGCCTGCTCGTCAGGCGGGACCTCCCCGTCGAGCACCAGCTCCTCGAGCCTGCGCTTGATCCGCCCCACCTCCGGACCCGGCCCGATGCCCCGGATCGCCATGATCTCCTCCCCGGTGATGAGGGGTGCCAGCCGGGACGGTCGCTCGGAGCGGACCTGGTCGAGGCGGGCCTGGAGCTCATCGAGCTTCTCGGGTTCGGGATAGGCCGACGCCCCGATGTCGGCCCGGGCCAGCGCCATCAGGCGGTCCAGGAGCGGTCCCGCATCGCGGGCGAGGCGCCGCACCGCGCCGTCCGTCCACTCCGACTTGTAGAAGACCGGCCTCAGGTGGAGGCGAACCAGGGCGACCACCACGTCGATCTCCTTCTGGCTGAAGCGCAACCGCTCGAGCGCGGCCTTGGCGATCCCGGCGCCCACCTCCTCGTGACCCATGAAGGTGCCGTCGCCCTTCGCGGTCGCCGGCTTGCCGGCGTCGTGAAAAAGGGCCGCCACCCGCAGCAGGAGGTCAGGCGGCGTGGCATCGACCGTCAGCAGCGTGTGGCCGAAGACGTCGTGCGTGTGGTACCCGCTCTGGGCGACGCCCTTGCACGCCTCGATCTCGGGCAGGATCACCCCCAGCAGCTCGGACCCGTCGAGCAGCTCGAGCGCCAGCTTCGGCCGCGGCGACTCCAGCATCTTCCGCAGCTCGTCGGCGACGCGCTCCGCCGAGATCACCGGCGGGCTGAGCCGGGACTTCATCGCCCGCATCGCGGGCAGCAGGTCCGGCGCGAGCTGAAAGCCGAGCTCGGCGGCGAAGCGAATGCCTCGCAGCATGCGCAGGGGATCGTCGGCAAACGTGCGCATGGGATCAGCCGGCGTGCGCAGGGTCCCGGCCTCCAGGTCGCGCCGCCCGCCGAGCCGGTCGTGGATCCCGCCCTCAAGGTCCATCAGCAGGGTGTTGATCGTGAAGTCGCGGCGTCGAAGGTCCTCTTCGAGGGTGGCGGGGCGGACGTCCGGCTTGCGCGAGTCGGGGGCATACGACTCTGCGCGCGCGGTGACGAACTCGACCAGGTGGCCGGGCAGCGTCACCTGCGCCGTGCCGTAGCGCTCGAACGTCACCGGCGGCGGCGCGCCGGCGACCTCGGCGAAGCGACGGGCGAGCGCGAGCGCGTCGCCGTCCTCGACCACCACGTCGGGGTTGGGATGCGGCCGCTCGAGGAGCACGTCGCGGACGTATCCGCCGACGATCCATGCCTTGACCCGGAGGTCGGACGCCGCCTGCTTCAGCAGGCTCAGCAGCTCCTGGTCGGAAATGTCCGCTACTGGTTGATCCGAGCCCATTCCACGGCTCCCACCTGCCCTGCGCGATCTCCCAGTCGGGCACGGCGCAGGCGGGGCCGGCGGGCGGGCTTGATGAAGGGCGAGGAGCGCAGGGTCTCGAGCATCGTCGGCTGGACGAGCGCCCACGAGCGGGACACTCCGCCCCCGATCACGAACATCTCAGGATCGATCACGTTGGTGAGGCTGATCAACGCGATGCCCATGTAACGCGCGGCCCGCTCCACGACCATCCGGGCGTGACGGTCGCCACGAGCGGCCTCGGCGAAAAGCTCGGCCGCGGGATGGCCCGTCTCGCGAGCCAGGGCCGTGCCGCTCACGAATGCCTCGAGGCAGCCGCGCTGGCCGCAGTTGTCCAGCGGTCCGTTGGGGTCGATGATCATGTGTCCGACCTCGCCCGCGGTCCCGTGCCCGCCGCGGTGCAGCTTGCCGTCGATGATCAGCCCGCCACCCACGCCGGTCGACCACGTGATGTAGACCATGTTTCGCGTGCCACGACCGGCGCCGTGGTGGAACTCGCCCAGACCCGCCATGTCGGCGTCGTTGGCCAGCTGGACCTTGGCCCCCGTGGCGCGGCCCAGCATCGCCGCGAGGGGCACGTTTTGCCAGGGCAGGTTGGGCGGGTTGACGAGGACGCCGCGCTTGACGTCGATCGGTCCGGGGGCGGCGATCGTGATGCTGCGGACCTTCTCGCGGCCTCGGTGCCGGTCGATCTCCGATGAGGCCCAATCGACCAGGCCCTGTGGCGTGCCCAGGAGGGAAGTCTTGGTTTTGATGCTGGCGACCAGCCGGCCGTCGGAGCGCGCCAGCGCGACGCGCACCTGGGTCCCGCCTAGGTCGATTCCGGCCAGCATGGCGCGATTAGGTTAATCGCGCCGTAGAAGTCAGGAGGCGAGACGCGGATCCGGGATAGCGCCATTCGGGCTCAGTTGGCTGAATCCCGGGACCTCGATCGCGCCATTCGTGCCCAGTTGGTCGTGGTTGGCGTCGCCCGGAGCTAGGAGGCGAGCAGTTGCTGGCCGCGCAGCGCGGCGAGGATCTCGATCGGTGCCCGGGCCCGGTTGAACGTGTAGAAATGCAGGCCCGGCACGCCGGCTTCGAGCAGCTCCGCGCACTGCGCGATGCAGTGCCGCACGCCGAGGGCGCGGATGGCGTCGTCGTCGGGAGCCGCGTCGATCGCGGACTGCAAGTCCGGCGGCACGGTGGCTCCCGACATCGCGGTCATGACGGCGAGCGAGCGCCGGCTCGGCACGGGCATCAGCCCGGGCACGATCGGGACTTTGATCCCCGCCGCGCGAGCTCGCGCCACGAGGTCGAAATAGAAACGGTTGTCGAAGAAGAGCTGCGTGATGAGAAAGTCGGCGCCGGATTCGACCTTCAGCTGCATGTATCGAAACTCGTGTTCGAGGTCGGGGCTTTCCGGATGCTTCTCGGTGCTGCACGCCGCGCCGATGCCGAACCGGTAGCCGCTGCCGCGCACCAAAGTGATCAGGTCGCTGGCGTGGACGAGCTTGGGATCGGCCGGCTCGAAGGGTTCGCCCGACACAGGTGGATCGCCACGCAGCGCGAGCACGTTGGCCACGCCCTCGCGTTCCATCCAGTTGAGGATCTGGCGCGTGCGGTCGGCGGTGTTGGCGCACGTGAGGTGCGCCATGGCTTCGATGTGGTAGTGCCGCTTGATCCGGGTGACGAGCTCGAGGGTCTTCTCACCTGTGCGCACGCGATACGTGACCGACACCCAGTCCGGCGCGTGCCCCGCGAGCGCGGCGACCGTGCGCTCCATCACGTCGACCTCGGTCTCGTCGCGTGGGGCCATGAACTCGAACGAGATGCTGGGCTTGCTCCGAGCGAGCATGTCTGCGATTCGCATCTAGTTCGGGGAACTTTACCTCAGGACGCGTGAGTCACCGACGCGGCGCGTCACGCGCTGGGCGTCGAGATATTCAAGCAGCGCCAGCACCGGGCGACGGCTCGCGCCCATCCGGTCGCGCAACTGGGCCACGGTGACCGAACCGCCGGCGGCGACGATCTCTTTCACCATCGCGACCGCCGATTCGTACGCCTCTCTCGCGAACGCGACGTCGTCGCTTACGCGCACGATCTCGCCGCTCTGCGCCAGCGCCCGGACGAGCTCCTCTCCGGCGTGGCTGAGCTGCATCGCCTCGGGCAGCGAAGGCGGCGCGAGTGGTTGTCTTCGCAGCACGGCCATCAGCTCCGCCGCGGGTCCGCCTTCGGTGTCGATGGCCACGTTGTGCCCGGGCGCGGCGAGCGAGCCGTTGCGTTCGACGACGCGGCCATCCTCGACCAGGCCCTGCACCACAGCCGCGAACGATGCAGCCGGCACACCGAGCCGGCTGCGCAGCTCCTCACGTGCCATCCCAGCGCGTAACGGATACGCGCCGTGGTACGTGTCGAGCTCATGCGCCGCCCGGGCGGCGATCGATTGCCACGCATCGTCGCTGAAGATCCAATCGCCGAGCCTTCGCGCGTGCAGGCGTTCCACATCGGTCTCGGGTGCGACGGTGGCCTTCAGGAGAGCGCCCACCGTCACGCCGCGCGGGTACTTGCGCAGCTCCTCCTCGAGGACGTTGCCCGCGGCCCGACGCACGAGCGATTCGCGCACCGCCGAGTCATGACGTGGATGCTTGCGCGGGGCGACGTCGATGAAGCTTCCGCCGGCGATCGTGATCGCCGGGCTGGGGACGCGCAGCACGAACCGGTCGTGGACAGCGGCCGCGATCGGGCGATCCAGGTACAGCTGCACCCAGCCCTCAGCGCCGGGTCCTATCTCGTCCGTGTCGAGCACGATGACGCGGCAGCCCACCTCCGCGGTCCCTGTATGCAGCAGGAGCTCGGCGCCGTGACGGACGGCGTGAGGCGCGGAGGTGACAACTGTCAGCGTGGCGTCGATCCGTCGCGCCGGCTGGATCGCGCCGGGGTTCGCCAGCACGTCACCTCGCGACAGCTCGTTCTTGTCCACGCCGCTGAGGTTCGCTGCGACGCGGCTGCCCGGTCCGACCGATTCGACCTTCTGGTTGTGACGCTGCAGCCCGCGCACCCGCACGAGGCGTCCGCCGGGCATGGTTTGCATCTCGTCGCCGACCTTGATCGACCCGTCGACGAGAGTGCCGGTGACCACGGTGCCGAAACCGCTGATGGTGAAGACCCGGTCGATCGGAAGGCGCGGCCGGCCGAGGTCAGGGCGCGGCTGGGAACCCTCGAGCAATCCGTCAAGTGCTTCCGCAAGCTCGCGAAGTCCACGGCCGGTCGGTGCCGAGACCGGGATCACGTCAGAGCCTTTGAGCGAGGTGCCTTCGAGCGCGGCGATGACCTCCGCCTGGACCAGCTCGAGCCAGTCGCTGTCGACCAGGTCGACCTTGGTCAACACGACCAGGCCTCTTCTCACGTCCAGCAGGTCGAGGATCTCGAGATGCTCGCGTGTTTGCGGCATCACACCTTCATCCGCCGCCACCACGAGCAGCACGGCATCCAGACCTTGCGCCCCGGCCAGCATGTTGCGCATGAACCGCGCGTGACCGGGCACGTCGACGATGCCGATCTCGCGGCCGCTGGGCAAGGTCATGTGTGCGAAACCGAGGTCGATGGTCATACCGCGACGCTTTTCTTCGGCCAGCCGGTCGGGGTCGATCCCGGTCAGGGCGGTGACCAGCGTCGATTTGCCGTGGTCGATGTGGCCCGCCGTGCCGACGACGAAGCTCATTTCCGCAAAGCTGCCGCCGCCGTCTCGACCGCGTCGATCAATGTCTCGTCTTCGCCTTTCAACACCGTGCGCGGGTCGAGGCAGCACTCGTCCTTCTCTATGCGTGCGATCACGGGAGGACTGCCCTGGCGCAGCGCGGTCGCCAGCCGCGACGCCGGACCCGCGACCGCCAGCAGCACGGTCGGGAGGTCGTGCTCCGGGAGCGAACCGCCGCCGACCGCAGACGAGCCTTCGATCAGACGGGTTTCGACGCCACGCTCGGCGAGCTTCACCGACCACATCGCGGCGCGGCGGCGCACGTCGGCGACAGGCGTATGGAGCATGCGCTCGACCGGGATCTGGTCCGCATGGCCGGTCAGTCGCTGGCTCAACGTCGCTTCGAGAGCGGCCAGTGTCAGCTTGTCGATGCGCACCGCACGCGCGAGTGGATGGCGCGCCATCTTCTTGACCGCGTCGGCGCCCTTTTCGCCGCGACCAAGCACGATCCCGGCCTGCGGCCCGCCCAGGAGCTTGTCGCCCGAAAACGTGACCACGTCGGAGTGCTGGAGCGACTCCGCGACCGTGGGCTCGTCGCCGACCTGCTCCATCGCTCCGCTGCCGAGGTCGTCGAGGAGCAAGAGGTCATGGCGCCGAGCCACTTCGCGGAGCTGGTCGAGCGAGGCGGTCTCCGTAAAACCGGTGACTCGAAAGTTGGAGGTGTGGACGCGAAGCAGCGCCGCCGTGCGCGATGTGACAGCTTCTTCGTAGTCGGCCGCCCTGGTCCGGTTCGTGGTCCCCACCTCGACCATGCGAGCGCCCGAAAGCCGCATCACGTCCGGCATGCGAAATGAGCCGCCGATCTCGACGAGCTGTCCGCGCGAGACGATCACCTCCTTGCCCCTGCAGAGCGCGGTCAAGGTGAGGAGCACCGCGGCGGCGTTGTTGTTCACGACCAGCGCCGCTTCGCATTTGAACAGCGAAGTGAGGAGGCCGCCCACAAGCGCGGCCCGCTCGCCTCGCTTGCCTCTGGCCAGGTCGAGCTCGAGGTTGCTGTAGCCGGCGGCGACCGCGAGCGCGTCCATCGCGGCGCGAGACAGCGGAGCGCGGCCGAGGTTGGTGTGCAGGATGACCCCGGTTGCGTTGATGACCCAGCGCAGATTCGGCGCGACCCCCGCACGTAGTTTGGACGCGACCGCGGCGTGCCTCCGGGAGCCGTCCGCCTCTCCGCTGCGCTCGGAAGCTATCTGCTCGCGGATCGCCTCGACCACGCGCGACCGCCCGTACTCGCCGACGAGCTCGGCGTACGCCGGCTCGTTCAGCAGCGTGCCTACAGCAGGCAGGGAAACAGCCCGGTCAATCCTGGAATTCTGTAGCCGATGCATCCGCCTACTGAGATTAGGCTGGCCGGCTCAAAAAAAGGCGCCATCACGTAGTTCAGCAGGTTGGTTCCCTGCAGAAATTGGAATGCGAGCAAGATGACGACGAGCCCGGCCCAGATCTCGCGCCGCCGCACGCTGACGTCATAGAAGAAGCGCGCGTTGCGATTGCGGAAGAGCACCTCGATGATGTTCCAGCCGTCGAGCCCAGGGATCGGCAGGAGCTGGAAGGCGAAGATCGAAAGGTTCAGGAAGACGATCGCGTAGAGAGCCTCCAGAAGGAGACCAGGGCCGAGGTCGAAGGAAAAGGGCAGCCCGGCTCGGAGGAGAGCGCGGAACAGGAAGCCGAGAATGAGAGCGACCAGCAGGTTGGCGGCCGGCCCGCCGAGCTCGAAAAGCACCTTCTGGCCCGTCGTGCTGATGCGGTTCGACTGCACCGGCACGCGCCTGCCCCACCCGACCAGCGCGATGAATACGGCCAGCCCCCCCATGGGGTCGAGGAACCGCCTGGGATCGGGTGAGAAGTAGCCGAAATAGCGGACCGAACGATCGCCGAGGAAGTAGGCCGCGGCGGCGTGGCCCATCTCGTGGACCGGAATCGCGACCAGGAGGGCGGGAACCAGAAGAAGCAGGCCGAGAACTAGCGCCAGGAGTGGGCTCACTC
>Ga0209689_1004376_pt1 | contig 10229 bp, 8 predicted proteins | sample GraSoiAngelo_149_FD_187119 | JGI IMG/M metagenome (GOLD analysis project Ga0209689, IMG submission 187119) | Grasslands soil microbial communities from the Angelo Coastal Reserve, California, USA - 14_1009_09_30cm (SPAdes) (version 2) | ecosystem: Environmental > Terrestrial > Soil > Grasslands ...
CGCCTACCGGAAGTTGTTCTAGCGTTCGCTAACCGCGGGTACTCGCGCTCGGCCTTGTCATTGCCGTACGCTGGTTCTGGTCGCCGCCGCATTTCTAGGGACCCATCTTTCTACTCGACGCTATTCTTCGGTCGTCCAACTCGGACAGCAGAGGCGATGAGGCACTCGCCCTCCACGAGGACCTTCAACAGCTCGTCCGCCTGCGCAAGCGTTACGACGGGGCGCTTGGACGGCTCGCGATGGCGATGGAGATGATCGAGGGTTGGCGATTTCTCGGCTTCGCGTCGTTCGCGGAGTACTGCGAGCAGCGCCTCGGGATGGACGCAACCCACGTCGAGCGGCTCGCGGCCCGAGCAAGGAAGGACGCGCGCCGATTACGAAACGCAAATGTGCGCCGCGAGCAGTGAGTTCGACCCGTTGCGTTTCGCAGCGCTTGCCCTCTTCGAACGTACACACCAGGCCTCCGGTCAGTCCGCCGCGTGATTGCGATCGTGCTCGGGCGGGCGCGAGGGTGTACGCATCGAAGGGCAGGCGGGCGTTGAACAGTGCTGAACACTTTCCGCGGCCAAGCGGCCCCCCGCTGTGATACGCCACACAGGACCCCGTGCCGAGGTGGCCAGGGAGGGCGGACTCCTCTTCGATGAACCAGCCCCAGGCTCTGGCGGAAAGCGTGCGGGCCCGCGCCGCCTGGCTCCCCCCGAACACCTTCGCCGGGTTCGCAGTGGCGGTCCTCGCGGTGGTGCTGATCTCGTTCTTCTCCTTGCGCGCCGTGGAGGCCCGCAACGCCGCGGCCGACCGCGTGCAGCGGACGGTGGAGGTGTTGGATCATCTCGACGTCTTCCTCTCGTTCGCCAAGGACGCGGAGACCGGACAGCGCGGCTTCTTGCTGATGGGCGAGGAGCGCTACCTCGAGCCGTACCGGAGCGCGCAGGTGGAGCTGCCGGGTCAGCTGTCCAGCCTGCGCAGCCTCACTGCCGACAGCCCGGCGCAACAGGAGCGCGTCAAGGCGCTGGAGAGTGCCCTGGCGGTGAAGATGGACGAGCTGGCGCGAACCATCGAGCTGCGCAAGCGCGGTGACGTCGAGGGCGCTCTGGCGATCGTGCGCACCGACCACGGGAAGGCGGCGATGGACCGCATCCGCTCCATCGTCTCGGAGATGGACCAGGACGAGCGGCGGGTGCTGCGCGCCCGGCAGGACGCCTGGGAGAGCGTGACCAGCTACTCGACGGCGGTCACCACGGGGGGCTCGGCGGTGCTGCTGTTCCTCATCCTGGTGGCGGCCTTCGTCGCGTCGCAGGAATACCGCGCGCGGGAGGCGGAGGCCTGGGTTCGCGCCGGCCAGACGGGGCTCGCCGCAAGGCTCCAGGGAGAGCAGATCCTCGAGACGCTCGGGGAGAACGTCCTCTCGTTCTTGGCCGGATACCTGGGAGCGCAAGTCGGCGCGATCCATGTCCAGGACGGCACGGGGTTCCGCCGCTTCGCCGGCTATGCGCTGCCGGCAGGCCTGGCCAACGACGTGCTGCGGCCCGGAGACGGGCTCGCCGGACAAGCCGCGAAGGAGAATCGCGTCTTCCACGTGCGCGACGTGCCCGAAGGATACCTGCCGGTCGCCTCCAGCCTCGGCCAGGGCGAGCCTCGCGAGCTGCTGTTGGCTCCGGCCGCAGTAGACGGCGCCGTCCAGGCGGTGCTGGAGCTTGGGTTCTTGCAGGCCGTGCGCCCACAGGACGTGGAACTCCTCCGGCGCGTCTCCGAGACCATCGGCGTGGCGGTGCGCACGGCCTTGGACCGGACACGCCTCGACGAGCTGTTGCGCGAGACGCAGCGGCAGGCGGAGGAGCTCCAGACGCAGCAAGACGAGCTGCGCGCCTCGAACGAGGAGCTGGAGGGGCAGGGCCGCGAGCTGGAGCGCTCGAACCGGTACAAGAGCGAGTTCCTGGCGAACATGAGTCACGAGCTGCGCACGCCGCTGAACTCGTCGCTGATCCTCGCCAAACTGCTCGCCGACAACAAGGAAGGGAACCTCACTCCCGAGCAGGTGAAGTACGCGCAGATGATCTCCGCGGCGGGGAACGACCTCCTGGAGCTGATCAACGACATTCTCGACCTGGCCCGGATCGAGGCGGGCCGGGTGGAGATCCGGCCGGAGCCCGTGCCGATCGCGCGGGTGGTGGACGGGTTGGTCGCGGCGCTCCAGCCGCTCGCCCAGCAGAAGGGGCTCGCGTTCGGCGCGGCGATGGATCCATCGGCGCCGGAGCAGATCGAGACCGACCCACAGCGCCTCGGGCAGATCCTCAGGAACCTGCTCTCCAACGCGATCAAGTTCACGGAGGAGGGTGAGGTCTCGCTGCGCGTCTCAGCTGCCCCCGGCGGCCAGGTCGCGTTCGCCGTGCGCGATACGGGCATCGGCATCCCGCCCGAGCACCAGGAGGTCATCTTCGAGGCGTTCCGGCAGGCGGACGGCAGTACCCAGCGACGTTTCGGCGGGACGGGTCTCGGCCTGTCGATCTCGCGCGACCTGGCGCGCCTGTTGGGAGGGGCCATCGCGGTCGAGAGCGACCCGGGGAAGGGCAGCGCCTTCACGCTCCAATTGCCTCTCTCGCGCGCGCAGGCGGCGGTCCCGCAGGCGCGCGCTCCGGGCACGGAACCGCTGGCGCGTCCGGCGCGCAGATCCGCCGCGGCGCTGCCAGCCCGGTCGGCGGTGCAGGATGACCGCGGCCGCCTGTCGCCGGATTCGCGGCTGGTCCTGGTGATTGAGGACGACGCGCACTTCGCCGGGATCCTCCGCGACCTCGCCCACGAGATGGGGTTCCAGTGCGTGGTCGCACAGACGGCGGGCGAGGGGATCGAGGCCGCCATCACGTACGTGCCGGGCGGCATCGTGCTCGACATCAACCTTCCCGATCACTCGGGCCTCGGCGTTCTCGATCAGCTCAAGCGCAATCCGGTGACCCGGCACATCCCGGTGCACGTCGTGTCGGTGTCGGACCGCACCCAGGAGGCGCTCGGCCTGGGCGCCGTGGGCTACGCCATCAAGCCGGTGAATCGCGAGCAGATGGTGGAGGCGTTCCGGAAGCTGGAAGCCAAGCTCGCCCAAGGAATGCGGCGCGTGCTCATCGTGGAGGACGACGCCGGCCAGCGCGAGGCCCTCGCCAACCTGCTCGGTGCCGAACGGGTGGAGATCGTGGCCGTCGCCACCGCGGCGGAGGCGCTCGATCGGCTGAAGGCGGTGACGTTCGACTGCATGGTGGTGGATCTGAACCTCCCCGATCTGAGCGGGTACCAGCTGCTCGAGCGGATGGCGGCGCAGGAGGACGTGTCGTTCCCGCCGGTCATCGTCTACACCGGCCGATCGCTCGAGCGCGACGAGGAGCAGCGCCTGCGGCGGTTCTCCCGGTCCATCATCATCAAGGACGCGCGCTCGCCGGAGCGGCTGCTGGACGAGGTGACGCTCTTCCTCCATCAGGTCGAGTCGAACCTCCCGCCCGAGCGGCAGCGGATGCTGAAGTACGCGCGCAGCCGCGACTCCGCCCTGGAGGGGCGCCGCGTGCTGGTGGTGGAGGACGACGTGCGCAACGTCTTCGCCCTGTCCAGCGTGCTGGAGCCCACGGGAGCGAAGGTGCAGATCGCGCGCAACGGGAAGGAGGCGCTGGACGCCCTGTCGCGCAGCCTGGGGGACCCGGCCGCCGGCGTCGATCTGGTGCTGATGGACATCATGATGCCGGAGATGGACGGCCTGACGGCGATGCGCGAGATCCGCCGCAACCCGCAGTGGCAGAAGCTGCCCATCATCGCCCTCACCGCCAAGGCCATGAAGGACGATCAGGAGAAATGCCTGGCCGCCGGCGCCAACGACTACATCGCGAAGCCGCTCGACGTGGACAAGCTGCTCTCGCTCGTCCGCGTGTGGATGCCGAAGTAAGGGAGGCGGCGTGGGCGCGGAGAGCTTCGACATCGACATGAGGCTCTTCGTCGATGCCATCTACCAGAAGTACCAGTACGACTTCCGCGCCTACGCGGCCGACTCGCTGAAGCGCCGGCTCGGCCTGGCGCTGAGCCGCTTCGGGTGCGAAACGCTCTCGCAGCTGCAGGATCGCGTCCTGCGCGATCCGGCCTCCTTTCCCGCGCTGCTCGAGTACCTTACCGTCCAGGTGAGCGACATGTTCCGCGAGCCCGCCTCCTTCGCGGCGATCCGCGAGCAAGTGGTGCCCATCTTGCGAACGTACCCATCGTTGAAGATCTGGGTCGCGGGTTGCAGCACGGGCGAGGAGGCGTACTCGCTGGCCATCCTGCTGCGCGAGGAGGGGCTCCTGGAGCGCAGCCTGCTCTACGCCACCGACATCAACGCCAGCGCCTTGCAGAAGGCGGAGGCGGGGATCTACGACATGGAGAGGATGGCGGCCTTCACCGAAAACCACCGGCGGTCGGGAGCAAAGTCCTCGCTCTCGGATCACTACACGGCCGCGTACGGCCGCGCAGTGTTCGATCGGGCGCTGAAAAAGTTCATGGTGTTCTCGGACCACAGCCTGGCGACGGACAGCGTCTTCGCCGAGGTTCAGGTGGTGTCCTGCCGCAACGTCCTCATATACTTCAACCGGGAATTGCAGGACCGGGCGTTGGGGCTCTTCCACGATTCGCTCTGCCATGGGGGCTTCCTCTGGCTCGGCCTGGGCGAGTCGCTGCGCTTCTCGGCGTGGGCGGAGGGCTTCAGGGAGATGGCCCCCGCCGAGCGCATCTACCGGAAGGCGGGCGCGTGACGGAAAACCGGGTGAAATGCCTGCTGGTCGACGACGTGGAGGAGAACCTGCTCGCGCTGTCGGCCCTGCTCCGTCGCGAGGATGTGGAGCTCTTGCAGGCGCGCTCGGGCGCGGAGGCGCTCGAGCTGCTTCTGGTCCACGACGTCGCGCTCGCGCTCATCGACGTGCAGATGCCGGAGTTGGACGGCTTCGAGCTCGCGGAGCTGATGCGGGGCGCCGAGCGCACGCGGCACGTCCCCATCGTGTTCATCACGGCCGGAGCGCGCGATCAGCACCGGCTGTTCAAGGGATACGAGCTGGGCGCGGTCGACTTCCTCTACAAGCCCGTCGAAGCGCATGTCTTGACGAACAAGGCGGAGGTGTTCTTCCAGCTCCAGCGTCAGAAGCAGCAGCTGGCGCAGGAGCTACAGCGGCGCACCGAGATGCTGCGCCTCAACGAGATGTTCTCCGCGGCCCTCGGGCATGACCTGCGCAACCCGCTGAGCGCGATCCTCGCCTCCGCGGCGACCTTGCGGGGCACCGCCCGGGACGACGACACGCGCAGCACCGTCCGGAACATCGAGGAAAGCGGTTGGCGCATGAAGCGGATGATCGACGACATCCTCGACCTTTCGCGGGCTCGGCTCGGGGGCGGAATCGCGCTCCGGCCCCAGCGGACGGAACTGGGGCAGATCGTCTCGCGGGTGGTGGACGAATGCCGGGCGGTCTTCCCGGAGCGGAGCGTGGAAGTGACGGCAGAAGGGGACCTGCGCGGCGTCTGGGATCCCGATCGGCTCTCGCAGGTGGTGTCGAACCTGATCGGGAATGCCCTGCAGCACGGCGCGAACGAGCCCATCCGTGTCAGCCTGGACGGCACCCGCGGCGAGACGGTGAGCCTGGTGGTGACCAACGCCGGGGCCATTCCGCCCGGGATGGTCGACCGCCTGTTCGATCCGTTCCGGACTTCGCAGCAGGAGAAAGGACGGGACGGCGGGTTGGGACTCGGCCTGTACATCGTCCAGCAGGTCATCGCCGCGCACCACGGCAGGGTGGTTGCCCAATCGGCGCAGCACTCCACCTCGTTCCGGGCGGAGCTTCCCCGCGATGCGCGCGAGGCCGTGACGCACTGAACGACAACCAGGGCAAACAGATCTCAATGACGGAAGCAGGAGCGACCGACGTCGTCCAACCGGCCGTAGATGCGTGTCCGCCGGGGACCGCCGAGTGTGCCCGGGCAGGCGCCTTCGTGCGGCTCGCAGTCAGTGCCGACGAGCCGCAAAACGTCTTCGCGATCAGCCCGCCGCCTCCATCGCGAGCAAGGCGTGCTTGGCCTCGGGGCCGCCGAGGTACTCGCCCAAGGTGCCATCGCTGCGCACGACGCGATGGCACGGAAGGACCAGCGGCAGCGGATTGTGGGAGCACGCGCTGGCAGCCGCCCGGACCGCGGACGGATTGCCCGCAGCCTTCGCCACCGCGGTGTAGCTCTGCGTCTCGCCGAAAGGAATCTCGCGCAGGTGCAGGAGCACCGAGCGACGGAACCCGTGGGCGAGTTGCAGATCGACCGGTACGGTAAACGCGCGCCGCTTGCCGGCGAAGTACTCCTCGAGCTGGCGCGCCGCCTTGTCGAGCCGCCGGGGCGTGCGGAGGATCCGGGGGCTGATGTCGCTTGCGAGGCGAGAAAGGACGGACTGATGATCTTCCCGGCTGAACGCCACCCGCACGAGGCCCTTCCCGGTCGCCGCCAGGAGCAGCTGCCCGAGCGGGCTGTCGATGGTGCGGTACGACACGTCGAGGAGTCCCTGCCGCTCCGCCAGCGCGGCGAGCCGGCCGTGCAGCCTGCCGTCGGTGTCGAATGCGATGGAGGAGCCGGCAAATCCCTGCTCGAGGCGATCGATGATCTGCTTGTCGGTGGTCATGACGTTCCTTTCGAAAGACGCTTGCGAAGGCTTGCGATGCCATCCGCCGCGCTTCGCCGGGCAGCGGTGGCGTTGGAACCCAGGAGCTCGCCCACCTCGGCGTACGAGAGCTCGGCGAGATACCGGTAGATCACTGCGCCGCGCTGCTTGAGCGGCAAGGCGTCCAGAGCGGCGCGGAGCTCGTCGTCATCCGCCGACGCCGGCTCGGCGACGGCAAGCTCGGGCAGCTCGCGGGCCGGTTCGGGTCTTCGCGCGGCGCCCCGGAGCTGATCGATCGCCTTCCGATGGGCGATGGTCACGAGCCACCCCCGGATGTTGCTGCCCGCTGGCAGCCTTGGATACGCCTGCAGGGCGGACAAGAACGTCTCCGACCAGGCGTCGGCGGCGTCCACGGGGCCCAAGAGCGCCCGGCACACGCGCATCACCAGGGCGCCGTGCTCGGCGACGAGCTCCTCGAACGGTCGCGCCGCTCGCTGCCGCGGAGCGGTCATCGGGCATCGTGGAAGACGAGGCCGAGGGTGCGACGGCGGCCGGAGCGCAGTACGCTGACCCCGTGGCGCATCGGCGCCGCGGACCAGCCCCGGCGCGACGGCACGGGCCGGTCCCGGGTGGTGAAGACGAGGCCCTGACCCTGGGCGATGGCGCTCGCGGTCCCGCGAGACTGGGCCCGGGGCCGCTGCTCGAGCGTGATGAACTCTCCGCCCGTGTAATCCAGGCAAGGCCGGTCGAGTCCGATCACGACCTGCAGCGGGAACACGAGCTCGCCGTAGAGGTCGCGGTGCAAGGCGTTCCAGTCGCCCGGCCCGTAGCGGAGCAAGAGCGGCGTAGGCCGGGTCTGCCCTGCCTCGTGGCACTGCTCGAGCCAGTCGTCGAGACTGTCCGGCCATGGCGCAGGCTGCCCCAGGCGTCCCGCCCACGCCCTGGCGATCGGCAAGAGATGCGGCCAGAACGCGGCCCGCAGCTCCGCGACCAGCTTCGGCAGCGGTTGGTCGAAGTAGCGGTACTGGCCCTGTCCGAACCGGTAGCGGGCCATCTCGATGGTCGAGCGAAACCGGCGATCGTCGCCATAGAGCTCCGCGATCCCCTTGCACTCCGGCGGCCCCAGGACGTGACCCGTCAGCGAGGAACCAAAGTCGTCGAGGCCCCGGGAGATCGCAGTCCAGTCCAGCTCCGCCACGCGCGTTGCAACTGGCAAGGCCGCCGATCCTTGGCGCCGCCCTGAATGCGGCAGCGCGCGAATGGCGCCGCTCATAGTCCGGTCTCCCGCAGGGTGATGCTCACCCTGCCCGGGGGAAGGTCGAGGCTCGAAGGCGCCGTCCCCTCAAGCACCTTGGGGACGCCGTGATAGATGCGCCGGCTCGGCCCGCCGAAGACCAGCAGATCGCCTGAGCGGAGCTCGACGTCGGTGAAGGGGCCATTGCGCCGGTCGACGCCCGCAAACCGGAACACGCAACTGTCGCCGAGACTGAGGGTGACGACCGGAGCATCGCTGGGCTCTTCGCCGTCGAGATGCAGCCCCAGGTGCGCACCCGAGGCGTAGAGGTTCACGATCGCCGCGTCCGGTGCGTAGGAGGCTGCGCTGCCCGATCCGTACGCCTCCGCAACGGCAGCCCGGGCCAGGTCGGCGAGCTCGACAGGCAACGGCTTGACCGGTGCGCCGTCGGTATCGTCAGCCGTCTTGGAATAGGCGTACGGCTCCCAGTGCCACCCCAGGCACACCGACTGGACGCTCATCAGATGTCCGCTCGGGACCCGCGGGTGCCGGAGCCCGGCCGGCGGCAACGCCCACTGGCGGAACCCGGTGGCGAGCGATCGCTGCACATCATGGCTGAGCCAGCCGGCGATCTTCACGGCGCCCGGCAAAAGAACTTCGCGGACAGGGGCCAGGACCGGGGAGGAGATGCCGAGGGCGAGCTGCCGTGGCGCGGACCCTTGCGTCGGCGCGAGCGCGGTGGCGACGCCGTCCAGGCGGCTGCGACCCATCCTGCCGCGCGACGATGGAGCGTTCGGTGTCATGCGTGGAGAACGCAGACGGTACCCGAATTGTGAGGTCCCAGATGCGCCGGCAACCTCGCCGGCGACCCAGCGCGAATCCTCGCGACCTCGCTGAAACGAGCGCCTCATCGGGTGATCTCTTCCCAGCTATTACGACGCGGCGCCGATCCCGATCGCGGCGCGCTCCAGCAGAAGCCGTGGCTGGCAGCATGAGTCTTTCAGCAGATTCCGAGCGTAGCCGGCCGGACCGCGACTACGGCGGCGCCCTTGTAGACGATGAGCCTGTAGGGTTGGTTGGTCGGATGCTGCCCGCGGCCACCGAGCCGGTCGATCTGCCGGCTCAGGTCGGCGAGCGCCGCCAGCAGCGACGCGCCGGCGACCCTGCCGTCCGAGACGATCTCGAGATCGCCGTCCAGCAACCACCACCGGTAGTGCTCGTATCGCGCGCTCATGCGCAGCACGTGTAACAGCTGTTCCAGGGAATAGCGACGCCTGCTGCCGGTAATCGCAAGCGCCGCGCGGCCGAGGCGGTTATACTCTGCACCAGTCCGCCGGTTTTATCGCGGCCACATTTCCCGACCTACGGCCCCGCCCACGCCGGAGCGAGTGACGGCTGAGCATCTCGTCCGGGAAAGGCAGGCTGCGATCCATGGCCAAGCAAATCCTGTTCGACGTTCGCGCGCGCGAGGCGATCCTCAAGGGCGTCAACACGCTCACCGACGCGGTCAAAGTCACGCTCGGGCCCAGAGGCCGCAACGTCGTGCTCGAGCAATCGTTCGGCGCTCCGCTCATCACCAAGGACGGCGTCACCGTGGCCAAGGCCATCGTCCTGCACGATCGGTTCGAAAACATGGGTGCCCAGATGGTCAAGGAAGTCGCCTCGCGCACTTCCGACATCGCCGGCGACGGGACGACTACGGCCACCGTGCTCGCGCAGGCGATCTTCCGCGAGGGCAGCAAACTGGTCGCCGCGGGCAACGACCCGATGGCGATCAAGCGCGGCATCGAGAAGGCCGTCACCGCGGTCGTCGAGGAGCTGAAGAAGCTTTCCAAGACGACGCGCGGCGAGATAGACATCGCACAGGTGGGCAGCATCTCGGCCAACGGCGACAAGACCATCGGCAACATCATCGCCGAGGCGATGGCCAAGGTGGGCAAGGAGGGTGTCATCACCGTCGAAGAGGCGAAAGGCCTCGAAACGACGCTCGAGGTCGTCGAGGGCATGCAGTTCGACCGCGGGTATCTCTCGCCGTACTTCGTTACCGACCCGGAGCGCATGGAGACGGTGTTCGAGGATGCATATGTCCTCATCCACGAGAAGAAGATCTCCGGGATGAAGGATCTCTTGCCGGTGCTCGAGCAGGTGGCGAAGGCAGGCAAGCCGTTGCTCATCATCGCCGAGGAGCTGGAGGGGGATGCGCTTGCCACGCTGGTCGTCAACAAGCTGCGCGGCTCGCTCAATGCCTGCGCGGTGCGGGCACCGGGCTTCGGCGACCGCCGCAAGGCGATGCTCGAGGACATCGCCACCCTCACCGGCGGCAGGATGATCGCCGAGGACCTGGGCATCAAGCTGGAGAACCTGCAG
>Ga0209689_1004379_pt1 | contig 10222 bp, 13 predicted proteins | sample GraSoiAngelo_149_FD_187119 | JGI IMG/M metagenome (GOLD analysis project Ga0209689, IMG submission 187119) | Grasslands soil microbial communities from the Angelo Coastal Reserve, California, USA - 14_1009_09_30cm (SPAdes) (version 2) | ecosystem: Environmental > Terrestrial > Soil > Grasslands ...
GACCTCGGCCGCGACCTCGCCGGGGAGCGCCGCCAGTCGCGATCGCGCGAGCACGACCTCGTCCTGGCCCCCGACGGCGCCCGCCGCGAGCTCGCGCGCCGCCACGGTCGCGAGCTCCCCCAGCAGGCCGCGGGTCAGTGCCGCCGCACGGTTGAGCGCGGTCACGATCGCGGGGTTGTAGGTGGCGGCCAGGAACGGCAGGAGCTCGTGCCGGATCCGGTTGCGGAGGAACTTGAGGTCGCGGTTCGACGGGTCTTCGCGCCACGCGAGGCCGGCGGCGGTCAGCGCCCCGAGGATCTCGGACCGCCGCGTCTCGATTAGTGGCCGGATGAAGATGCCGCGCAGGGGCGGGATCCCGGCCAGGCCGCGCGGCCCGGCGCCCTCGAGCAGGCGCATCAGCACCGTCTCCGCCTGGTCGTCGGCGGTGTGGCCAAGGGCGACGCGGTCGGCGCCCAGGCGCGTGGCATGCCGCAAGAGCGCCGCGTAGCGCGCCTCGCGGGCGCGAGCCTCGAGCGAGCCGCCGGGCGCGATCGTGATTCCTTCCACCGCGACCGGCAGGCCGCGGCTTCGCGCGAGAGCCGCGACAAAGGCCGCGTCGTCGGCCGAGTCGGGCCGGAGGCCGTGGTCCACGTGGACGACCGAGAGTCGAAGCCGAAGCTCGCCCGCGAGCGCCTCGAGCGCCCAGAGCAGCGCGACGGAGTCCGGGCCGCCCGACACCGCCACCAAGACAGCTTCGCCGCCAGCGAGCATCGCGTGGCGGCGAATCGTGTCGCGGACGCCGGCGATCACCCGGCTACCCGCCCTGCAGGCCCACCCAGACCTCTCCGTCCTCGAAGTGCTCCTTCTTCCACACCGGCACCGTCTGCTTCAGCGTGTCGATCGCGTAGTGGCAGGCCTCGAAGGCCTCCCGGCGGTGGGCGGCGGAGACGGCGATCAGGACGCTCGACTCGCCGATCTCGAGCCGTCCGATCCGGTGCAGGATCGCCACCGCCTTGACGCTCGGCCACCGGCGGCGCACCTCGGCGCCGATCTCGCGCAGCTTGGCTTCGGCCATCGGGGCGTGGGCCTCGTACTCGAGGTACTTGACCGGACGCCCGTCCTTCTCGTTACGCACGACGCCCGAGAAGATGACGATACCGCCGGCGGCGGGATTGCCCACGGATCCGGCGACAGCGTCGGGCGAGAGCGGCTCTTCGACGATCCGGTAGAGGTCGCCCGTCTCCACTAGCCGCCGCCTCCGCTGACGGGGGGAAAGACACACAGCTCGTCGCCGGGACGGAGCGTCTGGTCGGGGTCGACGTAGTCGTTGCCGATGGCGAAGAGCGTGAAGGGACGGTATCGGGCGAGCTCGGGATGGCGGCCCACCACCGCCGCCCACGCCGCTTCCACGGTACCGCCGTCGGGGAGCTCGAGCTCGAGCCGCTCCCGGCCCGTCGCTTCCCGGTAGCGGGCGAAGAAGCGGACCGCCACGCGCACCGCCTAGAACTGGTGGGACTGGCCGCAGCCGCAGCTTGACTTCACGTTCGGATTCTTGACCGCGAAGCCGGCGCCCATCATGTCGGTCTCGACGAAGTCGATTTCGCTGCCCGTGAGGTACGGCGCGCTGTGCTGATCGACGTACAGCTTGACGCCGTTGCTCTCGACGACGCTGTCGCCCGCTCCAGCCTCGTCCTCCCACCCGAGCTCGTACGACATCCCCGAGCACCCGCCGCCGACCACGCGGATGCGCAGGCCCGACTCGGGCTTGCCCTCCTCGAGGCGCAGGTCGGAGACCTTCTTGGCGGCCGTTTGGGTCAGCGTGATCATGCGCGAACCTCCTGTCACCCTTCCGGGGTCAACACCCCCGTCGATTGCACTTTATCATAGAATACCCCCCGCGGGCAGGAGGGTCAGCTCCTCGAGCGCGGCGCCCGCGGGCAGGGTCGCCATCAGCACGACCGCCGCCGCGACCTGCTCGGGCCGGAGCATCTTCGCCCGGTCGGGGGCGCTGGCGGTCGCGTTCCAGAGCGGCGTGTCGATGGCGCCAGGCAGGAGGACGCCGACCCGGACCCCGGCCCCCCGCAGCTCCTCGGCGAGCACGCGGCTCCAGGCGACGACCCCTGCCTTGCTCGCGCCGTAGGCGGCCGCGCCCGGGATCGCCCGCGCCGCCGCGATCGACGCCACGTTGATGATCGTGCCCGACCCCTGCCGCACCATCACCGGCACGACCGCGCGGCAGGTCAGCATCACCCCGCGCAGGTTGACGGCGAGCATCGCGTCCCAGTCCGCGGTCTTGCCGTCGGCGACGGGCCCGAACACGGCCGTGCCCGCCGCCGTCACCAGAACGTCGACGCGCGCGAATGCCGCGAGCGTCTCCCGGACGAGGGTCTCGATCGCGCTCTCGGAGGTGACGTCCGTGGGCACGGCTCGCGCCCGACCGCCGCCCCGGTCGATCTCGGCGGCGGTGGCGGCGAGCTCCGCCTCCGAGCGCGCGGCCAGCGCGACCGCCGCTCCCTCGGCCGCCAGCGCAAGCGCGACCGCCCGCCCGAGCCCGCGGCCGGCGCCCGTGACGAGCGCGACCCGCCCCTCGAGCGCCCGCCGCGCGTCCGTCACAGCTGGAGCCCCCGCCCCGACTTGATCAGCTCCATGAACTCCGCTCGCGTCTCGGGCCGGTCGCGGAAGGCGCCGAGCATTGCCGACGTGACCGCCTTCGAGTTCTGCTTCTCCACCCCGCGCATCAGCATGCAGAGGTGGATCGCTTCCATCACGACCGCAACCCCGCGCGGCTGGAGCACCTCGTTCAGCGTGTTGGCGATCTGCGTCGTGAGCCGTTCCTGCACCTGGAGCCGGCGGCTGAACATCTCGACGAGCCGCGGGATCTTCGAGAGCCCGACGATCCTCTGGTGCGGCATGTAGGCGACGTGAGCTTTGCCAAAAAATGGGATGAGATGATGCTCACAATTGTGCGCCAAATGTCCTGCTATGAGGAACGATGGGTATGGCTCGCACTTGATGCTATAGACGGTATGCGGCTTGAAGGCCTTGGGCAGGCGCCGTACGTTCGTGACCGTAGCGTACGCGCCGTCGACCGGTACGTAGAACTCGCTCTGCTGGCGGAACCCGTGCTTGCCAAACCACCCGGGCTGATCCCACCGGCTGGAGACGTAGACCCGGGCGCAGTCCGTTCCAGTCTTGGCCAGCGGCGTCTGGAGATACTCCGCAAGCGCCGATAGGAACTTCCGGTTTGAACTGATGATCGCCCTGCCCGCCCCGGCTTTGTAGGTCACGTATCCGTCGCCATCGCAGTACCCATCGAGGAAGCCCTGCATCATGTCCCGAGACGACGTGACGACGCGCGGGAACTGGAACGACGCGGTCTTGCTCCTCGATCCGTTCTCTGACACGCCAAGCCAGCGGCAGAGCTTCTCGCCGATTGCGCGGGACACGGTGCGTACGCGGAACATCGGTATTTCACGCCGCAAGAACCCCGATGGTACACTGACCGCTTCGATCTCGGAGGCGCAACCCGGGAAGGCCTCCGTCAGCATCGCACGGTACTTCTCCGCAAAGCTCCGGTCTCTGACGACGAGCGCGATGCGGCGGCCCTCCTGGATGCTTCCGTCCGCCGCGACGGCGCCGACGACGTAGCCCAGCGCGTAGCCCGGCTGCGGCTGATACGGCTTGCGACAAAGCGATTTCGAGTTGATCCACTCCACCTTCATCCCCGGCTCGAGGTGCTGGGCTTCTACCCAACCCGACTCGGTCATCATCGGGTGGTCGGGCGTGACTTTGAAGCCGCCGCTGCCGGTAGTTGTCACCTCGACGATCTCGCGAGTCTTGTGTGACGTGACCTGGGTGACGACTGTCTCCTTGAGATAGCCGCGCTCGAGCGTCCACAGGCGATCGCCGATCTTCACGAGCCGCGCCGGCTTCGCTCCCCGGACCGCGTTCACGACTTGCTTCGATGGCACGCACAGGCTGAAGAAATCGATGTCCTTCACGATGACCATCTCGTCGTAGTTCTCGACGAACATCGCGTCGTTGAGGATCTCCTTCACGTTCTTGGCGTAGCCGGACGTGAGGTAGGTCAGCGCCTTCGCGACGCGTTCCGGGGTCTTCTCAAGTCCTTCGCGGCGCGCGTCCTCGCCGAGCTCTTTCAGAAGCTGCTCGATCAGCCTTTCGATCATCCTTCTCCGCCCTCGTATTCGAACCGGTTCTTCGCCGTCTCGACGACGGCGACCCGCCGAAGGGACTCTGCCGGCAGCGCCGGCACCAGAATTCGCCAGACCGCGCGCGCGAGGCTCTCGCCGGTCGTGATGACGCCACGGAGGGCTGGAACCTCCTCGAGCGCGCGGTGATCCACCTCGGCGACCACGGAGCCGTTCACCGCATCATCCAGCCTCGCGAGATCCACCGCCATGCCCGTCACGGGGTCGGGACGCCCGGCCACGGTGACCTCGAGGTAGTAGTTGTGGCCGTGGGGGCGGTGGCAGTCTCCATAGAGCGCTACGTTGCGCTCGACCGGCAGAGCGGGGTTGGCGAGCCGGTGAGCCGCGCTGAAGTGATAGACGCGCGTCACCTCAACCATCACACGCCCCGGTAATCGACATAGAGCGTGGGGTCCTCCCACACCCGGATCTGCCAGAGCCGGTCGACGCCAAGCTTCGGCGCGAGCAGCTCCCACGTCACGATGGCGAGGTTCTCGGTCGTCGGCACCCGCCCCCGAAAGAGGGGGTCGGCGTTCAGGTCGGCGTGGTCGAAACGTTCCACCACCGTCTCACCGACGATCCGCTTGAGCCCGCCGAGGTCGATGACCATCCCCGTCTCAGGATCGATGGGCCCACGGATCGTCACGTCGAGCGTGTAGTTGTGACCATGTACGCCCCCGAGCTCGCCGAAGGCACGCCGGTTCTCCTCCGCGCTCCATCCCTCCACGTGATAGCGGTGGGCCGCCGCGAACGAAAACCGACGCGTCGTGTACGCGAGCTCCCGGCCGGCCATCATCCGAGCGCCGCCTCGACAAACCTCGCGGCGACCCGGCCCCGGGCGAACCGCCCAACCCACTCCCGGCCGCCCTCGCCGAGGTCCTTCCGCAGCCCCTGATTCGTGAGCAGCGTCTCGAGCGCCATCGCCAGCTCCTCCGGGCTCCCCGGATTGACGAGCAAGCCCGTACGGCGGTCGATCACGACCTCGGGAACAGCGGCCGCCCGGCAGGCCACCACGGCGAGCCCGGCCGCCATCGCCTCGGCGAAGACGATCCCGAACCCTTCCTGGACAGAGGGCAGACAGAAGCAGTCCGCGCTAGCGTACTCGGCGGTGAGCCGGCTCCGGGACACCTCGCCGAGAAGCACCACGGTATCGCCGAGCCCCAGCGCCTCGCGGAGCGCGCGGACCCGCCCCCACTCCGGTCCCGACCCTACGACGCGCACCTGGACGCCAGGGATTCGGTCCCTGAGAAGCCGCGCGGCGCTCAGGAGGTCGCCGAAGCGCTTGCGCGGATACATCCGGCCGACCGAGAGGACGACGGGCCGGTCCGACGGCCGCCGTTCGACGGCGCCGAGTCGGCGGGCCCACTCGTCGAGGTCGATCGGCTCGGGCACGACGGCGATCCGGTCCCGCGGCACGTCGTACTCGCGGTGCGCCACCCAGGCGGAGTATTCGCTCGGGACGATCACGCGGTCGGCCCGCGCGACGTTCAGCCGCTCCCATCGGGCCTGGCGCCGAAGCAGCGCCCGCGTGAGCCCACCCTCATGCCGGAGCTCATCGGCGATGATCCCCTTCAGGCTGACGACGTACCGCCCCGCCCGCCCGCGCGCCAAGAGAAACCCGTCGAGGTCGACGCCCACGACCACGTCCGCGACCGGGGACGCCCAGGCGACGCCGACGTTGTAGAGGTACCGGTCGAGCGTGTGGAAGCGCGTCCGAATCCGGAGCGGGCGGATGAGGACCTCGTGGCCCGCCGCGGTCAGGCCGGCCGCGAGCGTGTCGAGGCCGACGAAGGTGCCGCTGCCCTCCGTCACGGAGAGCGGGGTGGAGGTGAGGAACGCGAAGCGCACTACCGCCCCTGGAACCTCGGCGGGCGCTTCTCCAGGAACGCGCGGGTCCCTTCCTTGTAGTCCTCGCTCTCGAAGACCTCGAGCGCGAGCTGGCGCAGCCGGGTGCGATGCGTCTCCGTGAGGCCCTCCAGGATCGACTGAATCATCACCTTCGAGCCGCGCACAGACATCGGCGCGTTCGCCGCGACCGTCCGGAGGTATTCGTACGTCGCACGCTCGAGGTCCTCCTTCGGCAGGAGCCGCTGGATGAAGCCGAGGGCGAGCGCCTCGGCCGCGTCGAGAGCGCGGGCCGAGTAGAGGATATCCTTCGCGTAGGCGGGGCCCACGAGCGCCACGAGCTGCGCCACCGCGTCGGCGGGATAGATGATGTTGAGCTTCGCCGCCGGGATCCCGAACTTCGCCCCCTCGGCGGCGAAGCGGAGGTCGCAGGCCATCGCGATCGCCATCGCGCCGCCCATGCAGAACCCGTAGACCATGGCGACCGTCGGCTTGGGGCAGCCGCGAATCGCCTTGTAGGCGGCGTCCGTCTGCTCGTTGTAGCGGATGGCGCTCGCCCGGTCCTTGCGGTTTTCCTGGAACTCCGAGATGTCCGCCCCCGCCGCGAACGCCTCGGTGCCGGCGCCCCGATAGACGACGGCGCGGACTGACTCGTCCTTGGCGAGGCCTTCGGTGACCCGGGCGAGCTCCTGCCACATCGCGAGGCTGATCGCGTTGCGTCGCTCGGGGCGGTTGAAGACGACGGTGGCGATGGCCCCGTCCGGCTGCACGAGAATGTCGGTCACTTCGTGACCTCGATGACCCCGGCCCGCGCGAGCTCGTCGATCTGGCGGGTGTCGTAGCCGATCCCCGAGAGGACCTCCCGGGTGTGGGCGCCCGGCTCCGGCGAGGGCGCGCGCACCGTCGGGGGGGTCCGGCTGAGGGTGACCGGCAGCCCGAGCACCTTCACCTGGCCGTAGGCGGGGTGTTCCTGCTCGTGTACGAGGCCGGAACCCCTGACCTGCGGGTCGGCGAACACCTGGTCGAGCGTATAGATCGGCCCGCAGGCGACGCCCGCGGCGTTAAGCGTCTCGACCCACGCCGCCACCGGCCGGGCGGCCAGCGCCGCCCGCAGGAGCTCGTCGAGGGCCCGCCGATTTCGGACCCGGGCGGGGCCGCGCGCGAAGCGCTCGTCCTGCGCCAGGCCCGGCTGCCCCAGCACCTCGGCGAACCGCCCGAACATCTCGTCGTTGCCGACCGCTAGGTTCAGGAAACCGTCCTGCGCGCGGTAGACGCCCATCGGTGCCGTGAGCGGATGGTGGTTGCCGACGGGCGGCGGCACCTCGCCCGTGTTCAGGTACTTCGCGGCCTGGAACGAGAGGCTGCCGGTGAGCGCCTCGAGCAGCGAGGTCCGCACCCACTGGCCTCGGCCGGAGTGCTCGCGCTCGAAGAGGGCGACGAGGACCCCGAGCGCGCTGAAGTAGCCGGCCAGGAGGTCCCCGATCGGAATCCCGACCCGGAGCGGCGCCACCTCGGCGGTCCCGGTGAGCCACATGAGCCCGGACATACCCTGGACGATCTGGTCGTACCCGGGCCGGTCACGGTATGGGCCCTCCTGCCCGAAGCCCGAGATGCTGGCGTAGACGAGCCGAGGGTTCTCCCCGGACAGCGTCTCCCAGTCCACGCCGAGGCGGTGCTTCACGTCGGGCCGGTAGTTCTCGACGACGACGTCGGCGCGGGCGGCGAGGGTCTTGACGATCGCCACGCCGCGCGGGTCCTGGAGGTTGACGACGGCGCTCCGCTTGTTGCGGTGGAGGTCGGCCTGGTCGAAGTAGACACGGTCCCGCCCGGCGTCGCCCGGACGCTCGATCCGCACGACGTCCGCGCCGAAATCGGCCAGGATTTTCGTGCAGGTCGGACCGGAGCGGACGGTCGTCAGGTCGACGACACTGACACGGGAGAGTGCGCCAGTCACGGCACGAGAAAGTGTAGCACGTCAGTCGCGGAACTCCTGGTCGAGGATCTCCCGGATGAAGCGGTCGACGGACACCGGGTAGAAGCGGATATCCGGGGACAGGATCACTCCGGTGTTGATGACCTCGCGCTGGGTCAGCTCCTCGAGCACCCGCTCGACCTGCCCCCGGGTGTCGCGGTCGTGGCGGCGGATCCGCAGGTCCTCGTTCGCCAGCGAGACGCGGCTGGCGTACCGGAAGCTGAACACGCGCATCGTGAGCGTCCGGTCCATCAGCTCCGTCTCGCCGAACAGCTCGCCATACGTCGGCCCGTCGCGGCCGGGAGTGATCACGAGCCGGGGCGAGACACGGATCCGCCCCCGGACCTCGACCGACCGGCTCGGGTGCTCGTGCTCGGGCCCCACCAGGATGTACGGCAGCAGGTGGTAGCCGGCGATGATCCCGGTTAGCGGCTTCCGGAGCACCTCCGTCCGCTCGAAGACGTGCCGAAGGAGCTCGGGGTCCTGGTCGTCGCTCGCCATGGGCCTCGATTCTAGCCCACCGGGCCGCGTCACGCTCGTGGCCAGGCATCCCGCGCGCTCCCCCCCTGCCGGCCGGTGCGCCGGCTGCGCGTCCCCGGCGCGCCGGAGCGCCGCCCGATCTTCCCGAAGACACCGTCCGCGCGCGCCGTGGTGGTCCGCGAGACGACCCTCCGCGCGTGCCGCCACCGCCAACCTCCCGGGCTTCCTTGCCGCTGGCGAGGCGACCTTCGCTCGGTTCAGGCCGGCTGTCGGAAGAGCCGGGCGGGCTCCGTCGGCCTCTTCGGCCTCGCGCCCTTCTCGCGCCTCGTCACCGCCTCTTATCCACGTCGGTCGAGGCACGCCGATCGGCGCCCGGCCGCGCGCAAGCGAACCCCTGCCGGCGGCCGCTCTTCGTCCGCCCGACACACTGCCGCAGCATCGCGCGGCGCTGGACGCACAACGTCGTGCCCACGTCGATCCGAGTCCCCGTCTGTCACTCGACCCTCCGGGCACGCTGAATATTTCTGGCTGGAAGCGAGGGGTACTTGAGGCTGAGCTGGAACTCTCCCGCCGTCAGCGCAGCCTCTCGCGAGTCGTAGGCGACCCAGTCGCGCACCCAGCAACTTTCGACCACTTGCCCCCGCACCGTGTCCCAGATCTCCCAGCACCACCAGGAACTCTCCGGGATCAGTCGAACTTCGACCGTGAATCGCTCGCCCCAATTGGTGTCCATACGCCTTGCCCTCTTCGAGGCCTACCTCTAGTCTGCGCGTGTCGTGAACGTGGGCGCAGCGTGACACGACCGCGGGAGGGGAGGACTCGCGCTGGCCCTCCGCGAACCTCTCGACTTCCCGCTACGGCATCGCTCGAGCCGGGGTCGGCAGGATTTGGCCGTTCCGCTCAGACGCGCCGTCGCCGTAGTGTGACGGGCGCAGTCACGCGAGCGTGATGAGGACGTGGGACCGAGAGACGAGGGCCGCGTCAACCTGTGGCCGAGACCGGCGGTCGCCTCCGTTGCCGGCCGCGGCCCGAGGCGCCGCCTTCCAGCGACGGTCCAAGACGACCTGGGCCCGCTCGTCCGCGACGAACCGCTTCCTCAGGTAGCGATACAGGTCAGGATGCTGCCGAGAGACGATGAGCAGATACGTCGGAATCGCTCCCACGCTGCAGGGACTCGGAGAGGTGCCGTAGCATCCGGTCGCTGTCCCAGTAGCTCCACACGTTAACGATTCTTTCCCCTTGGATCGAGACGACGGAGCACCCGCCGGTCTCCAGTCCGCCGCCCGCCCTGGTCGCGGTGGCGCGCCAGCTCGCGACCACGCGGCCGCCGGAGGACGCGGTCGCCTCGACGTCGAAATGGAGATCTGGAAAGATACTGAGCCACTGCCGCATGGCAGCGGAGGCCGTCTCGCTCCCGACCAGGTCGCCCCGGGCGGACTGCCTGCGCGTGGTCCACTCGACCGTGCATGCGGCGTGGAGGACCGTCGAGTATCGAGCCACGTCGTGGCTGTTCCATGCGTCGAACATCTCGCGGACGATTTGAGTGTGCTCGAATTCCGACACGGGTGTTCTCCGATTGGGTGGCGGCGGTGAGGCTGCGGACACTACAGGAGCGCCTGGGACCCGGGGGGCCTCCTTGGCTCCCCGAGGACGGACGGCCTAGACTGTGGAGGTCAGCCAGAGTGTGGAGCCGCGCGGGACCGAAGTCAACGGGAAAAGCGCGCCGATGGGTTCCGGT
>Ga0209689_1004396_pt1 | contig 10200 bp, 10 predicted proteins | sample GraSoiAngelo_149_FD_187119 | JGI IMG/M metagenome (GOLD analysis project Ga0209689, IMG submission 187119) | Grasslands soil microbial communities from the Angelo Coastal Reserve, California, USA - 14_1009_09_30cm (SPAdes) (version 2) | ecosystem: Environmental > Terrestrial > Soil > Grasslands ...
TGTGCCCACGATGTAACGTGAGCAGTACTGTTCGTTACAAAGAAATGAGCCCCCGCGATGCACGCGTTTCTTCTCGTTAGGCTCGGAGGGATCGAGCGGTGAATCGGGCCCTTGTGGGTTGTTTGCCACGCCGCCTTTGTCCGCCAATGCCTTGTAGTAATCGGAGCGATACCAATCGCTGCACCACTCCCAAATGTTGCCCGCCATGTCGTAAAGGCCGTAGCCATTCGGTGGAAACGATTTCACCGGCGCTATCCCGGCATAACCATCCTCGCCCGCATCCTTGACCGGAAATTTCCCCTGCCACGTGTTCGCCATCCATTTTCCACCGGGCCGAAATTCATCGCCCCACACGTACGTTTTTCCCGCTAAACCGCCGCGCGCCGCAAATTCAAACTCTGCTTCTGTCGGCAGACGTTTGCCCGCCCATTTCGCGTAAGCTTCAGCGTCGGGGTACGCAATCTGCACCACAGGATAATTCTCCTTCCCTTTGATGTCGCTCTGCGGTCCGAGCGGATGCCGCCAGTTCGCACCTTTCACATAGCTCCACCATTGATAATGATCGTTAAGCGGAACTTCGTGATCGGGCGGTGCGAACACAACTGAGCCCGCAACAAGATTCTCCGCAGGCGCAGTGGGAAACTCTTCTTTGGTCGGGGTGCGTTCTGCGATCGTGACGTAACCTGTCGCCCTAACGAATTTCTCGAACTGTTCGTTAGTCACGGCCGTTGCATCCATCCAGAAGCCGTTTACGCGAACGCGGTGAGTTGGCCCCGCGTCATTCGATGCCATTGGCATTTCACGGCTGCCTTCGCCGTTCACGGCGGCGCCCATGGAGAATTCGCCGCCGGAAATCCAGACCATTCCGTTTGGCGCTTTGCCCGGCGGGCGATCAGTATTTGCGATCGTTGGGTCAAACCCGGAGGTACCAGCAAATGCCGGCCCTTGCGCCAAGACGGCCGCGACAAGGAACGGCAACATGTTTTTCCTGGCAACGCCAGCTCGCTTCATAGTTTTCGTTCCCACTTCATTTGAATTTCGCTCTCAATTCGTGTCAAAGGCAAACACTCGTTTCCAATCGTCCTTGATGGTCGCTGGGGCTAAGGGTTCAATGATTTGATGTTTTCCGCGCCCTTCATCGAAATCTTGACCATGTCCTTTCCGTCGATCTTCATCTTCATGAGGTCTACCATTCGGATCTGGCTGTTCTCGTAAGTGCGGAAGTAGTACTGCATCGCCTTGAGATCGCTGGCGCTTGTCCAGATCGTATAATCAGCCAGGATATTGCCGTGCTCATCCTTCTCATGTTCGCGGGCCGCGCCCTTTGGAATGTCGAACTGGTTCAGGATATGGAACGCCTCGAGAACGGCGTCGGCTCCGGTCTTTGGCTTAAAGACCGACTGGCTGAACGCGACAGCACGAACGAAGCGCGATGGCGGCGTGAAGTCTCCCGGCAGCCCAAGCATGCCTGAGCCCTGGCCAAATGGCAGGAGCTTGATTGACCCCAGTTTGACCGGAGGAACGTTGGTCATCGAAAAATTCACGTAATTACGCAGATTGGTCATGTGCCAATCGAACGCTGGCGAGTTGGTCAACACGCCCAGAGGGTTGTCATGGACGTTGAGTTTGCCGCCGACATACTCGATCGCGATGCTCTTGCCGGAGGCGTCGTGCACGATGTAATGCGCCTCCGGAGCGAAGCCCCATCCGCCGAACACGACGGCGGGGACGACGACGTTGCCGATATTGGCCTTCACCTCCTCGACGCTGGCAAAGTTCTCCAGAATCCACGAACCCACTTCCCATTGCGCAATCGTCTTGCCCGCATCGGCTGCGGTGTAGGGCATGTATCCCGCGGAGGTGGGGAAGTAGAACGTCCCGGCAGCCAGACCTCTTTCATTCAACCCGTCGAACAGAACCGGTAGTCCCACACCGTTGGCTCCCACGCTGGCGTACTTCGCCTTCCACTTGAGTCCTTGCTTTCCGTCGGGCGTGGTTCCTGTCCGCGCAAAGCCGCGCGGAATCATCATCACATCGGAGTGAATATCGATGGCAAATTCCATCGTTCGCGCGTGGATGACCGTGCCATCTTCCGCAATGAGCCGGATTCCGGTGCAGGCATGCACAGTAGGAGCGAGCAGCGAGCAGATGGCCGCGGCAGCAATGAGTGTCTTTCTGATTTGGTGTTTCATTTGATGGTGGCTGAAGGCTTCAAGTCCCATTCTTTGAGTTTCTTCGCCGCCGTGCCGAACTCGCCTAACTGGTAAACGGCCGCTCCCGCTGGCGAGAAAGTGAACGGCTCAAATGGCTCGGCCAACATTTTGTCGAGGTATTCCCGGGGGGCGACACCGGTGGTGACGTGCGGATTGAAATGCTCGCCGGAAGCTTTCGGAACGAACGTCGAAACGTATTCGATCAGGAACGGGTCATGACCCGAACCGTCGGGCGTAGGCACGAACGCGGCTGAGTCTCCGGTCTTCACCGTGAACGGAGCGACGGCGGCAATCAGATCCTCCTGCAACTTGAGTAATTCAGGGGTCGGCTTCGCGACAATCCTCGCAAGGCCAATTTCCTTGCTCGGGATATAATAGTATTTGAAGGCCTCCAACTTCATGGCGTTCACATTGGCCGCGGCGAGGACCTTGTGGGCGGCGACATAGACCTTCTCGAGATCCGCGGTACGGACGAAACATTGGATCATTGTGACGTGCGGACGATGCGCCGCATCCAGGGCGAACCCTTTCGGGTAAACCTTGAGCAGACGGTCGTTGTTAGCTTCGGAATGCTGAAGCATCGTGGCATCCGGCTCTAGCAAGATGTCAATTGCCGTGACCGGAGATGATGCTTCCTGTGCCTGAGTGTTTGCTCCCAGGATTGCCAGGACGCAGGCAATCATGATGTTCGTGAGGTTTTTCGTGGTGAGTTTCATGGCTGTTTCCATTCTGTGGCTGGTTGGTTGTTTGGCGGGTTGTCTTTGAACAGGAGGTAACAGAGGAAATGGAGTTACTGAAGGAGTGACCAGTGGTCAGTGGTCAGTGATCGAGTGATCAGTAATCAGCAGCCAGGACTCAGATCGACCTTGGCGAAAGCCGGGGTCCGGGTTAATCTTGACGCATGAGTTCAGACTGGATCGAGATTCAACCCGATGTGTGCAACGGGCGGCCAGTGCTGCGTGGAACGCGTATCGCCGTTCAATCCGTGCTGGAGATGCTGGCGGCGGGCGATTCGGTGGACGATGTGCTGGAAGCGTTCCCCTCGCTCCGTCGCGAGCAGGTGCTGGCCTGCGTGGATCACGCGGCCCGGCTGATGGGCAACCAATACTCGTTCGAGCCTGTGGCATGACGGGTTTCCTTTTGGACGAAAACCTGCCGCGCGTTCCCTCCCTGCAACCCCGCCTGCCGGTCACGCACGCCTCGGAGCTGGGGGCGCGCCCTACCGACTCGGAGCTCTGGACGCATGCGGAACAAAACGATCTGGCCATCGTCACCAAGGACGCTGATTTCTCCCGACGCATCGTGCTGGGCGCGCCTCCCCCTCGCGTGATCCATCTGCGTGTGGGGAACATGCGTCGCCGCGATTTCGCCGCGTGGTTGGGACGTATCTGGCCACACATTGAATCCACGATTGCCACGCACAAGCTCGTAAACGTGTATCGGGATCGCATCGAAGCGGTGAAGTAAACGGAGCCAGAGACGGCTTCAGAGTCTCTGTCCGTTCCCTCCTGTTAAATTTTGCGGTTCATTTGTCATACGTCCTTAGACAGGAGCGATGTTTTTTAACAGGAGCTAACTCCGACAGGTCGCGAGCGGGCAGACGAAACAGAGTTTTCATTTCCGTTTCCGTTCGCTCTGTTTCCTCCGGTTAAGTCTTGGGGTTCATTTGTTCTCGAAGGCGAAGACCTGTTTCCAATCGTCCTTCATGCTGACGACGGTCCAGCCATCCTTCTTTGTTTGCTCGTAAAGCGCCGGCGTGAAGGCTCCCAGTTTGACGTCCGGCAATCCTTTTGCTGGGCCGTAGGCGTATTCGCGCGCAGCATCATCGTGCAGCACCAAGAGCTCGAACCGCGCGCCGCTGCCGCCCTGCGTGTATTCCAACATCTCTTTGTCGCCATCGGAATTTCCGAACGCCATGACGGGACGGCGGCCAATGTGCTGGTTGATGCCGACCGGCTTGCCGGCTTTGTCGTCGATGAAGTTGATCTCCGGCAGGCGCACTAGGACGGGCTTGCCATCACGCATTTCAAACTTCGTCTTGATGCTGCTGCCGACGACTTGTTCGGGCGGGATGCCATAAACCTGTTCTGCCCACGGACGCATGAACTCGATACCGCCGCCGGAGACGATGAAGTTCTTGAAGCCGTTCGCCCGCAGATAGGCGAGCAGTTCGATCATCGGCTGATAAACGCACGCGATGAAAGGCTGCTTGAATTTGGGATGCTTCGCGGTCGCGAGCCAGTCCTTCACGATCTGCTCGAACTCCGCCGTGGTCATGCCCGCATGAGTCGCCATGACAATTTGGAGGAGTGCGTATTCGCCACCGGCGAGCGCGGTTTTCAAATCACCCTTGAGCAACGAGGCGAACGGTTCCTTCGTTTTCCATTCGGGATGTTGCGGCGCGAGCGCCTTCACGCGGTCAAGCGCGAAGAACAATTGAACAGGCACTGGCTGCTCGCACCAGAGCGTTCCGTCATTGTCGAACGTGGCAATGCGCTCCTCCGGCGGAACAAAGTTGGGCGAGCCTTCCTCGGTGACCTTAGCGACGAAGTCAGTGATCGATTTCTTGGTTGCGCCGTCGTTCCACGATGGAAGCGGATCGGCGGTGGCCCGAGCAACGGTCGTTGCGAGAGCCAGCGCACAAACGAGCGCGGAGGCGAGGAGGTTTTGTTTGTGTGTGGTTTTCATGGTTGCGTCCTTGCTGTCTTAATCAACCAATTCGGTGTTATTTATCTCTTTCGCCTGGTCCGCGTCTTCGCCGGTCAGGGTGATGACTACCTTGTCGATCTGGCCGGTGAAGGGGAAGTGATCCTTCGCCTTGTAATTGTTCGAGACGGGCGTGCCGTTATCGACACCGACATCGAAGGTTTCGCTGAGCGAAAAGGCTCCACCAACCGTTTTATCAATGGGTCCTTCCGCCACCTTCTTGCCGTTCACATACAGCTCGCCGGTGCCTTTGAGCATCCCGGTTTTGATGAAGTTGAACTTGAGGTCCACCTTCCCCTTGGGCAGCACGGGCGAGACGATCGCGTAGCGTTGGGCGTTCACGAAGTTGTAGTCGTAGTGCAGCTTGTGGTCGGCAATGAACAGGGTGTAGCCGCCATTGACACCGCCGCACGCGACGATGACGCCTTGTTCGTCACCCTTGAGGTCGAGCGTGGTCTCTATGGTGTGCGACCTGTTTTTGATCGGCGCGGAAACCGCCTCGGCAATGCGCTCGGCTCCCGGCGCGTAGTAGGTGAATGTTTTCTTGTCGCCAAAGGCGCGGCTGAACTGCTTGGCTATCCTGCTATTCAGGTCGTCATAGAGAGGATACACGTTGTTTTTCGAAGCCTGCTCATCCCAGAGCTTCTTGAGTTCCTCCAGTTTCTCGGGATTCTTGTCGGCCAGGTTGTTGGTTTCGGAAAAATCCTCGTTGAGGTTATACAATTCCCAAACGTCCTTCTCGAAAGGGAAGGTGCCGGCAGTCACCCAAGGCATGCGGTTGCCGTGGATCGTGACCGCTTTCCAGCCATCCTTATACATCGCCCGGTTGCCGAACTGCTCGTAATACTGCTCGGTGCGAGCGGAGGGCGCGTCGGCCTTGTTAAAGGAATAGGCGAGGCTGATGCCATCCAGAGGCATCTGCTTTACGCCGTCGACCTCCTCCATGAACTTGGTACCAGTGACATCGAGCGCCGTGGGCATGAGGTCGATGACGTAGCTGTATTGATTCCTGATTTCGCCCTTGCCTTGGATGCCCTTGGGCCAGGTGATAATGAGGCTGTCGGCGATGCCGCCATTATGCACGATCTGCTTGCAATACTTGAATGGCGTGTTCCCGGCCATGGCCCAACCCGCGTGATAGTGCGGATAGGTGTTTGGGCCGCCCCATTCGCCGTAGTGCTTCATGTTTTCTTCGAGAGTCGCCTGCATGCCGTTGATCACGAGCGATTCGTTATACAAGCCGTTCAAGCCGCCTTCGCCGCTGCAACCATTGTCGGCGGTGAGCATGATGAGCGTGTTGTCGTATTGGCCTGTGCGCTTGAGGGTGGCGATCATGCGGCCGATTTGCTCGTCGGTCTGCGTCATCATCCCGGCAAAGACTTCCATTTGGCGGGCATAAAGTTTTTTCTGCGCTGGGCTCAGGCTGTCCCACCTTGGAATCTCAGGGATGCCATTCGAAAGCTTGGTGCCTGCGGGGAGCAGCTTCATTTCCATCTGCTTCGCGAAAATCGCTTCTCGCGCCTTGTCCCAGCCCATGTCGAATTTGCCCTTATACATGTCGATATACTTCTTCTCGACTTGGTGCGGCGAGTGCATCGCGCTCGGCGCCCAGAAGAGGAAGAAAGGCCGGTCGGGGTAGATCGAGGTGTGCGAGGTGATGTTCAGGATAGCCCGGTCGGCTAAGTCGGTGGTCAGGTGATAGTTCTTCCTGCCCATCCAAGTCTCCGACGGGTTGTGATCGTTGAACAGCAGCGTGCGGTAATCGTCCGCGTCCGCTGCCATGAATCCATAGTAATGGTCGAAGCCCTCGCCGCTGGCCCAATGTTGAAAGGGGCCGCTTTGCGAAGCTTCAGGTAAAGGCGTGTGATCCCATTTGCCCAGCGCGAAGGTTTCAAAGCCGGCGTGCTGGAAATGCTTGGCGATGGATTTCGCGCTTTCGGGCGGGGTGCCGTTGTAGCCGGGAAATCCCATCGCGGTAAGCGCATGGGAACCGAGACCGATCTTGTGCGTATTTCTGCCCGCCATGAGCGCCGCGCGCGAAGGCGAACACAAGGCCGGAGTGTGAAAGTTATTGTAGCGTAGGCCATCAGCAGCGAGCGCATCAATGTTCGGCGTCTTGATGAGGCCACCGAAGCAGCCGTATTGGGCAAAGCCCACGTCGTCGAGGTAGATGATGAAGACATTGGGCGTACCCGGTTTTGGTTTCACTTGCTCGGGATACCATTCCACGGATTCGGCGTAGGTCCGGCCGATTTTGCCTTTAAACTCCTGGCCATACTTGGCGAAGGAATCGTCGTTGGATGGCGTGGCATCTTCCGCCCAGGTTGACACAGCCAGCCCGAAGGCCAGCGCGAACGTTGTCAGTGCTATTTGTTTCATGATTTTCGTCTTTGCAGAGATTCTTTCTTTTGGAGATTGCCTAGTCGACTTTGCAATTCCTCGATACTTACTCCTTCCGGAATTCTCTGGTCCATTATGCTAGGTACCCCGCGATGCACCTATTGGACCTAAGTCCTACGCAGGCACGCCACGCGACACACCAGACGACGACTCATGCCCGATGATAAAAGGATGCTGCAAGGCGCCCGGGGCGGGTACTTCCGGCCTAGTGCCCGGCGCGCTTTGCCGCGATCGCTTTCTTGATGTCCGCTTCGCGAATAGCTTGCAGCTGTTGATACTGCGCGGGGCTAAGAATTTTCTGCAACTGCGGTGCGTTTTCGGCGTGGATGGCATGGAGCTGCTTCATTTTCTGCATTCCGGAAAGCGAAGGATCGTTCTTGATCGCCTCGAATTTTGGAGCTTCGGCCTTTAGGATCGGCAGAACCTCGACCTCTTGTTGCGGCGTAAGCTTGAGCTGTTGCGCCAAAGCCATCACCTTCTTCTCCGCTTCGGGAGACTGGCCTGGCGTGGTTGGCGCGAGGATTAGAAAGGCAAGAAGACAGGCGACGCACGTCAGGAGTGTGAAGAGTTTTCTCATGTTCGCACTGTGCCTGTTCACTGCACAACTCGCCTATGGGACCTAAGTCGTATGGAGATATATGCGAGCAAGCCGAGTGCAGCGCGCCACTTTGAAAAGCCGCCTCGCCCATTCGTGTTCGTTCCCGTTTGTCTTCATGCCGTTCGTTTCGATTCGATCACTTTTGTGGAATTCGTTGATTATTGATGGTGCAGTAGCGGCATCGAACACCCGATTGTGGCGCTCTCAGGCGCGGGATAGTACGTCAGAGGTTCCAGGCGTTTTCTCCATCTTTTCTCCTGTGCAATCGCTTCAATACTTATTGTTCCTACCAGCAATTTTTCGCGGGTTACTACAGGAACTTCGCCGACCTGTGCGTTGAGCATCATTTGCTCCGCTTCCGCAACTGTCTGGTCGTCGAAGCAATAGGGATTGTTTGTTTCAATTTGTGCTTCTACCGGTTCTGTCCTGGGATCGTGCCCGAAGCCTCCCACCTCCCGGTTCATTTTGTTCTTCGACACCGTACCCAATAATTCGCCGCGTTGATCGATTACAGATGACGAATCGCTTGCCCGCGCCTGCATTTCGTCCAAAGCCGTCTTTACAGAAATCTTGTTAAAAATGCTCTCCGCAGGCTCGATGATGTCCTTGACTGTGCGGGCTTCGAAATTCGCGCCCCAAGAATGGTTAGTGTTTATCTGTTCCATAGGCTTAATAAACAGGCCGGTAATAGACGCCGGAGGGGTACTGGTTGTAATAGGCCGCACTGGCAGCTGCCGCCGTCGCTCCCACAGCTGCGCCAGTGACTGCGCCAGCAGCAAATCCGCCTCCGTAACATCCCCCGTAATGGGCGCCGCCGTAGCCGCCGTAATGATATCCGCCACCGTAGCTGGCCGAGCCGGAGTGGCTTGTTGAGTAAGTATTTCCGCCCCGGCCAGTATAGCTCGTCGAGCCGCTGTGCGACGCACCGCCCCAGCCTCCCGATGTCGAACCGGAGTGTGAAAAACTGCCGCCGCGCGAGCCACTGCCTGAGAAAGATCGTGAGCAGCCCCACGCGAACGCTTCAACCGGCTGAAGGACGAGCGCCGCGGCGGCGATAAGGGTGAGGGAGATTATTTTGCAGTTCATGGGTTTGTTCTCGGTTGAATTTTGCTATTCAGTTTTTGGAAGGGCTTATATTTCAAAAAATTACTGGACGCGCTTCATCTTGATTTGCTTGGTGTCTGGGAGCGGCTTGCCGCTTACAGTCTGATCCTTGGACTGCCATGTCACGGTGTCGGCGTCGACCGGCGTGATGATGTGAGTGGCGGTGACCTTGCTTCCGTCGCTCAGAGTGGAATTGGCCTTAACGACCCATTTTGCGCCGTCCTTCGTCCAAACGGAATCACCATAACCGCCGTCGGCCTCGAAGCTCCACGAGTGAATCTGTTTTGTTACGGGATCCCAGCCGATCCATTCTGTGCCGTTGTCTAGCGTGTTGTCCTTGAACTCCACCCCGCGCATTGCGAGGATAAAATTCTGTCCCGGCGCCCACTCGAAAGAGACTCGACCAACGGGTCCTTTGGCTTCTTCGTCACCCCATTCGCCGATCGTCCACTCGAGCCCTTTCAGGTGCTCGTAATTGGTCGGCTCGCTGTAAGCGGCCTCGCGTACGCTGGAAAGCAACCAGTGACCGTCTTTTTTGATCAGCACGTTAGTATAGCGGGCGCGGCTCGGTGCGGAGCCATCGGGCGCGACGACGGTCGAGGTGCCGTCCTCGACGGCCAGATCGGGCGCGGGAAACCGCAGCGACGCGACATCGATCCGCACCTTCAATCCTTTGTTGCCTGCGAAAAATTGCGCGAATGAATCCTCGATCGCCTTTTGCCCTTTCAGCACTCGGCTGTTTTCATCTACATAATCGCCGTCCGGAGTCCAGAAAGCGGCCACCGCCTTGGCGTCGCCCTTGTGGAAGGCTTCGAGCACTTTCATCAAGCCCGCGAGCGAGTTGGCCTGCCACCAGTTGTCGTGGGTGAAGCCTTCAGCGGAGTGCACCTGATTCTCATCGTCGCCGTAGCCGACGAGGGTGCCGTCGGCGAGCGCAGGTGCGAGGATCTTCTGGTTACCCGTGGCGTTGTCCTTGTCTACGTCAGCCCAGTGGGCCCGCGGAAACGTCCAGTACGATACGTACCTGTACAGCGGCGGCTTTTCCTTCACTTCGTCGGTTTGTGCGCCGGCCAGCGTTGCGGTCATCCCGAGCACCGCCAGGCCGGCGACGCCCATCATCACTCTACACACTGATCTGTTCATGCTGCCTCCACTGCCTCTACTCATAAATCTAAGGGT
>Ga0209689_1004400_pt1 | contig 10196 bp, 9 predicted proteins | sample GraSoiAngelo_149_FD_187119 | JGI IMG/M metagenome (GOLD analysis project Ga0209689, IMG submission 187119) | Grasslands soil microbial communities from the Angelo Coastal Reserve, California, USA - 14_1009_09_30cm (SPAdes) (version 2) | ecosystem: Environmental > Terrestrial > Soil > Grasslands ...
ATGAGGCCACGCCGCGAGGAGCTTCGCGAGTAGCGCGCAAACACGACCGGCCGGGAGGGCCCGAGCCGCTTCGCCCACGCCGAGCGGGTCTCGGCGACAATCGCGCTCGACGCCCATCGCGCATCGACAAGACGAAGATCGTGTCCGGCAAACTGCTCGGACCGCGAGGCAATGACCGAAGGGGTCAGCTCCGCGAATCCGTCGCGCTCGCCGGCCGACAGAAGAACGCGCAGCTCCGCTCCGTCTTTCATCAGATCGGCGATCGGTCCCACGATCGCGCTCGATCCGTCGACGAGTCCGCGCAGGAGCGAGCCCCAGGGAAAATGGATCGTGACCTCGTCCGCGATGGAGGTCAGCTCCCGCGGGAGACGCTCGACCCCTTCAACGAGGAAGGCAACGTTCGCGAGGCGTGCCCGTTTCGCGCGCCACGCTCCGTTCGCGAGGGCGTCGGGACTGGCGTCGATGGCGATGGCGAACGTCGTCGGCTCGGTCCGCGCGCGATGCAGAACGTAGCCGCCGTCACCCGCGCCCACGTCCACAAGGACGTGGCCGAATGTCGCGGCTACCGCAGCGGTCTAACCGACGTCCACGTCAACGAGTTGTTTGCCTAGAAGAGCGCGCATGAGAAGGATGTTACGGCTTACGCGCGGCATCCACGGCTTCGAGCGCGTTGCCCACGAGCCGTTGTGCGCCGCCAACCGCACGCGGGACATCGAAACGGCGGTCGAAGTTTCCCAGATTCTCCGCGGCCTCTAGGGCCTCCTCGAGAGCGGACTCGGCAAGCCGGAGGGCCGACGCGAGTCGCTCGAGCTCGCCCGAATCGATCTCCTTCATTGCGGCATCATTGCACTTACATGCCGCACAGCCGCGATCGTTCGTCGCCGCTGGAGCCGATCCGTCGGGTATCGCAGATTCGTCAGTACTCGCCCGAGCCGGTGCCCGACGACGTCGTCGACCAGCTGCTGGAGCTCGCGCGCTGGACGGGAAGCGCGAAGAACGGCCAGCCGTGGCGGTTCATCGTCGTGCGCAACAAGGAACGTCTGAAGAAGATCGCGGCCCTGCGTCCGCCGATCGGCTGGCTCGCCGGCGCGCCCATTGGGATCGCGATCGTTCTCGAGGGCGCTGAGGGGATGTTCGGGGCGTACGACGAAGGTCGCCTCACCGAGCGCCTGCTGACCGGCGCGACGATGCTCGGCTATGGCGGTGGCACCGCCTGGTTCGGTGGCCCCGCGCAGGACGCCGAGGCCAAGCGGATCCTCGGCATACCTGAGAGCCTCACCGCGCGGCAGATCGTGATGATCGGCCGGCCCATGTCGATCAAGGATCCGCGTCCGTCAGGGCCGATGCGCGGACGGAAGCCGATCTCCGATCTCGTCAGCTATGAGCGCTTCGGCGCGACGAGGTAAGAACCAAGAGATCACTTGACGGGCGCGCTATACCGGCTGCGGCGAGCGATCGACCGGGTCGATCGCGATGCAAGGGGGGAAGGCCGTGAAGAAGCTTCACGCCGCTGTCACGCTCGCAACGATTCTCGCGCTGCTCGCTGTATCGCCCGCTGCAGCCGACTCTGACGACGACAACGCGAAGTTCGGCGAGTGGTCCGCCGCCACCAATCTCGGCACAACGATCAACTCGACGTTCGCCGACTTCGGACCCGGGCTTTCACCGGACGGGAACAGCCTTTACTTCGCGTCCACTCGGCCTGGAGGATCTGGCTTCGCCGATCTGTGGGTCGCGCAACGGGGGAACAAGAACGCGCCCTGGGAGACACCGGTGAACCTCGGGCCGACCGTGAACAGCGCGGGAGTCGATGCAGTCCCGAGCTTTTCCCACGACGGACATTGGATGTTCTTTGCGAGCGACCGCTTAGGAGGCCTCGGCCAGAACGACATCTGGGTCTCGTTTCGGACGAATCCTAACGACGACTTCGCTTGGCAGAGCCCAGTGAACCTCGGTGCGCCAATCAACTCGGCATCCTTCGATGCAGGGCCGGCACTGATCCGTGAGGGTGGCCAGGAAGTCCTTTACTTCAACAGCGATCGCGGAGGTTCGCAGGATTTCTACGCCAGCGTGCGCCAGAAGAACGGCATCTTCGGAACGCCAACGCTCGTGACCGCGCTGAGTAGCCCCGCGTCCGATCAGCGCATCACCTTCCGAAAGGACGGCCGCGAGGTCTTCTTCTTCTCGTCGCGCGCGGGTTCCGCAGCCCTCGACCTATGGACTTCAACGCGCGAAGGTCGCGCGGCCGCATGGAGCACGCCGACGAATGTCGGTTCCGCGGTCAACACCGCGGCGAACGACTTTCAGCCGACGCTCTCTCGCGACGGGCTGACACTGATCTTCGCATCCGACCGCCCAGGCGGACATGGCTCGATCGATCTGTACATGGCGACTCGCGTGAGAGCTGACGACTGACCGCAGAAAAAGACGAGGGGCGCCTTACGGCGCCCCTTCTTTCTCTTATTCCAGGTAGTCCTTGAGCTTGCGACTCCGCGATGGGTGACGCAGCTTGCGCAGCGCCTTGGCCTCGATCTGCCGGATGCGCTCGCGCGTGACGTTGAACTCGCGCCCCACTTCTTCGAGCGTGCGCGTGCGGCCATCTTCGAGACCGAACCGCAGCTGCAGCACGCGACGCTCGCGGCCGGTGAGTCCTTCCAGGACCGACTCGACCTGCTCCTTGAGGAGCTTGTGCGATGCGGCGTCGCTCGGCGCGAGGGCCTGGTTGTCGGGAATGAAGTCCCCGAGGTGCGAGTCTTCCTCTTCACCGATCGGTGTCTCGAGCGAGACCGGCTCCTGCGAGACCTTGACGATCTCGCGGACCTTGTCGGCGGTGATGAGCATCCGCTCGGCGATCTCCTCCGCGGTCGGCTCGCGACCAAGCTCCTGTAGGAGCCCACGCGAGACGCGGATGAGCTTGTTGATCGTCTCCACCATGTGGACCGGGATGCGGATCGTCCGCGCCTGGTCCGCGATCGCACGTGTGATCGCCTGACGGATCCACCATGTGGCGTAGGTCGAGAACTTGTAGCCCTTGCGGTAGTCGAACTTCTCGACGGCACGGATGAGACCGATGTTCCCCTCCTGGATCAGGTCGAGGAAGCTCATACCGCGGCCGATGTACTTCTTCGCGATCGACACGACCAGACGGAGGTTCGCCTCGGTCAGGTTGTGGCGGGCGTCGTCGCCCTTCTGAATGAGCTCGTCGGCAAGACGGCGCAGCGCCCGCTGCTCGTCAGAGTCGAGCTGCGCAAGCTTGTCGAGATGCTTGACGAGAATGTCGCGCAGCTCCGCGCCGAGCATGACGAGCTCGCCGAGACGCTCAGCGCCTTCGGCCGGCCCGTGGATCTTCGCGTACTGCGGCAGGATCCGGAACGCGAGACGCTCGGGATCGCGGCGCGCAGCGTCGATGAGCGCGACGGTCTCGTCGATGAGGACCTTCGCCTCGTAGCTGATCTCTTTGCTGTTCGCTTCGCCCTGCAGCGGGTCACGCAGCTTGAGGAGCCGGTTCGCGACGCGCTTCAGCTCCTTACCGCCTTCCTCGTCGCCGAGCGTGAACCGGAGCGACTTGTTCGTGAAGCGAGTGGCCTCGTCGACGAATTCCTTGGGACGGCCCAGGGCCATCCGCTTCTTCACTTCGACGCCGAGCTCGTAGAGGTGGATCACCGACAGCGCCGGCGAGACGAGCGCCTGCTCGCCGAGCTCGATGGACTTCGCGAGGTTGACCTCTTCCTCTGCGGTGAGCAGAGGGACCTTCCCGATCTCCTTGAGGTACATGCGGACCGGGTCGTCGACGCTGATGAGGTCGCTCGCCAGGACCGATGCGATCGAGTCCTCGCGCTGTAGCTCCTCGGTCTCTTCCTCTTCCTCTTTGACCTGCGCCCAGGTGGGCGAGCGCTCGGCCTCGAGGATCTCGACGTTGTTGTCGTCGAGGGTCGTGAGCAGCTCCTCGACCTCGCCGGGTTCGGCGTCCGGGATCGCCCGAACGATGTCCTCCTGCGTGACGTAGCCCTGCTGCCGACCGCGCGCGATAAGACGCTCGGCCGCCTCGCGGTGCTCCGGGTGGATCCCGCGCTCAGGCGCCGGCGCCGCGGCGGTCGTGGCTTCCTTTTCCTTAGTCGTGCTTTTCATTCATCCCTCTCGTCGGCGTCAGCCGCGTGCAAAACCGTGTGTCGCTCCCGGCGGTGCATGAGAGCCGCGAGCTCGTTCGCCAGCTGAGCGACCTCTCCGTCCACCGCACCCACGTCGCCGCCGTTCGCCCGCGCAAGCTGACCTTGCGCGTTCTTCATGCGGCGCCGCACGTTTCGTTCCCGAAGTCCGAGGGCAGCGATTTCGACCGCTTGGGCGACGTCCTCTTCGCCTTCGAGCTCAGGCGCTGATGCGCCAAGGGCCGCAGCTTTGGCGGCCAGGTGAGCGGGCAGGTCAGAAGTCGGATGCTTCCCCGCCTTGAGCAATTCGAGCATCGCTCGGTGATCGGGGTCGTCGAGGTCGCCGGGGGCGAGTTCGGTACGCGCTGCCTCTTCTGGAAATCGGATCAACAGTGCCATTAGGTAACGCTCGGCGGGGGCTGTTTGTTTCGCTGGAGTCTCATTGGACGGGACGGCCGAGCGCTGGGTCGGCGGCGGCGCGGCGGCGGCCTCGCGACGAAGCGCCTCCTGGTCGAGACCGGTCGACGAAGACAGTGTGCCCAGGTAGAGCTCGCGCGTGAGCGGGTCCGGCTCGCCCGCGACGAGGGGGAGCGCTTCGGCGAGAAACCGCCGCCTGCCGTCGGCTCTCTCCAGGTCGCTCCGCGCTTGAATACGATCGAGGACGAACTCGAGGACCGGCTTGGCCTCTGCGAGGAGCGCGCGCAGGCGCTCGGGGTCGCGACGGGCGAGCACGTCGGGGTCGGTGTCCGCCGGAAGGACCGTGACGTAGACCGAGAGGCCCGTCCGGGCGGTGACGGAGCCGCGCCCCGCTCGGCGGACGGCGCGCTGCACCTGCTGGGCGAGATCGATCCCCCTGCGCTCGGCGGAGTTCTGTCCGGCGGCGTCGCCGTCGAAGGCGACGATCGCCCGCTCGATCCGCATCGCGTCGAGCACGTGGTACTGGTCTTCGGTCAATGCGGTACCCATTGAGGCGACCGCGTTCGCGAAGCCGGCCTGGTGGAGCGCAATAGCGTCGAAGTAGCCCTCGACGATCACCGCGACACCCTGCTTCCGAACGGCGGCGCGGGCGGCGTCCAGGGCGTAGAGGGTCGCGCTCTTGTTGAAGAGGGCTGTTCCCTGAGAGTTGACGTACTTCCCGCGCTGGTCGGCGCGCATCGCCCGGCCGCCGAAAGCGATGATCCGGCCGCGGCCGTCCTTTATTGGGACGATCAGGCGGTCCCGGAACCAGTCGAAGACGCCTCGGTCATTCCGGCCGACGAGCCCCGCGGCGACGACCTCCTCGTCGGAGTAGCCCTTCTTCCGAAGGTAGCCGACGAGTCCGTCCCAGCTGTCCGGGGCATAACCCAGCCCGAACTTTTCCACCGTTTCCGGGTGGATCCCCCGGTCGGCGATGTAACGGGCGACTTCTTTGCCGTGCTCGGTGCCCCGGAGCGCTTGGCGGAAGTAGAAATGCGCGGTGTCGTTCGCGGCGAGGAGACGCTTCTCGCGCTCCTGCTCGGCGGGGTCACGCCGGCTCGTCAGTTCCACCCCGGCGCGCTCGGCGAGGACCTTCAGGGCTTCGACGGGCTCGATTCCGTCCAGCTCCTCGAGCCAAGTGAAGATGTCCCCGTGTTTGCCACAACCAAAACAGTGATAGGTCCGCCGATCGGGGTCGACGGTGAACGAGGGCGTCTTCTCAGAGTGAAAAGGACAGAGACCCGAATAGGCGCGACCGACTTTCTTGAGCGGCACACGCTCGCTGATCAACTGGACGATGTCCACGCGCTCTTTGACAGTGTCGAAGTCCCCCGGCATCAAGCCAAGTATCGCGCCCGGCTTGCCTTATAGGGGAAGCTTCAGCAACTCCTCGAGCTTCGCCGCATCGACGGGCTTCGTGACGTGCCGATCGAACCCGGCCTCGCGGGCGAGGCGGCGGTGCCGATCTTCGTCGTAACCGCTGAGCGCGACGAGCACTGCGTCGCTAAGCCCGACCTCGCCGCGGATCCGTTTCGCGACCTCGTACCCGTCCATCTCCGGCAAGCCGATGTCGAGAAGCACGACCTCAGGCCGATGCAGTCGGGCGCGCTCCAAAGCCTGCGATCCATCGTGCGCGGTCGCGACCTCGTGCCCGCAGTCGCGGAGCAGCTCCCCAAGGGCTTCGGCGGCATCGATGTCGTCGTCGACGACGAGAACCCGGCGAGAGCTTTCGCTCTCGTAGTCCTGGACGACCTGCCCGTCGTTCGTCGGCGCGGGCACACCGTTCGTCCTCACGGGTTTTGCCAATGCCAGACTCGTGCCAGAGCCAAATCGTTGGACCTTGTCGCGTTACAAATGGCTCCAGCCGGACGGGATGAAGATCGAGGCGTACGTATCGAGCGCATACCGGTCGGTCATACCCGCGACGTAGTCCGCGACGGCTCGCTTCGCGCCGTCGCGTTGCGCGATCCTTTGATGCTCGGCCGGCAGAAGCTCGGGATGCTTCTCGAAATGCTGGAGAAGCTCCCACAAGACGCCCTGGGCTTTGCGGTCCTCGGTCTTGGCCGGCCCGGCGAGATAGACGTTCTCGAACATGAACTTGCGGAGTGCGTTCGTTGCATCGAGGACGTCGTCGCTCATCGTGACTTCCGGCTTGCCGTAGGAAGTAACGATCACGTCGTAGATCATCGTGTCGAGGCGCTCCGCACGATCGCGACCCAGCGAGGCGCGAATATCCTGCGGGATGTCCTCCTCCCGAACGATCTCCGCGCGCATGGCGTCGTCGATGTCGTGGTGGAGATACGCGATCTTGTCGGCGTAGCGGACGACCCACCCTTCCGGTGTCTCGGGGACTCCCCAGCCGGTGGTCTCGACCCCGCCTTCGGTCGGCGCGCTGTGCTTTTGGATGCCGTCGCGAACTTCCTTTGTGAGGTTCAGGCCGCCGCCGTTCTTCTCGATCTTCTCGACGATGCGGACGCTCTGCTCGTTATGGCGGAAGCCGTCCGGCAGGAACTTCCCGAGCAGCTCCTCGCCGATGTGGCCGAACGGCGTGTGCCCGACATCGTGGCCCATGGCCATTGCCTCGACGAGGTCCTCGTTGAGACGCAGGCCACGGGCCATGGATCGGCCGATCTGCGTGACCTCGAGCGTGTGCGTCAGACGCGTGCGGTAGTGGTCGCCGACCGGCGCGAGGAAGACCTGGGTCTTGTGCTTCAGCCGGCGGAACGCCTTGCTGTGGACGACGCGATCGCGGTCGAGGGCGAACGCCGCACGGGTCGGCGACGGATCCTCGGGGCGATCCCGATGCGCTTCTGCGGAGCGAGTCGCGTAATCGGCGAGATTGGTCTTCTCGAGCTCCTCCGTGTGCTCGCGGACGCGGAGCGCGGCCACGGAGCGCGAACGGGAAAGTTTCGCCTCGCCGCGCGTCTGTGTGGCCATTTCGCGGCTAAGGCTAATCGGTGCCTGGCTGTCGGCTCAGGACGAGATCAGTGGCAGTCCGAATGCGACCAGAAGCGCGAGCGTGCCAAGGAGCCACGCCACCAAGGCAATCACGGCGATCGCCGGGAGGGGCCATCGCTGCGCGGGAGCCGGAAGGAGCGACAGCACCGCTGAGCTGATCCCGACCCCGGCCACCGCATCGATCGCGACAAGCGCCAGGGGCGGGTGCACGAACGTGAGATATATGAGCGGAACGCACGCGAGCACGAGTACGCCGAGCCCAAGGACGGCCCACCGCGGCGGCGCTCCGACGAGCGGTGCGATCGCACCGATGACCCCGAGGACCGCGACGGCACGTGTCGCGTCTTCCGAACCCCCGTAGCCGATCGCGGCAACCCACGACGCGAGGATGATCGCTCCGCCCACCGCGAGGAGACGTCCGCACACCGGATCACGCGCCAGGACCGCGCCCGCCCCCGCGAGCAGCAGAGCCGCGACGGCGTAGAGAGATCCCCCGAGGATGGCGGAGGTCAGGGTGAAGTAGCGCGCCGCGGTGCTGATCGCCAAGGCCCCAGCGCCGACGGCGGCAGCGAGGAGCAAGAGCCGGCGGAAGGTCATGTCTCGGCGTCAGGGTAAGGAGTCGCTTTACACCGCTCCGTCCCTGATGTACCCCTCAGGCCGAAGCTGGGGAGGTGCGCGAAATGGGGAGTTCCCTATTCGAACGTTTGGGTGGCACAACCGCGAAAACGGCGGTCGTCGACGATTTCAGCGCTCGCTGCGCCGGGGAGGCGCGGATCAACGCGAAGTTCGCACGGACCGATATCGCCAGGCTCAAGGCGATGCTCGTCGATCAGGTGTCCGAGTCATCCGGCGGGCCGGCCAAGTACACCGGCCGCGACATGAAGACGGCCCACCTCGACATGAGCGTCACGACGGGCGAATTCAACGCGCTCGTCGAGGACCTGGTCGTCATGTTGAACAAGTTCGGCGTGGGCAGGGCCGAGCAGGACGAGCTGCTCGGGATCCTTGGTCCACTCAAAGCCGACATCGTCGAGGTCGACTCGACTGCGACGGGCACGCCCCTACCCGACAGCTATCGACCCGCTCCGGCGCTCGCGACGGCGAAGGGGTAAGCCGACCTAGCGGTCGCGGCCGGTAGTCCCCGCCAAGGCGGCTTGCGCGGCCGCGAGACGCGCGACAGGAACGCGATACGTCGACGGTGACACGTAGGTGAGGCCGAGCTCGTGGCAAAGCGCCACGGATGAGGCCTCGCCCGCGTGCTCACCGCAGATCCCGATCTTGAGATTGGGTTTCGTCTTGCGCCCGCGCTCGACCGCCATGCGCATCATCGCGCCGACCCCGTCGCGATCCAGGACCTGGAACGGGTCCGCCGGGATGATCTTTTCCTCGACGTAGCGCGTCAGGAAGCTCTTCTGGGCATCGTCGCGCGAGATGCCGAGCACGGTCTGCGTCAGGTCGTTCGTTCCGAACGAGAAGAATTCGGTCTTCGTGGCGATCTGGTCGGCGATGATGCACGCCCGCGGAATCTCGATCATCGTCCCGAACTTGTACTCGACGCGCTTCCCCCGCTCCTTGAACACCTGCTCGGCCACCTCGGTGACGTTGGCTTCGAGACGATCGAGCTCTCCCATCGTGGCGACGAGCGGCATCATGATCTCGGGCTTCGCTTTGATGCCCTTCTCCGCCGAGTCGATCGCCGCACCGAGGATCGCGCGGATCTGCATCTCGAGTATTTCGGGATAGACGAGGAGCAGCCGGCAACCGCGAAGTCCGAGCATCGGGTTGTCCTCGTGCAGCTGCTCGAGGCGCCGGTAAATGCGTTCTTTGTCCTGGAGGTCGGCGCCGTTCTGTCCGGTGGCACGTGCCACTGCGATGTCGATGTCGACATCGGCGTACTCGCGCAGGAACTCGTGCAGCGGCGGGTCGATCAGCCGGATGACGACCGGCAGTCCATCCATCGCCTCGTACATCTCGCGGAAGTCGCCCTGCTGGAACGGCAGGAGCTTCGCGAGCGCGCGCTTCCGTCCCGCGGTGTCGTTCGCGAGGATCATGTCCTGCACGATCGGCAGGCGCTCCGCCTCGCGGAACATGTGTTCCGTTCGCGCGAGCCCCACGCCCTCGGCGCCGAGCTCGCGCGCGAGCCGGCATTCACCCGGCGTGTCCGCGTTGACCCACACCCCCAGGCGGCGGCGCTTGTCCGCCCACGACAGAAGCTCGATGAGCTCCTTTTCTTCGCGGAAGTTCGCGGCGATCGTCGGCAGCTCGCCGGCGAAGACCTCGCCGGTGGTGCCGTCGATGGAGATCGCGTCGCCCTCGTGGATGACCTTGCCGTCGACGCGCATCTCGCGCTTTTGAAGGTCGATGTCGAGCGCGGCGACGCCCGCGACGCAGGGCAGGCCGAGACCGCGCGCGACCACGGCCGCGTGAGAGGTCGACCCGCCGCGCGCGGTGAGGATCCCGGTTGCGGCGACCATGCCGTGGAAGTCGTCGGGGCTCGTCTCGGGTCGCACGAGGACGACGAGCTGCTTCTGTCCTTTGAGCGCCACGGCGCGGTCGGCGTCAAACACGGCGCGCCCCGTGGCCGCACCCGGTGACGCGTTGAGTCCTTTCGCGAGGTAGCGGCCGGCGGTGCGCGCG
>Ga0209689_1004403_pt1 | contig 10187 bp, 8 predicted proteins | sample GraSoiAngelo_149_FD_187119 | JGI IMG/M metagenome (GOLD analysis project Ga0209689, IMG submission 187119) | Grasslands soil microbial communities from the Angelo Coastal Reserve, California, USA - 14_1009_09_30cm (SPAdes) (version 2) | ecosystem: Environmental > Terrestrial > Soil > Grasslands ...
TCGGCCAGCTGGGCTTCGAGTAAAGCGCGTGCTTGCTCGCACTTCGATTTTGCTGCCGTATTTTGGCGGGCAAGCACTTGAATCGCAACTTGCGCCTTTAGCTGGTTCAGCCGTCCTTCCGCTGCGTTAGTTGGCGCGACGTCCCACGCTTTGAGAGCATCAGCGAAATGTCTCTCTAGCACGTCGAGATACACATCCTCCCGAATCATCTGAGAAATCAAAACGCCGTACTGGCTAACTTGCCCTTTGGGGTCCTCCGGTCCTTCCTTCCACCTTCGCCTGGCGCGCTCAATATCGCCGCTGCCATTGATATAGGTAACTCCAAGGTGGTAAGATGCATTTATATTATGCGGGTCGAGCGCTAAAGCGCGGCTAAGCGCTTGTTCAGCATCGCTCCAACGACGAAGGTCAAGATACGAATTGCCGATCTCAGTAGGAATCGAACTCTCGCGCGGATCGAGCTCCAACGCGCGCTCGAATTCGGCAAGCGAGCGGCGCCGTTCACCGCGGCGACGATAAATGGCCGCCCGGAACGTACGACTATCGGAGTTACTTGGCTGGAGTTCGATAGCCCGGTCCAGTGCTCTCAAGGCAGAATCATAGTCACGATGGCCCCAGTAATGAAATACTCCCATCGCCAGGTGTGCCTCCGGCAAATCTGGAGCAATCGCTAGTGCCCGGTCGATATTAGACTTTACCTCCTCCAATTGTGCCGAAGTCAGACGGGTGCTAAACCAGTGCCGATTCAATCGGCTGTAAGCGAGTCGCGCATACGCAAGGGCAAAACTCGGATCCCGCGCCAGCGCTTGCCGATAGAAAGCTTCGGCATGATCGAAAAAATCTACGTTTTCTGTGTTTTCGGCCTGGCGTTGCTGGTATTCACCTTTCAAAAACAGATCATAAGCTTCCGTGTCACGCGTGGGCGCTTCGGCCAAGGCCTTCGCCTGGCTCGGCGAAAGCTTCGCCTGTAGCGCATCGGCAATCTCCTGCGCCACGTCGCTCTCGACTGTAAAAATATCGCTCAGGTTACGATCATAACTCTTCGCCCAGAGATGCGTGTCGCTGCGCGCATCGAGGAGTTGCACATTTACCCGCACTTTGTCGCCAGCCTTTTGCACGGTGCCTTCAAGTACGGTGGCCACGCCGAGTTCGCGAGCCACTGTCTTCAAGTCTTCTGGCTTGCTTTTATATTTGGCGGAGGAAGTCCGCGAGATAACTTTCAGGTCGCCGATACCAGCGAGCTTGGTTAGAATTTCATTCTGGGTGCCGTCCGCGAAATAGGCGTTCGCTTTATCTTCGCTCAGATTCTCGAAAGGGAGGACCGCGATGCTCTTGTAAGGAATCGTCGCGGCCGCGTTCATGAGTTTCTCTTGTGAGCGCCGAAACATCCAAAATGCAACACCGAGGGCCGTAATCAGGAGCAACGCCGCGACAACAGCAGATTTAACTCGAAAAGCGGCTCTCGCTCGGCTCAACTTCACTGGCAGAGCTGAATTCCCGAGTTCATCCGTATAGAGATTAACAAGCGGCACCCTCAGGCCATGCTTGCCTGTGACTTCTCCGACGTCGTGCAAATGCGATCGCCAGTGAGCATATTGCTCCAAGTCTTCGGCGAAATGCTTCGAGAGGAGAATATGTCCGGCATCGCCACAATACATGACGCGCTGCGCCACGTTAATCCCAGCCCCGAGGAGATTGGACTGATCGTTCACATCCGCGACTGGATTGACCGGGCCACTGTGAATGCCCATGCGTACTTTAAGTTTCGGGTGACTTTGCAGCGCCTTGCTGATTTCTAGCGCGCACTCCACCGGCGCTTCAGGATTGTTTGTAAAGACGAGAACCATCCCATCGCCCGTCGGTAAACGTGTCAACTTTCCCTCAGCTTCGGCGGTACGGAATTGCTCGGTCTCTCGAACAATCTGATTGAGCTCCTGAACCAACTCTTTTTGTTCATCGCTGAGCAGCTTTGAGTATCCGACAATGTCCAGGAACAAAATATGCCCGACCTCAAGGTGGAGATGCGGCTCTTCAACACTCGACATGTTGCCTCCCGCTCGCACGGAATTCGTGACCTTATCTTCTCAAAGCCAATTTTCACTGTCGAGCATGAATAACCGGCTTGAGTGCGCTTCTTCGCGCCCTCTAATCACATTGGCGCCTTATCGTAGGCGCGGACGACAGCATTGTGTCAGCGACTATAGGACTTCGTGAATTGATTGGCGGCTCCGCGCAATCTCTAGCCTCATCACGTCTTTTGTTTGCAATCGCCGAGCGGCGGGCCTCCATTCGGCCTGGCGCAAGGCAACCTTGGTCGCGTCTACCTACAAGACCTCCGAGCCGAATTCGCCGTCGCTCACACGCGTGCGAATTTTCATCTGAGGGCGGACTGCTGCGACTCTGCAGATAATTTTTCCGCGCTCGTTCATGGTGATGCTGTAGCCGCGGCGCAACGTGGCGTCGGGCCCGAGCACTCGCAGAATTCCTTCCATGTGGCGGAAACGGTGCCTTGCGTTTTCGAGCAGGCGCCCGGGTGACGCAACCAATCGCCGATGCAAATCAGCAAAACGGTTGCGGCGCATCGTCAGCTCCCCCGCGGGACTGCGTGCTTGTAACGCGCGCGAGATGTGGAGAAGTCCGCGCTTGTAACTGTCGATCTTGTGCGCGAGGCAGCGCTGCAGAATCTCGCGCGCGTGGTCCAGTCGTTGTTGCGCGTCGCGGACGCGGTTGAGCAACTGGCGCGCGAGCACGCGGGAGCAGCCGTCGATGCGCCGCTGAAGATCGATGATATCGGGCACAATCAATTCCGCGGCGGCGCTGGGGGTGGGCGCCCGCAGATCGGCGACGAAATCGGAGATGGTGAAATCGATTTCGTGGCCAACTGCCACGACGATTGGGACTGCGGAATGAAATATCGCTCGTGCGACAATCTCTTCGTTGAACTCCCACAAATCTTCGATACTACCGCCGCCACGCGTGACGACGATGAGATCCAGAGGCGCAAATGCTTCGTTAGCGAGCTCGCGAATCGCGACGGCGATCTCCTGCGCCGCGCCCGTTCCCTGAACGCGAACCGGGTTGATCAAAATCTGTAACCAGGGTGCGCGACGGCGCAGCACGTTCAGCATGTCGCGAATCGCTGCGCCAGTTGGCGACGTTATTATCCCGATTCGCCGCGGAAATTTCGGCAACGGCCGTTTGCGTTCAGGCGCGAACAATCCTTCCGCTTCGAGCTTGCGCTTGAGCGCTTCGAATTTTGCCTGGAGCACGCCGACTCCGCGCGGCTGAAGAATCTGCACGTTGAGCTGGTATTGTCCGCGCGCTTCGAAAACCGTCACGGTGCCGTAAACCTGCACTTGGGCTCCATCGAGAAGGGGTTGTCGTGGGGGCAACATAGTGTCGCGCCAAACCACACATGAGATCTGGGCGCGCTGATCTTTGAGCGTGAAGTACTGATGGCCGCTCGGATGCAGCTTGTAGTTTGAAATTTCACCATGCACCCACACAGCGCCGAATTTCGTCTCGAGCGTGCCGCGAATGCTCCGCGTGAGCTCGGAGACAGTGAAAATTTTCGACGTCTGCTGGAAGAAATCGGTCGTAAGCTGCATTCGGGTCATAAATTAACCACAGAGATCGCGGAGAGCGCAGAGATTTATTTTTGCTCTGCGGCCTCTGTGCCCTCTGTGGTAACAGGATCATTGAAAATGAGACATTTGATCGTCCTTGACAGTGTCGCGGATACGAGGATGGTCGCGCGCTTATGAAAATTCGCTTCGTCTTCCGTGTCATCGTGTGTGGACTGGTCCTCGCTTTTGTTGGTCGGGCAGGGGGGGATCCACCTGGCCAACAGCATTCCCAGCGGGTATTCAAGGTCGGCGTGCTGGTGTCGTTAACAGGATCGTGGTCGTCGCTTGGGCAAAACACGGTTGCAGCGCTGCAGATTGCCGAAGAGCAACTTGAAGCAGAAGCGATTAGCCAGCACGGCGGATATCGGTTCCAATTTTTTGTTCGCGATACGCAACTCGATCCGTCACGGGCGCTCGACGCCATCACGGACCTCGACCGGCGCGGCGTAAAAATTGTCATAGGTCCGCAATCGAGCGCCGAAGTCGCCATGATCAAGCCGTATGCGGACGCGCACAATATCCTCGTAATCAGCCAGGGCAGCACCGCGTCTTCGCTCGCAATCCCGGGTGACAACATCTTTCGGTTGTGTCCTAACGATACGCGCGAAGCGGAGGCCATCGTGGCGTTGATGTGGCACGACGGAATCCGCGCGATCGTTCCCCTTTGGCGCAATGACGCCGGCAACAACGGTTTGCACGACTCCGTTCAGGCAGCTTTCGAGTTGCAGGGCGGCACTGTCGAATCCGGTTATCAATACGCGTCAACAACTAATGACTTCTCCGTGGCTACCGCCTCGGTGGCGTCACAGATTGAAAATCTGATCGAAGGCGGGACAGACCCTTCCACGATTGGCGTGTATCTGGCTGCGTTCGATGAGGTCGTGGGCGTCTTTCATAGCGCACAAGGAAACACTACACTCTCAAACACCGCATGGTACGGCAGCGATGGAGTCGCCCTTTCCGCCGTTTTGCCTGCCGATTCGGCTGCGGCTGCCTTTGCAGTGAACGCCGATTATCCCAATCCAATCTTTGGACTCGATGACACGCTGCAAAATGAATGGCAGCCGATCGCCGATGCGATTCAGGCGCGCACGGGCATCACACCTGATGCGTTTGCACTCTCTGCTTACGACGCGCTGTTCGTTGTGCAGCGCGCGTTGGAAGACGTGGGGGAGTTGAGAAATTTCGTCAATTTCAAGGCGGCATTTGTTGATGAGGCCAATACGTACGAGGGCGTGACTGGATCGACGGCACTCGACGCCGCAGGAGACCGACTGAGTGGTGATTTCGATTTTTGGGCCGTGCGACCACAAGGGGGCGGCTACGGCTGGGTGCGCATCGGAACTTATAACAACGGCGTCCTCACGCTATTCTGAGGACCATCCAAATTACGTTTCTAGCTCGCGGCCGTTGTAGAGGCGCTTGTGCCAAGCGCCTCGGCGTTTGACACAAACGCGCTACACTGTCGAGCAAGAGGATGACGAGTCCACCCTAATGCAAACCAAACGTGGTCTTCAGCTTGATCGCGTCGTGTTGCTCGGTCGCACATTCGAAGAGTATTGCCGCTACTTCCTGCTTAAGCCGGATGATTTAGTAGGAAAAAGAGTCCTGGATGTCGCGGGCGGGGTCAGTTCTTTTTGCGCCGAGGCCAACAAGCTCGCTATAAATGTGACTTCGTTCGATCCAATCTATTTCCTGCCGCCGGAAAAAATCATGGAGCGTTCCGAGCCGGACCTTGAATCGGTTTACCGGGCCATTGGATCTGTGCCGACCTATCGTTGGGGCTATTACAAAAATCCCGAATACATGCGCGAATTGCGCAAACGCGCGTCCACCATGTTTCTCGTGGATTACAAGACTCATCCGGAGCGTTACGTAGCGGGAGAGCTGCCAAGACTATCGTTCGCGGACGGTGAGTTTGATCTGACTCTCGTGTCCTATTTTCTTTTCGCATACCAGGACCGGTTAGGCTACAAGTTCCACCGCGAATCGATCCTTGAAATCATGCGTGCGACGCGAGGAGAAGCACGCGTTTATCCGGCCGTGACGTTTGAAGCACAGCCAAGTGATTACATTCCAAGGCTGCAATCCGATCCGGCGCTTCAACGCTTTGCATTCACAGAAATAAAAACCGATTTTGAGTTTCTGGTGAATTCCAACTCCTTCCTCCGCGTGAGGCGCAACTGAATCGGTATAACCGATTACAATCACGATTCGCGGAACAACTCCGCTTGCGCGCCCGCGGGCGGTTTAAGTCCGAGCTTGCGATACGCGTTCGCTGTGGCGACGCGGCCTTGCGGCGTGCGTTTGATGTAGCCTTCCATGATCAAGTACGGCTCGTTCACTTCCTCAATTGTGCCAGCTTCTTCGCCGATTGCGACTGCGAGCGAATTCAATCCGACGGGGCCGCCATTAAATTTGTGAATTAACGTTTCGATGATGCGTTTGTCCCATTGGTCGAACCCGTCGCGATCGATTTCCAGCATCGCAAGCGCGCGATCGGAAAGCTCAGCGGTGATTTTGCCTTCGGCTTTCACCTGCACATAATCGCGTACCCAGCGCAAAAGATTGTTTGCGGTGCGCGGCGTGCCGCGTGAGCGCGCCGCGATCTCGGCTGCGCCCGCGGCATCAATCTCCACGCCAAGCAAACGCGCGCTGCGCATAATAATTTTCTGCATTTCTTCAGCGTTGTAGTAATCCAGCCGCGCCGTCATACCGAAACGTGAGCGAAGCGGCGCGCTCACCATCCCGGCGCGGGTGGTCGCGCCGATTAATGTGAATTTCGGCAAATTAAGCCGCAAACTTCGCGCTTGCGGTCCCTGGTCGATAATGATGTCGAGCCGGTAATCTTCCATCGCCGGGTAAAGATACTCCTCGATCGCCGGTTGGAGCCGGTGAATCTCATCGATGAACAGCACGTCGCCTTTTTCCAGGCTCGTTAGAAGACCTGCCAGCTCGCCGGCTTTCTCAATCACGGGGCCACTGGTGTTTTTTATGTTTACGCTCATCGCGTTGGCGATGATGTAAGCGAGCGTCGTCTTGCCGAGACCGGACGGGCCGCTTAAGAGAATATGTTCGAGCACGTCTCCCCGCCTTTTCGCCGCTTCCACCATCAACTCCAGGCGCTCGCGCACTTTCACCTGGCCGGTGAACTCGCTGAACGCCGGCGGTCGCAGCGAAATTTCAAAAGCAACATCTGGTTCCGGCGGTTTCATTCGCGGTTCGGATGATTTCATAACATTGCCGCGCGGATCATGCACCACGCGAATTCAAAGCGTTTGGGTAGCGCACGCGTCTCGCGTGCTGGCGATTGCGTCCCGCGATCGCGAATTTTTCTCAAACGTGCAGTCTCTCTCGCGTTATGCATCTATAGAAAAGATTGTTTCGACGCGACGCGAAACCAACACGCGGGACGCGTGCGCTACCCCGAAGGCACGTGATCTCGCGCGTCATTTAGTCCAACTTTTTCGTTAGCACCAGTTCGGTGCCGCGGCGTTTGTGTATATAATCGACTCCATCAAACGCGTTGCGAATGAGATACAAACCAAGGCCACCTGGTTTGATCATATCATGAGAGCGGCCCTTCATTTCGTGGGGAAGGACCTGTTCGCCATAGTCGCGCAGCCGCATGCGCACGCATCTGCGCAGCCCCTCCATTCGCAATGAGATCAGTTGGTCGTCGCGCAAACGGTAAGCGTATCGGATAACGTTTGTGCATGCTTCGTCGACGCCGAGCACCATTAGCAGCCGCTCTTTTTCGGAGAATGGGTAACCATTGAGGAAATCGCGCACGCAGTTGCGCAGCAAGGCAAGATTTGCAGTATGACTGCTGAACTCGACTTTCCTCCTATTCATCGCAACCCGCAAAAGGTGAGCAGATTCCAATGTTCATTCAAGCGTAGAGCGCTTTGAAGTGAGCGGACATGTCCGCGCTTTGAAAGCGGCGACATGTGCCAGCATTTCAAAACGTGATTGGACACTCGCTGAAACCGTTGTTCAATTTTGCGGTATGTGGCGCTCTCTTATTGTACTTTTGCTATTGGCTACGCCGGCGTGGGCGCAGGAGAACGCCACTGCATACGAAGCTCTGCGCGTCGTTGGCACGGAACTCGGGCGCGGCGCTCTGGATCATATCGTGACGATGACCGGGGTGAAAGGCGATCCGCAGCCCGAGAAGTGGAAAATTATTTTGGAAGACCCCGAGGGCCGCGGTGTGCGCGAATTGCAGGTTGCTGAGGGAAAGATTGATTCCACTGATAGACCCGATCGCTCGACGGCCGGTTCTACCGAAGGCGCAACGATCAATGTTTCACGGTTGAACCTGGATTCCAGTGGCGCGTTCGCAGTGGCCAGTCACACAGCGGAAGCCTCGCATACCCGTTTTGCGACAGCGGATTACGCCTTGCGCACGGATGAGCGCGGCGAACCGATCTGGATCGTTACTCTTTTGAACAGATCGTCGCGCCCAGTCGGCATGATATACATCGGCGCGACTCGCGGCACCGTGAAGAGAACCGAGGGAATGTTTGCCGGCGCGACCATGGAGGACGTCGAGAACGATTACGACCAGGGACAAGGAAGCGGCGTCATCAGCGACGTGAAAAAAAGAATTAAGCACGCGTTTCACAGGACACAGGATGAAGCGCGAGGCATGTTCGAAAGAGTAAGACGCTCATTTTCCGATTTCATTAACCGCGAATAATAACAGTAAGTGAACGGGACATCCGATTTTTGGCCGTCTCTGCCTTTTGCAGAGTGGAAAGATACCGCCATCACTCTGCACATGTGGACACAGATCGTTGGCAAGATTCGCTTGACGCTGAGCCCGTGGACCAACCACTCCTGGCACGTCACGCTTTACGTGACTTCTCGCGGGCTAACGACTTCACCGATCCCGCACGGTACGCGCACCTTCGAGATACAGTTTGATTTTATCGATCACCAACTGCTCATCGATAAAAGTGACGGCGCTCGGCGACGACTCGCACTCAAACCGCAGTCGGTTGCAGAGTTTTATCGGATAGTGATGAAGACATTGAGCGATCTTGAGTTGCCCGTGACGATCAACACCATGCCTAACGAGATTGAGAATCCAATCCCGCTCGACCAAGATGAAGAGCACCGTTCCTATGATCGCGAATACGCGAATCGGTTCTGGCGCGTGCTCGTGCAGAGCGATCGCGTGTTTAAGGAATTCCGCTCGCGTTTTTGTGGCAAATGCAGTCCGGTGCATTTTTTCTGGGGCAGCTTTGATCTCGCCGTGACGCGTTTCTCTGGCCGGCCCGCGCCGCCTCATCCTGGCGGAGTTCCACATTTGCCGGATGAGATTACGCGCGAGGCTTACTCGCAGGAGGTGAGCAGCCTCGGTTTCTGGCCTGGCAATGCCGCCATGCCGACACCCGTCTTCTACTCCTACGCATATCCGGAACCGCCGGGATTCGCAGAAGCAAAAATGCAGCCACGCGCTGCTTTCTATGAGCCCAAGCTGCGCGAATTTATCTTGCCGTACGACGCCGTGCGCACCGCTGAAAACCCGGATGAAGTCTTGCTCGAGTTCGCCCAGAGCGCCTACGATGCCGCCTCAAAGCTGGGCAAATGGGACCGCGCTTCGCTGGAGGAAAAGAAGCCAGCCTTGCATTCTCCGCGGTAACATTCGTAATTAAACGCAATGATTTCTCAATGCGCGGCCGAGCTGAACGCCTGGCGCGAAGTCAAAGATGGCTGGCGGCCGCTTTACGGTGATGTTGATCAATTCGGCGTGGCTGTGGAGTGGCACGACTTTCGGACGGCGCGTGCGTTCGATTGGGGAAAAAGTTTTCATCCGCGCAGTCTTGAGTTTTGTTTGAATCTTGAAGGCCACGGGCAGGTTGGGGCAGCTGGCAAAACAAGCAGCGATTACACGCCGGGAAATTGCGGCTACTACGCGATAGGGGACGAGCCGCTGCCTGCATCGCGCCGCGCGAACGATCATCATCAGTTCGTCACGCTCGAATTCTCGAGAAATCATCTGCAAAAACAGTTCGTCCAAAACGAATCCGATCTGGAACCGGAAATTCGGCGCGTCATTTTCGGGGATAAGGATGAAAACGTGGTTGCGCCCGTGAGGCCGATGTCGATCGAACAACGCGGCGTAGTTGCGACGCTGGCGGACCCGCCAGTGGCGAAAGCCGCGCAGATTCTCTGGTATCAAGCCAAAGCGCTCGAACTTATGGCGCATTTTCTTTTTGCGCCGAAAAATCCGGAATTTTTTTGCATGCGGCAAAAACGCGTAGCGCGTGAGCGGGTCGAACGTGTTAAAGAAGTTCTGGCGCGTGACCTGGCAAATCCGCCGACACTGGAAATGATCGGTCAGGAGGTGGGCTGTAGCCCGTTTTATCTAAGCAGGATTTTTTCCCGCGAAGTCGGTCTGACTATTCCGCAGTATTTGCGCAATCTGAGGATGGAACGCGCAGCGGAGCTGTTGCGCACAGGACGGTACAACGTCACCGAGGCAGCAACAGAAGTCGGATATTCGAGCCTGAGCCATTTCAGCAAAGCCTTTTGCGAGACTATCGGTTGTTG
>Ga0209689_1004404_pt1 | contig 10187 bp, 5 predicted proteins | sample GraSoiAngelo_149_FD_187119 | JGI IMG/M metagenome (GOLD analysis project Ga0209689, IMG submission 187119) | Grasslands soil microbial communities from the Angelo Coastal Reserve, California, USA - 14_1009_09_30cm (SPAdes) (version 2) | ecosystem: Environmental > Terrestrial > Soil > Grasslands ...
AACCCGTTTTTCCCGGAAATTGTTCAGACCTTTGAACATCTCGCAGTGGAGAACAATTACGAGATTCTTCTTACCTCCACCGTGAACGACCCGAAGAGAATGGAGCAGTCGGTGCGGCGTATGATCGAACGCCGTGTCGAGGGCGTGGCGATCTTGACCTTTGGCATGGAGGAGTCGCTGCTTGGGCATCTTCGGTTCCGAAAGGTACCCTTGGTCTTCGTTGACGTCGGTCCCGATGCTCCCGGCATCGTCAACATCCGGATTAATTACCTGAACGGCATTCGCCAGGCGGTACAACACTTGGCTGCTCTGCGGCATACCCGTATCGCGTTCGTTGCCGGGCCATCACGACTGAAATCCGCGCTGGCGAGGACAGAAGCTTTCAAGACTTCCATGGCGGAAATCGGCCTGCTCCCGGAAGTTATTGTGACGGGGGACCATACTATGGAGGGCGGCATGCGCGCGCTGGTCGAACTTCTCGGCGCGCGCGATCAACCCACTGCTGTTGTGTGCTCCAATGATATGACGGCCATTGGAGTCATGCGCGAAGCGTATGATCACGGAATTACGATTCCCAACGACCTGTCAATCGTTGGATTCGACGATATCCGGCTAGCGCAATTCATGACTCCGCCGCTGACAACGGTGCAAATGTCGCAGAAAGAGCTGGCCCAGATTGCGTTCCGAGCATTGCTAGATGAAGTCGGCCGGGAATCGAGGTCCACTCAGAAAAGCGAGTACGAACTGATTACCAGTCTTATCCTTAGGCGTTCAACGGCTATGGCCCGCCCGTTGAACGATGCACATCGGGAACAATAGTGGTCCCTTCCCGTGCATCCCGCGTTGAATCCTCGGTTTGAGATGGAATGACATCGACTGGGAAGATCTGCGTTTGCGGTACGAAAAGCTTATGTCTACGGAATGCAAGGGGACGTAAAAACGCAGGCCTCTCACCGATGGATGCCTCTTGACCGTTTGCTCGCAGAGAAACTTCGCCAACATAAGGCGAGGCTGGCTCCGCTCGCGAAGAGAGATATAGAGTTGGTGGCACGAATTGCTTGCATGCTCTGGTTTGTCTTAACCGTTGGAACTTTAAGCTACCCGCTTAAATTCCACTCGCCAAGTGGTAATACATATCGTTCCACCTGAGCTCCTTCACAAAGTCTGCGACATTTGTATTGCCGTCGATCATCAAACATTCCAGTCCAGCCATATCCGCGAAATCTTGCAAGTGTTCGGGAGTCAAAGCATGACTGAGGGCGGTGTGGTGTGCGCCGCCGGCATAGATCCAGGTCGTTGCTGCAATTTTGAGGTTCGGCTCAGGTACCCAGATTGCCCTCGCTACGGGCAATTTGGGCAAGGGCTGCTCAGGTCGCATCAGATTCACCTGATTCACGACAAGACGGAAGCGGTTCCCAATGTCAACGATCGAAGCATTCACAGCGCGCCCACTGGATGCGGTAAATACCAACCGGACCGGATCTCCTTTGCCACCGATGGAAAGCGGATGGATTTCGGCCGATGGCTTGTCATCGGCGATCGAGGGACAGACCTCCAGCATGTGCGCACCAAGCACCTGGCCGCCATCTTTCAGATGATAGGTGTAATCCTCCATGAATGAAGTCCCGCCGTTTAGACCGTGGCTCATGACTTTCATGGCCCTCACAAGAGCCGCTGTCTTCCAGTCACCTTCTGCGCCGAAACCGTATCCATCGGCCATCAAGCGTTGGACTGCGATTCCCGGTAGTTGCGCGAGGCCATGCAAATCCTCAAACGTATCGGTAAATGCGTTGGAGTCACTTTCCAAAAGAAAGTGCCGCAAACCCAGTTCAATTCTTGCTGCCTCGTGCAGCGCCTTGCGCTGGTTGCCATTGGGACGCAGAGACTCCGCGACCTCGTACGTTTCATCGTATTCAACTGTCAGCCTCTCAATCTCTGCGTCTAGCACTTCGTGAATAAACCGTACTAGCTCTCCAACGCCGTATCCATTCACCGAGTAGCGCAATCGGATCTGCGCGTCGACTTTGTCTCCCTCGGTCACCGCAACATTCCGCATGTTGTCGCCCAGGCGAGCGATCTTCAAGTGCTGAGCGTCATGCCAGGCGCAGGCGGCTCGCGCCCAGACGGCAATCTCGGAATGAATACTTGTATCTCGCCAGGAACCAACGACTACCTTTCGCGGGAGCCGCATGCGGGCTCCAATAAACCCATACTCCCGGTCTCCATGAGCCGACTGGTTGAGATTCATGAAGTTCATGTCGATGGTCGACCAAGGCAGCTCTTCGTTAAATTGGGTATGCAAGTGGAGGTAAGGTTTGTTCAGGGATCGCAGGCCACCGATCCACATTCGGGCGGGAGAGAAGGTGTGCATCCAGGTAATCAAGCCAATGCAGTTCTTCGAACTGTTGGCATCCAGGCACAACTGCTGAATGGACTCGCTGCTTGTCATCACGGGCTTGGCAATGACCTTTACGGGAATCAGCGAAGATTCGGAGAGGGCGCGAGCAATGGTCGTGGAGTGCTGCTCCACAGCTATCAGGGTTTCTGATCCATAAAGATGCTGGCTGCCGGTTACAAACCAGGCTTCCAGACTCGAGAGATCAATCATTCTTCAGCCTCGACTCTGCTTGAGCACTTGCGGCGAAACTTGAACGCGGTGCTTCGCACAGGTCGTACACTCCCTCAGGAAAGCTCGCCCTACACTGGACCTCGAAGGGGGCCATTGTTCGATGTGAGGCGACCGCTTCCGAGATTACCAGAAACTCCTGCGACCGCTTACTTTGAAGGCGTGGCAAGAACCTTTCGTGAACAGCGGCGGGGCTGCACCGTCTCCGCCGCTGGCACTGCGTTCTCTGGCAACTTTGAAAGCTAGCCTGGGACTCTGCCCAAGATCTCCGGGTTGCGCTAGGGCGGTCCCATCACTCCTGAGGGACCACCGCTCGGGGTGTGGAGCGGTGATCCCTCCTGTCGTCGGTCAAAGCCACACTAGAACGTAAGTTTCCCGCCTAGTTGCCACCATCTCGGAAGAGTTTGGCTCGTTACCTTACCAAAGTTTCCGCCGGTCAGGTTAGAACCGACGTTTCCAAAATTCGGATGGTTGAATAAATTGTAGAATTCAAACCGGACTTGGAAATTAAGTCTTTCCGTAATGTGAGTGTTTTTGTAAACCGTCAGATCCGTCTGCACAAAGTGCGGATTCCGGAATCCATTTGACTTCTCGTTGCCTTCCGTACCCGCTGTAGGCGTCGTGAACTGCCCCGGCGCGAAGATGCCTGTGAGAAAAGCGTTCTTGGAAGTCCCCTGGTTGTAACTGGAGACGTTGGGATAATCCAGGTTGTCTCCATCCGCGTTGTAGTCACCGCCCCCAGTGAAAGAGGCTCCGTTGAAGACCGTGAAAGGATAGCCACTCTGGTAAATGCTCGTGCCACTGAGTCCCCACCCTCCCGTCCCTTGTCCTACAAACCCCGCACCATTGTTTAAGCCGGGCAGTTCATAGTTGAAACTTGCAGAGAAACGGTTGGGAACATCCCAAGGCGAGGCCCCGTAGTATTGGTGAGGGTTCAATGCCGTCGGATACCGGCCCGCGTCATCTTTAGAATTAGAGCGCGTGTACGATACGTCAAAGAACCCACGCTTAACTCTTGCTCTGACGTCAAAGGTCACCCCGTTATAGTTCCCCACGCGATCGTTCTGAGTATAGTTGATTTGTCCGAAGCTCGAATTGAGTCGCGTAGGTGCCGAGTTCGGCGGCTTGCCAATCAAGTCACCGGGCATTGCATTGATGTCTACGCCATAGGAGACCTGACCTGATGCGTTACCGAAACCAACGAGGTTGGCCGTGTGGGATCCGCTGTAAAGCACACTGGCAACAAAGTGGCTGGCAATCTTGTGCTCAAGCGTGGCCGCAAAAATATACGCGGTGGGGGATACTATGTTCGGGTCGATTCCCCCAATCGTCAAGCCCGCGCCAGGAATTCCTCCTTTGGAGTCCAGACAAGGAACTGTAGGACACAATGCCGTCCCTCCCAGGGCAGGGAATGTGAAGCCAAACGGGGGTTTGCTACTGGTCCCCTGAACGAAAACTGGCCGGTTGGCAGGTGCATTCCCCGCGAAAAACGTAGGCAGGATTAGACCCGGCGGGTTGCCTCGAAATTCCTCTTGAATGTTGGCAGGCGTGAGCCAATTGGAATACATCCCGAATCCACCGCGCAAAACCCACTCGCCCTTTCCGTTAATATCCCACGCCGCACCAATGCGCGGATTGTAGGTTTTAGGTGAGTGATTCAACGCGTTCTTCGACGGTTTGGCAATGCCACTGGCCACTTGCTGCTGGAAGGTCGAGCCGCTCCCAAGGAGGAAGTTGCCAAAAACCGTCGAAGCGGACCGGGAATAAGGGTTTCCCTGATCGTCGAAACGGAAGCCTAGCGTGACCGTCAAATTACGCCTGGCTTTCCAAGTGTCCTCCGCGAAGAGCCCCCATGTTTTGGAGGCCGCGTTCCAATCCCAAAGTTGCTGCTGGCCTGTTATCGGGTTGTACATCACTCCACCTTCCGTGGCAGGTGCATCTTGAGCGAGCTTCAACAAGTTGTCGAAGCTGAATCCTGGGTGCGACCACGGTCCTTGGAACGGTTCGACGTCATCTCCAAACCATCCTTCGTAGCCCACCTTCAGCACGTGAGCGCCACGAACGTGAGTCAACACATCGCGCCAGTGATAGTTATGTTGGATGAAATCGCCCTGGGCGAAGCCAACGCCGAAACCAACGTTTTGCCCTGTAACGCCGATATTAGGAATGGTGAAGTCACCGGTCTCCGCGAGGAAGCCCTCGATGCGGTTCTGGGCAAAGATCACTTCATTCAACGTTGTAGGATTAATGGTGTGGGTCCAGTTCACTTGGAAGGCGCGTTCCACGGTGTGATTCGTGGTCGAAAACTGGGGAGTAACAGCTGCTCCGCCAAAGTGAAGAATCGTCCGGAAAAAGCTCCCGTAGATTCGATCATTCTTGAAATACTTATCAACGCGGCCGAAGTATTGATCGCCATTCCGGAAGTTGCTGGAATTGAAAACTCCCGTGTCAATCATCTGTGTAGCACAGGGCAAATTGTCTGTCGCGGCGGTTCCGCATGTGCCAGGGAAAATAGCAGCCGCGGTCTGGGGTACGCCGTTTATGACCTCGACGCCATTATTGGTCGCTCGGCTGGGCGCATAGGTATTCAAGATCTTGGTCCCAAAGGTATTTGGATGATTCGCCTTGGCCCAGGCCGTGAACTGTGGGTCAGCAAACGTCAGAACCTGGTTCCCCGTGGATGCCGACGAGCGCAACGGTTCCAGGCCGAAGAAGAAGAAGAACTGGTGATGGGGAATGATGGGACCGCCGATTGCCCCCGACAGGTTGTTGCTATGAAACGGATTGTACGACTGAGCGGAACCGGGCAAAGAATACTTGGCATACATCTTTTGGTAGTTGAAATAGTCGCTGGCCAAGCCATGAAATTGATCCGAGCCAGATTTTGTCGTCATTGCGACCTGTAGGCCACTCCCGTGTCCATATTCGACCGAAAACGTGTTGACCTGAATGTTAGCTTCCTGAACCGCGTCGGGGTTCGGCGTGAGATTCACGACGCCCTGCCTAATGGCGCTGGTGACGTCGAGTCCATCCACGATCCACATATTCGCAACTGTGCCTTGACCGTTGACACTAACGTCGAGGGCCGTTTCCGTCGAAAAGTTGTCCACGCCGGATCCAGGTGCGCTCCCACCAGCGTTGCCAAGCCCAGAGACACCCGGAGCCAAACTCACGAGCGAAAACAGGTTGCGCCCTGCCAGCGGTAAAGTGGCCAGCTCCTGGGTTTCCAGCGTCTGTTGATTGCGCGTCTCCGCCGTGTTCAGAAGTGGAGCTTCGGCGGTGACGGTCACGGATGAAGTTGCTGCACCGACCTTTACTGCGAATGGCACGTTAAGGTTTTGATTTGTCTCGAGAGTTACCGTCGTTTCCGCCTTGGCAAAGCCCGCTGCTTCAACGGTAATTTTGTACGAGCCGGGAGCGAGACTCAGAAATCGGTAGTCCCCCGAGGCATCGGTCGTAGTCGTGGCCGAAACCTTGGTGACGACGTTCACCAAGTCAACCTTCGCTTGCGCAACCGCTGCGCTGCTCGGATCTGAAACCGTGCCCTGAATATTGCCGGTGAACTGCGCCCAGGTGGAACTTGCCATCACCAGTACAACGAACAACACCCGGATAGACCATGAGACAAATGATCTGGCTTGCATTCGCTTCCTCCCCAAAAAGCCGAGCGCTAACTTCTACGAGGTCTTGTTGAGCAAACGTTTTCTCGATTGGCCGGATTTATATATTCAATACTTCAGCGCTGTCAAGCGATTTCTACCCTTGATCGGGCGTGGTAAGGAGGAAAACGTGTCCTGGCGGTTGCGCCCTTCGGCTAGGTCTTAGACCAGCCTCTGCTTGGCACGCGTCCCGCCCCCTCCCTCAAGGTGATTAGTTGATTGGCTGGGAGGTGCTTGAAGTTTTCGTGAAGCCCGTTGGGCCAATACACATCCAGGTCGGCCGAAGTAAGGCCTCCGAGACCGAAATGCAACCGGGGATCGTTGCAGGAGTAGAAACTCGATTGGCTCAGGACGGTTTGAGCCTGGGTTTTCCCTCCGTAATGGGCGAGCACTCGGGCTCCGATAGCGCTGCGGTTTGATTTAACACCATCCAGTTTCACCTTGATCCAATTCTGTTTCCCGCGGATATCGTTGCGCAGCAGAGAAGGGGGCTCGTTCAAGTTGACAATCAGCACGTCGATATCGCCATCATTGTCGAAGTCGCCAAAGGCACATCCGCGACTGCAGCGCGCGTCTGCCACGCCGGGACCAGCCGCCTCAATCAATTCTTCGAACGTGTGATTGCCGAGATTACGAAACACGGCGCGTGGCGTCTTGTTCGCATATTGTGGCAGCTTTCGTTCTACCTCTGGGTACACGTTGCCGGTAACAAGAAACAAATCCGAATGGCCATCGTTATCGAGATCCACAATTCCAGCGCCCCAGCAGACGTAGCGCGTCTCCACCCCAACACGGGATGTCCGGGTTACATCGTCGAAATTCCCCTTACCGTCATTGCGATAAAGAACGTTGGCATCGTCGGCGAAATGTGTCTTGAAAAGATCAAGATGTCCGTCAAGGTCATAATCGCCGATTCCCACGCCCATTCCTGCCTGCTCCGTGCCGTCGTCGCTGAGAGCCACGCCCCGCAATACTCCCTCTTCGCGAAACGTTCCGTCATGATTGTTCATGAAGAGCAAACTGGGAGTAGAGTCGCAAGCAACGTAAATGTCTGGCCATCCGTCTTCGTCGAGATCCGCCGCCACCACCGTCATACCGTAGCTTTGTGTAGCCTGCGCGATGCCTGCCTGCCGGCTGACGTCGGTGAACGTTCCATCGCCATTGTTCCTGTACAGCGAATGCCTTCCTGTTGGCAGTCCGCGCGGTCCACATTCCACGGGAATGCCTTTCCAATTGCAATTGTTGTTTTGTCCCGGAACTGGCGCATGTTCGAAGGAGAAACGGACGTAGTTGGAGACGAACAGATCAAGGTTCCCGTCACGGTTGTAATCCAGGAAGCTACATCCGGCTCCCCATCTCGGTTGCTCGTTCAAAAGGCCTGCGGCTTTGGTTGCATCGCTGAAAGTTCCGTCGCCATTGTTGCGATAGAGGACATTTTGTCCGTAGTAAGTGCAAAAGATATCTTCAAAGCCGTCGTTGTTGTAGTCTCCGATGCAAACCGCGGAAGCCCAATCGGCCGCGCGCAGGCCAGCCTTTTCCGTGACATCAGTGAATGTCCCGTCACAATTGTTCTTATAGAGCCGGTTGGACGCGTCGACAGGCGCACCTTCCAGCCGTGTCCCCGAGAGCAAGAAAATATCCATCCAGCCGTCATTGTCATAATCAAGGAAAGCACAGCCGCAGCCGGTGGCCTCAAGGATGTACTTCTTGCTCTCGACACCTCCATAGATCACCGGCGCGTGCAGCCCTGCGGCAGAAGCCACATCGACAAAGTGTGCGTTGAAAGGTCTCCCTGAAGGGGCCTGCCTGGGCAGGGGCTTCGCGGTGTGGGTCGAAACACCTTGCGCAAGCAATCGTTCGGCAGTCGCAGTCAATGAGATCGCTGATCCCAGAGAGAGTCGCACAAACGTACGGCGTGTGAGGGTCATTCCGAAACAGTTTCCTCAGTTGGTGATCTGACGCAACTTTTCAATTATCGCCGCGACCCCATCACGAGTAAAGGTTTTGGCGAAAATTTGGTGGACGCGTAAGAGAGCTCCTCGCAACTACGGTTGCACTTGCGGCCTGGGCGGAGTGTCCTCTTCAATCAGTTTGTAGCGGTACCGTTCCCTTTCTTCTTTTGTAGCTTGTTCGCGAAGTTGCGCGAGCCGCTTCAGCAAATCGGGAATCTCGGCCTTCTGCCCGGTTTTCCGGAGCGCTTGAATAAGTCGATATACGGCTGTCTGATCCTTGGGATCGCTGATCAACGCTTTTCTGCACTGGTCAATCGCCGCCTGATATTCTCCGGTCTGCATGTACATCTTGGCCAGGACGGCACGGGCGGCGGCAAGTGTGGGCTGCAAAGCGACAGCTTTCTTTGCCGAGCGCATCGCGAGTTGAAACTCAGGCGTGCCCGGGTCTGCGCCCTTTTGGGACAAGACATCTGCTTGCAAGTACAGCAGAAGCGGGTCGTTGGGATTTCGCGCCAACTTTGACTGCACCGATCGGAGCGCGTGATCAAGATCATTCGCTTGCACAGCCACCAAGCCTTGCGCGGCAGAACTCAACGACTGATTCGGGTTCAATTCATAGGCTCTCTCGAAGTCTGATTCCGCTTTGTCGTACTGCGCCAGTTGGGCGTATAGGACACCACGCGCCAAGTAAAGATCGTCTGCGTTTGGCTGCAGGGTCAATCCCTCGGTAATCACGTCAATCCCCACTTGAAACGATTCGTGCGCAAAGGAAATGTTGGCAAAATCTAAATAAAGGCTGACGTTCCGCGGGTCAAGCAGCAGGGCTTGCCGAAGCGTGCTCACTGCTTGTGGTGTGTCGCCGGAATCCTCGTAGGCATTCGAAGCGAGCTCCAGCGTGTCCGCACAGGGATTGCTGGCTTCAAGCAGCGGCCCCAACGTGGCAAGGGCGTCTTGAGGCTTATGAACCGTAAGCTGTACGGATGCTAGGAGTTGGCGTTCCTGTCGGTCGTCAGGGTGAAGAGCCACCGCCCTCTGAAAGACTGTCACCGCGTCATCAAGTCGTTTGAACTTCACGAGGCAAGTGGCGTATGCATGCAACGCGTCGAGTTGAGAGTCGAGAAGCTCGCCAGCTTTCTCGAAATGAGGGGTCGCCGCAGCGCAGTTTCCCTGCCGATACTCCAACACGGCCAGCATGGCGTGGCCGGTGGGATCGCCGGGACGCAATTGCAGCAAACGATTGAGCAGCGACACTGCATCCCGATTGCCCGCTTGGTACTCTATTTGAGCAGCACCGGCTAGCGCTGCAATGCTGTTCGGCGAAATATTCAGCGCTTGCTGGAACGCCGCCAGGGCTTCTTTGCTATCTCCCTTGCTGGCGAGGGCGATGCCTTGCAGGGTCCACAATTGCGCATTGTTCGGCGATTCTCGCAATGCGGATCGGCTCAACTCCACCGCCTTGTCGAATTCCCTCGCGCGCAACGCCGAACTGATCGACTCGACCTGGTTTTCGTGGGTTTGGGAAAGGGCCACGGAATGACAAGCCAACAGGACAATCGTGAGACTGAGTTTCCTCAATAGAACCATCACAGATACCGGGCAGACCTGGAATCTCTGCGGCCACAGGATACTTCATCTGGGAAAGCGATTACAGGTAGTGTTTGACGCCGTCGCTCGCTCGCGTTATACATGGGTCCGTTGAGCAAACGATTGCTGAGAATCCTTACGCAGTAGATTGCTTGCTGGACACCTTCTCGGGATTTCGGGAATGACGGCCCAGTGGCCAGTTCAGGAGATTTCGCCATGAAAACTAAGTCCAGGCGGCAGTTCCTAAAGTCGGCTGCGGTTTCAACTGCGGGTGTATTAACGATGCGTTCCATTCCCGCATGGGCACAGACAACGCCGAAAGAGTCCATCGTCCCTCCACTTTCGGTCTTCGGATACTCGAATGTG
>Ga0209689_1004405_pt1 | contig 10184 bp, 8 predicted proteins | sample GraSoiAngelo_149_FD_187119 | JGI IMG/M metagenome (GOLD analysis project Ga0209689, IMG submission 187119) | Grasslands soil microbial communities from the Angelo Coastal Reserve, California, USA - 14_1009_09_30cm (SPAdes) (version 2) | ecosystem: Environmental > Terrestrial > Soil > Grasslands ...
GGATTGTTGACCGGCATCCGAACCGCAGAAGCACGTGGTGGTCTAACGCCCGGAGACGCGGCCCTGCTCCGGTTCGCAGCGGCGGCGGAAATACTCGAGGCCGACTTTTGGATCCAATACAACGAACTCGGCGGCGTCCAGGACCCCGAAGTCCCAGGCGGCACTGGCAATCCAGACTACACCGACGCCATTGAAGTACTGGATGAAGACATGCCCATATACATCCACGACAACACCGATGATGAAATCACTCACCACCAGTTCCTCAATGCGTACCTGGTCTCCAAAGGAGCGGCTCCTGTAGATCTCGAGCCCTTTCGCACGCTGCCGGGTAGCACTGCGACCGGGTCTAGTGGAATTTTACGGCTCACCAACCTGACGCAACTCACGGTGGATACTAGTTGGTGGACGCGCTACCGCGACGACAGCCATAACCCTGACCTTGATCCAAACCACGTCTTTCCGCAGGCCGTCCCAACTTTAGCGGTTAACCAGCACACGGCGATTCCCAGGACCGATGCCGACACCACGGATCCTAATTTCCTACAGGCGATCGCGAATACGGCGGCTTTCCACTTTCCAACCATTGAACAAGGTGGCAACAGCCTGTACCCCTCAATGGCGCTAAGGGCGACCCATGAGGAAGTCCTGCGAATCCTGATCAGCATAGGCCCTACGGAAACAATGCATTTTCAGACTTGGTCGGATAAGGCAGGCAATGCACCGCCATTGACTGCCGTTGATCCGGTGACCGGTGTATCGGTCACATTCCCGGATCTGGCGGTGGACGACGAGCTTCTCAACAAGAGCCTGATAATGCCCGAGCCGTGCCCATTCCTGGATCGAAGTCTGCCCATTGTTTCGATCATTCGTCCGACCGAGACAAGGGGCGTTGCCATGGGCGTTGTCAGGTTCCTAACGGACATGGGGCTTTTCATTGGCCAATCGCCAGCGTTCTTTACACTTCTGAACCAGCTGGCGCGGGCAGCGGATCACGCGAGGCACGGTCGTGGTTGAGTCATGTAACTGCAGGATCAGCTAGGCACCAGATAATAGAAAAGGTCGCGGACGGTCGCACGCGGAGTCGCGTCGTTCGCGTCCGGGCCAAAGGCAAGGGTTCGATCCCCTTGCCTTTGGAATCGCAATAGGCGGATCTTTCCCCGCCAGCGACAGCCTGTTCTCTGATGTGTTTGGTGGATTTTTCCCTTTCGTCAAACTGCTTTTCAAGGAACTGTTCTCTGCTCCGTAGAAGTTGCGCGACATCGATAGCTGGGCGGGTTTTCATTTTGAGGTGGCGATCATTTCCAATGCACAAGACCAACTCCGTCATTATGTATGCGCCGAAGATGGCGGTTTTCGAGACCGCGGCGAACCTTGAACTGTGGCCAAAGATTCTGCCGCACTATCGCTACATTCGTTATCTCGAACAGGGCCCCAACCGCAACATTGTGGTGATGGCCGCAACACGCTCCGGTATTCCCATTTCCTGGACCTCGGAACAAGTCATCGATCGTGACCGGCTTGAAGTTCGCTTTCATCATCTGAAAGCGTTCACGAAAGGAATGCGCGTAATTTGGACATTTCAAGATGCGCCGGGTGGAGTCCTGGTCGAGATTGAACATGATCTGGCGTTTCGCGTGAATTTCATGGCCTCAATCGCCGATAAAATTATCGGCGACTTCTTCATTCATCACATTGCAAACAAAACATTGCGCGACATGAAGGCATACGTCGAGGCAAAGGCAAACAAGGTCACCGTATGAGCCGAAGACGCGCTGTCATCACTGGGATCGGGCCCATCACTTGCATCGGGCGCGGTCGCGAAAACTTTTGGAATGGAATTCTGTCCGAGAAGAGCGGCATCAGCACCATCTCCGGTTTCGATGCCAGCGCCTTTCACGTGCGTTGCGCCGGCGAGATCCGCGATTGGGATTCGGAAGAATTCTTCGCGCCACACCGCTTGAAGCGGCTCGACCGCTATGCGCAATTCGCTGTCGCCTCGGCGAAGCTGGCACTCGACGACGCGGGCTTGTACTATTCCCGCGAGAGTCCGCAAGACCGCGTTGGTGTCAGTTTTGGCACCGCACTCGGTGGGGTGTGCAAGGCCGAAGATCAATACATCCGATATCTGAAAAAGGGCGCCCGTGGAGTCCAACCCACGCTCGCTGTGCAGGTTTTCGGCGGTTCAGCCCATTCGAATATTGCGATCGACTTTGGATTTCGAGGCGTGGGCACGACCAACTCCAATAGTTGCGCGAGCGGCACAGTATCAGTAGGCGAAGCGCTCCGGTATATCCGAGATGATTTTGCGGACGTGATTGTCGCCGGCGGAGCGGAAGCGCCTCTCACAACTATTACAATTGGGGCATTCGATATCATTAAAACGATGAGTCGATGGCCGGGCGATCCCGCTCTGGCTTGCCGCCCGTTCGATCTGTTGCGCGATGGCTTCGTGATGGGCGAAGGCGCTGCCTCGCTCATTATCGAAGAGATCGAGCACGCGCGAAGGCGAGGCGCGCGTATCTACGCGGAAGTGCTCGGCTACAGTCTCAACAACGATGCTTTCCACATGACTTCGCCCCTGCCGGGCGGCGATTCATGCATCCGCGCGATGCGCGACGCACTGGCGGACGCACAACTGGCGCCCGAGCAAATCGATTATATCAATGCACACGCCAGCTCGACGCAGTTGAATGACAGCGCCGAAACAACGTCGATCAAAGAAGTGTTCGACAAGCATGCAAAGCGCATTCCAGTCAGTGGGACCAAAGGTTATTACGCGCATCCGCTGGGCGCGACCGGTGCGATTGAAGCGGCGCTGTGTGCGCTCGCATTGGATCGGCAATGGATTCCACCCACGATTAACTTTCAAAATCCCGATCCGGCCTGCGACCTTGATATCGTTCCAAATCACGGTCGCGAAGCGAAGTTGAATTACATCATGAGCAATTCATTTGGCTTCGGCGGAATTAACGCGTGCGTGGTGCTGGGAAGAGCCGGGTAGCGCACGCGTCTCGCGTAATTTATTTGCCAGTTGCAGTCGAACAACAAAAGTTCGCGATCGCGACGCGCTTACTCCGACAGGTGCGGGACGAGAGGCGCGCGCTACTCGCGACAGGATCGCTCGATTACTCCAACATCGCCTCCGCCCGCGAAGCGCGCCGGCTCGAACGATAGGGAAGCGGCACGTACTCGACCGATGGCTGCCGCCGCATGGGCTGTGGATAGAGTTGCATCAAACGCAGCATATTTTCCGGCATGTCGCTTCGTACCGGTAGACCAAGCTCGTGCGCCCGCTCGTAAGTGATGGGATAATCATGCGTCCAGGTACCGCTCGTCATAAGTCTGGCCATATCCACCGCCTTTTCGGCAGGATACTTCTCCGCCAGTAACTCACTCACCTCGTGTCGCATCTGCGCGATCGCTTTCTCGGCTTGATCGGCCAGAATCAATGTTTTGTCGTCCACCTCGGCGATCGGTTTCTGACGCGCCGCTTTCAAAATCGAAGCGGCCGGATACTCGCCGAGCTGCGGGTCGACCGGTCCCAACACAGCATACTCACACATAACTATCTCGTCGGCCGCGAGTGCAATCAAGGTGCCGCCCGACATGGCGTAGTGCGGCACGAACACCGTGACCTTACCTTTGTGTTTGAACACCGCGCGCGCAATTTGGGTCGCGGCCAGAACCAAACCTCCCGGCGTGTGTAACACCAAATCCAGCGGAATTTCGGGATCGGTCAGATGAACCGCGCGGATAACGTCTTCGCTGTCGTTGATGTCGATGTAGCGAAACAACGGAAAACCCAATAGGCTCATGGTTTCCTGTCGGTGCACGAGTAGAACGACGCGCGATTTCCGCTCACGCTCGATGAGAGCCATCAGCCGCTTCCGAGACGATTCCAGCAACCTTTGTTTGATGACAGGCTGGAGAGCCGAGAGCATGAAGAACAACCAGAAAATATCCATTTTTATTCTCCTGTCCGTTCAACGACGCCGCGGATCCCAGCCCCATTCAAGACCGTACTCATCTGGTTGCGACTGCCGGCGCCGACGCACAAACAGTCCACATAGCAGCATCCCACTCACAAATCCACCGACGTGCGCCCAAAACGCGATGCCACCGACATGCTGCGGCCCTGCCAGGGCGAGCGTGCCGCTAAATAACTGACTAAAAAACCAAAGTACAAGGTAAAATATCGCCGAAACCTCAAAGACGAGCGGCAAAAAGAAAATCGGAAAGAGCACGATCAGCCGCGCCGTCGGGAAAAACAACAAGTAAGCGCCAAGCACGCCGGCAATCGCCCCTGAGGCTCCGACGGATGGCACAGTGGAATCCGGATTTGCCAGCACCTGCGTGAGGGCAGCGAGTGTGCCGCACGTAAGATAGAAAATTGCAAACCTCACCGGTCCCATGCGGTCCTCAACGTTGTCGCCGAAAATCCAGAGTGTCCACATGTTGAGAATAATATGCAGCCAACCGCCGTGCAGGAATTGATGAGTCAAAAGTGTCCAATAGCTGTGCGCCGGAAAACCGACGTACGCGGCCCAATCCGGGTGGGTGAAGCGCGCGGGAACAACGCCGAAAAGATAAAAGAGCTGGTCGATCCCATGCGACGGAAGCATCAACTCAAAGAAAAACACCAACGCATTAACAAAAATCAGCGCGCGGGTCATGACCGGCACTGAGCGACTGTGTACCGAATCTTTAATGGGAAACATATTGGCTCTTTAAAGTTACCGCGCCCATTCGACGACGCCGGCCGGCGTCCACGAGTGAAAAGGTAATGCAATAGTCATCACATCAATGCCATCAATCGGCTGCGGCTCGGGACCTCCAGCTTTCGAAAAACAGCGTGGAGATGATTCTTTACTGTCTGCAAGCTCATGCCGGTTCGTCACCAATTTCCAATCCTGCCTAGCAAATCCGGCCGATTTTCGCGCGTGCGCCGAAGCGCTTCTTTCTTCCGCCACGCCGCGATCTCGGCGTGATTTCCAGACACTAAGACATTCGGAACCTGCCAATCGCGAAATTCGGCCGGTCGCGTGTACTGCGGCGCTTCGAGCAGTCCGGCGCTGAAGCTATCGTCCGCTGCGGATTGCTCATGACCGAGCGCGCCAGGCAGCAAGCGCACGATTGCATCGACCAAAACAACAGCGGCAATTGCGCCATTTGTGAGCACGTAATCGCCGATGGAAATCTCCAGATCCACAAGATGCTCGATAACGCGGTGATCGACTCCCTCGTAGTGACCACAGATAACGATGAGATGCGGTTCGCGAGAGAATCGCTCTGCCATGGGTTGATCGAAACGGCGTCCAGCCGGCGACATCAGAATAATTTTCGATTTTTCGTCAACTTGCGCCCTCAGTTCCTCTACGGCTGCAAAAATTGGCTCTGGTTTCATCACCATCCCCTGTCCTCCTCCGAAAGGCGCATCGTCAACAATGCGATGTTTGTCCTTTGTCCAATCGCGCAAATTATGAATGCGAAGATCGACAATCTTGTTTTCCTGCGCGCGCTTCATGATGCTTTCGCTTAGCGGCGCCCGACAGATTTCCGGAAATAAGGTGAGAATGTCGATCTTCAATGGTCAAGAAAACATCGAACTTCTAACATGGAACGTCCAGCTTCCAATGTTGTAGCGGCGATCCATGACCGCCGAAACGAAAGAAGCAGCGCTCACCCGCCTTCGCGGAGCTTCGGCGTGGCAAGCAGAGCGCCACCACAGGAAATTATTCTACAATTTCGAGCATGGCGCGTTGGCCATGGCGCGCCGCGGAACTGGCAAGTAACGCGCGAATAGCGTGAATCGTTTGGCCGTTGCGACCAATGACGCGGCCAACATCGCTTTGCCGAAGCCGCAGCCTGAAGGTAGTCATTCTGCCGCTCGGAATTTCCGTGAGCACCGTGTCGTCGGGAAATTCAACTAACTGGCGAATTACGAACTCGAGAAATTCCCTCATGACGAAGAAGGTAACCACGAATGAACACGAATCGACACGAATTTCTGCCTGGAATCAAAAACGCGGCGTTTGACACAGACTCTCTACACCCTCGGCGGTCGCAGACCGCCGCTACGACTCATTTCGGTCATCGATTTAACTCCCCGTCGGTTCCCCGGTTGCCGTTTCTGCGATGGGTCGCGCGGGTGGCGCTTCCGCGGGCGCCGCTGGTGCAGGCGGCTCGGGCGTAGCTTTCGCGGGAGCGCTGGCCACCTGTTTTTTATTTTTCTTAATCAAACTGCGAACGGTGTCGGACGGTTGCGCGCCTTTGCTGATCCAGTATTCGGCCCGATCCAGTTTCAACGTGCTGTTGTGATCGGGTTTTTTCGGATCGTACGTGCCGATGATCTCGATAAATTTTCCATCACGTGGGCTGCGGCTGTCGGCCACCACCACTTTGTAATAGGGGCGATTCTTCGCTCCTTCCCTGCGTAATCTGATTGAAACTGCCATGTTAAGTTCTCATTCGCGCCATTTGTGCCATCATCTTTTTCATTTTGCCCGTGCTTTTCATCATCTTGCGCATCTGAGCAAACCGCCGCAGCAAATCGTTTACCTCCGTGACCGTGCTGCCGCTGCCACGCGCGATTCGCTGACGACGCCGCGCATTCAAAATGTCGGGACGCGTCCGCTCTTCGCTCGTCATCGAAAGCACGATGGCTTCCGTGCGCTTAAGCTGCTTCTCGTCAACAGAGAGGCCCTGCACGTTACTCATGCCGGGCAACATGCCAAGGATATTCTCCAGCGGGCCCATTCTTCGCATCATTTTGAACTGCGCCAGGAAATCGTTAAAATCGAACGAAGCGGTGCGCAGCTTCCGCTCCAATCGAGCCGCTTCCTCTTCATCGACTGCTTCGGCCGCTTTTTCTACCAGACCAACCACGTCGCCCATTCCGAGAATCCGGCCGGCGAGCCGCTCCGGAACGAAAACCTCGAATTGATCGAGCTTTTCGCCAGTTCCGGCGAATTTGATAGGCCGCCGTGTCACTTCGCGCATTGACAATGCCGCACCGCCTCGCGCGTCACCGTCGAGCTTGGTCAAAATGATTCCGGTGATTTCCAAAGCATCGTTGAAGTGAGTTGCCACGCTGACCGCCTGCTGGCCGGTGGCAGCGTCGACCACAAGCAGGGTTTCCTGTGGCTGCAAAAATTCTTTGAGCTCTTTCAGTTCCTGAATCAGCGCTTCATCGATTTCCTGCCGCCCCGCCGTGTCGAAAATGTCGATGCCCGGCCCGCCCGCTTCGACTTTGCTCAGGGCAGGCTCAGGTCGCGCTCTACCAACTGCAGCGGCCGCGGCGCGTCGAACATTTTTCTCGCCCGGGTCGGGAGTATAAACCGGCACGTCGATTTGGTTTCCAAGTGTCGCCAACTGCTCAATCGCCGCCGGTCTTTGCAAATCGCACGCGATCAAAGCCGGCGCATGACCCTGCTTTTTCAAAAAGAGCGCGAGCTTGGCCGAGGATGTCGTCTTACCGGAGCCATTGAGTCCAACGATCAAAATTCGGCCCGGTCTCTCAAGATTGAGTGGCGCGGCGTCGCCTCCGAGTAAGACGGAGAGCTCATCATGGAAAATTTTTACGATTTGCTGACCCGGCGTGATGCTGCGGAGAACGGTTTCGCCGAGCGCCTTTTCTTTTATGCGGGCAATGAATTTTTTGGCGACTTGAAAATCGACATCCGCTTCGAGCAGAGCCAGGCGCACGTGACGCAACGCGGCGTCGATGTTTGATTCGCTGATCGTCCCGTGCCCGCGGAGCTCCTTGAAAATCTCCTGAAGTTTATCGCTAAGTTGCGGGAACATCGTAAGACCTAACAACTGTTTCGCGCGAAGTGTGGGTAGCGCACGCGTCTCGTCCGGCAGCTGCCGGAGCGAGCGCGTCCTCGCGATCGCGAACTTTCCTTAAGGCATCATTCGCAGACAAAATGCCGCACAACAAAAGATTGTTTCGCCGGGACACCAAAACCAGCACGCGAGACGCGTGGGCTACCCAGAACGTCATTGCGTGTTTATTTCTTCGGCGTCGGCGCGGGTTTTGCAGGCGCGGGCGCCGGTGCGCCCGCGGCAGCCGCATCAACGCCGAACGTCCAGTGCGCTTCGACCTTTTTGCCTTCCGATTTCGCGCTGACAATCACCGTGCACGAGTTGTCGCGCAATTTTTGCGTTACTTGATATGAGGCCGTTCCGGTTTTCGGATCGTAACTTACTGGAACGACACCGAGTCCACTCACGCGCATTTGCACACTGCCGGGCTCGATTGCGCCGACCCCGCTGAGGTTCGCTTTGATGAGGGGGAGCGCCGTGCGCACGGTTTCGCCGTCCGCCGGTTGGGTTGAGAGATTAGCCGCGCCGACTTCAGCAACCGCGCTCGCGCCACCGCTGGATGTGCCGATCATCTTGACTGCGTCAACGAACACTTTCGGCTTGGTCGCTTCAATCGCATAACGACCCAGTGAATCGTTTGGGGAGGTAAAGGTGATGGGCTGACCGTAAACGGTAAACATTGCCTCGTAGCCGGCATTTCGCGCAATTTCTTTGACGTGCTCGTTATAACTGCCGAAGGGCACGGCGAAACAATTCACTTTGATCCCAAGCCTCTGCTCAAGAAGCTGTTTGCAGCCGACCACTTCGTTATGGACCCATTGCTCGTATTGGGGCCCCGTCAATTTCGTTCTCGTTCTCTTCCCGCCGGGGGCAGCCAGCATGATGTTATGCCCTTCGCGTAAGTCTTGATGCGTTGCGGTGTGCGCCTGGATATCGACTCCGTTGTCACGCATGTCGGCGAGCTGTTCCCACGTGATCGCCTCCCCGCCGCCCAAGCTACCTCCGCGGACGCCTTCCGTATAAATGAACATCGTGAATGGGTATCCAAATTTTTTCATGATCGGCCACCCGACCTCGTATTGAGATTTCCAACCATCATCGAAGCTGATGACCGCGGATCGCGGCGGTATATTTTTTTCGCCACGCTTCCAGGCGAGCAAATCTTGCATGCTGATTACGGTGATCCCGGCATCCTTGAGTTGTTTCATCTCCGCTTCAAACGCGGCCGGTGTGATCTCGGTGCCTGGATAGCGAATCTTGTCGACCAAACGATGATAACAAAAGATGAGTGTCTGCGCCGTTTGATCGACAACGGGTTTGGTAATTTTTTTCGGCGACGGCGCTGCAGCCGCAACACCCGGGCCCGGACTGCCGCCAGCAGTCGCCTCAGCCGGTGCTGGCGATGAAGTCGCCGGCTGAGAACTGCCTGCCGCGGTTTCCTGTCTTTTGCACATCGAAAGGTTGAGCGCCAGGAGCAGAGGGAAAATCGCAAATCGAATCATAAAAAGAGGTAAACGTTTTAAGTGTAGTCGCGCAAAAAACAAGTGGTTTTGTATGCAATCACCAAAAATAGATAGCTGATTCCGCGCAATTACAAATGCGTGACCCAAGTTTGCCGGAGCAAAACTTTTGGTGGAAATCGCGTTTTTTAGGATTAAATGAGAACGATGTCGAGCCTGGTAAATCGCGCTGTTACGGTTACTTTCGTCGCTTCATTGGCTGCTTGCACCACAGTACCAAGAACCGCGATCAAAGACACGAGCAAGACTTTTACGACCGTAGTGGTGGACGCGGGGCACGGCGGGAAAGATAATGGCGCGTATCGCCGGTACGGGCCGCCGGAGAAGATCGTTGCTCTCGACGTTGCCCAGCGTCTCGAGCGCAATTTGCGCGAATCGCAATTAAAAACAGTAATGACGCGATCTTCGGATGTGTTTATCCCATTGAATGACCGCGTCGCCATCGAGAATTCGCAGAAAAGTGCCATCTTCGTTAGTATTCACTTCAACGATTCACGCCGACGCGGCGTTCACGGCTTCGAGACCTATTATCACTCAGGCACTTCAGCTGAGCTGGCGAATCGGATCCAATCCAAGCTGATGACGATCCCGCACTCGATGAATCGGGGCGTGCACACAGCGAATTTCCGCGTCCTGCGCCTCGCCTACTATCCGGCAGTTCTGGTGGAGTGCGGATTCTTGAGCAATCGATCCGAAGGCAACCAGGCGCGCGATGCCGAATATCGCGAACTGCTGTCGGAGAGAATCGCAGAAGCAATTGTCGAACAACGCTACGGGCCCGGTGTGTATCACGCGTCTCCCCAAGTAGCCGCCGCGCAGCCGCAACCGGCGGGCACC
>Ga0209689_1004407_pt1 | contig 10178 bp, 10 predicted proteins | sample GraSoiAngelo_149_FD_187119 | JGI IMG/M metagenome (GOLD analysis project Ga0209689, IMG submission 187119) | Grasslands soil microbial communities from the Angelo Coastal Reserve, California, USA - 14_1009_09_30cm (SPAdes) (version 2) | ecosystem: Environmental > Terrestrial > Soil > Grasslands ...
GAGCCTGAAGACGAGGACGTACTTCGACCTGCTGGGCCTGGGCCGCGACGCGACGGACGCGCAGGTGAAGGAGTCCTATTTCCGCCTGGCCAAGCGCTTCCATCCGGACGTGCATCACGATCCCGCTCTCGCCGATCTGCGCGACAAGATCGAGGCCATCTTCGTGCGCCTCGGCGAAGCCTACGAGGTGCTGCGGAACCCCCGGATTCGCGCGAAATACGAGACCCAGCTCAACCCCGTGCCGGCCTATGAGACGAAAAAGAGCGGAGCTCGCGCTTTGTCTTTTTATCCTGCTTGGGCTCACCACGTCGGCGCAAGGCGACATGGTCGTCCAGACCTGCTTCAGTCCGCAAGGGAACTGTTCAGCTTACATCCTTCGTGAAATCGAACAAGCGAGAAAGGAACTGCTTGTCGCCGTTTATGCATTTACTAGCGATGAGTTGGCCAGCGGGTTGGTCCAGGCGAGGAAGCGTGGCGTCTCCGTACAGGTCATCCTGGACCGCGAGTTTGACGCCGATAATAGAAACTCCAAAGGCAAATTTCTGGAAGAGCAAAAGATTCCCGTGCGGCGTGTTACCGGAATGAGATCCGCTGGGCCGGACAAGGAAAACGGTCTCATGCACCAGAAGTTCGCGGTGATCGACCGCAAAACGATCTTCACCGGCTCCTATAACTGGACCCACTCGGCGGACAAACTCAATGACGAGAACCTGTTACTGTTCCGCGATGCCGGGCCGCTGGCGGAGGAGTATCGCAAAGTCTTTTTGCACGTGTGGGAGAGAAAGCAATGAAGCGATTCTCGCCAACTACGGCGATTGCCATCGGAAGCGCGTTTTTGACCGGCTTGTTTTTTCATGCGCTGTATCAGCGATGGAATCCCCCCCTGCCCGAGACAGGGAACGTTTCTACGGACCGTGTAGGTTCGACTTTCCAAAACGGAGCCGGCGGGCCGCAAAGCTATCGCGTGACTTTTGTGCCGTTTTCTTCTTCGGCTCCGGTCCAGGCCGAACTTCCCCTCCTCCAGGCGCGTGACGTCGAAAAAATCCGCGCGCTCGCGGGAAAGCAGGCGCGCATTCGCGGCCGAGTCTTTCGCGTCGGCCATTCTGAAAAGAGCAACACTTATTTCCTGAACTTCGGTCCTTCCCGCGAGGCTCTCACTGCCGTTATCTTCGCATCAGCTGCCGAGCTTTTTGATAAAAAGCAGATTTCACCCAAAAGTTTTGAAGGAAAAGAGATCGAGCTGCAGGGGGAGATCAAGGATCATCCGCAGTACGGGTTGGAAATTATCCTCGAGAATCCATCGCAGCTTAAAGTAATCGACTAAGGGTGTTGGCAATTCGCGCGATTTAGATAAAATGCAGGCTGATGAGCGACGAAAAAAAGAAATGCATGATTTGCGGTAAGCCGGCAACGATACTCAAAGGCGGTATCTGCGAACCCTGCCAAGATCGTATTCGTAGAGAAGCCTTGGGCGAACAGGCGGGCATCGGCGAGCGCGCTGAACGCGAATTGACCAGGCACGGCGTGCCACCTAAGAAATAAAGTCCCGAAACTTGGTTTGACAGCGCGTTTCATCCGCGATCGACTCCACAGCGAACTCTGTTGAGTGGGAGTCTGCAGATTCTGCCGGTTCCGACTATCCAGAAAATTCGAAACATGGTATAAAACGGTTTTATTCAAGCCTGGCTTGACGCGGTTACAAGCTTCAGCGGGCATTATGCTACAAGGAGGTCTAAAAACCTGCGCCCCTACCGGTGTTTTCTATTCGTTTCCGCGTTGGCCTTTTTCCTTTATTCGGCTCCCGTTTCCTTTGTTTGGTCCTTTTCCCCTGATGAGGATCTGACGGCACGGGCCGCGGTTCTCATGGATGCGGCTACGGGAAAAATTCTCTATCAGAAAGATGCGGAGCTTCGTTTGCCTCCGGCGAGTACGACAAAAATCGTTACCGCAATCGTGACTTTAGAGAGCGGCCACAAGCCGGGCGAGTCCCTGAAGGTGTCCAAAACCGCGACGCGGGTGCCGGCTTCCAAGCTCTATCTTCGTCCGGGTCAGAACTTGACAATCGAAGATCTGCTTTACGCGATCCTGCTTGCCTCGGCGAACGATGCGAGTATGGTCTTAGCCGAGGGAATAGGCGGTTCAGTCGAGCATTTTGCCGAGTTAATGACTCAGAAGGCGCATGAAATTGGCGCGACCAACAGCCATTTCACGAATCCGCACGGGCTCACAGCGCCGGATCACTACTCAACGGCGCGGGATCTCGCGATTCTATTCCGTTACGCGATGAAAAACCCCACCTTCCGCGAGATTATCCAAACCAAGATCAGCTCGGTGAATTCCAGCGTCTTGGTAAGAAAGAAAACCGTCGCGCGCCGCATCTCGGTGCGAAATCACAATCGTTTGCTATGGAATTTCGACGGTGCCATCGGCGGCAAGACCGGCTATACGCTGGCGGCGCAAAAATGTTTCGTTGGCGCCGTCGTGCGCAATGGCGTGACATTGATCGTATCGATTCTCGGCGCGCGGGATCAATGGGGGGACACCAAAAAACTACTGGAATACGGGTTTGACAATTACCCGATCTTAAAGGCGGGTATCCAATCGGGCCGGGGAACCTCAAGTGACCAGCCGAGAGTTCGCCCGGAGGGTGTGGCTGCGCTCATCGTTACGCCGCAACAAGAGGACGAGCCCAAATCCGCGAATGGCTATGTTGTTCAAATCGGCTCTTTTCGCGAGCGTGACCGAGCCGAGTCCTTATTGAAACAGTTCACGGAGAAAGGTTTCGACGCTTTTGTTGAGCGGACACCCCTGAGCCAAGGCGAGACCACCTATCGGGTGCGCATCGGTCCATACCCTGAGTTGCTGCAAGCCCAGCAGACGGCGCAGAAGATCTTCGACAATGGCGGTCAGCAGGCCCTCATATTGCCGGCGCAATCCCCCCGTCAGACCGGCGGAGGAGATCCAAGCTCGTTCTAGCCTCCTTGGACCGCCATCGCTTCACAGCTCGATGACCATCCCGTCTTCGGCCATCGTCACCGTCAAATCAGTCTTACGAGCCAACATCTCTTCTCCCAGGTGGGTCAGAACAAGCTTTTTGCATTCGAGGCGGGATAGATTTTTGCTTAGAGCGAGATAGTTGACGTGATTGCTTGCTGCTTCGTCGTAGAACGAACACTCGCAGAGAAATAGGTCGACGCCGCGCGCATGGTTGACGAAGAGTTCGGTCCATGCGGAATCGCCTGAAAAAAGAATCTGCTTTTGCTCGCAGCCCACTTTTAGACCTAGGGATACTTCGTGCACCTGATGGGGTACATGAAAGGGAAATATCTCAATGCCGGCGATGTTGGCGGATGTTTCCGGCTGTAAGACGTGAAATTGCGTCGGTGGGAGATCCTTCGAAACCGAGCCGCTGCCGTACATAATCCGAAAAAGTTCACGGGCTTTTTCTTCGCTGCCCGTCGGACCTGCGATATGCAGCGGTTTATCGCGCGGCCTTTTATAAAGATATTCCAAAAAAAAGAACGGGATGCCGCCGAAATGGTCGCCGTGAAGGTGGCTCAGTAGGATGGCATCTAACCGTTTCGGGTCGAGCCCCGCGCGTTTCATGGCCAGCAAGGTCGTTGGCCCGCAGTCCAAGAGAAAAAACCGTTGGTCAGCTTCGACGAGATAGCCGCTTTGGTTGCGACCGCCACTGCCGAAAGCGTCCCCGCAGCCGAGTATGCGAACTTTCATGATTTTCTCCGGACGAATCTCCAATCATCCTAGTACTCTCAAGATATCAAGTGTGCAACGGTTGGTTTTAAATTTTTAGAACAGGCTGCAATTGCCTTGAGCGCCAATTGAACCTTGGCACGCCTATGGCGTTTCTCCACGTTCTCACGGGAGTTTCTCTAGGAACTTTCCAGCGAATAATGCCGTATCGCGCACGCAAATGTGATTTGCATTTTACTTTCTCTACGCATAGAGTGAAACTCGTGGCGGTTTCCAAGCGTCCTTTTTTTTCTTCCTATACAACGAGCTTGTGGGTTCGTTTTCTCCGCTTTAGCCTCATATCTTACAAGAAATTGGAAAGTGATCTGGAAAAATTGGATCTGACTCCGCCGCAGTTTTACGTGCTTGCGACCATCGGCTATGCCGGCGGACTACCGTTTGGGGAAATCGGCGCGAAAATGATGGTGACGGTCAGCAATCTCACTGGGATCGTGGACCGACTGGAGGAAAAAAAGCTGGTTACTCGCAAACGAGACGATAAGGACCGTCGGGTGGTCCATGTAGTTCTGACAGAAAAGGGTGCTAAACTTTACAAAAGTACGATTCCGCTGTTTGAAAAAACCGTTTCACAGATCTTTTCTTCGCTCGACAAGCCGCAACAGAAAGAACTTTCCGCTCTCTTCCGTAAACTCAATCACGACTCCTGGGCAAACTAGGTCGACGTTTGTTGACAGAGGTTGTTCATGAATATAAAGTTAATGCATTAAGTTTTCTTATTATCGAATCCCGTGGAAGACGAAGGCAAAAAAAATTGGGGCCTCGGTCGAGTCAAGCAATGGCTCTACGCAAAAGGGCTGGAAGAGCGCAGCAGCGGCTGCGTGTTGTGCGGCTCTTGTTATGGTCACGGGCCGGCAAATCCAATGGAAGATGTTCCCGGACCAAAAACCAAATGTCCGCCTTATGAATTTTATCGCTTCCAACGATTTACGCCGAAATCGCGCTGGCTCATGGCGCAGCGGGTTTTCCACGGCCTCGATTCCATCACGCCGGAACTGAAAGAAGTCATTTACACTTGCACGAACTGTCTCATGTGCCAGGAACTGTGTGGCGTCCGCGATGACGGCTACGGGCCATGGGACATCACCGTCGCCATGCGCGAGGAGATGACTGAAAAGGACGGACCGCTCGAAGCTCATCGTCCACTGTTCGAAGGCATCCATCAGCATGACAATCCCTGGTCCCAACCGAAATCCGCACGCGGCCGGTGGGCCGACGGTTTGAGTTTGAGGAAACTCGGGCATAGCTCCGCGAGCACCCTGTTGTTTGCCGGCTGTTCAGCGGATCGACCGACGGGAAGAGCCGGCGCTACCGCGCTCGCAAAGCTGATGCAGACGGCCGGCGAGGATTTCGTGGTTCTCGGTGACGCGGAAAAATGCTGCGCGCTGTATGCCTATGATCTTGGCTTCCGGCGCGAGTACGAGCGATTGAAAGATGAAAATCTGGCGATGATCAAGAACGCCGGGATCCACAAAGTGGTAGTCGCCTGTGGCAGTTGCCGCCGCATCTGGCGCCAGTACGCCGAGGAGTTGGGACCCGATATTGAAGTTGTCCACGGCGCAGAGTATGCCGCGGGGCTTGCCGAGACAGGCCGGCTCAAATTCCGGCAAACCGTCCGGAAGAAAGTCACTTACCACGACTCGTGTCATTTGGGCCGGGGCTGCGGTATTTACGAAGCGCCGAGAACGATTCTGCGCACGATACCCGGAGTAGACGTGGTAGAAATGGCGCGCAATCGGCGCTGGGCTTGGTGTTGCGGCGGCGGGGGAGGGGTTCCCGAGGCTTACCCCGAGCTCGCGCAGTGGAACGCCGAGGACCGGATGCGTGAGGCTAAAGAAACCGGCGCCGAGGTCGTGCTCACTTCCAGCGCGCTTTGCCAGCGGAGTTTCGCCAGCTGCTCCGCCGACGCTCTTCCGACCCAAGACTTACTTGAGTTCGTTGTTCAAGCCCTCTAACCCATGGTTAAGGAACCTCACTTCACACCGAAAAAAATGCTGTCGATGCTCGGGCTCCAATCCGACTCTCTCGGGCCCTACGCGCTGATTCCCGGCCCCAAAGAGCGCAGCCAGATGCTGCTTGGTATGCTGAAGGATGCGGCAAAGAACTTTTCCTTTCTCGACTACGAGATGCATACCGGAACCATCGATGGGAAGCGCGTCACGGTCGGCAATGGGGGGCGTTTTGCGCCCGACACGGCGATGACGACGGAGATTCTTTGTGCCGCCGGAGCGGAATCTTTGATTCGCATCGGCAGTTGCGGCTCGTTGCAAGATCACGTGAAGATCGGCGATCTCGTGATTGTCACGGGAGCCATCCGCGGCGAGGGCACGACGAGTTATTACGTGCCCAAGAATTTCTCCACCGTCGCGCACCCGGATATTGTGCGCGCGCTTCAACGGGCGGCCGAAAGTTTACGAGTCCGTTATCATCTGGGACGGGTCTTTACGACCGACGCTCTATTCCAAGAGACGCCGGAACTCATTCAGGAATTAAACGAGCAGAACGTCTCGAGCATCGACATGGTCACCTCAAGCTTTCTTACCATCGGCCAATTACGCCAAAAAAAAGCCGGCGCCATTCTCGCCGTGTCGGACGAGTGTCTTCATGGCAAGTTTGCTTTTCGCGATCCCGCCTTTCTCGCCGCCGAAGAAAAGATGATCGAGGTGGCACAGACGGCGCTGCGCTATCTGTGAAACGCTTTCTTGCCTAGCGGTAGAATCATGAAATTCGCGCACAGCCCGCTGTTCGAGCCCGTTTTATGGGAGGGCAGTGGCTTTAAGATCCTCGATGAGACATTGGTTCCCGAACGGATCGAGTACATACCCGTTAGCGAGATCTCACAAGCTCTTGAAGCCGTGCGAGAAATGAGAACGAGGGCTTTCGGCCAGGTCCTGACGTTTCTTTATAGCGGCGCGTTGGTCGCCCAGCACTATGACGGAAAAGAAGCCGAGCCGTTACGAGAAAAAATCGAGGAAATGACTCGGCAGTTCTGCGACGCGCGTCCGACGTTCGACTTCGAGGGGCTCGGCAGCGTTTTCTCCGGGGGGCTCAGTGCATTGCCGGCCGGCGCAAAGGCCGGTGATTGGATCGCGACTCGGGCGCGCGAATTCGCCGCACAAATCGTCAAGGCACGCCAAGCCAGAGCCAAACGGGCGGCAGCTATTATGCCGAGAGCCGCCCGAGTGCTGACGCACTGTAACGTCAGCGGTGAACTCGTGGCGGTCGCGCAGTATTGCCGCGAAATGGGCAAGGAGATATCGGTTATCGCCACTGAGACGCGCCCCTATCTACAAGGAACCCGGCTTACGGCTTGGGAAATTTCGAACGCCGGTGTCCCGGTTTCGTTGATTCCGGATTGTGCGGTTGCGGAGGTAATGGCGAAAGGGGAAGTTAACGCAGTCATTGTCGGATCGGATCGCTGCGCTCAGAATGGCGATATCATCAATAAAGTCGGCACCTACCCGCTTGCGCTCATGGCGAAGGAATACGGCGTTCCATTTTATGCCCTGGTCCAAGATCCTGGCCCATTGATGCGGGGCGGCGACGTGACCATTGAAGAACGCCCGGTCAGTGAGCTGCTCACGTTTCAAGGACAGCCGCTGATTTCTGACGGCGAAGATCAGCTCGTCGGCCGCTATCCGGCGTTCGACGTCACACCTTCTTCTCTGGTTACCCGTTTGATCGGCTTCGACGATCTTTTTACGCCGGAGACCTTTAGAGAAAGATATTTGAAAAGTCCTTTGGCAGCCGACAAGCATACGAAAGAGCCAGGGGAGAAGTATTTGTTGGTCTACGGCCTGCCCAAAAAAGACGATTATTCGTTTCTGATGCATGCGCTCAAGGCGGAACAAGCGGGTCGAATTCTGGTACCGGAGATGCGTCCGGAACTTTGGGGCGCCCGCGTGGTTGCGCGCGAGCTTTTGCTCCGCCACCTCCCGATTACATTGATCTCCGACAACATGATGGGGACACTGTTCGCGCACGGCCAGATTCAAAAGCTCTATTTATTCTACAGCGGGCTGGCTGAATCGGGAGCAAGTGGAATCTGCGGATCTCTACTCGCTGTCCGCCTCGCCCGCGCCCACGGCATTCCCATCGAATTATTGGAATCAGAAAGCGGGAAGGATTCCTCGATAGATAGCGACGTTTCGACCTTTCTTGGGCAGAAGGTGATTCCGCCAGGAGTCGCCGTTTACCGGCTCGAGAAAGAAGTCATCCCTTGGGCTCTGCTCAAGGCTTAACCAGGTGCGGATTCATGACCCGGCTCGAACGCGAGATGATTCGCTGGGGAAAAGTGCTTTTTGAACGGCGGCTCATCAGCGGCTGGGGGGGTAACTTGAGCCGCCGCGTCGGGACGAAAGATTTTTTGATCACGGGCCAGCATGCCCCGTTGGGTTTTCTCACTGCCAAGAATTTGGTGCGGATCGATGGCGAAGGAAAACCGCTCAACAAGAACCAGCGCGCCTCCAGCGAGACACCCATGCACATGGCCGTGTACAGGGGCACGGAGGCCCAAGCGATCGTTCACGTACACCCGCCGGCGGTATTGGCTTTTTCGCTGACCCGCGAAAGCTTTGTTCCCGTGAGCTTCGAGGAGAAATACACCGTTGGGGAAGTGCCCATCATCCCGCAAGATACACCCACGGTAACAAAGCCGGAACCCATGGTAGAGGAGCTAAGATACCACCCGATTGTGATTATCAAGGGTCACGGCACGGTTGCCATCGGCAAAGACTTGCAAGAAGCATTTCTCTTAACGGATTTACTGGAAGAGGCGGTGCACTGTCAATTTTTCAAAGAAAAGACTGCATCGCTTCGAGACAAACTATCATCGGGCGTTGGCACAACCACAGCCCCCGAGGTCATTCCCCCGTCCCCGAGCGAAGCTTACCCGCTCTTCTCGCAGGCTCACATGAGCGCATTGGTTGACACGGCTAATAATGACTCTATGTTTCGGTCCCACGGCAGCGAGACGAATCTTTCGACCTCTCTTTCGCTCCATCTGGAGGAAGACGACACCTCCTGGACCGTGAAGTTTGTCGACGGTGAGATCACCGATCTGGAACCCAGGGTGGATGGCGAATTCCTGATCAGCGGCAAGGAAGAATGGTGGAAAGCGGTTTTCAGTAACCGCATCGATCCGTTTCTCGCCACCCAGCAGGGGAAATTGAAACTCCTGCGGGGCGAGCTCGCGCAACTCTCGCGCTGGTACAAACCTTTTCAAAGGGCATTTTCGCTATGGCAAACAATCCCGGTTCGGTAGGCTTTTTCGCCGCGGAGGTGCTGGAGCGGACCGCTCGGCGACAGCCGCAGAAAACCGCGATCATCGGCAAGGACGAGGAGCTTACCTTTTCGACCCTGAACCGGCGGGTCCACGCGCTGGCTTCCCATCTGCAGGCCGAGGGCATTCGGCAAGGAGATCGGGTCGGAGTTTTTCTCCCCAACGCTACGGCGATTCCGCTGAGCTACTATGCGACGCAAAAGGTCGGGGTGGTGACCGTCATACTGGACGCCCGTCTGCGGGGCAGAGAACTCCAGGGAGTGTTGCTGGACGCCGATCTCAAACTGCTCGTGCTTCATAACCAGCTCTATCCCGAAGTGCGGGAAGTCTTCAACGGAACGGTGAGCCCTCCCGTTTGGGTCGTTAACGGCGAAGGGGATCGGAGTTTTGAAAACAGATTGACTCCCGTTTCAATGCCGCTGAGCTCGCCCCGTCTGAACCCTGATGATGATGCGCTGATTCTCTACACGTCCGGCACCACGGGCGAGCCCAAGGGCGTGGTGCTGAGTTACCAAAACCTCGCCCAGTATCCCCGGGTGATGGGAGAAATGGGGATTACCGATCCGTCCACGGTGAGAGGCTGCATCTTGCCCATGTCGCACATCGTTGGGCCGGTGGTATGTAACGAGGTGGCCGACAAGGGATTTACACTGGTGATTTTCGATCAGATCAATCCAGTGACGCTTTTGGAGGGCATTCAAAAATACCGCGTCACGGTCTTCGAGGCGGTGCCCATTGTTTTCCAGCTTTTGCTGGGCGTGCGAAACCTGCGAGACTATGACACCCGAAGCGTCAAGATCGCGGCGATGATGGGCACGAGTGTGCCCGTCCCTTTGTTGCGCGCCTTCAAAACTGTCCAGCCCCACGTCAAAGTCATCCAGGGCTACGGACTGACCGAGACTTCACCGATGATCACACTCGTCGAGCCGGATCGCGCCGTCGACAAGCTGGGTAGTATCGGCCGCGCGGTTCCTGGTGTCGAAATCAAGATCGTCGACGAAAACGGGAAAGAAGCTCCAGTCGGGGAACCCGGCGAGATTATCACTCGCGGGCCGCACGTGATGAAGGGCTATTGGGAGAACCCGGAGGCGACCGCGCGCGCGCTGCGCCCCGGCCCGCACGCATGGGA
>Ga0209689_1004410_pt1 | contig 10174 bp, 14 predicted proteins | sample GraSoiAngelo_149_FD_187119 | JGI IMG/M metagenome (GOLD analysis project Ga0209689, IMG submission 187119) | Grasslands soil microbial communities from the Angelo Coastal Reserve, California, USA - 14_1009_09_30cm (SPAdes) (version 2) | ecosystem: Environmental > Terrestrial > Soil > Grasslands ...
CTGTTCCCTCCGGGTCCTTCAAGATCACGAAGGGGTCATCGGGAGTCGGCTCTCGCTTCGGACGGTAGCCGAGGGCATCCTTCCAAAACGCCATCATTCGGCCGAAATTCTTGACATCGATTACAATGGACCCGATTCGGACCGTGTCTTTCCCCATGATGCCCAGGACCCGATTACCAGGCATTAAACCTTGACTGTGTCCTGCTCGAAGGTCAGATCGAAGTCCCCTTCAGTCAGGTCATTCCGCGAGCGCGGGAAACGGGGGCCTTATCCGAGGATTTCAATTCCGGACCTCCGAGGTTTCGGGGCTCGCGGACCATGCCGACTCGCTGGGGACTCGCACTCTCCGTCGCCTCGATCATGCTCGCCTTTGCGGGGAACAGCGTCATCACGCGATACCTCATCGTCGGAGGCCTCGCCTCCCCAGTCCTGTTGACGATCGTTCGATTCGTGAGCGGATTCGGGATGCTGCTCCTCCTGCGAGCGACGTTTCCGCGCTCGTTCTCCGGTCCCTTTCGAGGTCGGCCGGACTTGATCGGGGGATTCTTGCTTGGCCTCTACGCGTTCTCGATCTCCTTCGGCTACGAGTTCATCTCGGCCGCCGCCGGAACCCTGGTCTTCTATGCATTCGTGATCCTGACGATGGCTCTCTTCGGCGTCGTTCATGACCGGGAGACCCCCACGCTGCGGTCGATCGTGGGCCAGATCCTGGCCCTCGCAGGGGTCGCGGTCATCGCGTTCGGCGGAATCCGGGAGGTGTCTCTTCCGGGGGTCGCTCTGATGGCCGTGACCGGCTCGTCCTGGGGACTCTACTCCGCGCACGGACGTTCCGGGGGAGATCCCAGGGCGTACACATTCAACACGTTCCTCGTCCTCGCGGGCTTTTGCCTGGTCCTTATTCCCGTCGCCGAGATCGTCGCACCGGGGGCCTTGTCCATCCAGATCAGCGGGAACGGCTTGGGACTCGCCCTCTTCATGGGCATGATCAGCACCTCGCTCAGCTACGTCTTGTGGCACCTCACGTTGCGTCGGATCAAAGCCTCCCAGGGAGGGATCGTGCAGCTCGTCGTTCCGGTGCTCGCTTCCCTCATGGGAATTGGCCTGCTCGGGGAGCACGTGACCGTCACGCTGGTCCTCGGCGGCGCAAGCGTCCTGGCCGGGATCTATCTGAATCGAGTGAATCGCGGACCGCGCTGACTACGCGGCAGGCGCGATGTTCTGGTTGTGGCGCAGGACATTCTGCGGATCGTACTTCGCCTTGATCTTCCGCAGGCGTTCGTAGCCTCTCCCATAGCTCGCCCCGACCCGATCCGCATCATCCCCGGCCGCGAAGTTCACGTAGCCGCCCTTCTCGGAGTGCGGCGCCAAGGCCGCATAGTAATCGCGAACCCACTTGGTGTTCGCCTTGTTCTGCGCGGGGTCGGGCCACATGCCCGCGACCACGGTGGCGAATTTGGCATCCCGATGGCCGAATGCCGTCGCGTCCGCCGGCACATCATGGACGGCCCCGTTGATCGGGTAGATGTGCATCGTCGAATTCACGACCGGGATTTTCGGACCGTGCTCCAGATGGGCCTCGATCGCGTCGTCCGTGAGCTCGCGGACGAAGACCGCCTTCCAATAGTGCTGGATCCCGGGAGGAACGAGTCCATCGAAGGCGCCATTCAGGGCGGGATAAGGCATCGGCGCGACCCATTCGGCGACGGTCGGCGCCGCTTCGCGGAACGGGGCGAAGGCTTTCTTCGCTTCCGCCGGTTTTCCGGTCCAACAGACGACCATCGCGCAGAGGGTGTCGCCGTGGCGCTCCTCGGGGATGAACGGCAGGGGCGGCGCAATCTGCCATGCGAAGAAGGCGCCGAGTTCCCGCGGCGCGTTCGTGATGTACCGATCGTACGCCCGGATCACCTTCGGGGCGTCTTCGACCTCGAAGAACATCGGACCTCCGACGATGTCCTGGACCGGGTGCAACCGAAATTCGAAGTTCGTGACGATGCCGAAGTTCCCTCCGCCGCCTCGGAGCGCCCAGAACAGGTCTTCGTGGGACTTCGGCCCGGCGGTCACGAAGGAGCCATCCGGAAGGACCACATCCGCCGAGGTCAGGTTATCGAGCGAGAGTCCGGCGCCTCGGGTGAGGTAGCCGATCCCGCCTCCGAGTGTCAGGCCCGCGATGCCGGTCGTGGAGATGATCCCTCCGGTCGTCGCGAGTCCAAAGGCATGGGTCGCGTGGTTGAAATCGCCCCACGTGCAGCCGCCCTCCGCGCGAACCGTCCTCGCGACGGGATCGACGCGGATTCCCTTCATCCGTCCCAGGTCCACGACGAGGGCGTCATCCGCGGTCCCGAAGCCGGGCACGCTGTGGCCGCCCCCTCGGACCGCGATTGCGAGACCTTCCGATCGGGCAGCCTTCACTGCCGCGATGACGTCGGCGACGCCTAGGCATCGGACGATGACCGACGGCCGCTTGTCGATCATCGCGTTATAGACTTTCCGGGCTTCGTCATACTGCTTGCTCTCCGGACCGATGACTTCGCCCCGCACCCTGCTCTGGAGTTCAGCGACCATCTTCTCGTTCAAAATGAAACACCCGCCCGGGCGCCGCACCTCTCGAATCCTATTCAAGGTTTGTGTCGCCCAACGCCCGCATGCGCGGCGCGTCTTTGACCAGGTTGGGGAGATGGAAGAAGCCAGTCCTCACGAGAGGTGCGTGCCGAACCAACGGAGGTATGCATGGAGGCGAGCCACCCGATGTTTCGGTTTGCCCCCTCGGGAGAGGTCGTGGTTCTCCTTCGGGAACAGGACCATCTCGGCCTTCTTCCCGTAGTACCGGAGGGCCGTGAAGAACTGGATCGCTTCGACGTGCCAACAACGAAGGTCCTCGAGGGAGTGGACCAGGAGGAGGGGCGTCGTCACGTTCTTCACATGCCGAAGCGGCGACTTGGCCAAGGTGGCCTCCTCGTCGTCCCACGGGTCCGCGCCGATCTGGTCGCGACCGAAGGATGGGCCGATGTCGCTCGTGCCCCAGAAGGTCCACCAGCTCGAGATCGAGCGGTCGGTGACCGCGGCCTTGAACCGGTCGGTCTGCGTGACGACCCAATTCGTCATGAATCCGCCGTACGAGCCGCCCGCGACCGCGAGGCGTTTCGAGTCGACAAACGGATACTTCGAGGAAGCGAAGTCCACTGCCTCCATGAGATCGAGGTAATCTCGCTCGCCATAATGGCCCCGGATGTCCGCGAAGTCTTCCGAGTAGCCGTCGCTGCCTCGCGGGTTGGTGAAGAGCACCGCATAGCCCTTCGCCGCGAACACCTGGAATTCGTGGAGGTAGCTGTTGCCGAAAGCGGTCTTCGGCCCGCCGTGCACGTAGAGGATCGTCGGCACCTTCCCCTTCTTGGCGGGTCCGAGGATCCACGCATCAATCGTCGCGCCATCGCTCGCCTTGAAGGTGAACGCCTCGGGCTTCCGGATCGCCAACTTCTTCCGCGTCTCTCCATTGAATTCGGTGAGCTGACGGACGTCACCGCGCAAGGCGTACAACTCCGCGGGCGCGGCGATGGCCATTGCGGTGAATACGATGCCTTTCGCGTTCGCCTGGAAGGCCTCGACGCTCCGATCCCCCCCGACGATCGTTTCGGCCTTCCGGTCTCGGACGTGCAGGGCCCTCAGATGGACCGAGCCTCCTTCGGCGACGAGATGGTAGATTCGGTCCCCGACCCACTTGGGGTCGGAGTTCACGCCTCCCAACCGAACGTCGGAATTCAGGCCATTCTGGAGGCTCCGATCAAGATCGTCCAAGCGAGTCGGCGCACTGCCCGAGGCGCCAACCAACCAAAGGTGATTGTGCGATGCGAAGCCTCGAGGGAAGTCGTTTCCGAGGAACGCGAGTTGACCGTCGTCGGGAGACCAGGCGACGGAGGCAATCTCCATGTTGTGCTTCGTGAGCTGGCTCTTCTTCTTGGAGCCGACATCATAGATGAGGAGATCCTGGAGGTACGGGCGCCGGTCGTCCGTTTGCGCGACGTACGCGATCTGTCGTCCGGCGTGGGACCAGGCCGCCTTCGTCACATCGAACTCGCCTTTCGTGAGTTGTTTCACCTCTTTCGTTTCAAGGTCGATCAGAAAGACGTGCTTGCGGACGTTGTAGATGAAGCCCTTGTCGTTGAACCAGAAGTTGATCCGGCGAATCGTGCGGACGTCCTCCTCATCTTCGCCGACATTCGAGAGGAACAGCGCGCGACGACCGTCGGGGGACCACGCCGGGCCTTCGATCCCCTCTTTCCTCCGCAGGAGGAGGCGGGCCTCGCCGCCGTCTGTCGGGATCACGTAGAGGGAGTTGCCTTTCTCGTCTTTGCCGATGTCTCTCTTGGAGGTGAACAGGATTCGCTTTCCGTCCGGGGAGACCTTCGGGGCCGAGTCTTTCCCCGCCGTCGTGAGTTGTCTCGGCTCGCCCCCGGCAGTCGGCACGATCCACAGATTCCCTTCATACTCGTCCTTGTCGAGCAGAGCGCGGTGGACGGACAGGGCGGCGAACGATCCATCTGGGGAGAGGCTCGGTTCCGAGAGAAACGAATACGCGGCTAGGTCCTCGGGCTCAACCGGCTTGGCCATGCTAGGGCGAAATCAATGAAAACGATAAAGCTACCCGCCGCTCGAGGCGCCGGCACGTCTCCCGTCGTCAGCGCCGACGACGTTTGATCCGGTGTTCGGGTCCGACGCCGCGGCGCCGGCGGGCGCGTCTCCGAGCCGCGCGAGTGAGCCGCTTTTCCTTCTTTGCCATTGGCGGCAGGAGAGGGCCGTGCTATTTCAACGCTGCCTCTCCTGGAATCCCTGGGATGTCATCCTTCCAATCATCAACGATCTCTCCCCCGAGAAAGGCGGCGTGGAACGCACCGGGATCCCGCACATGGTCGATTCGGCAAACCCCAAACGCTAATTCTCGCCGTTCCGATGCGGAGCCCATGGCGCCGCCGTTCGCAAAGCTCGCCTACCTCTACGTCGGGACGTCGGATTTCAAGAGGGACCTGGAGTACTATACGAAGGTCCTCGGCGCCGAGGTCCTGTGGAACTACAACGAGTTCGACGCGAATGTCGCGGGTCTCCGCCTCGCCGAGGGGCCCCAATTTCTCCTTGCGGACCATCGTCCGGCCCCCTCCTGCCTCCCACTGTTCGAAGTCAAGGACCTGAAGGCCACCGCGAAGGAGCTGCGAGCGCGAGGCTGGAAGTCCGATGGCCGCCCCGTGGAAATCCCGCCCGGCCCTTGCTACGTATTCGAGGACCCGAGCGGCAACCCGATCGGGATCTTCGAGAATGCGAGGCCGGGCCTCGTCGCGCAAGCGTTCGGCGGTACCTCGCGGGGGCGGGGACGCCGATCCTGATGGAGGAGAGCTTTGACCGAACACCCGAACGCTGCGCTCCTCCGGCGTCTCTATGAGGCGTTCCACGCGAAAGATCGTTCGACCCTCGCGGCCCTGATTGCGGCGGACGCCGTCTGGCATGTCCCCGGGTCGACACCCATTTCCGGAGCCCATCGCGGCGCCCCCGCGATTTTCGCATACTTCCAGGCGATGAGCGAGAGGAGCGGAGGCACGTTCCACGCCGATCTCGTCGATGTGCTTGGGAGCGACTGGCATGCGGTCGCGATCGCCAACGCCTTGGGGCGTCGGGGGACTCGATCGTATGCCGGCCGGTATCTCCTCTTGACTCGGATTGAGGACGGTCGGATCGTCGAGGCACGCCTCTTCAACGAAGACGAAGCCGCATTCGAGGCGTTCTGGTCCTAGGGAGGCGAACGATGGACGGCACGGAGAACAGTCAAGACCGACACTCGCACGCGTTCATGAGTACGGCGCGAATCGAGGCCCTCGCCGACGGCCTCTTCTCGATCGCGATGACCCTGCTTGCCCTCAACATCGCGGTCCCGGTGATCGCCCCCGGTGAGAACGCATCCGCCCTGCTCCCGGGGAGGCTCCTCAATCTGTTCCCCGCGATTGCCCTCTATGCGGTGAGCTTCGTCGTCCTCGGCATCTATTGGGTCGCGCACCATGGGCAGTTCCGCGTGATCGACGCCGCCGATCGGCCGTTCCTGTGGATCAACATCCTGTTCATGATGCTCATCGCGTTCGTCCCCTTCTCGACCTCGCTGATCAGCCGCTACCCGGACGTCCCGCTCGCAGTTCAGACGTACGGCATCACGCTGATCCTGATCGGCGGCGCGCTCCACCTGCACTGGTGGTACGCCACGACGGGTTTCCGGTTGATCCCGCCCACGACCCCTCCGGAGATCATCCGCGGCGCCCGCAACCGGATCCTATTGGCCCCCGCGGTGTGCGTGGTCGCGATCATCGTCGCGTTCGTCAGCCCGCTCACGAGCATCGTCATGTACGCCCTGCTCCCGCCATTCTACATCGCGCCCGCGGCCCTCGACCGGTTCGTGTTCCGGCGCGAACGTCGCGTGTGACTGCTCCGCGCGGAACTCGCTCAACATAGGCCGCGCGCGGCTTTGGGCGGACCATGTTGGCCGATTTGCAGAACGCATACATTCAGGCGGTGGAGCGAGCAGGGGACAGCACCGTGAACGTGAGCACGGCGCAGCGGCCCTACGGCCCTCCGTGGGGCTCGTGGCCACGGCGAGGCTTCGGATCCGGCGTCGTCCTCGATGACCAGGGGAACATCCTCACGACGCACCACGTGGTCGACGGCGCGGAAAAGGTGATCGTCACCTTCACGGACGGACGGGTCCTCAGCGGCTCCGTCGTCGGCGGGGACGAGGAGACGGACATCGCGGTCGTGCGGGTCGACGGCAAGGGATTCCATGCCGCGGACTACGCGAACTCGGACGAGCTGAAGGTCGGACAGCCGGTCCTCGCGATCGGGAATCCGCTGGGGTTGCCCGGCGGGCCGACGGTCACGTCCGGCGTCGTGAGCTCCCTTCGGCGCCATCTCGGCCGCGGTCCCGGCGACGGGGTGCCAGTCATCCAGACGGATGCCGCGGTGAACCCGGGGAACAGCGGAGGTCCCCTCGTGGACCTGCGCGGACGCGTGGTCGCGATCAACACCGCGACGATCCCCTACGCGGAAGGGATCGGCTTCGCGATCCCGATCAACGCCGCCCTCTCAGCGGCCCGCGAGATCCTCGAGCACGGACACGTCCAGCGCGCATGGCTCGGCATCGGCGGGTACGACGTGGACCGACGCCTCGCGGCCTACTACGGGATCACGAGCCGCCACGGCGTCTTCGCCGCGGAGATCACGCCCGGCTCGCCGGCCGAAGGCGCGGGCCTCCAGGTCGGGGACGTCATCACGAGCCTCGGAAGCAAGCCGCTCACCGGGGTCGCGGACCTCGTCGAGGGGCTGCGAGAACGCAAGATCGGGGACGCGATCGACATCGAGGCGGAGCGCCGTGGCCAGAAGGTGCGGGTCAAAGCGGCCCTCGCCGCTCGACCTTGGTAAAGGCTCCGACAGGTTGAAAGGAAGGTCCCCAATGGGCGCCTCGTGATGCGCCCCTCCCACCCAGAGGTCTGCCCCCAGTGCGGTCAGCGGACGTGGAATTGGTCCTACCTGTCGGTCCGGATTTGGATCGAGTGCGAGCATTGCGGGTTCAAGGACAGCGTGAGCAACACGCCGGTCAGCGGGGCGAACACGGACGCCACGACGCGGAAGATGCCGCTCTCGAAGGCCTGACGGCCTCCGGCGTGGCCGGACAACCATGAAATAGCCAGACGCGGCTGCCGCCTCGGAGGCATCGGATGCTCGAGGCCCTGCAAGCGTCCGTGGTGGCGGGGTGGGTCTTCGTCGTCCTCGCCCTCTGTGCGATCGGCATCATCGCCCTACTGCTCGGCGGGCTCTGGATGTACCGCGACGCGCAGAGCCGCCGGATGGACGCGACGATTTGGGTCGTCCTCCTGGTCCTCGCCACCTTGATCGGCGGGATCATCGGATTCGCGATCGTGTTCGTCATCTACCTCGTCGTCCGAGAGAGCCATCCGATCGGCGGGGCGATTCCCTATGGATACGCGCCTCCAATGTATCCGCCGTCCCAAGGGCCTCCCCCGACGGCGCCGCCAGGCGGTCCACCGACCGGCCCTCCGACGGGATCTCAGATGGCCCCGGTGCCCGCGGCATGCCCGGTGTGTGGCCGGCCGATGATGTGGGTCCCGCAATACGGACGCTGGTACTGTCCGACCTGCGGCCAATACCGCTGAAGGGAAGCCCCGGTTGCAGTGTCTCCGGTCTAGACCGGCCACGCGAACGTCACGTACAAGATGATCGCGGACAGCGCGATGCACAGCGCGACGACGGCGAAGGGCGGGACCTTCAGGGCCTTCTCGTCTTCCTGGTCGAAGTACCGGATGAGGCCCGCGGCGGAGTGGAATCCCTGGTCCTTGTTTCGAGCCATGACGGTCCCTTGTCCATGCGCGCACGGCCTTAAAAGATTTCCCTGCAGTCAGTCGCTCCCCGGCCGAGTCGAAGACCATTAATACGCTCGTCTGGCATGCGCCGAACGTCCGTCCCCTCGGGGCCCGCGATGGTCGAGACCGGCGTCGTGTACATCGGAAAGAAGCCGACGATGAACTACGTCCTCGCGGTCGTCACATATTTCAACGACGGCATTCGAGAGGTCACCGTGAAGGCGCGCGGACGCTCGATCTCTCGCGCCGTCGACGTCGCTGAGATCGTCCGGGGAAGGTTCATCCCTGACGCGGACGTCCGCGACGTGCGCATTTCCACGGAACGATTGTCCTCCGAGGAAGGCCCCGCGACGAGCGTCAGCACGATTGAAATCGTGCTGTCCAAGTGAGGGCCGATCTCGCAGGAAAGACATTTATCGGGTCACGGTCTAGCCGCGGCCATGTCGATCGCCGTCCTGCTGATCCTGGCGATCGCGGCGTTCCTCGCGGGAATAGGAGGCTCCTACCTCGGGATTGGCGGCGGCGTCTTCCTGATTCCGTTCATGACGCTCGTCCTTTCCGTGAACATCAAGGTCGCCATCGCGACGAGCCTGATCGGGGTCATCGCGACCTCGTCGGGGGCCGCTTCCGTCTACGTTCGGGACCATCTCACGAACTTGCGGCTCGCGATGTTCCTCGAGGTGGCGACGACGCTCGGCGGCATCGCGGGCGCCCTCGTCGGCCTCCGGGTCCCGGAGCTGTTCCTGTACTTCGCCTTCGGAGTCATGGTCCTCTACGCGGCGGCGGCGATGGCCCGGGTCCGCGAGACCGCGAGGCAACGCGCCTACCAGGCCGGTGCGGAGCCACGCCTCACGGAACGGCTCAAGCTCAGCAGCGTCTACTTCGACCAGGAGGACCAGGGCGTCTACCGGTACCGGGTCGAGCGACCCGTCGCGGGCTTCGGCGTGAGCGCCGCGGCCGGCCTCTTCTCCGGCCTCCTCGGGGTCGGAGGCGGCTTCATCAAGGTGCCGGCGATGAACATCCTGATGCGGGTCCCTATGAAGGCCGCCGTGGCCACGAGCAACTTCATGATCGGCGTGACCGCCGCGGCGAGCGCTTTCATCTATTACTCCCAAGGCCTCGTCGACCCAGGCCTCGCGGCGATGGTGATCATCGGCGTCTTCTCGGGGACGAACCTCGGGACCCGGCTGCTCGAACACTCGAAGGCCTCGAACGTCCGCTTCGCCTTCGCGGTCTTCCTCGCCGCCATGGGACTCGCGATGCTCCTCAGCCGCCTCCCGGGGGTCTCGATTTGATCGCGGCCCGTGGGGGACTGCGGCTCGTCCAACGCCGCGTCGCCGCCCTGCGCCGCGCCGTCGTGGCCGAAGTCGAGGACATGAATCGGCTGATCTACCACATCCTCCGCGGGGGCGTCGTCGTCTCCGTCGCCGTCCTGGTCTTCGGCTTCGTGCTCGTCGCGATGACCGGCCGTCCGATCCCGGAACGCTCGATTCCCCCGCGATCCCTCGGAGACCAGTTGTACCACTTCACGCCGGAGGGATACCTGAGCCTCGGGGTCCTGATCCTCATCTTCACCCCGGTCGTCCGCGTCCTCCTCAGCCTCCTCTCTTTCGTCAAGGAAGGCGATCGGATGTACGTCCTGATGACCCTCATCGTCTTCGCGAACCTGATCACGAGCCTGTTCCTGCTCGCATGAACCTTTAAGGCCCCGGCCCCTTGCGGACGCGTGGATGAGGTCCTTGCCGCGGCCCGTTCGGTCGGTTTTGCAA
>Ga0209689_1004411_pt1 | contig 10174 bp, 8 predicted proteins | sample GraSoiAngelo_149_FD_187119 | JGI IMG/M metagenome (GOLD analysis project Ga0209689, IMG submission 187119) | Grasslands soil microbial communities from the Angelo Coastal Reserve, California, USA - 14_1009_09_30cm (SPAdes) (version 2) | ecosystem: Environmental > Terrestrial > Soil > Grasslands ...
AGATCGTGGAACGAGGCGCTGTCGGCCCGGCGGCTGAGGCCCCGGAAGCGCGTGGACGTCGCATACACCTGCGCGCCCTCGGAGGCATCGATGGCCGCGGCGTCGCCCTCGATCAGGCTGTTGTCGATGTGCACGTTGGCGGCGCGCGCCGACACCCCGACCCCGGTGGCGCTGATGTGACTGTTGGTGATGTGAATCTCGCAGCCGTCCTGGGCGCTCACCGCGTCGCCGTCGAATTCGAGATTGCGATTGTCGATGTGCAGGAGGCGCTGGCCCTGGCACACGATCGGCTCATGCCGACGCTCGATGGCGGCGCTCGTGACAGCGGTATCGCGCAGCCGCCCGCCTGCGGCGGGCGCCGGGGCTGCGGACGCCTTGATGCTGTAGCCCGGTCCGGACTTCAAGACCCGTCCGCCACCGGGCGCCTCCACCCTCGCCCTGGCCGGCGCGCTCTCCGCGGGCCGCGCGGGCTCGGTGCTGGATGGCTCGGGGACCGCGGCCTCGTCGGCGCGGGCCGCGCCGGCGTCGGCGCCGAGCGGCTCTGCGGAGGCCGCCGGGCCCGCCGGGGCGGCGGGCCCCGCCTGGGGGGCCGCCTTCGCGGACGCGGAGCCCGTCGCCGGCGCCGCCACGCCGGCGATCAGCTGGTCCGCACGCACCACGCGCAGCTCGCCCGTGTCCTTCATCCGCACGGTGAAGGTGCGGCTCTGCTCGTCGGCCGCTACGACTTCGAACGCAGCGTTCCGCTCGAGGGCCGACCGCGCCCAGCTCATCTCGCCTTCACCCTGACGTGCGCACGCAGCGAGCGCCAGGAGTGCAATGCACGCCGGAGCTCGCAGGGCCCGGTACCGGACAGTAGCCATGGCTTGGCCTCCTTTGCCTCCGGACGATAAACCCGCGCGGGGGTGCGTGGAAGTAGGTGCACTGCGACATGGCGACTAAAAAAACAGGCCCCTGTACAGGGGCCTGCGAGGAATGCGCGGAATAGGGGGTCTTGTTCCGCGGCTTTCGGGGAAGTGCCCGGATGAGATCCGGGCACGACCCTTAACTGTTATGTAAAGCGTATCGGCTGCTGATTGCGGAATCGATACCTCTTTAGAGGGGGCGTTACATGTCCATTCCGCCCATGCCGCCCGGCGGGCCGCCGTGGCTGTGCTCCTCCTCCTTCGGAGCCTCCGCAACCATGACCTCGGTCGTGAGCAGCAGTCCCGCCACCGAGGCGGCGTTCTGCAGCGCCAGGCGCGCCACCTTGGTCGGATCGAGGATGCCCTCCTCGAGCAGATCCCCGTACCTGCCGGTAGCGGCGTTGTAGCCGAAGGCGCCCTTGCCTTCCTTCACGCGGTTGAGAACCACCGCGGCGTCCTCGCCGGCGTTCTCGACGATCTGGCGCAGCGGCTCCTCGATGGCGCGGGCGAGAATGCGGATGCCGACCGTCTGGTCCTCGTTGGCGGCCTCGAGCTTCTCGAGCACTCTCTGCGTCCGCAGCAGCGCCACGCCGCCGCCCGGCACCACGCCTTCCTCGACCGCGGCCCGGGTCGCATGCAGCGCGTCCTCGACGCGCGCCTTCTTCTCCTTCATCTCGATCTCGGTGGCCGCGCCCACCTTGACGAGCGCGACACCGCCGGAGAGCTTCGCCACGCGCTCCTGCAGCTTCTCCTTGTCGTAGTCGGAGGTCGCCTCTTCGGCCTGCTGGCGGATCGACTCGATGCGCGCCTTGATGTCGGCGGGCTTGCCGGCGCCGTCGATGATGGTCGTGTTCTCCTTCTCGACGACCACCTTCTTCGCCTCGCCGAGGTCGTTCACCGTCGCCTTCTCGAGCGTCAGTCCGACCTCATCCGAGATCACCGTGCCGCCGGTGAGGGTGGCGATGTCCTGCAGCATGGCCTTGCGGCGATCGCCGAAGCCGGGCGCCTTGACGGAGGCGACCTTGAGGATGCCGCGGATGTTGTTGACGACGAGCGTCGCCAGCGCCTCACCCTCGACGTCCTCGGCGACCACCAGCAGCGGCCGGCCGGATTTCGCCACGGCCTCGAGCAGCGGCAGGAGCTCGCGGATGTTGGAGATCTTCTTGTCGACCAGCAGGATCAGCGGCTTTTCCAGCTCCGCGGTCTGGTTCTGCTGATTGTTGATGAAGTACGGCGAGAGGTAGCCGCGGTCGAACTGCATGCCCTCGACCACTTCGAGCTCGTTGTCGAGCCCCGAGCCTTCCTCGACCGTGATCACGCCCTCCTTGCCGACTTTCTCCATCGCTTCAGCGATGGTCTTGCCGATCGACTCGTCGGCGTTCGCCGAGATCGTGCCGACCTGCGCGATCGCCTTGGAGTCCTTGCAGGGCTTGGAGAGCCTCTTGAGCTCCTCGACGACGGCGATGACCCCCTTGTCGACGCCGCGCTTGATGTCCATCGGGTTGCGCCCCGAGGAGACTGCCTTGAGCCCCTCGCGGATGATCGCCTGCGCGAGCACGGTGGCGGTCGTCGTGCCGTCGCCGGCCTCGTCGGAGGTGTTGGACGCGACTTCCTTCACCATCTGCGCGCCCATGTTCTCGAACTTGTCCTTGAGCTCGATCTCCTTCGCCACTGACACCCCGTCCTTGGTGACGGTGGGTGCGCCGAAGCTCTTCTCGAGCACGGCATTGCGGCCCTTGGGGCCGAGGGTCGCCTTGACGGCGTTGGCGAGGATGTTCACGCCGCGGAACATGCGCTGGCGTGCGTCATCGCTGAAACGAACTTCTTTCGCTGCCATTGTCGTGATCCTTCCGCTTACTTGCCTTCAATCACGGCCATGACGTCTTCCTCGCGCATGACCACCAACTCATCCCCCTCGACCTTGACCTCGGTTCCGCTGTACTTGCCGAACAGGATCTTGTCGCCGACTTTCACGTCGAGAGGCCGCACCTTGCCGTCTTCGAGAATCTTGCCTTTACCGACCGCGACGATCTTTCCCTGGATGGGCTTCTCCGCCGCGGTATCGGGAATCACGATACCGCCCGGGGAGGTACGCTCCTCTTCCAGGCGCTTTACGATGACGCGGTCATGAAGAGGACGAATCTTCATGGTTAACGCTCCTTAAGGTCTTTTCGGTGAAAATGGTTGAACTTAACGCCCCGGGGCTGTTAGCACTCCCCCGTCGCGGCTGCTAATGATATGCAGGGAAATTCGAAATTCAAGTCGTCGCCGGGGTTTTTTCGATTCCTTTGCCCCTCTTTCGGGACCTGCGGCCGGGCCCGGGGGCCTGCGGCCGGGGCGGGGAGGACGCCGGCCGGCTTCCGGGGAACCCGTGCCCGCTCGCTAAGGATGAACCGCAGTTCCTGCCGTTCGTCAAAAGGCTGAGCTATAAAAGCCCCCGAAATCCGTAGGACTTCCCGCTTACCACCCGTGACCCGACATATTCCGACTGCGCTGCTTCTCCTCTGCGTGAGCCTGGCCGTGCGATCCCCGGCCGCGCCCCCGGATCCCACTCCGGCCCCCGCTCCCGCCTCCTCGGCCGGCAAGGGGGGCCTCACGGCGCTCATGGACTCACTCAAGCCGAGCGGGGACGAGTTTCTGCAGCCGGACCAGGCGTTCCGCTTCGATGCGCTCGCCGATGGCGCCGACCGCGCGCGGCTCAACTGGGAGATCGCCGAGGGCTATTACCTCTATCGCACCCGAATCAAGGTGAGCACGCCGAGCCGTCAGGCCCAGCTCGGCGCGCCCCAGATGCCGGGCGGCGAGTTCAAGACCGACGAGTACTTCGGCAAGCAGGAGATCTACCACCACGAGCTGGCCGCCACGGTGCCGGTCGCACGCGCGGGCGGAGGAGCGTTCGAGCTGCCGCTCGAGGTCACGTACCAGGGCTGCGCGGAGGCGGGTCTGTGCTACCCGCCGATCACCAAGCGGGTGAGCGTGACGCTGCCCGCGGGCGGCGCCTCGACCGGCACGGCTTCCCAGGGCTCGCCCGGCAGCTCCGCGGACGGCCGCCTCGGCGGCAGCTCACCGGGACCTGCCGAGCAGGACTGGTTCGCCTCGCTCATCCGCAGCGGCAGCCTCCTCAGCATGCTCGGCTGGTTCTACCTCGCCGGGCTCGTGCTCGCCTTCACGCCTTGCGTGCTGCCCATGGTGCCGATCCTCTCCGGACTCATCGCGGGCGGCGGCAGGCACATCACCCCCGCGCGCGGTTTCGCGCTCTCCGCAGCGTACGTGCTCGGCATGGCGCTCACCTACACGGTCGCCGGCATCGCCTGCGCGGCCGCGGGCCGTCAGGTGCAGGCGGTCTTCCAGCAGTGGTGGGTCCTCGCGTTGTTTGCACTCGTCTTCGTGGCGCTCGCGATGTCGATGTTCGGCCTGTTCACGTTGCAGATGCCGGTCGCGATCCAGACACGCATCGCCAGCCTCAGCAATCGCCAGTCCGCGGGCACCTTCGGCGGAGTCGCCGTCATGGGCGCCTTGTCGGCGCTCATCGTCACCACCTGCGTGGGGCCCGCGCTCGTCGGAGCGCTGCTCGTGATCAGCCAGAGCGGTGAGCTCGCGCGCGGGGGCGCCGCGCTCTTCGCCATGAGCATCGGCATGGGTACGCCGCTTCTCGTGGTGGGCGCCTCGGCGGGCCGGCTGTTGCCCAAGGCAGGCCCCTGGATGGAGCTCGTCAAGAAGCTCTTCGGCGTCATGATGCTCGCGGTGGCCGCGTGGATGCTCGCACGCATCGTGCCGGAGCGCGTGGCGCTCCTGTTGTGGGCCGTGCCCGCCCTCGTTCTCGCGGCGCTCCTGTGGGCCGAGTCGCGGGCGCGCTCGGCCGCCTGGGGTTTGCGTATGGCGGGTGTCGTCGCGGGCCTCTACGGTGTGGCGCTGACCGCCGGCTCCGCGCTCGGCGGAACCGATCCGCTCGCGCCCCTTCCCGCCCTCGGCGCGAGGGCCCACGCGCTGCCGTTCCACATCATCAAGTCCGTCGCCGATCTCGACCATGGCGTCGCCGAGGCGACGGCGAGCGGGCGCACCGTGCTCGTGGATTTCTCGGCGGACTGGTGCACCTCGTGCAAGGAGATGGAGCGTTACACCTTCACCGACCCGGCCGTGCAGGCAGCACTCCGCAACACGGTGCTGCTGCGCGCCGACGTCACGCGCAACGACGCCGACGATGAGGCACTGCTCCGGCGCTTCGGGATCTTCGGACCCCCGACGATCGCCTTTTACGGGGCGGACGGCCGGGAACGCAGCGGGTATCGCGTCGTGGGATACATGAAGGCGGACGCCTTCGCCTCGCGCACCCGCGCGGCGTTCGGCTCGCCGCCGTGAGCGAAGGCCAACCCCCACACAGCCGCGCCGGCGCGGGCGGCGCGTCGTTCGCTGCCGCCGTGTTGATCGCGTGCGCCGGCGGCGGTTTCCTCGCCTATCGTCTCGCGCACCCGACGCGCGCCACGCTGCATGCGGCATCGCCCGTGCCGGCCGCTCCGGCAGCGGCCCCTACGGGGCCGCCCGCCGCCGAGGCGACGCCCTCTGCTGCCGTGTCGGCCGCATCCCCGGCACACAAGATCCCCGAGGTGTTGCCGGACCTGACTCTGCCGGGACTCGACGGCACACCCCACCGGCTCACCGACTGGAAGGGCCACGCGCTGCTCGTGAATTTCTGGGCCACCTGGTGCGAGCCCTGCCGGCGGGAGATCCCGCTGCTCAGGAGCCTGCGCCGCGAGCGCTCGGCCGACGGCCTGGAGGTCATCGGGATCGCGATCGACTATTCCGACGCGGCCGAGAAGTACGCCCGTGAGGCACGCATCGACTATCCTGTGCTCCTCGGCGAGCAGGGAGGCTACGAGGCGGCCGCCGCCTTCGGGATGGAGCCGGTGCTGCCCTTCAGCGTCTTCGCCGATCGTACCGGGAGAGTCGTGACGCTGAAGGTGGGCGAGTTGCACCCGGATGAGGCAGGCTTCATCCTCGATCGGGTTCGGGATATCGAAGCCGGGCGCTTGAGCCTTTCGGCCGCGCGCGAGCAGATCGAATCGGGAATCGGCCGCCTGAACGTCCGGCGGGCCGCCTCCGTCCGGGACGGGGCGCATTAGACCAAGTCCTGCCAGATCCTCGCAAATCGCAACAAGAAGTACCCAAATACCGGCGAATTAGGTTACATTCGCGCGGTTTCGCAGGTCCGAAGGACTCTCGAAGAAGTCGCGCGCATGGCCCGAGTGCTGCTGCTGAACGGCCCCAACCTGAACCTCCTCGGCACCCGGGAACCTGCCCTGTACGGCACGGACACGCTCGTCTCCATTGAGCAGCGCGCCCTGGAGGTGGCCCGGGAGCTCGGTCACGAGCTCCTCGCCTTCCAGAGCAACGCCGAGCACGAGCTCATCCAGCGCATCCAGCGGGCGCCCGCCGACGCCGTCGCGTTCATCATCATCAATCCGGGAGCGCTGACCCATACCAGCATCGCGCTGCGCGACGCGCTCGCCGGCGCGGCCCTGCCCTTCATCGAGGTGCACCTGTCCAACATCTTCGCCCGCGAGCCGTTTCGCCGGCATTCCTATGTCTCGGACATCGCCGTCGGTGTGATCACCGGCCTCGGTGCCTGCGGCTACGAGGCGGCGGTGCGCGCGGCCGCGGCGAGACTCGCGCGCTCCCCTTGAGCGGGCGCGCATCTTCGCAGTTTCCGATTTTTCCCGAGGGCATGAGCGGCATGGACATCAGAAAGATAAAGAAGCTCATCGAGCTCCTCGAAGAGTCGGGCATCGCCGAGATCGAGATCAAGGAGGGCGAGGAGGCGGTGCGTATCAGCCGCATGCCGACCGGCACCGGCGCCGCTCCTCAGCTCACGCACGTGGTGGGCCCCGGGTCGCCGTCCGCCGCCGCCGGCAGCGCCGGGGGTGCGCCCGCGACGCCGCCTGCGCTCCCTGCGGCCGGGAGCGCGGCCCCGAAGCCGAACGAGCATGTGATCACCGCCCCGATGGTGGGGACCTTCTACGCCTCGCCCACCCCGGGAGCCAAGCCCTTCGTCGAGATCGGCGATGAGATCAAGGTCGGGCAGGTGCTGTGCATCATCGAGGCGATGAAGATGATGAACCAGATCGAAGCCGACAGGGCCGGGCGCATCACCTCGATCATGGCGCAGAGCGGCGACCCGGTCGAATTCGGCCAGCCACTGTTCGTCCTCGAATAAACTGCTCATGATCGAGAAGATCGTCATCGCCAACCGCGGCGAGATCGCGCTGCGGATCCTGCGGGCCTGCCGCGAGCTCGGCATCAAGACGGTCGCCGTGCACTCGACCGCGGATTACAGCCTGAAGCACGTGCTGCTCGCCGACGAGTCGGTGTGCATCGGGCCGCCGCCTTCCATCGCCAGCTACCTCAACATGCCGGCGATCATCAGCGCGGCCGAGGTCACCGACTCGGTGGCGATCCATCCGGGCTACGGCTTCCTCGCCGAGAACGCGGACTTCGCCGAGCGCGTGGAGAAGAGCGGCTTCGTGTTCGTCGGCCCGAAGGCCGAGACCATCCGCATCCTGGGCGACAAGGTCTCCGCGATCCAGGTCATGAAGTCCCACGGGGTAGCGTGCGTGCCGGGCTCGGACGGGCCGCTCGGGGACAACTCCGACGAGAACCTGCGCATCGCGCGCGACATCGGCTACCCGGTGATCATCAAGGCCTCCGGCGGCGGCGGCGGGCGCGGCATGCGCGTGGTGCACGCCGAGGCCTCGCTCCTCAATGCGATCGGCATCACGCGCGCGGAGGCGCGCGCCGCCTTCGGCAACGACCAGGTCTACATGGAGAAATTCCTCGAGCGGCCGCGGCACATCGAGTTTCAGGTGCTCGCCGACGCGCACGGCAACGTCATTCACCTCGGCGAGCGCGACTGCTCGATGCAGCGGCGCCACCAGAAGGTGCTCGAGGAGGCGCCGGCGCCCGGCCTCACGCCGCGCCAGCGCCGCTTCATGGGCGAGCGGTGCGTGGAGGCGTGCCGCGCGGTCGGCTACCGCAGCGCCGGCACCATGGAGTTCCTCTACCAGGACGGGGAGTTCTACTTCATCGAGATGAACACGCGCATCCAGGTCGAGCATCCCGTCACCGAGCTCATCACCGGCATCGATCTCGTGAAGGCGCAGCTGCTGGTCGCCGCGGGTGAGCGGCTGCCCTACAGCCAGAGCGACGTGCAGATCCGCGGTCACGCCTTGGAATGCCGCATCAACGCCGAGGACCCGAAGACCTTCATGCCCTCGCCTGGGCCGATCCGGCTGTGGCACGCGCCGGGCGGCCCCGGCATCCGGGTCGACAGTCACGTCTACTCCGGCTACAACGTGCCGCCCTACTACGATTCGCTGGTCGGCAAGATCATTGCGCACGGCGATACGCGCGAGACCGCCATCGCGCGCATGAAGAATGCGCTCGCCGAGATGGTGATCGAGGGGATCAAGACCAACGTGGCGCTGCATCAGGAGATCTGCAACCACGCGGCATTCCAGAAGGGCGGCACCGACATCCACTACCTCGAGCGGCGTCTGGGACTGCGCTGATCTAAGCGCTAAGCGCCGCGCCTCGAACAACCCCGCGCGCCGGGTGCGATTCCGATGCCGGCGCATAATCCCCCCATGTATCTCGAGCTCTCGTTCGATCTCGGGGCGGTGGACACCCAGGCTGCGGAAGGGGCCTGCTGGGCGTGCGGCGCGAGCGCGCTGACCTTCGTCGACGCGCGCGATGATGCCGTAAACCACCCCACGAAATCCGGCCCAACGTGCGAGGCGAACTCCTCGCCACTCGACAAGACGCCGTATTTCGTGGGGACCCCGGTGCTCGAGCCCGCCCCCGGGGAGTTTCGTCTCTGGCCGAGGACGCGCTTGAGGTGCCTGTTCGCCCGCGAGTGCGATGCGCCGGCCATCGCGCGCGCGCTCGGCGCCGCGCTCGGGCTCGACCCGATGAGCATCGAGGTGCGGGCGGTGGCCGACCGCGTCTGGGAGCGCGAGTGGCTCGAGCACTTTCATGCGATGCGCTTCGGTCACCGGCTCTGGATATGTCCGCGTCACGAGCGCGTCAGCGCTCCCGGTGCCGTCGTCGTGGCGCTCGATCCGGGACTCGCATTCGGCACCGGCACTCATCCGAGCACCGCGCTGTGCCTCACGTGGCTCGATGCGCACCTCGCGGTGGGTGCGCGCGTCATCGACTATGGCTGCGGCTCGGGAGTACTGGCGCTGGCGGCCGCCAAGCTCGGGGCGGGCGAGGTCCACTGCTTCGATATCGACCCCCAGGCGCTCTGCGCGGCGCGCGAGAATGCCGCAGCGAACGGCGTCACTCGGGAGGTGCTGGTCCACGAGCACGCCGGCACGCTGCCGCCCGCGGCCGACGTGGTGCTCGCGAACATCCTGTCGGGACCGCTGTGCGCCCTGGCCCCGCGGTTCGCGTCGCTCCTGCGTCCCGGTGGGGAGATCGTCCTGGCAGGGCTCATGCAGCACGAGGTCGAAGACGTGACAGGTGCTTATGCCCCGTGCTTTGATGTTGCTCCGTTCGGCGAGAGCGACGGCTGGGTGGGCCTCGCGGGACGCCGCCATTGATGCCCCGGACGGGGCGCGGCTCAAGCCCATGCTTACGATCTGTCCGAAGTGTGCCCTGACTCTGCTGGTGACGGCAGAGGACCTGCGCGTTGCGCAGGGTTACGTGCGCTGCGGGCGCTGCTCGAGCGTGTTCAACGCGCTCGCGCGGCTCACCGAAGAGCGCCAGGAGCCGGAAGGCCCGCCGGAGAGTGCGCCGACGCAACCCTCGGTCGAAGAGAGCCCCGCGAGCGCCCTGACGTCTGCCGCGACCGTGCCGGCTCGGGCCCGGGAAAACGACGCGCCGCCGCCACCACCCCCACCGGCGGTGAGCGATGAGGACGCCATCCCGGACGATGCGCTCGAGTTCGATCCTGCGAGGACGGATGCGTCGTCGGTGTTCGTCGAGCCCCCGCCGAGCCCTGAGTGGTCGGCGGCGACCGGCACTTTCAAGGCCATGATGGCCGCGAACCAGGAGGCGGTGCAGCCACAGGAACCGCACCCCGCAAAGCGGGAGCAACCACCCGCGGGGCGGCCGCCGGAGGCCGCGCACCCGCCGCCGCCTGACGCCATCGCCTCGCCACTCGAGCTTGTTTCCGCGCATGAGGAAGGGCGCGCCCCGCAGCGGGCGCAGGACACGCCGCGCCCGAAAGCGACGTCCGCGCCGGATCCTGATCCCGACATCGAGGTCGAAATCGGTCC
>Ga0209689_1004417_pt1 | contig 10162 bp, 9 predicted proteins | sample GraSoiAngelo_149_FD_187119 | JGI IMG/M metagenome (GOLD analysis project Ga0209689, IMG submission 187119) | Grasslands soil microbial communities from the Angelo Coastal Reserve, California, USA - 14_1009_09_30cm (SPAdes) (version 2) | ecosystem: Environmental > Terrestrial > Soil > Grasslands ...
CGGCACCCAATCGTGCAGTACGAGCGCCAGCGCCACGACGGCCCACAGCGGGAGGTACCCTGCGCCCCGCAACATGCGACCCCAACCGTGCTCGTAGACGCTGGGGTAAGTGAAGTGACGGAAGATCCATTGATCGGTCACCTGCCCGACCACAAACAGCACGATCAGCGTCGCGATAGAGAGCGAAGGCACGCCGAGCGGCCTTGTCTTCGTTGTACTCAGACGCACGCCTGCGCACGGTTGGACCAGAGCAGCTGCACCTCGTAGGTGCCGAGCTGCTTGTTCTGCCAGGCGCAGATGTCGCCGATCTCGCCCTTGGCGTCGTCATACCATCCCTGGCCGGGGACCGGGTCGGTGATCGCCTCGGCGAGCTCGTGGGAGCAGACGGACGTCAGCGCATCGATCGGCCCCAGGGTGCCGAGGCACCCCGTGCAATCGGGGTAGGGGACGACGGCGTAATACAGCCCGCCGGCGGAGCGGTCGTGGTAGCCGCAGAACGCCTGGCAGGAGCGCTCGCTCCCTGCCACGACGGTGACCCCTGGCGGTAAGAAGGCGAAGTACACGGTGTTCGCCGTGCGCGCGGGGAGCGATGTGCGCGCCAACGCTCCCTGGAGCATTTCCTGGATCGCGCTGTCCGTCACGCTGGTGCCGGGCGCCGTATCGGTGACGCGAGCCGTGCCCGCATAGCGTCCCCGGCCGATCTTCAGCTGCGACGTGCCGTACTCCGCCAGTTGATCCAGGTAGGGGCTCGCAACCACGAATTGAAAGAAGCCATTCAAGGCCTGCGCCGTGGCCTGGGCCGCCACGTCGTTCCAGGCGGCTCCCCAGAAGACCGTGACGACTTCGACAGCAGTCAGGAGCGGCCCACCCCGATAGGTGAGCTGGGCAGTGGAGGGCGCCACCCGGGGCGCCGGGGCGACCAGTTCGCCGGCGCCGCGCATCGGGACGACGCGGATCGGGCGTCCCTGCCCGGCCGGATCCCGCGCCGCGCCCGGCCGACGTGGAGCGCTCATGGCTCGTTCCTACCCCGCCGTCCGTTCGTCGGACCGGCGGGCAGCGAGCGCGCCCCGGATTGGCCGGGAACGACAGCTGCGGGTCGCGGGCCAACCCCGGGAACCCGCCCCCGCCGATAATAGTTGTATATACACATGTGCACCACACCAACCCTTTTCGCAGAGGACCGTGCTATGTCCGCATCCACTATGACCGTGCCGCGCTTCCCCCGGGCGGCCGCCGTCGCCGTCACGCTCTGGCTCGCCCTCGCGCTCGTCGCGGGCGCCACGGGATTCCTGGCGCGGCTCCCGTTCCCGGGCCCCCAGCTCATCATCCTCGGGCTCCTCGCCGGCACGCTCGTCGCCGCCACCACGGTGCCCGCGCTGCGCGCCTGGATCGATGCGCTGTCGCTCCGCACGCTGATCGGGATCAACGCCGTCCGGTTCGTGGGGATCACGTTCCTGGTGCTCGCCGCGCGGGGTCAGATCGCGCCCGTGTTCGCGGCCCGGGCCGGGTGGGGGGACATCGCTACGGCGGCGCTCGCGGTCGTCCTGGTCGCCGCGGGCGAGCCGCGCACGGCGCTGCGCCGCGGCCTGACGCACGCCTGGAACGCGTTCGGCTTGCTCGATCTCGTGGTCGCGGTCGGCACGGCGACGGCGGTGACGCTGCGCGGGACCACTCCCGGCATCACTCCGGTGCTGTCACTCCCGCTCGTGGTCATCCCGACGTTCTTCGTGCCGATTTTGCTGGCGAGCCACGTCGTCATCTTCCGCCGGCTCGTCGCCCGAGGGTCGGGCAAGCCATGACGGTCCAACCGCTCCCGGCGCTCGCGTGCGCCTGCGCCAGTCTCCGGCGCGCGGCGCGCGCCGTGACGCAGGGCTACGAAGCCGAGCTCCGGAGCGCGGGACTGCGAGCCACGCAGTTCACGCTGCTGCAGGCACTCGAACGGACGGGAACGTCCGCCCAGGGGGCGCTGGGGGAGCTGCTGGCCCTCGACCCCACGACGCTCAGCCGCACACTCCGCCCGCTCGAGCGCGCGGGCTGGATCCGCACCGACCGAGGATCGGACGGCCGCGAAGTGCGCTGGACGCTCACGGCCGCGGGCCGGCGGCGCCTGGGGCGCGCGATCCCCGCCTGGGAGCGCGCCCAGGCGCGGTTGCGCGCCCGGCTTCGCCCGGAGCTCTGGGCGCTGCTGGTCGAGGACCTGGCCGCCGTCGCGGCGGCGGCCCGGAGCCCCGGCCCGGGTCGGCGGTCGGGGAGCAGATCGACCGCACGGGCACGTCGCAGAGGCTGAACTAGACGCTGAGCTGCCCCGACTACGGCGTGCGCTGGTCGGGAGGAGCCTGCGGCTCCGCCGAGCGCTGCAGCGCAATGTAGGTCACGGCATCCCACGCGTTGTGAATGCCGACGAACAACAGGAGCAGCGCCGTTGCGGCGATCACGAACAGGGAGTGCGGGAGATCTCGCTGGAGCGTGAGCGCCGCACCCAGCAGGGCCGCGTACGCGATGAAGGGAAAGGCGCAGTGCCACAGCCAGTCCTCCAGCACCGGCGCGTAACCCATCGTGCGGCGCGTCCGCCTGATTACGATGACGACGTATCCGATTCCCGCCACGCCGCAGGTGCCGAGGGCGAGCTCGGCACTCGAGACCGCGTGCCACGGCATGCTCAGGATCGCCGCGATCAGCAGGACGGCGCAGAAGTGGACGACGGTGGGCGTCCCGAACGCGCCGACGACCTCCGGGGTCCGCGTCGCCCGCCCCTCGGCACCCAGGGCGATCACGACGAATTGCAGGCCCGTCAGCGCCGCGCCCGAGGAGCCGATGATCACGTAGAAGTTGTCCCAGGCGGCGAACGGCGACAGTGCGGCTGGTTCCACGGCGCATCTCCCCGGCGAGGGTAAGAGCGCTAATCTGCAGATCGCTCGGCCACGTGGCGAGGGATGGATCTGGGGCGGCAGCGGCGCGACGGCTCCGCTGTGGCTGGTCAGCGGGGGCTAACTCTCGCGGTGGGCCCGCCATCGGCGAGCGACATGTCCGATCGTGTCGACCACGCCCAGCACGAGAAAATACCCCAGGCCCATGACCGGATACACGATGGTACTCACCCAGAGCACGGGCACCACCAGCGCCCAGCCGAACGCCTGTCGAATTCTGTCAACCACCAGCGGGTTTCTCCGAGCGCCAGTTCCCGAAGTGCATCGGTCTCGGACGGCGAAGTCATCCAGGAGTAATACGAGCCTGGTTGCGCGGGTGCTGACTGCGGCGTCGCAGGTTGTGCCGCCCCGGCCGCGTCCCCATCTTGCAAGTGGGGGGCACAGGAGGCTGGAGTGGTCGCACGCGGGCAGCACCATGCGGCTGAGCGGCGTCTGCTACCGCCCCGCCGCACCGACTTGGAGCGTCGCGTCGGCGAGCGCCGCCTGGAGCTCGTCTCGCTCGAGCAGGAACGACGCGATCAGGCCGAGCGGCGCCAGCCGAGCGAGCGACGCCAGCCCAGCGGTCGGCGCCAGGCGGAGGCCGCGCACCACGCCGAGCTCGCGGTGCTGGTGGTGAGCGACCACGACGAGGCGGCGCTGCGGGTGCGGGACCTCCTGCACGCCGCCGCGCCCGATCGGTTCGCCGTCGCCGCGGCGGCGCCGTCCGAATCGCTCGCCCGCCTCGCGCGGGGTGGGGTCGACGTGGTGCTGCTCGCCATGTCGTTTTCCGCCCGCCGCGGCTTCGCCACGTTCACCGAGCTGCGGGCGCTCGCGCCCACCACGCCGTTCCTTTTTCTCTCCGACTCGGACGACGAGCGTCACGGACTCGAGGCCGTGCGCGCTGGAGCACAGGACGTGCTGGTGAACAGCGAGCTCGACGGCGAGCGCCTCGCCCGCGCGCTGCGTCACGCGATCGAGCGCAACCGGCTCCACGCCGCGCTGCTCGACCTGGCGCTCGTGGACGACCTGACGGGCTTGTACAACCGGCGCGGCTTCCTGACGCTCGCGACGCGGGATCTGCGCGTGGCGCGGCGCGGCGACGAGACCTTGCTCGTAGCGTTCGCCGACCTGGACGATCTAAAACGCGTGAACGATTCCGCGGGCCACGCCGCGGGCGATCGCGCGCTGCGCGACACGGCCGCCCTGCTGCGCCGGACGTTTCGCGATTCGGACCTGGTGGCCCGGATCGGCGGCGACGAATACGCGGTGCTGGTGCGCCACGCGGGGCACGCGAGCGCCGAAGTCCTCGCCGAGCGCATGAAACGGCAGGTGCGGGAGTTCAATCGGCGCGCCGGGCGACCCTATCAGCTCTCCATCAGCCTCGGGTTCGCGACCCACAAGGCCAGCACCCTGGACTCGGTCGCGGGCCTGCTCGACCGCGCGGACCGCGCGCTCTACCGGGACAAGCGGCGCAAGCACGACCACGACTAGAAACGGCTTCGTCGGTAATTCCTTAGTGCAACGCGACGCGCTCCCTTGGCTGCCTGGTCGTCTTCGGCTGGTGTCAGGGTGACGGGGGCGGACGCGCGAAATAGAGCGGGTGCGTGCCACAGACGGGCCACGATTTGGTGGTCGCGGCGTCGCGGGTTTGTGACGAAGCGGTAGCGCCGGGGGGCGCCTCCGGCGCCCTGATTCCCTATATTGCGTCCCCCGACTGCATGAGCCACCCGTGACCCTCCCCAACCCTCAGCCCGACGACTCCTGGGCCGTCGACGAGCGGTCTCTGCATCTGTTCGTCGATCAGCTCAAGGCCCCGCCGGCGGACCGCGCCTGGTACGAGCTGCGGCGCGAGGCGGAGCAGGTCGCCCTGGTCCCGGGCTTCGATCGGCTCATCACCCTCGACGCCAACGCGATCAAGGAGCTGCCCCACCAGATCGACGTGGCCCAGCGGGTGCTGCGCGACATGGGCGGCCGCGCCATCCTCGCCGACGAAGTCGGTCTCGGCAAGACCATCGAAGCCAGCATCATCTATAAGGAGCTCGCGATCCGCGGGCTGGCCCGCCGCGCGCTGATCCTCACGCCCGCCTCACTCGTGGGCCAGTGGCAGGGCGAGCTCGAGGAGAAGTTCTTCGAGCGCTTCGAGACGCCGACCGAGCCCGACGACTGGCCCCGGGTCACCAAGGCGATCGTGTCCCACGACCGGGCGCGGTCGCGCCGCCACGCCGAGGAAATCTTGCGACACCGTTGGGACCTGGTGATCGTGGACGAGGCGCACAAGGTGAAGAGCCAGCGGGGCGCGACGTACCAGTTCATCGAGAAAATCGAGCGGGACTTCATCCTGTTGCTCACGGCCACGCCGCTCCAGAACGATCTGCGCGAGCTGTACAACCTCATCACCCTGCTGCGGCCCGGGCAGCTCGGCACCTGGCAGGAGTTCAAGACCCAGCACCTGGTGTCGGGCGACCACCGCCAACCGAGTGACCCCGAGGGTCTGCGCGCGCTCACGCACGAAGTGATGATCCGCACCCGGCGCTCGAGCGTGGTGGACGACCTGGACCTGCCGCCGCGCCGGCCGCGACACCCCGAGGTCAAGCTCACGCGCGCCGAGGCCGACCTGTACGACCGCACCACCGAGTTCCTGCGCCGCCTCTATCGGGAAGGCTTCATTCAGCCCACCCAGCAGACAGAGGAGAAGCCGACCAGGAAAGGCATCCTGCAGCTCGCGGTCATTCACCTGCGCCAGCGGCTGTGCTCGTCATCGCGGGCGCTCGCCGAATCGCTCGAGCACCTGGCGCAGGGCGAGCACATCCGCCCCGCGTATCGCACCATCGCGCGACAACTCGCTAAGCGGGCTCAGGGCATCAAGACGCACGCCAAGCTGGACGTGTTGACCAAACTATTGAAGGAGACACCGGACCGAGTGCTGGTCTTCAGCGATCACCGCCCGACGATCCAGTTGATCGAAGAGCGTGTGAAGAAGGTCGGCCGGCAGCCGATCGTCTATTGGGGTTCTCACTCGACGGCCGATCGGGACAAGCGTATCCGCGCGTTCCAACAGGACGAGCGCAGCGTCCTGATCGCCACCCGCGCCGGCAGCGAAGGACGCAATCTGCAGTTCTGCAACGTGCTCGTGAACTACGACCTGCCCTGGAATCCGATGGTCGTGGAGCAACGCATCGGACGGCTGCACCGCATCGGGCAGAAGCGCGAGGTCCACATCGTGAACCTCGCCGCGGCGGGAACCATCGAGTCCTACATCCTCCAGCTGCTCGACCAGAAGATCAAGCTGTTCGAGCTCGTAGTGGGCGAGCTGGACTTGATCCTCGGCGAGTTCGGCGGCGCGCAACAGTTCGAAGGCCGGCTGGCGAAAGAGTGGCTCGCCGCAGAGAACGAGGCGGACTTTGCGCGTCGGGTGGAGACGATCGGCGCCGACATTGAGCAGAGCAGCGCCGTGGGCAAAGAGCAAGAGCGGTTGAACTCCCTCATCGCGCCGGACGACAACGCCATGCGCCTCGAGCGCCGGTTCGAGACGCTGTCGGCCCCCGGCCGCCTGCGGCTCGGGCTCGGCACGAGCCGGCTCGTCAAGGCCGCCGGTTGGGACGCGAAACGGCACCGGCTCGGCGTACACGTGACCGAGCTGCTGGAGGCCCTCGAATCGATTGAGCCGATCGGGGGTGTCACGCCGCCGCTCGCGCCGGCCGGCCGGCACCCGGAATACGGGGAGCTGGTGAAGCTCACCGGCTTGACCAGCGCCGGACGCGCTATCACCCTCGTGGCGCAGGTGGAACGCCTGCCCCTCGCGCTGGTGGACATCGCGGTGGACGCCGCGTGAAACGCCGCAAGCCCCGACGCGCGGTCCAGCGCAAACCCCCGCGCAAGCCTCGGCCGCAGCCGGCGACTCCGCCGGCCGAGCTGGCACGCGACGCCGACCCGCTCGCCGACGCCGGGCTCAGGCCGCTGCTCGAGCGCTACTGCAGGCTCGGCGGTGTGACGCAAGCCGCGCTCGGCCCCGATCACGCCGAGTTGAGCCTGCCCCCGGCTGAGCGCCCGTTCTTCCGTGACCGCCCATCGCTGCGCGTCGCGTTCTCGCTCGACGCGCTCGAGCGCGATCCCGATGCCGAGATTGCGGTGCTCGGCAGCCCGTTTCTCTCCCAGCTGCTCGGGGCGATCCGCGCGCGCGGGGCGCGCCTGTCGCTGGGTCTGATCGCCCCGACCCTGCCCACCCCGAGTGATCCCACGGACGTCGCCCTGACGATTCCCGTGCGCGACGGCACTGCGCAGCTCGGCGCGACACGGTCGGCCGTACATCCGGTGGGGCGGCTCCTCGCGCGCGTCGTGCTGCGCGCGGGGGCCGGCGTCGAGGAAGCCGTCGTGGAAAGCGAGGTGTATGACTTGTCGGCCGGCGCCAGGCTGAGCGACGATCTCGCGGCCGCGTTCCGGGAGCTCGAGGCGGGCCGGGTCGCGCCCGCCGATCGGTCGGCCGCTGCGGCCGCGACCCACGTCCCCGCGCGGGAGCCCGCGGAGCTGCTCGAGCTCCTCCTGACCCACCTCCGAGACAAGTCGGCCGACCGCGTCACCGCGCGCCGCGCCCTGGCGGAGCAGGAGCTTGCCGCCGAGCTCGGGCGGTTGGACCGCTACTTCGAGTCGATCCTGAAAGAACAGTCCGACCCGGATGCCGTGGGAACCGTTACCGCGCTCGCCGAGCGCCGGCGGACCGAGGAGATCCGGCGCAGCCAGGTGAAGGCCGTCGTCCATCCCTTGCAGCTCATCGAGGCCGCCGTCCTGATCCAGCGCGCCGAGTGGCAGCTCGATTCGGCCCCTCCCCGAAAGCGTCGGGCCACCTTCAGCGCGCAGCGGCCCTTAGGCTCGACCGGTGCGGCTGCCTGGATCATGGCGTGTCCGCACTGCGGCCGCCCGCCGGCAATGCTAGTGATCTGCCGGCACGATCACTGCGCCTGCGAGGCCTGCACCCACCGCTGCTCGGTTTGCGCGGAGGACTTCTGCGCGGACCACGGCATCGCCCAGTGTCGTGTGGACGCTCAGCCGGCGTGTGACGAGCACGTGCGCGTCTGCCCTTCCTGCCGGCTCGAGCACTGCACGGCGCACGAGGGTTCCTGCACTGAGGGGGAGGGGCACACGGCCTGTTCCGCGTGCCTCGCTGCGTGTGGCAGTTGCGGCCGGCTCGTGTGCAACCGGCATGCGGAGCAGAGCCACACGGAGGCACCGAAGGGAAGCCGTCGCTTGTGCGCGGCGTGCCTGCGGTATTGCGAGGGAGGGACCAACGAGCCCGTGGGCGTGGACGAGGTGGCGCAATGCGCGAGCTGCGGCAAGTCTGTCTGCACGGCCCATCAAGCGGTCTGTGCCGTGGATGGACAGGCGCACTGCTCGCCCCACCTGCGCCGCACCGACACGTCGCAGCGGCTGGTGTGCGCGCGGCACCGGGCGACGTGCGCGCACGAGCCGGCGACGCTGTTCGCGTCGGACGAGGTCGGGACCTGTCCCATCTGTGGAAAGGGCGTGTGCGAGAGCCATCGCGCGGCATGCGCGCACTGCGGCCGCAGCGTGTGCACCGCGGACCTGAGCGTTGAGTCGCGGCGCTGCGCCACGTGCGGAGAGCTCGCCGCCGTGAGCGATCTCCCGGACGCGGTCGTCGCCGCCGCGCTGACCGCGATCGGCCGCGGGCCAAAGCCGTCCCGCCGCTGGCGGATGGCGCGCGACCGCAGCCACTTGGTGGTCGAGCTCGACCTCGGGTGGAAGCAGATGGCGGTCGTCACGCTGCGGCAGGGAGACAACGTGGCGGACGGCGTCGTGAAACATTCGCCGCTCGGATCTAGAAAAAGATCAACGTGATCGCTCCGAACAGCGGCAGGAGAATCCCGCAGCTGTACGCCATGTAGCCGAAGAACGAGGGCATCTTGATGCCGTTCTCCTCGGCGATGGCCTTGACCATGAAATTGGGCGCGTTCCCGATGTAGGTGTTCGCGCCCATGAACACCGCCCCCGTGGCGATTGCGGCGAGGAGCCGAGCGGGCTCGGGATGGAGCGCCAGCGCGCCGATGAACGGCCCGTGCGGCGGGATGCCTGAGAGGCCGGCCGCGCTGGCGGCGAAGGCGAGATAGGTAGGGGCGTTGTCGAGCACGCTCGACAGCGCCCCCGTCGTCCAGAAGAACTCCCAGGGCTGCGACACCCCGAACCCCATGCCCAGCACGGTGCGCGCCCCCTGGCTCCAGCCGTTCAGGATCTCGAGCACGGGCGCCATCGTGACGAAGATCGCCGCGAACAACACCGCCACCTCGACGATCGGCCCGAACGTGAATGCGTTGCGCTCGCGGTGCTCGCTCGGCGCCGCGCCGTATGCGATGAGCGCGAGCACCGCGATGATCGCCTCTTGCTGGCCCACTGCCCACGGCCTGCCGTGCGCCGCGGCCCGGCCCGCGGCGACGATCGTGAACACCACGCCGCCCAGTGCCGCCACGGCGCTCGCGCCGTTCACCCGCAGCGGCTCGTGCACCATCACCCGCTCGAGCTGCGAGCCGCGCCGCTCCCGCTCCTCGCGGTTCAGGGCCCACTGATCCCATACGTTGAAGAGGACGAGCAGCACGCCCGTCGCCGTGAGCCACTGGGGCCACAAGCGCAGCGTCCATTCGAACGGCACCCCCTTCAGAAAGCCGAGCAGCAGGGGCGGGTCGCCCATGGGCGTGAGCAGCCCGCCGCAGTTCGCCACGAGGAAGATGAAGAAGACGACGATATGCGCGGTCCGGCGCCGGCTCTTGTTGGCCCGCAGGAGCGGCCGGATCAAGAGGACCGATGCGCCCGTCGTTCCCAGGAGGTTGGCGAGCACGGCGCCCAGCCCGAGCATCCCCGTGTTCACGAGCGGGGTGCCCGAGAGCGACCCCTGCACGTGGATGCCGCCGGTGATCACGAACAGGGCGCCGATCACGACGATGAACCCGACATACTCGTGGAGCTTCTCTTCCAACACCGCCCGGCCGGGCTCCCCGAGCGCGATCCCGAGCTGCCACAGGACGGGGACCGAAACCACGACCGCGAGGAGGGCCTTGTTGCGGTTGGGGTGCCACCAGCGCGGCGCGACGAGCGGCAGCAGCGCGATCGCGGCGAGCAGCGCCACGAACGGCAGGGCGCTCGCGAGCGGGAGGTGGGCGCCGAGCATGGGGCCGGACACTAGGCCGCGGCGGCGCGGCGGTCAAGCCTAGCCCGGCGCGGTGACTCCGTACACCGGATGCAGCTCCCACAGC
>Ga0209689_1004419_pt1 | contig 10161 bp, 8 predicted proteins | sample GraSoiAngelo_149_FD_187119 | JGI IMG/M metagenome (GOLD analysis project Ga0209689, IMG submission 187119) | Grasslands soil microbial communities from the Angelo Coastal Reserve, California, USA - 14_1009_09_30cm (SPAdes) (version 2) | ecosystem: Environmental > Terrestrial > Soil > Grasslands ...
CGCACTCCAAAGCGCTTCGCGCGAAACAACCTGATCCTCTTCAACCCTTCAACGTTTTAGCTTTTTAACCCGGGCGAAGCCCTACTTCTTATACGCCGGCACCTCAGGCAATGCAGGCGGTAGCAGGCCTTCTTCCTCTTCTTCCTCAGGGTTGAATGCGAGCCCAGCTGGCGTGATCACTCGGGCAGTTACAAAGATGACCAGGTTCTTTTTGACGTGCTGATCGACATTCGTGCGAAACGCTCTGCCGATGAGTGGAATGTCGCCGATGATCGGAGTTTTATCTTCCACCTTCTGCACGTCCTCGCGCATCAACCCGCCGATGACAACCGTCTGGCCGTCCCACACGCTTACGTTCGTGGTTACCTTTCGCGTGCTGAACACAGGCTGGTTGATCACATTCTGGGTGAGCAAAACTGTGGGCACTGTTGAGCCGCTTATCAGATTGGGATTTACGCCAAAGATGGGACTTCCATAATTGATGAAGCCTTCAAACTCGACGACCTGCGGCACCAGGTTGAGGTCGATCGTCACACCGTCCGGGCCGACGATCGGTTCAACCTCAAGAGTCACCCCCGTATTTCGAGTTTCGAACGTTTGCGGTGTGGTCGGTGTGACAACTTCAATAGAGACGGTTCCTGTCCCACCGGTCCCGCCAGTAATACTCGGAACCTGCGGCGGCGTGAACGTGACCGGATAACGAAATTCACGAACAATTTCGATGACGGCGCGCTGGCCGCTCTTGGTCGTCACTTTCGGTGCCGAAAGAAGATCGACCCCTTTTTTCTGGCTGAGCCCCCGAAGCACGACCTGGAATTGCGGATTGGTAAAAACACCAGCCAGACCAAAAATTCCCGGAGCCACGGCGCTCGTGCCCAAGGTCGGGAACAAAAGTGCGTCAAGTGCATTCGCGGTGACGGCGGCGCTGCCGCTACGATTTCCGGAAGTAACGCCGCCGCCAGATGTACCGTCGCCGGGAATAGAGGTTCCTGGGCCACCAACCGCATTCCCGTTCGCGTTCACAAAAGGGAGGGTAGTTGAATCGATAGGCACATTACCGCCAGATCCAAAACTCTCGCCGCCCACGTGGAACGGACCGAGCAACCAATCGAAACCGAGTTCTTTCAGATTGGTTTGAGTAACCTCGACAAACTTCGCTTCGATCTCGACCTGCTTCGGTATTGCAAGATTCAATTGCTCGACGATCGCATCGACGAGGTCCAAATTGTCCTGCGTGTTACGAACGATCAGTCGGCTGCCCTGTGGAAGGAAGGCTGCGCTTGCGCCCGATGGGAACGCCACCCCCTGAGCTTCCAGGAAGTCCTTGGCGCCTTCGCGATTTACGAGTTGCTGGCCGCCGGTCGATTCCTGGGTGTCTTTCCCCGTGCCGGCGGGGCCGACGGGAGCTGCTGTTCCCGGCGCCTTTGTGTAAGCCCCCCGGCCTAGCAGCGTGCTCCCGGTCAGCGTAGTGCTAATAAAATCGGGCGGGACGCGATATTCTTTTGTGATCAGGTCGTTGCTCTGTTCGCTGATCGGAATGATCGATACAGCGTACGGTTCCACCTTCACCTTCAGCCCGGCCTGGTTCGCAATGTAACGCAGCGCTTCACCCAACGGAATCTGATTTAGGGTTAGTGTAATACGCGGCTCCGCTGCTGCTGCGGCAACCACCGGGCGCGCGACAACTGGACCTGCGGTAACGGGCTTGGTTCCTCCCGTAGGAGCGCCTGCGGGCGCAGCAGCAGCACCCGGCGTTCCAGCCGCAGGCGCCACCGGGACTGGAGGAGGAGCAACCTGCCCAAGCGGCGTCATACGCAACACGATATCGACCCCTTTTTTTCCTTCTGAAGGGTCGTTCTCCACTGCCTGTTCCCGGAGAAAGTCGATCGCCTCGCGAATGCTCGCGTCGCGAAATTCAACACGTGGAATAATGATCGTATTCAGCTTGTTTGTAATTCTGGCCGTGCCGCCAGCTTCCCTCGCATAAGCATCTGTCACCGGGCCAACAGTCTTGCCGTACGCGTGCACGGGTTCTTCCCAGCCTTTCTCTACCTCCCAAAGGCTGCGCGCGCGTGTTTCGTCATACGCCTCAACGCCGTATTTATATTTAGTGTTGTCGATTTGTTCCTGGCCGCGTCGAGCCGCTGTGTTGTAGGGATCGAGTTTGAGGACCTGGTCGTATCTCTTAAACGCCAGATCGTAACGGCCAGATTTGTAAAAGCCATCGGCTTCGGTGAGCAATTGTTTTACTTCTTCAACCTTGGCAAGGAAGTTCGGGCCCATGGTCTTGTTGAAGTAACCGGGCTGGCGCAAGTGGGCGAGCAACTGCGCCGCCTCACGACAGTTGGGATCGTAACGATCGCTCAAAATCTCACTCAAAATCGCCTCCGCCCCAACATAGTCACCCTGCGCGATGCGCGCTTCCGCCAGGATGACTCCGCTTTTGCAAAAGCCCGCGAGCGCTTCGTCGTGGGCTTTTCCTGAAACCACTGCATCCGGCAGGTAGGTCACAGCAGTTTTAAATTCCTGGTTGGCGAGCGTATAATTTTTCGCCTTCATCGCAGCGTTGCCCTGCGCCAAGGCTGCTTCGCCTCGCGGTATCGCGGCCTGCCGCCGTTGAATTTCCTGTTGCGCTACGGAGTCTGGATTCTGCGCCGTGCCGGTGATACAAAAGATCGACAACGAAAGAAAAATGAGCGCCGGGAGTGTGGCACGGGCTTCCAGCCTGTGGGGCTGGCGGGCATCCTGCCTGCCAATGTAAATCGGCAGGCAAGATGCCTGCCGTCCCCACAGCCAAGATGGCTGTGCCACGATCGTTGTAGTGGCAGAGCCTGCCCTGAGCGATAGCCGAATGGGCGTGTCGCCTGCGTGAATCAAGGAATTGCAGCCGGCACGGCTGCCTCTAGAAGGCCAATGCGTTTTAAGGTTCTGTGGGTTTTTTTTCATAGGGGATTTACGGAGTGGCAAGACCGATTTCGATCGGCTCATTTGGTTTCTGAGCATCCACGATCACCGCCTTGGTCAGTTGAACATCTGTGACCTTATACTTGATCTCTTCCAGTGGTTTCAATGAAAATTCTTGATCTTTTCTTACTTCAAATTCGCGGCGGCCGCCCCAGGTATAGACGAAGGTGGCCACTGATTGCGGGGAGGTGGCGACCTTTTCCTTCACGAGCGTCAGCTGCACCTTGGTGTCTTCATGTTCCAGGAACAACTCGGAGACATCGACCTTGGTGCCATACTGATTGCGTTCGTGTTTTTCGATGAATTTCGTGATCTTAAAGCGCGTGCCGCGGATGATGTCTCCAATTTTCAAAAATTGCGTCGGTTCGCTCTGATCGAGTGAGTTGAGCGCAAATGTGGTGCCGACCCATGATGAAAACATGAATGGAAAAGGTTCCTCCGTGGCCGATACCAAATGCAATTTTGTGAGATAATCAGGGTGCGAATTTTTGTCGATTGGATTGGTGCCTCCCTGCCACTCGTCGAGATTAGTGAAGCCGTCGCCGTCGGGATCCTGATCGAGAGCATCCGCATCCTCGATGGGCAAAGCGTATTGCTCAAACCATTCATTCGGCACCGGGGCATGAACCTGCGTGTTCTGTAGCGTCGCCGGCAAACCGTTGGCGGCGATAAAATGTCTTTCCGGAACGAAAAGCCCAGAGCGCCCGGTGGATTTCCATTGAGCGGGGTGCTGGAGCTGCTCTGCGGCACGATCCAGTTCAATAGCCGTGGCCGGCGAAGACGCATTTTTTGGCGAAGGCGCCTGTTGGGCGATTAAGCGGTTCGCGAATTGGATCGCGTTCCACCAAATGGAAATCGCGGAAATAAAAAGAAAGAGCCCTGCCGCGATGAGCGCCGCGCGATCGTAATGTGCCTTAATCCAGTCCATGGGCTTCGCCGGTTCCAGAAAAGGCAGCGGCAATTGATAACATCATGGCGAGTTGCCCGCCGATGATTGGGTAGCGCACGCGTCCCGCGTGCTGGTGGCGCTGTCCCGGCGCGACGAACTTTCTTTTCGCAGCTCATCGTCTTGCGTCCAGACCCACGGATAATTTTCGTTCGGCCCAGCCACACCTGCATCCCACGGGTTTCGCAGGATGTAATGAAACTTTTCCTGTAGATCGCGATCCGATCGTACATAACGATCCAACCGCTCCTTCTCCCAGACGCCGCCAGTTTTGTGTTCGAGTTTGTTCATCTGATGCGCTGAAAAAGACTTGATCGAGTGCAGTAGATCGCTCAACGACCAGAATACGACGTTACCCTTTTCGTCATTTTCCTTCGGCCACGGTTGCATAAGCAGATGTACGTGGTCAGGCATCACACACGCAGCGAATAGCTCGTAACGCGTGTTGTGGAAATGCCGCAACGCATTCAAGACAATCGTGCGTGCGTCCGGTGATAAGCAGCGCCGCAATTTCGGTCCGATCGTCACTGCGTAAATTGCCCACGGCCTTTCAAAATGCGGGAGGCGACGGCGGAAATAGAGAGTGTCCTCGGCTGGCTTGGCATCCGGAAAAGTTCGCGACGGCGCGACGCCGTCACCAGCACGCGGGACGCGTGCGCTACCCGATGGATTCGTAGCATTGTTTTCCACCTTCATTTTCATGTCTCGCGGTTAAAAGATGAACCTCAACATCTCGATCGTGGCTGAGATTTCGATGTGCTCATTGCCAACGATGAAATTGAGCGGAGCATTGCCGGGCTGCTTCGAAGCTTCCTGCTCGGACGGAGACGGGTTCGGTTCGGCAGCCTTTTCGCGCGGCGGGCCTTTGTCCTTTTCATTGTGCACGTACAAAGTGCGAATGATAAAAAATTGTCCGGTCGAGCTGGCGATCTCATTCAAGACTTTTCGCGCCACGGCCGGCGCTGCTTTAAATGTAAGATCCACAACATTGCGCTTCAGCAATTCCGGGGGAGTCGCGCTCGGCTCGGCCGGCTTTGCTCCGCGGGCTGCGCTCCCCTTCCGTCCGAGAGTTGGTGTCGCCGCTGGAGCCGGCGAAACTCCTCGTTCTTCCGGCAAAGGTGCGCGGTGAAAAGAAGTCACGCTGTCCACTTTGGCGTCCAGCAGGACATTTATGAGCATCTGTATTTGGGAGAGCTCCTGCCCGAGCAACGGCGCCATGGATGTTTTCGGCAGAGCGGTGGTAAATTCATCGAAACCGAGCTCAAATTTGTCTGGGAGTTTCACGTTGTTCGCGTGCGCTCTGTTTAAGGTGGCGATCGCCGCCTGGCGCAAACGCGATTGAAATTCATTTGGCGCGAGCGGCGTCTCAGGAACGGCCTCTTTTTTTAGTTCCTCCTTGAACTTGTCCAATGCGACGCTGTAATTCTCGAGGAGAACTTTCAGCTTGCCATAATTAGCATCATTTGGGAACGGATCGAGGCGCTGGAGCCGGCTGCGCTCCGCGGCCGTCTTGTCGAACGCCTGTCTTGCATCACTCCAGTTGCCTCTTGTCCAGTAGAGGAGGAACCCGGCAAACAATACGCAAATTCCGAAGATGATCAGAAACGTGCCAAGCCAACGATTTTGCTGAAACCATTTCATCGCATTAACCACGAATGAACACGAATGGACACGAATTCATAAAGCAATCCTCTGCCACTCTAGTTTCGAATGCTTAAAGTTAAGGACCACACCGACACGCAGGCTCGTGATCCGAAGATAGTTCAACAGTAATCCTCGTTCATGATCGGTAATTCGGTCGCTGACCTTTGTATCGACCACCACAGCATTAAATGCGATCAGGTCAGGAATGAACAGACCAACCTTCTGTCCTTTATACAAGACATCGAACGAAGGTTGCTGCTGAAAAGGAATTTTCCGCAGACCAAACTCGACGACCAACGCATTTTCGTATGGCTTCTCTACGAGACCGTGACCTAGCGTGTTGAGAACCTCGATGGCACAGCCGACAACTTGAAAAACTTCGTCCTTCAGCAACAGCTTTTCGCTATTGGTGTTCATTCGTGTTCATTCGTGGTTCTGCTGAAACCATTTCATGGCAGTTTCACAGGTTTGCGCAATGTGAGTTGAAGCTCGTAAGGGAACGCCCACTCTGCGTCGTTTGGCACCGAGTTGGATTTAACCACCCGCTCGGGAGTTTTTGCGTCGACAATGAAGAATGGCGAAGTGGCCAAATTCCGAAAGTAATCGAGGACGATCTCCTGCTGTTTCGGATTGTACAAGTACAGACCGCGCGCAACGATGCCGTCAATTGCCGCCCCTCCGCTCTCTGGTTTTGTTTTCGATCTCCCCGCCGGAGACGGTAAAAGTACCGGCGCAGGAGTCGTGGTCTTTTCCGCGAGGTGTTTTTCACCCGTGCCGAGCGGCTTTCCACCGGAAGTGGCATAAAGTTCCGTGATCCAAATATCTGCTTCCGGCAGACGCGTATTGAGCTCTGCAAGAATTTCCGGCCAGAAGTTGTGGTCGTTAATTGCTGTGATGAGCGGCGTGGCGACACTGTCCAGCGAGGCGGCTTGCTTTTTAAGCTTGTCAAGCCGCGTTTCGGCGACCCGCATGGTGTCGTTCTTTTGTTGCAGTAGCTGCGTGGTTTGCCCCGTTACCTGAGCTGCGCGCGTGTAGTAAACTGACCAGCCGACCAAAGCGAGAAGAAAACACGCCGCCGCGACAATGAAAAATGGCCGGCGCTTTTCTAATTCCTGCCTTCGAACTACGCTCGCAGGGAGCAAATTCAACTCCATCGGACAAGTGGTTATGCTCCGGAGGGCCAGGCCAACTACTTCCCCAAGCAAATGGGCGGAGCGGGTGACTTCCAGCGTCAGTGTCGACTCCGACACGGTCACATTCTGGAGCGGATTAAAAAACTCGATCGGCACCTGCAATTTTTCGTTAAGAAACTCGAGTACGTAAGGCATGCCTGCGCTTCCTCCGCAGAGGAAAATGCGCTCCGGCCGGCTTCCCTGCTGCTGCGCGCAGTAGTGACTGATGGAACGCATCAACTCGGCGTGCAGCCGCGTCATGGTGCTGCGCGCTATCTTCGAGACGCGGGCGACGTCGGGGTTTGCGGGCTCGGCATAGGCGCCTCCCAAACTGACGAAGCCGTCCCGCTTCTTGCGAACCTCCGCGGCCGCGAAAGTCTCGCGGAATTCCCTGGCAATTGCGGCGGTGATCGAATTGCCACCGATGGGAAGGCTGCGCGAGAAAACCTTGGCAGGCTCAATGAAGAGAACATTTGTAGTGCGCGCTCCGATATCCACCAGTAGCGAGCAGCCGGTCAGGTCGCTGTAGTTGTAGCGAAACGCATTGTAGAGCGCCATTGGCGCAACGTCGACGATAAATGTGCGCAGCCCCGCGTCTTCAACTCCAGTGTTGATCTCGTCGAGCAGGTCCACCTTGATTGCGACCAGAATGACCTGAATCTGTTCGTCCAGGCCGCCTCCAACAACTTGGTAATCCCAAACGACTTCGTCGATCGGGAACGGAACATTTTGTTGCGCCTCGAAAGAAATGATTTTCTCGATCTTTTCCTGTTCGACTGCGGGCAGCTTCACAAAACGCGCAAAGACCGATTGTCCGGATAACGCATAGTTCACGAGGCCGCGTTTGATGTGCAGCTCGTCCATCATCTCCCGCAAAGCGGTGGCCATTTGTGTCCGTCGCATTTCCTCTCCGGCCGGGTCGCCCGGAATCTCCCGCAACCGATAGTCCACCAAGACCAGGCCTCCATGGGCCTGCACGCGAAATTCCGCCAGGCCGACGGTCTGAGATCCAAGATTCAGAGTGATAAGACGCGCCGGAACAGCCATAGCTAGAAGTTCCAAATCCCAATTCCCAAATCCCAAACAAATCTCAACATCCAAATCTCAAAGCAACTCGATGGCACGCGTTCTGTTTTGGTCACTGGAATTTGGGATTTGCTTGGAACCTGGAGCTTGGGCTTCGGGATTTCACTTCAGCGTCAGCGGCTCTTGATCTGCGGGTATCGATCCCAGTAGAGCGGCGCAAAGGGCGTTTGGTCTTTGTTAAGGACGAATCCAGAAATCTGCGGTAGGGTCGCGAACCATTGTGGCTGCGCTCTGGCCAGGCTTGATTCAGCTTTCACGGTGCCACCCTGCACGATCTGCACCGCAATGTTTTGGCATGAATTCTCCGCAATCGGCCGGTTATTCGCGAAGCGTGCAAGTGCCCGAGGCGGAACGTACATGACCGATCGGTTCTCGCGGCCCGCCGGGATATTTACTTGCGTCACTTCGCCGGCGAGAAGGTTTGCGTTGAAGAGAATGTAATACTTAAACGTCAGCTCATCGGTCAATTCGGGAGTCGCGGCATATTGAACCTCCACTTCCAGCCAGCGACCGCGCTGGTTCGTCGGATACGATGGCGCGCCGCTGTAAGCGAACTGCGGTGCTGAGATTAAATTCCTGGTGATTTTTGTAATCTGAAACTCGGCGACCGCGCGCGGCTGCGCAGAAACAATAAACGGCAGAAAAAAGGAAAGGCTCAGCAGAGAGTTAGCTTTCATATCCGGCGCGTTATTATTGCACACGACGCAACGGTATCATCGCGCAACTGCGGATTTGGAACATATTGGATCATTCGGGTGATTTCTCGTTCAAAATCCCATCGCGTTCCACTGCTAATTGCGGACGAACTCAGTTGGCTTCCACGGCAAGCACTCGTGCATGCCCGCGCGCAACACAGGACTTGACTGTTTAAGGCAGTCGGGTCCTCCAGCGCCTATTGCATCAGCGATCCTGTTGCCGTCGCCCAGTGGCGAGGCGTGCGCTTCTTCGAAGAACTAACGAGGCCAGCGTGGCAGGCGACCGCTCGATTCTTCGTACGCGGCGCCAACGGTAATGTGGACTTTTTCATCGCCGACCTGGCCCAGAATATAAGTCTGGAAGAGATCGCCACCGAGCTTACCGGTTGATCGCCCGTACAAAACGCCCACTTCCCCGCCGTAATAGATCGGATTCAAGGGCGAACTTATCACTTCGCCGGCCAAATCCTTTCCGTCTACGAGACCGGCTACCGGCGAAGCGTTTGTTTTCGGTCTTTCCTTTATCGTCGCGAATGCAACCGGGGAAATATCGAGCGGCACCCATCCCATGCGGCCCAGCCCGGTCGAGCCAGGCAGGCGTTCGCTCAAAAGAGTCAGCATAGGCAGGTCCTGCATGAGAGCAGAACTGTCCACCGTGCGGAAAATTTCCGGTGGATAGAGCGCCAGCGCAGCAGGTGCGTTGAACTGGTTGGTAGGATTCGGTTGCTGCGCCGCTACGAAAAAGCAAAAACTGAGAAAGCCAAGAACAGCAAGGAGCGCACGCCCGATCATGGTGCAATTCAAAGTCAAAATGTCGCAAGCGCCAGTAAAATCTTGAAGAACATGAGGCAAGCCCACGTGATTCGTTAAATCGTTACATCGTTACGTCGGCTCCCCATTTGTAACCGTTGCAACCTTTGTAACTCTTTTAACGATTCAACGATTCTTTAAAATATTCGATCGTCTTTTTGATGCCTTCTTCGAAACCGACTCGCGGTTCCCACCCAAGAACGTCTTTGGCACGCGTAATGTCCGGTTGACGCACCTTCGGATCGTCAACAGGCAGCGGTCTGTATTCGATTGTGGATTTTGTCCCGGTGATGCGAATGATTTCGTCAGCGAATTGTTTGATCGTCATCTCGCGCGGATTGCCCAGGTTAACCGGCTCATGAAAATTGCTCATAGCCAGTCTGAAAATTCCGTCGATCAAATCGGACACATAACAAAACGATCGCGTCTGCGAACCGTCGCCGAAAACGCTGAGCGGCTGGCCGCTTAGCGCTTGTCCAATAAATGCCGGGACGACACGCCCATCGCGCAAACGCATGCGCGGACCGTACGTATTAAAGATGCGCACAATTTTCGTGTCGATCCTGTGATAGCGGTGATACGCCATCGTCATCGCCTCGGCAAAACGCTTCGCTTCATCGTAAACGCCGCGTGGGCCGATCGGATTCACGTTGCCCCAGTAATCTTCCTTCTGCGGATGGACGAGCGGATCGCCGTAACATTCGGAGGTCGACGCCAAAATAAAGGAGGCTTTTTTGTCCTTGGCCAAGCCGAGTGTGTTATGGGTGCCTAGCGCGCCCACTTTCAACGTGGGAATCGGCAGCTCGAGATAATCGATCGGGCTGGCCGGTGACGCGAAATGAAA
>Ga0209689_1004425_pt1 | contig 10158 bp, 10 predicted proteins | sample GraSoiAngelo_149_FD_187119 | JGI IMG/M metagenome (GOLD analysis project Ga0209689, IMG submission 187119) | Grasslands soil microbial communities from the Angelo Coastal Reserve, California, USA - 14_1009_09_30cm (SPAdes) (version 2) | ecosystem: Environmental > Terrestrial > Soil > Grasslands ...
TCGGTGGCGCTGGAGATTCCCCTGCGCGAGCTGACCGACGTGCGCGCGGACAAGCCGTCCGCGGTGCCGAGCGAGGACGCGGAGAAGATCTTCGCGCTCGTCGCCGGCCGGCGACGGCCCGAGGACATTCGCAAGGCCTACCGCATCCTCCAGGCGATCTTCGGCAAGGCGTCGTGAGGTGTGATGGACTGGCCCGCGGGGCTGATCTGGCACGACGGGAAGCTGCTCGGCATCGACTGGAGCGCCTGGAAGGTCGTCGGCTGGCTCGGCAACCTCGTATTTTTTTCGCGATTCTTCGTGCAGTGGTATGCCACCGAGAAGCTGCGGCGCGTGGTGGTGCCCGCGGCCTTCTGGTGGCTGAGCCTGACCGGGTCGGTGCTCTTGCTGATCTACTCGCTCCGCCAGCGAGACTCGGTGTTCATCTTCGCCTACGCCTTCACCTGGATCCCTTACATCCGTAATCTGATCATCCACCATCGCCACGTGGAGGCCCACCTCGACTGCGAGAGCTGCGGCCAATCCTGCCCGCCCCACTCCAACTTCTGCGCCGCGTGCGGAGCCCCGCTCGCGGGAGCGCCGGCGACGACGGCCCGGTGATCGCGCGGTGATACAATCGGCGTCGATTGCTGGCTGTGCCTCTGACTGACCCCTCCGAGGAGATGACCGTGCCGTCGACGATCAACTGGACCCAGGTGCAGACGCGTCCGATGCTCATGATCCCCGGCCCGACGGAGCTGCCGTTCCCCGTCATCCAGGCCATGAACCAGCCCTCCGCCATCCAGTACGACCGCTCGTTCGACGAGGGCGTGCTGGAGCCGACCACCCTGGCCCTGCGCGACGTCTTCCAGACGAAGAGCGAGGTCCTCATCATGCCGGGCTCGGGGCGGACCGCGCTCGAGGCGGGCGCGCTCTCGGTGATCGAGCCGGGCGACCGCGTGCTGGTGGTGGGTGCCGGCGCCTTCGGCCTGCTGATGCGCGAGATCATGAGCCGCGTCGGCGCCGATGCCACCGAGTTCCCGGTCGAGTGGGGCGCGCGCCTGGACATGGACCGCCTGGCCCGGGAGGCCGAGCGCGTACGGCCGAAGGCCATCACCCTCGTGCACAACGAGACCTCCACCGGCACCACGTATCCGGCGGCCGAGGTCGGCACGCTTGCACGCTCGGTCGGGGCGCTCTTCATGCTCGACACCGTGTCGTCGATCGCCGGGCTCGACGTCCGCACCGACGAGTGGGGCGTGGACCTCAACATGACGGGCTCGCAGAAGTGCCTGGCGGCGCCCCTCGGCATGGCGCTCGTGTCCGTGAGCCCGCGCGCCTGGGAGGCGATGGAGCGGCGCAAGCAGACGGCGCAGTCGTACGCGTACGACCTGCTGCGCTGGCGCGACAACTGGGTGCCCGTCTCGCGCGGCGGCAAGATCCCGGACGGCACACCGCGCCGGCAGCCGATCTCGATCCCGACGCATCTCACGGCCGCCCTGCAGGTGGCCGTGCGCCTGATCCTCGAAGAGGGCATGGCCAACCGCGCGCGCCGGCACGCCATCGCCGGCGGCGCGCTGCGCGCCGGCGTGGCCGCCATGGGGCTCGAGATGTTCCCCGATCCCACCATCGTGTCGAACACGGTGGCGTGCATCCGCGCGCCCAAGGGCGTGGAGCCGGCGGCCGTGGTCAGGCGGATGCGCGAGCAGTACGGCATCCTCATCGGCACCGGGCTCGACAAGATCCGCACGTCCACGCTGCGGATCGGCACCATGGGCATCACGGCCAGTCCCCACTACGTGCTGCCGACGCTGTCGGCGCTCGAGCTGGCGCTGCGCGACCTCGGGTACAAGAGCCAGCCCGGCGCCGGCGTGGCCGCCGCCCAGGCCGCGTTCGCCGAGGCCGCCTAGGTGGCCGACCCGCTCATCTCCGTCCCGGACGATTTTCCGAGCGTCTTCGAGAAGTCGGCGGCCCACGAGGCCGCGCGCAAGCTCGGCGAGACGCGCGTCTACGCCGCGCGCGGCGCCGACGAGGAGCAGGAGCTGGTCAAGCGCATCGGCCGGGCGCGCGTGGCCATCAACATTCGCGCCCACGCCCGCTTCAGCGACGGCGTCTTCGCCGGTTGTCCCCAGCTCAAGATGGTCTCGATCTGGGGCACCGGCACCGACAACATCGATCTCGATTCGGCGGGCCGGCGCGGCGTCACCGTCTGCAACACGCCCGGCGCCAACGCCTTCGCCGTCGCCGAGCACGCGCTGACGCTCATGCTGGCGTCGGGACGCAGGCTCGTCCGCATCGACCGCGAGATGCGGGGCGGCGCCTGGCCGCGCGAGATGCTGACGCAGTGCCTGGGCAAGACGCTCGGCGTCTTCGGCACCGGCACCATCGGCGCGCGCGTGGCGGCCCTGGGCAAGGCCATCGGCATGGAGGTGCTGACCTGGAGCGCGCGCACGGGCGACGCCAGGGCGAAGGAAGAGATCCTCCGTACCGCCGACTTCGTCACCCTGCATCTGCGGCTGACGCCGGAGACGCGGGGCTTCCTCGGCCGCAAGGAGCTGTCGCTGATGAAGAAGACGGCGTTCCTCGTCAACACGGGCCGCGGCGCGCTGGTCGAGCGTGAAGCGCTGCTGGACGCGCTGGCCACGAAGAAGATCGCCGGCGCCGGGCTCGACGTCTTCCACGACGAGCCGCTCAAGCCGGGCGACGCGATCCTCGGCTTCGACACCGTGGTGCTCTCGCCCCACAACGCGGGGCAGACGGCCGAGGTCGTCCGCGACGGCCTCCTGCGCGCGGTGAAGAACGTCGAGAATTTTCTCGCGGGCAAGCCCACCGACGTCGTCGTCGCGCCCGTGAAGTAGCCCGCCTGGACAGCCTCCTCCTCAAGGTCGTCGCCACCCCGGTCCTCATCGGCACCGCGAGCGTCGCGGGCCGGCGCTGGGGCCCGGCCGTGGGCGGCTGGCTCGTCGGCCTGCCCCTCACCTCGGCGCCCATCGCATTCTTCCTCGCGCGCGACCAGGGCCTGGCCTTCGCGGCCGCCGCCGCCGTCGGCATCATGGCCGGTACCGTGTCGCAGGCCGCGTTCTCGCTGGCCTACGCCCGCACCGCCACGCACGCCTACTGGCCGCTGGCGCTCGCCGCGGGCGGTCTCGCCTTCGCGCTCTCGACGCTGACCCTGCGCTGGCTGCCGCTCTCGCGCGTCCCGCTCGCCGTCGTCGCCGTCGCCACGCTGCTGGCGTGCCGCCGGCTCATGCCCGAGGCGCCGCGGGCGCCGAGCCCCGCCGGCCCGCCGTCGCCGTGGTGGGACATCCCCGCGCGCATGGTGGTGACGACGGGATTCGTGCTGCTGCTGACGGGCGTGGCCTCGCACCTCGGCGCGCGGCTGACGGGGCTGGTGACGCCGTTTCCGATCTACGCCGCCATCCTCGTCGTCTTCACGCACGCGCTGGAGGGGTCGGCGCGCGCCGCCGGCGTGCTGCGCGGGCTGCTGCTGGGCCTCTACTGCTTCGTCGGCTTCTTCTTCGTGCTGGCCGGGCTGCTCGAGCGCGCCGGCATCGCCGCGGCGTTCGCCGCCGCCGGCGCCGTCGCGCTGGCGATCCAGGCCGGCGCGCTGTGGGCGCTACGCCGCGGGGCCACCGCCTAGCGGCGCCCGCTCTTCCACCACTCGTAGATCTCCTCGCCGGTGGTCATCCACACGCCCTTCTTTCGGCGCACGTAGTCGTAGACCTCCTCGAAGTACCGGATCCGGTGCGGGACGCCGTGGATGTAGGGGTGCACGGCGATCGCCATGACGCGCGGGTTCTTCGCCCCCTCGTCGTACAGCCGGTCGAACTGGTCGCGGCAGCGCTGCAGCCATGCGGACGACTCGTGGTGCTGGATGACCATGGTCGGGATGTCGTTGAGCTCGAGCGTGTAGGGCACCGACACGAGCGGGCCGTGCGAGGTGCGGATCTCGTAGGGCTGATCGTCGTTGACCCAGTCCGAGACGTACTCGATGCCGGCCTCGGCCAGCAGATCGAGCGTCTCCCACGTCTCGGTGAGCCCGGGTCCGAGCCAGCCCTTCGGCTTCCGGCCCGTGAATTTCTCGATGATCTGGAGCGAGTCGCGGATGACCGCGCGCTGATCGGGCTGCACGTGCATCGCACCCTGCTTGACGCCATGCCCCATGAACTCCCAGCCCGCGTCGCGCATCGCCTCGGCCACGCGCGGATAGGAGTGACAGACGTTGGCGTTGATCGAGGTCGTCGCGCGGATCTTGCGCCGGACGAGCGCCTCGTGCAGCCGCCAGAAGCCCACGCGCATGCCGTAGTCGTGCCACGCCCAGTTCGGCACGTCGGGCACGGTGGCCACGCCCTGCGGCGCCGTGAGGTACTGGCGCGCCATCGGCTTCTCGATGTCCCACTCCTCGACGTTGACGATCGTCCACACGGCGATGCGCGCGCCCTTGGGCAGGCGCCATCGCGTGCGGTCCACGATCGCGGAATAGTCGAAGCGCTCGTGCGGGAGTCTCACCGGGGACCTCCTCGGTCATTTCGTAGGCTCGCCTCGGACGGCGGGGCCCCAGCCCCGCGACGTCCTGCGGCTCGCACTACGGTGGGCCCATAGTACAATCCCCGCCGTGGCCCGGCCCGACGCGATCGATGTCCACGCGCATTTCTTCCCCGAGCGTTATCTCGACCTCATCGCGCGCGAGGGCGCGCCGCACCAGGCGCGCATCGATCGCTCGGATCCGAAGGGCCCGTCGATCGCCCTGAAGGAATCGCGCACGCTGCCGCTCGAGGCCACGTACTGGGACCTCGACCGCCGGCGCAAGGTGATGGACCGCGTGGGCGTGGCCGTCCACGCGCTGTCGCTGACCTCGCCGATGGTCTACTGGGCCGACGGTGACCTCGGCCAGCGCCTGGCCGCCGCCGTGAACGACGCGATGAGCGAGGCGCACCGCGCCTACCCCGACCGCTTCGTCGGCTGCGCCACGCTGCCGATGCAGGATCCCGCGCGCGCCCTCACCGAGCTGCAGCGTGCGGCCGCGCTGCCCGGCATCCGCGGCGTCTACCTCGGCACGAACATCAACGGCCGCGAGCTGTCCGACCCGTCGTTCACGCCCATCTTCGCGGCCTGCGAGGCCAAGCGACTGCCGGTGCTGCTGCACCCGCTCACCGTGATCGGCGCCGGGAACCGCCTGGGGCGCTATTACCTCAACAACTTCCTTGGCAACCCGTTCGACACCGCCATCGCCGCCGCGCACCTGGTCTTCGGCGGCGTGCTCGACCGGTTTCCGAAGCTGGAGGTCTGCCTGCCGCACGCGGGCGGCGCCATGCCCTACCTCGTCGGCCGGCTCACGCACGGCCAGAAGGTGCGGCCGGAGACGAAGGGCGTGGCCAAGCGCCCCTTCGACGCCTACCTCCGGCGCTTCACGTACGACACGATCAGTCACGCGCCGGCGTCACTGCGCTACCTCGTCGGCCTCGTCGGCGCGGACCGCGTGATGATCGGCAGCGACTTCTGTTTCGACATGGGCCCGGCGCGGCCGCGCGAGATCGTGGTGCGCGGCCTCACGCTGTCCGCGCGGGACCGTGCCCGCATCCTGTCGGAGAACGCGCGGCGCCTGCTCGGTCTGTGACTGCAGAATTCTGGGTCACCCAGACCTTCAACGGCGTGTCGTACGGGGCCCTCCTGTTCCTGCTCGCCAGCGGGCTCTCGCTCATCTTCGGCGTGATGCGCGTCGTCAACCTCGCCCACGGCTCGTACTTCATGCTCGGCGGCTACGTCGGCCTGTCGGTCGTCTGGCGCACCGGGTCGTACGTGCTGGCGCTCGCCGCGGGCGCGCTCGTGCTGGCCGTCGTCGGCATGGCGATGGAGCGGCTCTTCCTGCGCCGCCTGCCCGGCCAGACACTCGGCCAGGTGCTGATGACCATCGGCTTCGCGCTGATCTTCCAGGATCTCGCCCTGCTGATCTGGGGCGGCGACCCGTACGCGATCCGGCCGCCGTCGATGCTGGCCGGCGTGCTGACGGCCGGGCCCGGGCGCTTTCCGATCTACCGCATCTTCATCATCGTGGTGGCCGTCGTCATCGGCGCCGCGCTGTGGCTGGCCCTCGACCGGACGCGCGTGGGCGCGATGATCCGCGCCGCCGTGGACGATCCGGAGATGGCGCAGGGCATCGGCATCCGCGTGCCGCGCATCTCGCTCGGCGTCTTCGGCCTCGGCGCGGCTCTCGCCGCTTTCGGCGGAGTGGTTGGCGCAGGTTTTCTCGGAGTCTATCCCGGCCTGGACTTCGAGATCCTCCCCTACGCGTTCGTCGTCGTCATCGTCGGCGGCCTGGGCTCGCTGCCGGGCGCGATGGTCGGCTCGCTGCTGGTCGGCCTGCTCGACAACTTCGGCAAGGCGCTGTTCCCCGAGCTGTCCTACTTCACGCTCTTCGCGCCGATGGCGCTGATCCTGGCGCTCAAGCCCACCGGCCTCTTCGGACGCGTGTGAGAGCCCGGCCGATCGCCGTCGGCGTCGCCGCCCTCGTCGCCGCGGGCGTCGTGGCGCCGCTGCTGCCGTCGTATCCGCTCACGCTGCTCACGCAGGTCGCCATCATGGCCGTCCTCGCCATGAGCCTCGACATCCTGCTGGGCTACACCGGCCTGCCCTCGCTCGGCCACGCCGCCTACTTCGGCGCCGCCGCCTATGCCGTCGGCATCCTCGCCACCGAGCACCAGGCCGGATTCTTCACCTGCCTGATCGCCGGCGTGCTGCTGGCCACGGCCACGGCGGCGCTCTTCGGCCTCGTGGCAATCCGCGCCACCGGCACGTATTTCCTGATGATCACCCTCGCGCTCGGCATGGTCGTGTGGGGCCTCGCGTTCCGCTGGGTCTCGCTCACCAAGGGCGACAACGGCATCGCGGGCGTGCCGCGCCCCGACCTGGCGCTGCCCTGGAGCCTGGCGGCGCCGCTGCCGTTCTTCTACTTCGCGCTGCTGGCCGCGGCGCTCGCGTGGGCCGCCCTCGGCACGCTGGCGCGCTCGCCGTTTGGGTTGACGCTGCGGGGCATCCGCGAGAGCGAGACGCGCATGCGCGCGCTGGGCTACGACGTCTGGCTGCACAAGTACCTGGCCTTCGTGATCTCGGGGGGGTTCGCGGGATTCGCGGGCGTGCTCTGGGCCTGGTACAACGGCTTCGTCAGCCCGGTGGACGTGCAGCTGGTGACCTCCGTGGAAACGCTGCTCATGGTCGCGCTGGGCGGCCCCGGCACACTGGCGGGACCGGCGCTCGGCGCCGCCGTCATCGTCTTCCTCAAGAATTTCGTCAGCGTCTACACCAAGCGCTGGCTGCTGATCCTCGGCGCCGTCTACATCGGCGTCATCCTCTTCGCGCCGCGCGGCGTGCTCGGCGCGCTGAGGGCGCCGCACCGCTAAATCGCAAGGAGAGCCACCGATGACTCGCATCCGCATCGTCGCCTCGGCCGTCCTGCTCGTGCTCGCCACCTCGCTGGCCGCGCCCCTCGGCGTGTCCGCGCAGTCGGCACCGATCAAGATCGGCTTCCTGGCACCGCTCACGGGCCCCTTCGCGCAGATCGGCAAGGACATGGTGAACGGCAACCAGCTCTACCTCGCCGAGATCGGCGGCCAGGTCGCGGGCCGCAAGATCGAGGTGCTCGTCGAGGACGACGAAGGCAATCCGGCCACGGCCCTCAACAAGTCGCGCAAGCTCGTGGACCAGGACAAGATCTCGATCCTCACCGGGGGGATGCTGGCCAACGTCGGTTATGCGCTCCAGCCGTACATCGACAGCCAGAAGATCCCGACGACCTATCCCGTCATCGCGGCCGACGACATCACCCAGCGCAAGCCCGCGAAGTGGATCGTGCGCACGGGCTGGACGACCAGCCAGCCCACTCACCCCTTCGCGGATTGGGTGCTCAAGAACACGAAGTACCGGAAGATCGCCGCCATCGGCATGGACTACGCGTTCGGCTACGAGACGATCGGCGGCTTCCAGCAGGTCTTCGAGGAAGGCGGCGGGCAGATCGTGCAGCGGATCTGGGCGCCGCTCAACACCAACGACTTCGCGCCGTTCCTCGCCCAGATTCGCCGCGACGCCGACGCGGTGCTCGCGCTCTTCACGGGGCGGCTGGCCCTGCAGTTCGTCAAGCAGTACGAGGAGGCCGGGCTCAAGGGCAAGCTGCCGCTCCTCGGCGGCGGCACCATCACCGACGAGACCGTGCTGCCGCAGATGGGCGACGAGGCGATCGGCCTCATCACCGCGCTCCACTATTCGCAGGCCCTCGACAACCCGGCCAACGCGAAATTCAACAAGGCGTTCGAGGCCTCGGCCGGGAAGATCCCCTCGTACTACTCGGAGGCCACCTACACGAACGCGCGCTGGATCGTCGAGGCCATCAAGGCCGTGGGCGGCAAGGTGGAGGACCGGGATGCGCTGCTGGCCGCGCTGCGCCGGGTGGACCTCAAAGAGTCCGCACGCGGCCCGCTGAAAGTCGACGATTTCGGCAACCCCATCCAGAACATCTACATTCGCAAGGTGGAGCGGGTCGGCGGCAAGCTGCAGAACACGGTGATCACCACGTATCCCGCCGTCAGCCAGTTCTGGAAGTACAAGCCCGACGAGTACATGAAGCGCCCGCTCTACGGCCGCGACTACCCCCCGTGCCGATACTGCCAGTGAGGCGAGCCTGAGCGAGCCGCTCGCCCTCCGCCTCGAGCGCGTCTCCAAGGCCTTCGGCGGGCTCCGCGCCGTGGACGCCGTGGAGCTCGCCGTGCGCCCGGGCGAGCGCCGCGCGCTGATCGGACCCAACGGCGCCGGCAAGACGACGCTCTTCAACCTGGTCGCCGGCGCCCTGCCGGTGACGGCGGGGCGCATCGAGCTGTTCGGCCGCGACGTCACCCGCATGCCGTCGCACCGGCGCGCCGCGCTCGGGCTCACCCGCACCTTCCAGGTCTCCAACCTGTTTGCCAGCCTCAGCGTGCTCGAGAACTGCCTGCTCGCCGTGCAGGCCCTCACCGCCGCGAAGTTCGCGATGCACCGGCCTCTCGCGCGCGACGCCGCGCTGCGCGCGCGCGCCGAGGAGACGCTGGCCGCAGTCGGGCTGGCCGACCGCGCCGCCGCCACCGTGCGCAACCTCTCCCACGGCGAGCAGCGGCAGCTCGAGATCGGCCTGGCCCTCGCGGGCCGCCCCCGCGTGCTGCTGCTCGACGAGCCGACGGCCGGCCTGTCGCCGGCGGAGTCGGCGTCGATGGCGCGGCTGCTCGGCCGCCTCGATCCCGCGATCACCGTGCTGATCATCGAGCACGACATGGACATCGCGCTGGAGGTCGCGCGCCACGTCACCGTGCTGCATTACGGGCGCGTGATTGCGGACGGCACGCGCGACGCCGTCCGCGCCGATCCCACCGTGCGGGAGATCTACCTGGGTGCTTGAGCTGGCCGACCTCCACACCTACTACGGCGAGAGCCACGTGCTCCAGGGCGTGTCGCTGGCCGTGCGCGCGGGCGAAATCGTCGCCATCCTCGGCCGCAACGGCGCCGGCAAGACCACCCTGATCCGCTCGGTCATCGGCTTCACGCCGCCGCGCCGCGGCGCCGTGCACTTCAAAGGCGCCGAGATCACGCGCTGGCCACCCTACCGCGCCGTCGAGCGCGGCATGGGCCTGGTGCCACAGGGCCGGCGCGTCTTCCCGTCGCTCAGCGTCGTCGAGAACCTGGCGGTGGCGCGGCGCGACGGCGGGCGCTTCACGCTCGCGCGCGTGCTCGAATTGTTCCCGCGGCTCGCGGAGCGCGCCAAGAGTCGCGCCGGCCGCCTCTCGGGTGGCGAGCAGCAGATGCTCGCCATCGGCCGCGCGCTCATGACGAACCCCGATCTGCTGCTGATGGACGAGCCGACGGAGGGGCTGGCGCCCCTGATCGTGCGCGAGGTGGGCCGGATCGTCGGCGAGCTCAAGCGCGAGGGCCTGTCGATCCTGCTCGTGGAGCAGAACCTGCCGCTCGCGCTCTCCGTCGCCGACACCGTGCACGTGCTCTCGCGCGGCCAGATCGTGCACAGCTCGGCGCCGGGCGCGCTGCTGGCGAACGAGGACGTGAAATCGAGGTATCTTGGGGTATGAGCCGCCTCCGCTTCGGCACGTTTTTCTTCTTCCAGGCCGCGCCCGGCCAGCGTCACGAGGACATCATCCGCAACGAGCTCAC
>Ga0209689_1004426_pt1 | contig 10157 bp, 7 predicted proteins | sample GraSoiAngelo_149_FD_187119 | JGI IMG/M metagenome (GOLD analysis project Ga0209689, IMG submission 187119) | Grasslands soil microbial communities from the Angelo Coastal Reserve, California, USA - 14_1009_09_30cm (SPAdes) (version 2) | ecosystem: Environmental > Terrestrial > Soil > Grasslands ...
AATGCAGAAGCACAGGGTGATTGGAGGAAACAAGAAATCAACCAAAGGAGATCAAATATGAAAAGCAAAAGGAAAGAAAAAGTGCACAAGTCAAGCAAGACGAGGGTCAGGGATTTGGCGCCAAAGAAAGACGCACGGGGTGGTAGGTTGCCTGAGGCTCCGTATCCTGACGGCGGTCCATCGTATTCGTCGTCCGTTACAGGTTCGGCGCGCTACAAAAAGTTGGCAACTTCGTAACCTTTGGCTTGGAGATGCTAGTATGGCTCTTAGGCGAGGGACTACGTAGGCTTCGGTAGGTTCCCTCGCCTACAGGGGGTATCCAAGATCGATGGGGATTCGCTCCTGCCCCATAAACTGCGTGATAATATCGCAAGAGACATGAATCTCTTGCTTTGTGGACTTTCGGAACTCATGATTCCACGGCCGGCATGTTCTGATTTCTCTCACCGAATGTCATGACTCGCCGCGCCGGTAGGGAGCGCGGTTGACTTCTTTAATTAGCCCAAAACACGTTGCCTTGTCATGCGCGAAAGCCGAGTTATCAGGTCGTTGCCACAGTCGCATTGCGGTCGTTGCGTTGCTCGACGCTTCCGACGAAAGGTGGCGGTGCGCAGTGCGTACGTGAAGTCAATATGTGTGCAAAATGAAGCATGGGCCGCTCCAAAAATGAGCCAGAGCAGTCCAAATGTGACCTCAGAGCTTTAGTCTTCGTTTTCTCCGCAACCGGTCCATAAACTCAGCGGAAAGAGTACTGGTTGCAGGTTGCGGCTAAATAGCGCGCGATGTTTACGTAAAAACTTGCCTGATTCCACAACCTGGCACGAATCCTGATGTTCCGACCCTCAGCGGTGGTTAACACCGTGGAAAAAAGAAGGAGCAAAGAACAGGATATGAAAACCAAAAAGAAAAACAGCAAAGTGCGGAAGTCAGCTAAGACCAGGCTCAGTGATCTGACACCCCAGAAAGAAACCCGTGGGGGTAAGTACGTAGCCGACATCGGGCGGACGCCGCCATATAAGCTGCCCGTAGCTTCTGCCGTTAAGAGGCAATATACGCTATAAGGGCTTGAGTGGCGCGTGCTGAAGGTCGCCTCTCAGGCGAGGGACTGCGCAGGCTTTGGATACCTTTAATCAAGCGCAGAGGTAAGTTCCACTTTTTAATCTCTCGCCTGAAGGCGGCAGCTAGGTTGATTGGGGATTCGGCCTTGGCGATTACCTGCATGATTGAAGTCCCCAACGCGTACAGATCCATAGCTTCCTGGCCGCCAGAATTCCATGACTTTCTCGCTGGTGCGTAGCCGGGAGTGGCGCCCCAGGGTGGATCTATTTCATCCAGCCTGCAGGCGCCTTCGAAATCTAGCGCCCGTAATTTGTGATCTTTGTCGACTAAAAAGTTATCGGGCTTGCAATCACGCCATGCCCACCCTGCAGCGTGGATGTCGGCGACGATCCCCGCCATCTGCGTGCAATAGTCCAGCATCCGCCGAGCTGACAATCGTTGACGGCTGGCGAGCACCTGCTGCAACGGTTTTCCGGAAATGCGTTCCATCACCAGATAGTAACAACCGTTTGCCCGGAACGTTCTAACGACTCGCGGCACAGCGGCGATGCTCGATCTTAGAACCTGCGCTTCGCGTTTGATTCGAAAACAGCCATCGCGGCCCAACCAGTCAGTTTCTCCATTGCGCCTGCCTTCTTTGATCACGCAGAGTTTCGCTGGCACACACGAAACATCGTGGGCCGTGTAGATTCCGCCCCGCCCTCTCTGGCTGAGCGCCTCATAGCCGGTGTAGTCGGTTTCTAATGGCGTTGCCAACTCTAAGGCGGGCTGCGAACGCGGCGGTTGAAAGGGATCAGTCAGCCAATGTGGAACTGCGGCGCGAGGTTCCCGTGAATCCGGGACAAGTTTGCCATCCGGCCGCGCAATAGCGAGCACCCGCTGCTTGCGAAAAGTCGTCTTAAGACGCAATGAAAAACTGCCATACCTGTAGTAAATGCATGATTGGTTTCGCAGCGCATTGTCATAGGGAACCGCCGGTGCGGCGAATTTCGTAGTGAGGGCGTGAAGGTCGGACGCAATGGCGACTGCGGCTTCTGCCGATTGTGGGTAAACGGTAACAAACTTGCCTATCTGACTAAATCCGTAAAAGATCCCACAGTTAAGTTTGTGTAATTCCGCTAGCGACTTGGGCGCTTTGAACCATATGTTGCGCCGCTTGAGGTAATGGGCGATCAACCGGAAAATAGGGCACGCAGACAGAATCGTTGCTGAAATGTGAAGCTTCCAGCCTTGGGACGGATCATCGCGGTTTCGATTGCGGCTGTATCGCCAAATCGATCCTTTGACTCGAATCGGCAGGTAAGCGTCGCAAAGCCGCTGCCATTCTCGTTCCGCCTTGCGAGCTGATGCGTTCAGCCAGTCGTCCATCAGTCTGCGACACCGCACCGCGGGATTGAACCAGGGGTGCGGTTCTTTAACCTGACTGGCTTTATCAGCTTGCGCTCAACGCGGCCTGAAATTGAGGCTCGCCTGGCGGCTAGGGCCGCCTTGGGCGATACGAACACCGCCTTTGGCATCTTTTCTCGGTTTCAGGTCGCGGACTTTGATCTTCTTGGTTTGTTTCTTCTGAGGCATCTTTATTTTCCTTTCTTATTCGATTGTGTTGTGCCAGTCACGCCGAAGAGCAATTGACGCCCGCCTGTGACGTCTTGTCTTGGAATTAAGTCATCCAGACGGATCAATTTCTCCTTTTTACGTTGTGCCCTTTGCCTTCGCGCGTGTCTGGCACGGACGTTTTTGTTGTTCTTCGAAGTTCCCACGTTGCCTCTGTGTCATCAGTATTCATGCCAAATCTGAGCGGACCGAGTCGAACTACAAATCCTGGCAGCGTTTTTTTTAGCGGCAGAGGCTTGCTCAGCACGAGAGCGAAGATCATCGACCAATCAAGATGACGAGGGCGGTTTCAACGTGGGACGGAACTACGTCCACTGCGGCCCATTTTTAGGCCGATGATGCTTTAATTTGGCGCCGCCTCTCGCAAATAGCGCGCCAGCGTAGAACGCGAAATTCCGAGCAACTTTGCCGCGCGCCGCTGATTATGGTTGGCCTGGTCGTAAACAAAGCGCACGTGCCGTTTCAACGCAGTGGCCAACGAGAAATCGTTCGTTGCAGAGTTGTTGTCGTTGTTGTTGGTCACGAATGGCGAAACGCAATTGTCGTTCTCGAACAGCGCTCGCTCCGGCGCTGCCAAATCCGGAGGGAAAACGACATGATCCGGTAAAATAACTGACCCGTTGCAAAACAACGTCATGGTGCGCACGGTGTGATTTAGCTCGCGCAGATTCCCGGGCCACGCATGGCGAAGCAACTTTACCATCGCTTCGGGATGGATGGCGGTGATATTCTTGCCTTCCTTCAAACCGGCCGCTTTCAATTCTGCGGCAATCAGCGCCGGAAGTTCCTCTGAGCGTTCACGAAGCGGAGGAATGAGCAGAGTCAGGCCGCTTAAGCGTTGATAAAGATCCTCCCGAAATTTTCCCTGTCGCACCCTTTCGCGCAGCGAACAGTTTGAGGCGCAAATGATGCGCGCGTTGGAAGTGAGCATTCGTTCCGAGCCGAGCCGTTCGAATTCCCCGTACTCGAGCACGCGCAGGATTTTTACCTGGGCAAGCGGGCTCATCTCCGAGATTTCATCGAGAAGAAGCGTTCCGCCATTGGCCAGCTCGAATTTTCCTTTAACGCTCTGCTGCGCCCCGGTGAAAGCGCCGCGCTCGTGGCCGAACAACTGACTCTCGATCAGCGTGTCGCTGAGCGCCGAAGCATTAAAGGCAATAAACGGCCTGCCTGCTCGTGCTGAGGAATTGTGGATGGCATGAGCAAGCAACGTTTTGCCTGTGCCGGTCTCGCCGAGAAGCACGACCGCCACATCGGATTTGGCCGCGAGCGTGGCCAGCTGCAAGCAGCGCGCCATCGCTTCATTGCCCGTTGTCAGCTCTTCGATCCTGAGCCTGGAGAGCGGGTCTTGCATAGTGATGCGGGAATTATTGCCTGATGCTCTCGCGCAGCTGCCGAATTGGTTCGAATGCGTATTCGATAAGCGTCCGTCCGCCGACAACAATGCGCGCTTCTCCTTGCATCCCCACGCGCAGAGGCAAAGCTTCTCCTGTGCGTGGCGAAACTTCGTAGCGGTCCAGTGATCCTAATGCGACGAAGTGGGCCCCGTCCGGAGTCGTGACAGCAGAGGGACTGACCCAATCAAGTTTTCCGGTTACAGTGCCGTAACGCTGGTAAGGGAACGCTTCGAAAAAATAGCGGACACGTTGAGCGACAGCGAGCTTTGCAAGACCCGCGTCGTTTAATGCCATTCGAGCCTTTGGTTTGGCGTCCTTTGGCGCGAGCTGGCAAAGGACTTGTCCCTGTTGCACCACACTCCCGATCGTCCGGTAGTCCAGGGAAGTGATGACTCCTTCGTATGGACTGCGAATCGTCAACAAGTTCTGATTGGCATTTTCCAAGTCTGTTTTCAAAGCGCTGATGTGCATCTTTAACTTCTCAATTTCGGCCTGCTGCTCGCCCCGCTGGCGGGCGTGCTCCGTTTCGATTCGCTCACGGTCGAGATTTACCTGCTGCAAGCTCCTCTGCGCGACACTCAAATCTTTTTCCGAGCCGGCCAGATCCAGTTTCAACTTTACAAGATCGATCTCCGATTCACCGCCCTGCTTGGCCAACTTTTCCATTCGCGCGACCAAGTCGCGGCTCGTGGCTGCATGATTCTCGCGAAATTTTACTTCGCTTTTGGTCTGCTCGATTTCGGACTTCTTGATCTCGAGCTGCGACGCGTAAGCGGCTTCATTTCGGATGAGGCTTTCTTCCTTGGTGTGTAAGTCTTCGCTCAGGGTCCGGAACTGCGTGTCCCAGCCGCGGATCTCGTCGGAGCGCAAGACGAATAACTCGTCGCCTTTTTTCACTGGTTGACCTTCGTTCACTGCGACGTGGCTGATTACCGCCTGGCGGGGGGATTGAATTGGATCGGCGCCCGTGGCGGGAATCAGGACAAACCGGCAGCGCACAGTCTCCGGCAATCGGACCACAATTGCGATGAGCAATGCCCACAGAAACGCTGCCAGCAAAAGCCAGGCGGTTACCCTGACAATCCAGGGCGGCGGCTCCTGAGGCAACATTTCCGACTCGAGATCGAGGGAGCTGCGCTGCGTTATCTGGGGGTTCATAGAAGAGTTTGGTTTAGATTCCCAACTGCTGGCTAGCAAGATAATAGTAAAGGCCGCGTTGGGCGACGAGCTCATCGTGTGACCCGATCTCGACAATACTGCCTTGTTCCAGGACCACGATGGAATGTGCCTCGCGAATCGTGCTCAGTCGATGTGCGATCACAATCGTTGTTCGGCCAGCCATCAATCGACCAAGATTCTCCTGGATCTCGCGTTCTGACTCCGTGTCCAGCGCGCTGGTTGCCTCATCAAAAATCAACACCGGCGGGTTATTGTAGATTGCCCGCGCAATGGCAATGCGCTGCCTCTGGCCACCGGAGAGTAAAAGGCCCGATTCGCCAATCTTTGTCTCGTACCCCAGCGGCAAGCGCATGATAAATTCATGTGCGGCAGCAGCCTGCGCAGCGCCCAGCACGCGTTTGAGATCCGGTTCTGGATCGCCAAACGAAATATTGCGCGCGATCGTTTCACTGAACATGTGATTTTCCTGAAGCACTATTCCGACGTGCTGACGCACATCACGATAGTTAAGCGTCTTTAGATCGACGTTGTCGAAATAGATGGTGCCTTCAGTAGGCTCAATAAGGCCGGCAATTAATTTGACGAGCGTGGTTTTGCCGGAGCCACTGCGACCCACAAGCGCCACCATGCGGCCGGGCGCCAGATCCAGGGTGATGTCTTTCAAAATATCGGGCGACTCGGGGCCGCCATATTTGAAACTGACTCCGCGCAACTCGATGCGCCCTTCGAGACTATGCACTGGAAGTAGCCGGGAACGATCACGACCTTGTTCCGGCTCCTGTTCAAAAATATCGTTCAGACGATTCAGGAGCACAGCGGCGAACTGCATGTTGTCCCACACCCCGAGCGCACGCAAAATCCCCGCGTAGGCCATCGCGGTGAGTGAACTAAATGCAACAAATCCGCCAACGCTTAACTGCCCGTGAATCACCTGTGTCGCTCCGACCCATAAGAAAATCGCAGTAGAAAGAAGGCCGACGGTCTGCAGAAGACTATCCCACGACATCACGATGAAGGTCGCTTTGAAAAGTTTTTGCGACACGGAAAGAAACTCGTTTAGCATCGCGTCGCGAAACGTGCTCTCAGCCGATGCGGCTTTCACTGCTTCAATGCCTTTAATCGCATCGATCTGATGCGAACTGTATTTGCCCTGGCTTTCTTCCACGCCCTGATACAGTGGGCGAAGCACTTTTACCGACAAAATCATCAGCCCCACGTAAAGAGGCGTCGTTGCCAAAAAGGCGAGCGTCAGCAATGGGCTGTACATCGCCATCAAAATGACTGCGCCTACTAAGAAAATCACTGCCAGTAACGCGCCGACGCCTTGTTGGACAGCGAACTGGCGAACTTGTCTCGCTCCGTCAAGCCGGCGTTGAATATCGCCTGTCCGCCGGTTGTTGAAATAGCTCATCGGCAGCGAAAGTAGTTTGCGGCTCAAAAAATCGAGCACTGCGGTGTCGAGTCGTACAGCCACAAAGGAGAGCAAATATTCCTGAGCAAGGGTGAAGAGTTGCACAAAGACCAGTGCGGCCACCATGCCAAGCAGAACGAGCTTCAACAGGCCCAGGTCATTTTCGACAATCACCCTATCCACCACGATTTGGGTGAACACAGGGAAAAGCAGTTCAAGGAAACTCACAGCGACGGCTAATCCAAACGCCTGAAGTAAGAGCACCTTGTGGCGCGCTAACAATGGAACAATCCAAGCGAGCGTTGGTTTGGTCTCCGGCGCTTGTTCGAACGTTGGCGTGTAATCGAATAGCGCCGCGTAACCAGTCCACTTCACTTCAAACTCAGGACGCGGAAGTTTCCTTAACCCCAGCGCCGGATCCGCGACGCGCACAAATCGCTCGGCCACGTCGTAGAGCACCATCCAGTGATCGCCTTCCCAATGCACAATGGCCGGCAGCGGCATCAAGGGGAGATTACGCAGCGAGATTTTCAAAGCGCGCGCTGCCAGCCCAAGCTCGGTCGCCGCGCGACAAAGCGCCTTAAGGCTGGTACCGTCGGTTGCTGTGTGACAAAGCTCCCGGATCCGCGCCAGGCTTATCTTGCGGCCGAAATGACGACAGATCATGGCGAGACTGGCTGCGCCACAATCCATCTCGTCGATCTGCATGATGAAGTCGATCTTGCGAGTGCGCTGCCCGCGTTTTCGGAATAGGCCGCGTTCGTCTGCAAACGGTTCTTCCTTGTCTTTGCTCTCAAGAGGTGGCTCGTGACCAACCAGCTCTACTTTGTCGTGAACCCGCGTTTCAGCCGGCAGAAGTTCCGTAGTGAAATCGAGAGGGATGCGAGCTTCTGTTTTTGCCTCGTAAAGTGCAAGTCGTTCGCTCAGCACCTTATCAAATTCAGAAAACCTGCGCCGCAAAGCTTGCACCGCCCCGGTTTCGAGCGCGAGCAATTGACAATCGGTAACTGCTTCGACGGATGCCGCGCGGGGTGATCCGTTGAGGATCGACAACTCACCGAAGAAATCACCCTCACGATAAAACGCCAGATTGCGCTCGCGCCCGTCGACTCCGGCGAAGGCGCGCGCCCGTCCTTTCTCGATGATGTAAAGAGGGCCGGCCTCGTCACCTTGGCGAATGATCAGATTACCTTTTTCAAATGCGACTGCCTTTAGCTGGTCGATCATGCTGCGCAGCACCGGCGTCGGAAGCCGGCCGAAATTGCTGAACTGATAGAGGAAACCTTGCAGGGCCCGATGGCGGCCGGTCGTCTCGATGGACTGCTTTAGATCGGGCTCCTGGCTAATGAGCTGCTGAAAGTCATCGCGATCGATCCGCAAAACATCCACCGCCGTGCTGCAGCGCACAGTTGCATTTCGGGTACCGCCCTCCGCCAGCGCCGCTTCTCCGAACGAGTCCCCAGGTTTCAGCACCCCCAAAGGGATCTCTTCGCCGTCAGCTTTAATCTTCACGGCGCGCGCCCGGCCTTTGGTCAAAATGTAAAACGAATCGGCCGGATCGCCTTGTTTTACGATAACATCACCGAAACCGTACTGTTCTTCCTGCAAAAGCGATTCAATCGCATCGAAATGTTCATCAGAAAGAAAACGGAATACCGATGAGCGCCGCAGAATTTCGGTGTCTTCTGCTTTCATTGCGTCAAAAAGGTTCGCCGAGCCGTCGCTCAACGTACTTACTGACGAGTTCCGAGAAATGGCGATCGAGGAGGCGCTGGTCGATGCGTGATTTCACCCTTGGATCCTCCAGGCGAGGCTCAATCTTGGTTACAATACGGCAGAGCTCGAATCCGTCGCCTCGTTCGATCGGCTTGAGCACCTGTCCGGAGCAAACGCAGAGAAATTTCTGCTGAGCCTCCAGGGAGATGTCTTCCAGAATAAAATCCGCACGCCGATAAGGGTACCTTCCCTCGATGGCAACTTCCTCCATTGACATTCCATCTTCCCGCACACAAAAAAACGCTTCCTTGGCGGCGTCGCGCGATTCGAGTTCGATGATCTCCGTCTCGAATCGTGTCAGAGACAAACGCAACGCCGCCAACTCGTGTTGACGGGCTTGTGGCACAAGCAGCCTGTCGCGGCGGGTGCGATACGATGCATCTATCACGAGCATTAGATTGAACCACTCCGAATCGCGCCCCAGCTTTCCCAGCCATTCCGCGAGCTGCGCCGGTTCGATCTCGTGACGATCAAAAAACTTTTGCTCCGCGACTGCGACAGCGTCTGGATGCAAATTCTTTTCCGCGCAGCGCGCTGCCAGGCGCCACATGAATGCAGTCGTCAACCGGTCCAATTCTCCGGAGAGGATCAATTCTGTTACAAACAACTCGCGCAACTCCGGGGACGCGCACTGATATTCTACTTCAACCGGACCGATCTCCTCGTAAAACCCGTTCGCGCAGCAGCGGCGAGCAAAGTAGTCAACGAAATCATTAAGGGTGAGGCCCCGGTTCGCCAGCCATGCTTCTGTTTCCTCAGCAGTGATTAAATCGTATTCGTAACGAAAAGCTTCTGTCGCACTGGAGATCGCGGCCCCATCCAAATCGACATCCAATTCATCGGAACGCTTTTCAGCTTCGACCGCTTCGAGAAATTCTTTCCATTTTACCTCCAATTCGCCCCTGAAAATGGCTGCATCGATGGCGTCCCGCGCCGGATATCGCTGCTTTCCGCACGCGCACACGATCAGGTCATGACGTGAAACTGACATGCTCGGGGGTCGGACCCAGGTTTCTACCTCTTTTCTAAGAGGAAGTCGAGGCTTTTTGATTACAATGTTTGGAAAGCTCGAAACGCCATCGCTGTCCGGGCGCAAAAGCTTTACCATCCAAAGATTGCTACTATGGAAAGCGACCTAGCCTCGTCACGATCAAAGCGATACGACCGGATTCAATCTGACTACCGCCTTCAGGCGAGGGATTAAAAACGAAACTTACCTCTGCGCTTGATTAAAACCGCGCAGTCCCCTCGCCTGAGAGGCGACCTTCACCACATGCAACTCAAGCCTTCACACAGTACTCAGCTTGCTTCTTATAGACAGAGCACTCGGCCTTCTTGGATCAACCGCCTTCGGCGGGTTATATACGGGCGGCGTCGGCTGCGGTACTAGACCACCACGTGCGTCTTTCTTGGGTGTCAGGTCACTGAGCCTGGTTTTAGCTGATTTCGGCACTTTGCTGTTTTGTTTCATTTTGTTAATTTCCTTTCGTTGTTTGGCCTTCCGTAACTTCTCGTAATTGAGAAACTCATTTCTGGCCGTTCACTGAGGTAATGCGTAAAATCCGGCCGGAGGTTACGCGAAAAGTTGTGGAGACCGCCGTGCTGTAGAGGAAGGGGCCCCTGGTAGAAGCGTAACAACGGAATCACACGTCTAACGAGAAAGAGATAAGCCACGGCAGGGTGTCGTGGCAATCAGCTGAATTTCCGTCGCCTAGGAGCCG
>Ga0209689_1004428_pt1 | contig 10155 bp, 8 predicted proteins | sample GraSoiAngelo_149_FD_187119 | JGI IMG/M metagenome (GOLD analysis project Ga0209689, IMG submission 187119) | Grasslands soil microbial communities from the Angelo Coastal Reserve, California, USA - 14_1009_09_30cm (SPAdes) (version 2) | ecosystem: Environmental > Terrestrial > Soil > Grasslands ...
TCGTTTTCGTGTCAAACCAAACCCGACTTGCGCCCCCCTTTCCGCAGCTGATTCGAAAGTCCTCTATGGCCGAACCCGCCCGCCAGACTCCGCCCCTTGCCTCCGACTACGACTCGGAGTCGATCAAGGTCCTCAAGGGCCTCGACGCGGTGCGCAAGCGGCCGGGCATGTATATCGGCGACACCGACGATGGCTCCGGTCTCCACCACATGGTCTACGAGGTGGTGGACAACGCCATCGACGAGGCGCTCGCGGGCTTCGCCAAGGAAGTGGTCGTCACGCTCAATCCGGACGGTTCCTGCACCGTACGCGATGATGGCCGCGGCATCCCGACCGACATCCACAAAGGCGAAGGGGTGTCGGCCGCCGAGGTCATCATGACCCAGCTCCATGCCGGCGGCAAATTCGATCAGAATGCCTACAAGGTCTCGGGCGGCCTGCACGGCGTCGGCGTTTCGGTGGTCAATGCGCTATCGACGTGGCTCAAGCTCACCATCTGGCGCGACGGCCAGCAGCACTTCATGGAGTTCCGCGACGGCGAGGCGCTGGCCCCGCTGGCGGTCGTGGGCGCGGCCCATGACAAGCGCGGCACCGAGGTGACTTTCCTGCCGAGCCCGCGCACGTTCACCATGACCGAGTTCGATTTCGCGACGCTCGAGCACCGGCTGCGCGAGCTCGCGTTCCTCAATTCGGGCGTGCTGATCGTGCTCTCCGACATGCGCCACCCGGTCGAGAAGCGCGAGGAGCTGCGCTACGAGGGCGGGGTCGAGGCCTTCGTCAAGTATATCGACCGCAACAAAACCCCGCTCATTCCCGCCCCGATCATGATCAAGGCCGAGCGCGAGGGCGTCGGGGTCGAATGCGCGCTGTGGTGGAACGACGGCTACCACGAGGCCGTGCTCTGCTTCACCAACACGATCGCGCAGCGCGACGGCGGCACCCATCTCGCCGGCTTCCGCGGCGCACTGACACGCCAGGTCACGGGCTATGCCGAGAAGGGCGGCGTGGCGCAGAAAGAGAAGGTCGCGCTCACCGGCGATGATTGCCGCGAAGGGCTCACCGCCGTGCTCTCCTGCAAGGTGCCGGACCCGAAATTCTCCTCGCAGACCAAGGACAAGCTCGTGTCCTCCGAGGTGCGTCCGGTGGTCGAGAACATCATCAACGAGGCGCTGCAATACTGGTTGGAGGAGCATCCGGCGGAGGCGAAGGTCATCGTCGGCAAGGTGGTCGAGGCGGCGGCGGCGCGCGAGGCCGCGCGCAAGGCGCGGGAGCTCACGCGCAGGAAGGGCGCGCTCGACATCTCCTCCCTGCCCGGCAAGCTCGCGGATTGCCAGGAGCGCGATCCGACCAGATCCGAATTGTTCATCGTCGAGGGCGATAGCGCGGGCGGTTCCGCCAAGCAGGGCCGCGATCGCGCCTTCCAGGCGGTGCTGCCGCTGCGCGGAAAAATCCTCAATGTCGAGCGCGCGCGCATGGACAAGATGCTGTCCAGCCAGGAGATCGGCACGCTCATCACCGCGCTCGGAACCGGGATCAGCGAGGAGTTCAACCCGGATAAGCTGCGCTATCATAAAATCATCATCATGACGGATGCCGACGTCGACGGCTCGCACATCCGCACGCTGCTGCTGACGTTCTTCTACCGTCAAATGCGCGACCTCATCGATCGCGGCCATCTCTTCATCGCCCAGCCGCCGCTCTACAAGGTCGCGCGCGGCAAGTCGGAGCAGTATCTCAAGGACGAGCGGGCGCTCGAGGACTATCTCATCGCCAGCGGCCTCGAGGAGGCGGTGCTTCGGCTGCATTCGGGCGAGCATCGCGCCGGCGAGGATTTGCGACAGCTGGTCGAGCAGGCGCGCGTAATCCGCAACGTACTCAACGGGCTGCACAGCCGTTACAATCGCCAGGTGGTCGAGCAGGCGGCGATCGCGGGCGTGCTCACTCCGGACATTTTCGGCGACCGGCAGAAGGCGGTGGATGCCGCGAAATACATCGCGCGACGCCTCGATGCGCTGTCTGACGAGACCGAGCACGGCTGGCAGGGCGAATTCAAGGAGGAAGGCTTCCGCTTCGAGCGCACGGTGCGCGGCGTCAAGGAGGTTGCGATCCTCGATCACGCGCTGCTCGGCTCGGCTGATGCGCGCAAGCTCGACGAGCATGCCGTGACGCTGCAGCAGACCTATCCGCGACTGGCCACGCTCCACCGCAAGGATGAAGACATCCCGATCCACGGACCGGTCGGCCTGTTCGAAGCGGTGACCAACGCCGGACGCAAAGGCCTCACGCTCCAGCGCTACAAGGGCCTCGGCGAGATGAACCCGGGTCAGCTCTGGGAGACCACGCTCGATGCAAACGCGCGTTCGCTGCTGCAGGTCAACGTGAAGGCGATCGACGAAGCCGACGACATCTTCACCAAGCTTATGGGCGACATCGTCGAACCGCGCCGCGAATTCATCCAGGAGAACGCGCTCACCGCCAGCGTCGACGTGTGAGGGTTCCGCGGATCAGCGATCAATAGTCGCCGGCTGAGCAGAAATGCGCCAGTGTGGCGGTTACTGGCTTGCGAGGACGGTCCGCGGGTGCGCCCAGCCGGATGCCTCGCGTCGGGCCTCATCGGTTTTCCGCCAGTAGGCTTGCCAGCCCTCGCTCGGCCCGATGCCGTCGATCGCCGCGGGGCCGGTGATCTTCGCGGCGGCGGCGGGATCGAGCACCATCAGCGGCTTGCCGCCACGGCCGGCCTCCTCGATGGCGCCGCGCAGGATGCGGCGATAGGCGCTGATCGCCTTGTCGGACTGCCCGAGATGTTCCTTGCTGCGGTCCTGAATCGACCCCATCGACTCGCAAGCCCACTGGTCGTGCACGTTGATGTCGGTGCCCATGCCGGTGAAGGTCACCTGCTCCTGCTCGTGCGGATCGAAGCCGTAATCGTTGCTCTTGTTCTTGCGCGGGACGTAGTCCGGCAGCTCATAGAGTTCGAGGCGCTGGCGCCGCATCTCGTCCTTGTTCACGGGCGCGCCGAAGCTGGTGAAGATGGCGTACCAGTAGTGCCTGTGGTCGTCGATCGGCACGTGCCATTGCGTGATCGTCATCTCGCTCGACATGGGAATGACGAAGCCGTGCGGGAACACCAGGTTGGTGACGCGCACATGGGTGTTGGCGCCGCTGATCCGGCGCAGCGTGATCACGCGCATGCCGTAATCGGTCGACTCGATCTCGATCTGCGGGCGCGGAAACTCGCGCATGATCCGCGTCATCGGCATGTCGGAGTCGATCGACTTGTCGCGAAACAGCTTGCCGTAGCCGCGCGCCGGCTCCTCATCGTGGAAGAAGCGATGCAGGAACGAAGTGTGGACCGGGTCGATGCCTACTTCCAACGACTGCAGCCAATTGCAATCGATCATGCCCTTGAATGCGAAGGTGTGGGTTGCGGGCGCGGTGAAGCAGTCGAAATGCGCAAACGCCGGCGGCTCGCCCGGACCCATATAGGCGAACAGGATCCCGCTTTTCTCCACCACCGGATAGGCCTTCTGCCGGATATTGGCGCACATTCGGCTGCCTTCGGGCTCTGCCGGCGTTTCCAGGCACTGGCCCTCGACGTCGAACAGCCAACCGTGGAACGCGCAGCGCAATCCACCCTGCTCCAGGCGGCCGAAGGCGAGGTCGGTCCCGCGGTGCGGGCAGGCGCGCTCGAGCAGGCCGTAGCGGCCGTTGTCGTCTCGGAACAGCACGAGGTTTTCGCCGAGAAGGCGAACGGGTTTGACCGGCCGCTGGCCCGACAACTCGTCGAGCAGCGCCGCCGGCTGCCAATAGCACCGCATCAGCTTGCCTGCGGGCGTGCCGGGGCCGGTGCGGGTGATGAGATCATTCTGCTCGGCGCTCAACATGTCCGATTGCCATTGCCTTCGTTCCGCGGCGTCTGCACCGACTTTACAGGATCGAGCGCACCGCCTGCCAGCTATCCCAACGTCTCGCTGCGACGCCGCAGTGCGAAGGGAACCTGCCCCACCGCCCGGCGTTAACGTTGCAATTGTGAGGGCGCGCAAGGAGCAAGAGATGCGCGACGAAGAAGGACGCAAAGTTGAGACCGCGGTCGAGGCGCGGGCAGGATTTCTTGACCGTCCCGTGCTGGTCGTCCTGTGCGTGAGCCTGGCCTTGGGAGTGATCGTACTGGGCGCGCTGTGGCTCGGCTTCTTCGCGCCGGGCGCTTGAGCTCGCGCGTTGCCCCGCTCAGTGCCCCGGCAACACCATGACTTTGGGCGTGGTCGGTAAGCTCGTCTTCGACACGACCAACGAGGGGACCTCGCTCGTTTCCACCGTCCAATTCTGCCGCGCCCGCACGAGGAAGCGCTCGAGACTGTAGCTATTGAAAAAGTGCATGGGGATCATCAGCGGCGCCTTGAGCGCCTGCAAAACTTCCATCATGCCTTCGAGATCGAGCGTCAAATTGCCGTCGACCGGGACGAGGACAACGTCCACGCGGCCGATCTCGTTGAGCTGTTGCTGGTTGAGCGTATGGTGCAGATGCCCGAGGTGGGCGATGCAGAGATTCGCCATCTCGAAGATGAAGATCGAGTTGCCGTGCCGCTCGGTCCCACCGCGCCAGTCACGGATGTTGGTCGGCACGTTGCGCACGCGCACGTCCTTGACGGTGATGTCGTGGCGCGCCGGCTGATCCGGAGTCGGCCCCCAGCCCCGCAGCACATACTTGATGGCCGGATCGGGGGAATCGGTGAAATGGGTGGTGTGCGCGTGATTCATGGTGACGATGTCCGGCTGAACCGGGGAGCGGACATAATCGTTGTAGTCGGTTGCAATGCGCACGAGTTGAGGGCTCTCGATCAGGAAAGTCGAGTGGCCGACATAAGTGAGGCGGACCTGCTCGGAGGTGAGCGCAAGGCGCAACGCGGCCGGAATGATATGCGGAACGTCGAAGGCCACCAGGCCGGGACAGTTCTGCGTCATTTCCGGCTTCGCCGGCGGCGCCTGCACCCGCTCGAATGCCGCGAGCTCAAACGAGAACAGCCCGACGCATGCGGCGAGCGCCATCGTTCGGGCAAGAGGGGCCATACCGGGCATAGCAGCGGTCCTTTCGTGCGAGCCGTCAGCCGTCATGCGCGAAAGCGGGACGCCCGGAGCACCCATTCACGCGGCGCGCAAAGTTTGCCACGGATTGGAATGCGATGCCACCGGCGCTACGGCCGAAAGCAAACGGGCGGCGTCCGCAGACGCCGCCCGAGAGAAAAGATCCGCTGGTCGCTCGATCAGCGTGCCGGCATGATGAGGCCTTTCGGGGTCACCACCACCCAGCGGCCATCCTGCTTGCGGATGGCATCCACCCGACCGAGCCCGGGTACGACGTCGCCCTGGTCGACCTCGATGACGCCCATGCGGCCTTCGATGAGGGCGGTCCCGCGATAAACGTCGCGCACCACCCATCCGTCGACCACGGCAGGCTTCGATTGGTTCAGCCCGCTCGCGGGCGATGCGAGCGAGCCGGTGACGTCCTTGGACGAAGCTTCGCCGCGCGAAAGACGCTCGAGCGTATCGACGGCTTTGGTGAGCTTGGCCGTCGGCTCGGCTTGGCTGCGCTCGACGCGGTCGATGCGTTCGCTGATCCTGCTGAGTTGGGCGGCCGTGTTGCGGTTGGCGGAATCGATGCTGAGTTTCAGCGCCGCCAGTTCGACCCGCGCCTGCACCACGTTCTCTTTGAGCCCCTGGATGTCCTCGAGGGCCGTTCGTCCCGCCGCGACGGCGGGAATGGTGGCGGGCCGCGCGAGGCCGTAGGCCGCCAGCGCGCCCACCATGCCGCCGAGCGCCGCCGCCAACGCGAGCGCCGCCGCCAGGACCGAGAATCGGCTGACGTACGGCGCAGCGCTCTCCTCGGCAGGCTCCGGGGCAGCATCATCGGCGGGCGCGGCCCCTCCCCCCGCTGCAGGCGTGAGCTCGTCGATTTGCGGCGCAAGCTGCGGAGCCTCGACGCTCGCGAGCTCGATCTTGCGCGCCGCTAACGTCTCGGTCTTGATTTCGGCAATTTCGATGCCCGGCACGTTGAGGGTTTCGATCTTCGCCATCTCGACCTTGCCCGGGCCGCCGCCGGCCAATGCCATCTTCGGCGTTGCGGTTGCATCCGGTTCACTCACCGGCGTCGGCAGGACCGCGGCCTCGTCGGACGACGAAGGCGTGTCCTTGATAATCGCGCGCTTACCCATGGAAGATCCTCAATGCGGCGGCGAATTGGACCCCATGGCGGTTACCAACCGGTTACCGTTGCGTGGATTGCCGCTTCGGCGTCGGACCGCTGCGGGCCGGCGAGCCGCTAGATACCCAAATACAGTTATCAGACGCCCAAATAGCGGTGCTGTATCGCCGGCGCGGCCGCGAGCCCCACGGAACTGCCGGTCCACACCACCTTGCCGCGTTCGATGAGATAATGGCGGTCGGCGATGCGGATCAGCGCCTCGACGTTTTTGTCGATCACCAGGATCGACTGGCCGGCGGCTTTGAGCTGCGTGAGGCATTGCCAGATTTCGGCGCGGATCAGCGGCGCAAGCCCCTCGGTCGCCTCGTCGAGGATCAAGAGGCGAGGATTGGTCATCAGCGCGCGGCCGATCGCCAGCATCTGCTGCTCGCCGCCGGAGAGCTGGTTCGCCAGGTTCGCCGTGCGCTCGGCCAGCCGTGGAAACAGCGCGCAGACTTTGTCCAAGGTCCACGGCTCGGCCGCGCTGCTGCGATTGGCCGCGGTCGCGACCAGATTCTCGCGCGCGGTGAGGTTGGGAAAGACTTGCCGCCCCTCCGGCACCAGCCCGATGCCGAGCTTGGCCACTTGATAAGCCGGAAGTCCGCGGATCTCATTTCCGTCGAAGCGGATCGAGCCCGTGATGGCCGGCGTCAGACCCATGATCGAACGCACCGTCGTGGTCTTGCCCATCCCGTTACGGCCCATGAGGGTCACCATCTCACCCGGCGCGACGGCGAGCGACATGCCGAACAGCACTTGGCTCAAGCCGTAGCAGGTCTCGATATTCGACACCTCGAGCAGCGAGCGATCAGCCATGACGCTGCTCCTGCTCACCGAGATAGGCTTGCCGCACCTCGGCGTTGGCCCTGATCGCCTCCGGCGTGCCGGACGCGATAATGCGACCATAGACCAGCACGGTGATCCGATCGGCCAGCGCGAACACCGCTTCCATATCGTGCTCGATCAACAGGATGGTCAGTTCGCGCTTGAGCTCGCGCAGCGTCTTGACCATGCGCGCGCTCTCGTCCGGCCCCATCCCGGCCATCGGCTCGTCCAGCAGGAGCATGCGCGGCCTGGTGGCAAGAGCCATTGCGATCTCGAGCTGGCGGTGCTCGCCATGGCTGAGATTGGAGACGACGACATCGGCGCGGCCAGCAAGCCCTACGCGCGCGAGCGCTGCCCGGGCGGGCGCGCGCAACTGCGATTCGCTGCGCGCGTCGCGCCAGAAGCGAAACGAGTGACCCGCATGCGCCTGCACGGCGAGCGCCACGTTGTCGAGGACGGTAAAATCGAGGAACAGCGAGGTGATCTGGAACGATCGAGCCAAGCCGAGCTGGCTGCGGCGGTCGGTGGGCAACGCCGTCACGTCGCGGCCTTCGAAATGGATGCGCCCGGCGTCGGCGGCGATCTCGCCGGCGAGCTGGCCGATCAGGGTGGTCTTGCCCGCGCCGTTCGGCCCGATGATGGCGTGAAGTTCGCCCTTCGGCACGCAAAGTGAAATGGAGTCCGAGGCGATGACGCCGCCGAAGCGCTTGGTCAGTTCCTCGATCTCGAGCAGTGCATCAGCCACGGCGCGCTCCCGCCAGCAGGCCGTCGATGCCGCCGCGTGCAAACAGCACGACCAGCAGGAACAGGGGTCCGAGCACGATCTGCCAATATTCGGCCATGCGAACCGCCGCATCCCCGAACACGGGAAACGCCATGGCCCGGATCAAGATGGGAAGTGCCTCCTCCAGCGATAGCAACGCGACCGCGCCGATGAGCGGGCCGAACGACGATGCCATGCCGCCGAGCACGACCATGACGATGAGATCGCCCGAGCGCGTCCAGTGCATCGTGGCTGGACTGATGAAACCGGTGTGATTGGCGAGCAGCGCGCCGGCAACGCCGCAGATTGCGCCGGCGATGACGAAGGCAGTGAGCCGATAGCGAAAAGTCGGAAACCCGATGGCGCGCATACGCCGGTCGTTCGAGCGCGCGCCCTGGATCACCATGCCGAACCGCGAGTTCACCACCCGCCAGATGAGATAAATCGTAGCGAGCAGCAACGCCAGGCACAGGTAATAGAACTGCGTCCGGTCGGAGAGATTGATGAGATCGTCGAATTGGCTGCGGCGGCGGATGGTCAATCCGTCGTCGGCGCCGTAGCGGTCAAGGCCGACGCCGAAATAATAGACGAGTTGCGCGAAGGCGAGCGTGATCATTATGAAATAGACCCCGCGCGTACGCAGCGAGAGCGCGCCCACGAGCAGCGCGAACAGCGCGCTGACGACGAGTGCGAGCGGCCATTGCACGAAGCCCGACGTCACGCCTTCCTGCGCCAGGATCCCGACCGCATAGCCGCCAATGCCGAGATAGACGGCATGTCCGAAACTCACCATTCCGCCGTAGCCGAGTATCAAGTTGAGGCTGCTCGCCGCGATCCCAAGGATGATGACGCGCGTGAACAGGGTGACCAGGAACGCGTTTGCGGTCACCGCGGCATAAACCGGCACGGCGGCGAGGAGGAGCAAGAGGACGGCCACCACCACGTTGCGTGGCGTGAGCGACGCGATCATTTGCTCGACACCGGAAACAGACCCTCCGGCCGCAACACCAGCACGATCGCCATCAGCAGGTAGATCATCATCGACGACATCGCAGGGGCGACCGTGGACGCCCCGCGCGAACTCAGCACCAGCCGAAGGATGTCGGGCAGGAACGCCCGCCCGATGGTGTCGATGAGCCCCACGAGAACGGCGGCGATAAATGCGCCGCGGATCGAGCCGATGCCGCCGATGATGATCACCACGAAGGCCAGGATCAATATGTTCTCGCCCATGCCGATCTGCACGGTCAGGATCGGCGCCTGCATCAATCCGGCGAGCCCCGCGAGCGCCGCGCCGAGACCGAAGACGAGGGTGTAAAGCAGGTTGATGTTGACGCCGAGCGCGCCGGTCATCTCCCGGTTGGAAGCGCCCGCGCGGATCAGCATGCCGAGCCGGGTGCGCATCACCAAGACATAGAGAAACAGCGCGACCAGGAGCGCGGTCAGGATGATGGCGATGCGATAGGTCGGGTAAAAAAGGCCGGGCAGAATTTCAATGGGATAAATAAGCCACATCGGCAGCGGCAGACTCATCCCCGCCGGCCCCCAAATGATGCGCACCAGTTCGTTGAAGAAGAGAATCAAGCCGAACGTGCCGAGCACATGGTCGAGATGATCGCGGCCGTAGAGCCGGCGCAGCGCCACGACTTCGAGCGCCATCCCGACCACGAGCGTGGCGGCGAGCGAGAGCAGCGCCGCGATGACGAAACTGTCCGTCCAGGCGGCAAACGTCGCGGCGAAATATGCCCCCAACATGTAGAGCGAGCCGTGGGCGAGGTTCACCAAATCCATAATGCCGAAGACGAGCGTGAGCCCAGCCGCGAGCAAAAACAACAGCAGCCCGAACTGCAGACCGTTCAGGCACTGTTCGATAAACAGCAGCATCGGATTTGGGCGACGGACGACGAACGGACAGTTTCAGCCGTTATTCTTTTGTCTTTTGATTCTTTTGTCTTTTGCCCCTCTGCCGTCCGCCTTCGCTCGCGCGCCTTCACCACTTCATCGCGCACTTGTCGTGGAACTGATCCTGGCTGTCCTTGACGATCGTGGCAACGGTCTTGAGGGTGAGATTGCCTTCCGCGTCCTTCACCACGTCCTGCAGATAGAAATTCTGGATCGGGAAGTGGTTGTTGCCGTACTTGTAGGGACCGCGCACCGATGCGTAGTTGGCCTTGCGCATCTCGGCCCGCATGGCGTCCTTCTTGCTGAGATCGCCGTTGACCGCCACGACCGCGCTGTTGACGAAATTCGCCGCGTCATAGGACTGCGCGCCGTAGAATGACGGATAGTTCTTGTGCTTGGAGCGGAAGTCGGCGACGAACTTCTTGTT
>Ga0209689_1004430_pt1 | contig 10154 bp, 8 predicted proteins | sample GraSoiAngelo_149_FD_187119 | JGI IMG/M metagenome (GOLD analysis project Ga0209689, IMG submission 187119) | Grasslands soil microbial communities from the Angelo Coastal Reserve, California, USA - 14_1009_09_30cm (SPAdes) (version 2) | ecosystem: Environmental > Terrestrial > Soil > Grasslands ...
GGCGGCGGTTTCCCCCACAACGACATCAACAAAATTTACAGATCCACGGACGGCGGCAACACTTGGATTAACACGTACAGCGGCCCCAGTTTTCCAGGGCCGGGTGTTACCGCTGTTGGTTACTTCGCCTGCATCTTTACCGATAACGGCGGCTACTGGCGACACGAGGGCTGGGGAGAGCCTGCCGCTTATAATCACGTCGTTCACCTCGTTTATGCCCAGCATGGCACCGGCGCCGACCCCGGTGACGTCTACTATATTCGTTCCACTGACAGTGGCTTGACGTTCAGTGCGCCGTTTAAGTTGAACAGTGATGCTACTACGCGTCCTCAGTGGCAACCTAACATTTCAGTCAGCAACGCAGGCACTCTGCTGGCAACGTGGTACGATGCGCGTGAGAGCGCCGGTTGTACAGCTGGCAGCCCGGGCGTTCCGTGCTACCGAATGTGGTCGCGCAAATCTAACGACAATGGCGTGTCGTGGCTGGCTGATGATGCGTTGTCGGACGTGGTCAGTCCTTTGCCGGCGCAACCTGATCCGGGCATTCAGCCGACCTATGCGGGCGACTACGACTACGGGTCGGCGTTGCTCACCAAGCACGTGACGTCATGGGTGGACGGACGAGTGGCAGTTGGCGGCCAGTCTCAGCAGGATGCCTTCACTGATAGGGAGCTAGTGGGTTTTGCGGTGACCACTACCGCTCCAGCCTGCAACAGCGTCATTAACACCCAGCCAAACGACTTTGTCGTTAACCTGAGTGACGCGGTGAATCCGACAACCGTCCAGGCCGGCGATTTCACCGTGAATGGGAGCGCGGCGAACTCGTTTGTGTTAGGCGGGGGCAACACACAGATCACTTTCCACTTCAATAGCTCGCCTGTTGCAACACAGGGCGTGCAGACGATGCACATTCCCACAGGTGCGTTTAACCGTGCCTCGGACGGGCAGGGGGTCTTCGATTTTACGTGCACCTTCCGCTACGACGTCTTGCAGTTACAGGTGGTTTCCACTGTTCCGGCTGTCGGCGGGACGTTCTCACCGCCAGCGCCTGGCAATTATCAATATGACGTGAATTTCAACGAGGCTGTTGATCCGGCATCAGTCCAGGCGAGCGATCTGACGGTGACCGGGAATAGTGCTCCGAGTGTGACGGCAGTCAGCGTGATCAATGGAAACATGACCGCCCGGTTCACGTTGCATATGAACTTCGGAGGAAGCCTGACGGCGAGCATTGCTGCCGGGGCGATCACCGATCAATTTGGCAATCCAGGCGCGGTGTTCTCAGGCAACTATACCGTTGCCGGTTGCCCGCCTCAGGACCATTACAACATAGTCCAGATCGGCGGTAGCATCGTTGCGGGCACGACAGACATTGGCAATCACTGCGACGACTGCACCACCACGATCGCGTTGCCATTCCCTTACACGCTTTACGATCAGACCTACAGCTCCATTACTGTGTCGTCTAATGGCAATGCGCAGTTGACGACTTTGGATGCGGCCTACAGCAACATCTGCCTGCCATGGACGACGCACAACTACACGATCCTTCCCTATTGGGATGACCTGTACACGCTAAACGCTGGGTTTGGGATCTTCACGTCGGTTAGTGGGACTGCTCCCAACCGCATCTTCAATATAGAATGGCGGGCACAATACTATCCGGGGACGGGCACTGCGAACTTCGAGCTCAGGCTGTACGAAGCCCAAAGTCGGTTCGACGTGATCTATGGGACGCTGACGAACGGCAACACATCGGCTACGGCTGGTGTGCAGAAGAACGACACGGCCTTTGACCAGTACTTCTGCAACGGCTCAGGTGGCGCGGCGACGGGCGGGCAAAGCTATACGCTGCAACTGTGCAATCTGTCACCAACTCCAACAGCGACGCCAACAGCTACGGCCACTGCCACCGCGACAGCTACCGCTACCGCCACCGCCACAGCGACGGCTACTCCAACAGCAACCGCTACAGCTACGCCGACGGCGACAGTTCCACCCACTCCGACTGCAGCCCCGACGCCTGGTGCTCCGACGGCATTGAATGGAACCAATGTGACTGCTACCAGCTTCACTGCGAATTGGAGCACGGTTACCGGTGCGACTGGTTATGAGTTAGATGTGGCCACGAACAGTTCGTTTACCAACTACGCACCGGGGTACCAAGACCTGGACGTCGGCAACACGACTAGTCGAAACGTCACGGGCTTGACCCCGAATACGTTCTATTACTACCGGTTGCGCGCCTACAATGGGAACGGTACGAGTCCAAATTCCAACGTGATCAGGGTAAAGACGAGAAGTCACTAACATAGCTCTGGCCTGCGACACCAACCTGACGCGCGCGTTGCCGGTATTTTATAGCGCCGGCTCCGTAAGCCGCTTCTTGACAAAGCGTCGCACAGCGACTGCGGCTACACGTAAGGTTTTCTCGCTGGCACTGGTTTTGAGCTTTTCAAAATTTCGGATTCAGGCGTGAGCGTAGCCGGTTTGCCGCTGAAGATGACGCGGTTTGGCTTTTGATCGAGCGTCTCGACGAGTTCCTGGCATATCGAAAGCTGTGGCGAATCGACACAGGGAGTCGTCGTAGCCACAGCTGAATTACTGACCATCCTGACTAAAAAGAGCGTAAGGGCGTTTCGGGGCGTTTCTGTCCCGGGGTAGGGCAAAAAAAGGGAGAAATTAATAAAAAAACCTAAGGCCAGAATCGGACGGAGAAGCGAAGGGAAATAAGAAACTAAAACCACAGCCTAAAATTCCACCCCATGAAAAAGAAATCCGCTCCACAATCTGCCTTCTTTAGTCTGCGCCTCTTAATTGGACTGTTTCTAGTCCTGGCTGGCTCGGCCATCCTATTTGCCTCCAGTCTGAATTCGCCCGGAAGCGCGACTGCCGGTTCCGCAACGGCCGTACAACCCGGCACGCCAATGCCCGAGGTCGTGCAGTTGATCGGCCCGGTCACTCTAAACATGGATTTGCGCGACCTCCCGTACATTGCGCCAAGCCATGAGTTCGAAGAGAAGCGGCTGATGCGCTATCCGCACCCCGAAATTCCAACTCCAACCAAACCAACCTCGGCCTACGAACGGTTCGAGTCGTTGATGAAGCAGATCCTGTCGCCTCTGCCGCAGATGCCGGCGCCGCTGCTGACCTTTGATGGGATGAACTCGGCCCAGAGCGGCTGTATGTGTTTGCCGCCCGACACCGACGGCGACGTCGGCCCCAGCCATTACGTGCAATCGGTCAATAGCTCGATCAAGATTTTCGATAAAAATGGCAACCCGCTCAATGGCTCGAATGGGACGACGTACAACTCTCTTTTCCTTACTCTGGTAGGCACACCCTGTTCGGGCTTCAACAATGGCGACGGGTTTGTCTTCTACGATCAGGTCGCTGATCGCTGGGTGGCCAGCGATTTCGCGTTTCCTGGAACGCTTCCCGGGGCAGGACCATTCTATCAATGCGTTGCCGTTTCCCAAACGGGCGACCCTGTCAGTGGCGGCTGGTTTCTTTACGCGATCCAGCATGATCCGGCCAACCCGACGTGGATCGGCGATTACCCAAAGTTCGCATTTTGGAACAGCGGCGGGACCCCTGCCCAAAACGCTTATTATCTTACGATCAACCTGTTTGACGGGCCGACGCTTGCCTTCGAAGGCGTGCGCGTTTTTGCTCTCGACCGCGGGTCGATGCTTACAGGTGGCGCTGCTAATGCGATTGCTTTCAACATCCCGCCTGCTGGCTTGGGCGACTCCTACAGTCTGGTGCCAGCTGGTTTTCGCACGGGCAATCCGCCACCCGTGGGCAGAGATGAATTTCTGTTATCTGTAGATAGCCCTGCTACGGGCGGCGTAACGCTCACGCAGGTTCATGGGTGGAAATTCCACGTCGATTTTGGCACTCCGGCTAACTCAACGTTGGGCATTGGCGTAAACCATAGCCCTAACGCAAACATCACTGTCGCTGGTTTCGTGGACGCATTCACCACGACCACCCTCTTGGTGCCGCAGAATGGGACAACGGCAAAATTGGATACCCTGGGCGATAAAATCATGACCCCAGTCGTCTATCAGAATCGCGCTGGCGTGGAATCGCTCTGGGCCAGCCAGACGGTTCTTCTGAATTACCCGAATGGGCCCACCGCCGTTCGCTGGTATCAATTCAATGCGACTGGCGGGAATTTTCCAGCCACACCGGTGCAGCAGCAAAGCTGGAACAACGGCAACGATGGTCTATGGCGCTGGATGCCCAGCATCGCCGTGGATCAAAACGGGAACATGGCCATCGGTTATTCTGCCTCCAGCGCGACGCAGCAACCTTCCATTCGCTATGCTGGCAGGCTGGCTGCCGATCCACTGAATAATCTCGGTCAGGGCGAAGCCATCATGACCGTGGGTGGCGGTCACCAAACGCACTCCAGCGGACGCTGGGGCGATTACAGCATGACCACCATCGATCCTGTCGACAATCTTACCTTCTGGCATACCAACGAGTATTATCCCGTCACCAGCAGCGCTAACTGGTTTACGCGCGTCGGCAAGTTTCAGTTCCCTGCCGCCAGCCCTACGCCAACACCGACACCTACAGCTACAGCAACGGCAACTCCCACTGCAACTCCGACAGCTACGCCCGCGCCGACGCCAGCGGCTCCAAGGGCGGGAAAGGCAACCAACGTGACTGCCAGCAGCTTCACAGCGAACTGGCGCGGCGTAAATGGTGCGACAGGTTACAGGTTGGATGTGGCCACGGACAGTTCGTTCACCAATTACGTACCGGGGTACCAAGACCTGGACGTCGGCAACGTGACTAGTAAAGACGTGACCGGGTTGGCCGCGCGTACGATCTATTATTATCGGGTACGAGCATATAACGGCAACGGTACGAGTCCCAACTCCAACGTTGTCCAGGTGAAGACCAGAAACCACTGACATAGCTGCCAGCGATCCTCGCGAGACCGACATGACGCGGGTTTCCGGTGTTCCGTAGCAACGGCTCTATAAGCCGTTCTTGAGAGGCGTCACATAGCGACGCGGCTATAGCTAAGGTTTTTTCGCCGGGAGAGGCTTTGAGCTTTTAAGGATTTCGGATTCCGGGGTGAGCGTCGCGGGCTTTCCGCTGAAGATGATGCGGTTTGGCTTTTGAGCGAGCGCTTCGACCAGTTCCTTAGCGTACGTGGTGACTACTTTCAAATTCAGAAGAGTAACGTGCAGTTGTTTCAACTGTTCCTGAAGCTGCTTGTCAGTTGTGCTGATGAACTTGTCAGCCGTTCCCAGCACCGAGTCCGCGCCTTTGGCGAGGCTATCGATGTTTGTGATGACGTTTTGTATATTGTCCGCGTCCATCTTCAGCGAATCAGCAAGCGGTCCGAGCTTTGGCGCAAAGTCGTCGAGATCTTTCTTTAGATTCGTAACCGTTACGTTGAGATTATTCAGCAATTTGTTTGCGTCCTCGAATAATGGTCCGGCGGCCGCGGTGATCTGTTCAAGTCCATATGCTGGATGACCTTCGATCGCGGCGTTATTTGCGAGCGTCTGACCGCCGGGTGTCCCTGCAGAAAGCGCCACAAATTTCGGAGATAGCATGGTATCCGAGCTAAGCGTAGCAGTGACATCGGTGGGCAACGGCGGAATTCCGTCGTCGAGACTGACGGTCACGCGCACAGCATCCTTTTTGTTTGCGGTTGCTTCGCGCTCCTGCGCGGTAAGGTGGCGCATCGCGATTACGCGCCCCGCCGGCGCGCCTGCGTAGCGCACTTCGGAATTCACTTTTATACCGGTTACGTCTTCATAATTGATTTGCAGTGTGCGCGCCGGTTTTTTCAGCTGTCGTCCGGTAAGTGCAAACGCGAGCGCGCCGAGCAGAACAACGCTGCATGCGATCACAAACAGCGCGACGAAATAGTCGGATAAATTGCGCTTCATCCTGTCTTATGATGAAATCTGTGGCGCGCTCTGACGAAGGGTCGCGGTTTCACGTGCTGGTGGTGCTCGTGCTCGTCTTGTGAAAGATTTAGCGGAATCGGACCATCGGGCTCGCCTTTGATAAACTGCTGCACCTCGGGATTCGAACTGGCGCGGATTTCATCCGGCGTACCCTGTGCCACAATGCCGCCGTGGCCAAGCATAATCATTCGTGTAGCGATGCGAAATGCGCTGGTCATATCGTGACTGACCACCACTGCCGTCATGCCTTTCCCCCGCGTCAATTTCAACGTGAGTTCGTCAATTACCGCGGTCATGATCGGATCGAGTCCGGAAGTCGGCTCGTCGCTAAACAGTAACTCCGGATCGAGCGCCAGCGCACGCGCAAGTCCCACGCGTTTCTTCATTCCGCCGCTGATTTCGTCAGGCCTGAGATCTTCAAAGCCGGTGAGACCGACCATCTGAAGCTTTTGCTCCACGATTTCTTGGATTTCATCGTCGGATTTATTGGTGTGCTGCAAAAGTGGCAGCGCTACGTTCTCACCCACTGTCAGCGAGGCGAGCAACGCACCGGATTGGAATAACATTCCGAATCGCAACCGGATGCGGATGATCTCGCGCTCTTTCATCCCCGTGATTTCTTCTCCAAACAGTTTTACCGTTCCCGAAGTCGGCTTCATGGAGCCGATCATGTGCCGCAATAATGTGCTCTTACCGCATCCGCTACCGCCCATGATAACGAGCGTATCGCCGAGATGGACATTGAATGAGATGTCGTTGAGCACGGCGCGATCGCCAAATTTTCGAACAAGGCCATCAACCTCGATCATCGGTTTGCCGTTAGTCTTCATGCCGCAAAAAAGAAAATGCCCGTGAGCACCGCGTTCATGACTAACATTGCTAGCAAAGCTTGCACAACTGATGTCGTAGTAGCTTGGCCCACGCCTTCGGCGCCGCCTTCGACATTCAGCCCGGCGTTGCACGCGATCGTGATGACGATCCAGGCGAAGACCACGCTCTTGATCATTCCCGAATACAAATCCCAGGTATCCGCGCTTTGCAGCGCCTCCAAGATGTATCCGGCAGTGTTGAAATCCAGCGCGAAAACGCAGACCGCCCAGCCGCCAAGGATGCCAATATAATTTCCAAAGATGGTGAGCGCGGGCAGCATGACCATCATCGCAAGGAAACGCGGTACCACCAGAAATTGAACCGGGTTGATCGCCATCACCTCAAGCGCCTCGATTTCCTCGGACACTTTCATCGTGCCCAGCTCAGCGGCGACAGCAGAGCCACTGCGGCCGATGACAATCACCGCGATCAAAACCGGTCCCATCTCGCGCAGCAGCGTTAGTATCACCAGATCGGGAATGTACATTTGCGCGCCGAGACTTTCGAGAGAATGCGCAGCCTGCATCGCAAGCGTCACGCCCACACTGAAAGCCGTCAACGCGACCATCGGCGCAGCGCGCGCCCCGATGAAAACCATTTGCCGGAAGATCGGCGCGATCTTGAAGAATTGGCCGGTAAACGGCGCAATGAAGATCCAGTAAAGCAGACTAAGATTAAGCCGGACGTAGTTTTTCACTTGCCGATCAAACGCCCAGAATGCCAAGGTGCGCGCACTGACGAAAGCCGAAAGTTTCGCGCTACTCAATGATGCTTCGCAGTAGAAAGACAATGGTCCAAAGCGAAATCGATGCTGTCCGCGCGCTGCTACGTTCGAAGCCACGTCCGGTCGGCTGGCCTGAAAGGCGAAAGCGACTCGATGAGGTTGGCGCAGTTTGGCCCGTAGCAGACGACGTTGAGCTGACTGCGGTCGATCTTAACGGCCTGCCGGGTGAATATTCCATGGTTTCCGGCAGCGATCCTTCTCGCGTGCTGATATTTTTTCACGGCGGCGGCTACTGTTCCGGTTCAATTCAGAGTCACCGTCGTTTGGTCACCGAAGCGGGCCGCGCGGCGAGAATGCGCACACTCGCGGTCGCCTATCGGCTCGCGCCGGAGCATCCGTTTCCCGCGGCGTACGATGACGCGCTGACTGCGTGGCGATTCTTGCGAAATCAAGGCATCGCTGTTGCGCACATTGCAATCAGTGGCGACAGCGCCGGGGCCGGACTCACTCTCGGATTGGTCGGCCGGTTGCGCGACGGGCACGAGGAGCTTCCCGCATGCGCGTGGCTTATTTCGCCATGGACGGACCTGACAATGTCGGGTTCGACCATTGCGAGCAAAGCCGCGGTCGATCCGCTCATTCACAGGGAGTATCTAAATGAATTGGCTGATGCGTATCTGCCCGCCGGCATGGACAGAAGAGATGCACGCGTCTCCCCGCTTTACGCCGATTTCAGAAACCTCCCTCCGATGCTAATCCAGGTTGGTTCTGACGAGACCTTGCTCGATGACGCCACTCGACTTGCCGGGCGGGCCGGCGCGGCCGATGTCGCAGTGACGTTGGAGATCTGGCCACAGATGATTCATGCGTGGCCTTTGTGGAACGCTCGTTTGGAAGACGGGCGTTGCGCATTAACTCGCGCAGGTGAATTTATTCGCAGATATGTTGCCAACGCGACTGAATAGTTTCGGGAATTGGGCACTGGGTGGTGGACGCTCCGACCAAAGTCTTTCATGTCATTCTGAGCGGAGCGAAGCGCAGTCGAAGAATCTCAGTTCGTGTTCGGTTTGGCGCGTCCGCTCAGGACACAGAGATGCTTCGACTTCGCTCGGCATGACACTGCTGATCGCTTGTGTAGCAGGGGACGCGGCCGAAGCGACGGTCTTAGATCAAACCGCGCTTGCGGAAATCGCCCAGATTACCGCCAGAGGAACGCTCTACCAGGTCGATGGTGAACTTGAGCAGACAAACTTCCCACGCGTCGTCTACGCCTTGGATGATCGCACTGAGCGGTTCGTTTTTGTTTTCGACCTGCCGCCTGGTCCGATTGATCACCGTGTCGATTGAATCGCTGAGCGTCTGTTCGTTTAGATCTGTTTTGCGAAATTGAAAACCGTACCGGAGCACCGCGATGCTCCGGGCGTGCTCACGCAGTTGATCCACGTATCGCTCCGCTTTTTCTCCGAAGCCCTCCAGTAGCAGCCGGCAATAATGCTCCGGCGTCAGAATCTGCGGGCGTTCGGCTTGGATTTTGCCGTTGCGAATCCGCACCTGGTTCACGCGGTCCATCAACTCCGAGATCAAATAGAAATTGAAACTGGTGCTGCCGAACGTCGCGATCTGACGCTCGGGCGCAAGGATCACGCGCGTGTTTTCAAGCGCGTAGTCAAAATCGTCGCGGGTCATGAGCGCTGTAAGTTATGGTGTCCGTTGCTCTTTTCAAAGGACACGGAAAGACAACAAGCGACGGAAGGGAACAATTGTGTCGTCTGCGATAAACAGGCCGCAGCTATCTACTTTTTCGTCTGCGGTTGCTCGTCACCGGTTTTCTGCTGTGACTGAGGTTGCTGCTGTGGCTGAAACAGCGAGAGATATTCACCATAGCCTTCCTCCTTTAATTCTTCCACTGGAACAAAGCGCAACGCAGCGGAGTTCACGCAGAAACGTTGACCGGTCAGGGCGGGGCCATCATCGAAGAGGTGGCCGAGATGCGAATCGCTTGATTTCGCACGAACCTCGGTGCGTTCCATTCCGTAAGAAGTATCGCGCTTTTCGGTAACGTTCTCTGACTTAATCGGTTTGGTGAAGCTGGGCCAGCCCGTGCCGCTGTCGAATTTGTCGAGCGAACTAAAGAGCGGTTCGCCTGTGATGAGGTCGACGTAAATTCCCGGCTTGTGATTGTCCCAGTAGGCATTGTGAAACGGGGTTTCCGTGCCGCATTGACGCGTCACCTTATACTGGTCCTTGGTTAACTTCTGCTGCAACTCGGCGTCGCTTGGAACGGGTTTGGTCGGATTCATTTTCTCGGCTTCTTGCTTCTGCGCTTGAGCATACCCGAACAAGATCGAACCGACAATCACCAAGAATGTGCCGGCCAGCCCAAACCACAGAGTTTTGTATGAGTGTTTGTGTTTGTACGCTAATCGCGTTGCTCTCATCCCTGTTTCCTCCCGTGAGAATTGTCCCCTTTAGCAGTACTTAAGTCTGCGCACGATCGCGCTTCCTTAAGGAAATGCGCAGAGATTTGCTTCTTAATTAAATTCGTAAATTAGACACAAAATGGTTGGGACGCGTTCATTCCTGCCGGCTGGCTTCGGGAACGCGAATGTAGCGGCGAA
>Ga0209689_1004433_pt1 | contig 10148 bp, 9 predicted proteins | sample GraSoiAngelo_149_FD_187119 | JGI IMG/M metagenome (GOLD analysis project Ga0209689, IMG submission 187119) | Grasslands soil microbial communities from the Angelo Coastal Reserve, California, USA - 14_1009_09_30cm (SPAdes) (version 2) | ecosystem: Environmental > Terrestrial > Soil > Grasslands ...
CCGGAGCGCGCGGCCGACCTGCGCGAGCGGGCGCGTCGCCTCTACCAGCAGTTCAACGAGGTGTTCTGGTGGGAGGCAGAGGGGACATACTATCTCGGCCTCGACAAAGCGAAGCGGCCGATGGAGACGGTGGCATCGAACGCGGGCCACTGTCTCGCCAGCGGCATCGTGCCGCCCGAGCGCGCCGGGCGCGTCGTCGACCGCCTGATGGCGGACGACATGTGGAGCGGCTGGGGGATCCGCACGCTGTCGAGTAATCACCCCGGCTACAACCCCTACTCCTACCACTGCGGGTCGGTGTGGCCGCACGACAACGCGACCATCGCGGGCGGGTTTCGGCGGGCCGGCCGGCACGCTGAGGCTCAGCGCGTGGCGGAGGGGATCTTCGCCGCGGCCGAGCGCTTCGACGCCTACCGGTTGCCTGAACTCTTCAGCGGGCTACCGCGGGATGCCGGCGGCTTCCCGGTGCCATACCTGGGGGCCAACGTGCCGCAGGCCTGGGCCGCGGCTGCGGTCTTTCGCCTGGTCGCGATCCTCTGCGGGATCCACACTGTCGGCCGAACTCGGACGATGTACGTCAATCCCGACCTCCCCGACTGGCTGCCCGCGCTGACCCTGCGCAACCTGCGAGCCGGTCAGGGCGCCATGGAACTGCACCTCGAGCGCGACCGCGTGCAGGCCCTGGGCAACACGACCGGCTTCAAGGTGGTCCACGGGCGGCTGCCGCGCCCCGCCCTGGTCGAAGCCCCCCTCGCCCGAGCCTGAATCCGGGCTAAAGCGCACTACCTATTTAGACCCTAATGATTTCCAATGAAGGGTCTCCGCTGTTGACAGCTGATGGTCTAGTGTTAATGCTATATATGTATCTCGACTGGAAGGGACCCCTTTGCGTCGGAGAGGACGGGAAATTCACGGAGGTGGAACCATGCGGTCAATGCGGCTTGGCATAGCGCTAGCTGCGATAGGGGCGGTGCTCCTAACGGGCTGCGGCGGTGGCAACAACGCGGGCGGGGCAGCTTCAGGGACGATTCGATTCAGCGGATGGACGTCGACGCCGGCGGAGGACAAGCTGCTCACCGACGAGATCGCGGCGTTCCAGGTGAAGTACCCGAACATCAAGGTCACCTATGAGCCGGTCCCCAAGGACTTCCGGACCAAGCTCAAGGCCCAGCTAGCGAGCGGCACCGAGCCCGACGCGTTCTACGTCGAGCTCGGAGACGCGGCCGGCTTCATGCAGAAGCACGTCCTGCTCGATCTGCGTTCCGAGATGTCGAAGACCGGCACCAACGCATCCGACTTTGCTGATGGGGTCTTGAGCGCCTTCAAGACGGGCGACGCCATCTACGGCATCCCCAAGGACTTCAACACGCTCGCGCTCTTTTACAACAAGGACATGTTCTCGGCGGCCGGCGTGAGCCCGCCGACCAAGGATTGGACCTGGCAAGACCTGACGGATGCGGCGAAGAAGTTGACCAAGCCGGGCCAGTGGGGCCTGATCACGAACGCCGACGCGGCGCGGTGGGCGCCCTTCGTCTACCAGAACGGTGGCCAGGTGCTCAACTCCGACAACACGAAGTCCGCGCTGCTCGATTCCGCCACGGTCGAGGCGACGAAGTACTACCTCTCGTTCAAGCAAAACGGGAGCGGCACCTACTCGGGCGCGCTCGGGGCCGGGATCGGTTGGCCAGGCGACGCCTTCGCCAAGGGCAAGGCGGCCATGGTCATGGAAGGCGGCTGGCTCATCCCCTTCATGAAGGACTACCCCGACATCCATTGGAGCGCGACGGAGCTGCCGAAGGGCAAGAGCCGTGGGAACCTGACGTTCACGGTCGGCTACTCGATCTCGGCGCACAGCAAGAACCCCGACGCGGCGTGGACCTTGCTCAACTACCTCACCAGCCTCGACAATCAGAAGACGGTGCTGCACTCGGGCTTCGCGCTTCCGACACGGAAGGCGCTCGCCAGCGATCCGTACTTCGCCGATCATCCGGCCGAGTCGGCGATCTTCGCCGGCAGCGCCTACGCGAAGCCGTTCTCGTGGGGCATCAACTCGGGAAAGGTCTCGGACGCCATCGGCGCAGCCCTCGAGCGGATGCTGCTTGGTAAGCAATCGGTCGATGATGCGCTGAAGCAAGCCGACAAAGAGGTGGCCGACGCGCTGGCAAGTTAGCTAGTCGACGATGGGAGGAGGCGCCGGGGAGGCGCCTCCTCAATTCGGAGGGAAAGCGATGGCGGTAGGGACGGGGACGACTCCGATCGTTCAGACCAATGCGGCGCTGCCCACGCCGGTCAAGGCGGAGGCCCACAAACGCGGACGTCCCTGGCGCGAATGGCTGACCTCGTACGCCTTCCTCATTCCGGCCTTCATCGTCATCGGCGGCTTTACGTTCGTGGCGATGGTGATGGCCATCTTTCTCAGCTTCTTCAAGTACGACGGTTTCACGCTCGAGTGGACCGGCCTGAACAACTACGCGAAGGCCATTGTGAACGCCGACTTCCACCGGGCCCTTCTGAACGTGGTCTATTACATGGTGGTCGTCGTGACGTTCCAGACGATCCTCGCGCTGACGATGGCCCTGGTCCTCGACCGCATCATGGTGGGCCGCGGCGTATTTCGGACCGTCTATTACCTCCCCGCGATCACCTCCTCGGTGGTGATGGGGCTGATCTTCAGCTGGCTGTTCTCACCGGGCGGCTGGGTCGGCAGCATCGTCGGGATCTTCATCCCCGGGCTGCGCCAATTCGGCTGGCTCCTCGACCCAGGTACGGCCCTGCCGGCGATCATGACCACGACCATCTGGTCGACGGCCGCCTCCTTCATGATCGTCTTCGTGGCGGGCCTCCAGGACATCCCGACGCACATCTACGAGGCGGCGAAGATCGATGGGGCCGTCGGCTGGCGATCGTTGTGGAACATCACGATCCCACTGCTCCGGCCGACGATCTTCCTTGTTGTCGTGCTCGGCACCATCGGCACTCTCCAGGTCTTCGACCAGGTCTACGTCATGACCAACGGCGGTCCCCTGAAGTCGACGCTGACCCCGGTCTTTCTCATCTACACCAACGGCTTTCGCGATTTCAGCTTTGGTCTGGGGAGCGCAGAGGCGTTCATCCTCTTCGCGATCATCTTCGTCTTCACGCTCATCCAGCGCCGCTTCATCGACACGACCGTCGAGTACTGAGGAGCGAAAATGGCAGCCGTCACGGTCAACCAGGTCACGCAACAACCCAATCGCCGCGGGATCATCGTCACGAAGCAGGTGGCGCTCTACGCCGCGATGACACTCTTCGGGCTCATCATGCTGGGCCCGTTCATCCTCGCCATTTTCGGCGCGTTCAAGAGCAGCGTCGAAGTCAACTCCTACCCACCGACGCTTCTCCCCCAGATCTGGCATCCGGAAAACTTTGTCGATGTGGCCAGGCTCTTTCCGCAGTTTCCTCGCTGGTTCGTGAACAGCATCGGCCTCTCCACGGCCGTCACGGTGCTCAACGTCTTCTTTTGCGCGCTGGCGGGGTACGCCTTCGCCCGCTTGAACTTCCCAGGACGGACGGTGTTGTTCCTGGCCGTGCTCGCTACATTGATGATCCCGCTTCAGGTGACGCTGATCCCGAAGTTCATCATCATGAAGCAGCTTGGACTGATCAACACCTATCCCGGCGTCATCTTGCCCAACATCTCGACAGCCGCGGGCATCTTCTTGATGACGCAGTTCATGAAGGCGATCCCGCACGAACTGGAGGAGGCCGCCGTCATCGACGGGGCCAGCAAATGGACAGTGTTCACGCGAGTGATCCTGCCACTCTCCGCCCCGGCGTTGACCTCGCTCGCCATCTTCAGCTTCCAGGGCCAGTGGAACGACTTCCTCTGGCCGCTCGTCGTCCTCAACGACCCGACCCTGTTCACTCTGCCCCTGGGGATCGCCGGCTTCTCGACCGAGCACATCGCCAATACGAATTGGGTGCTGGTCGGCTCGATCTTTACCACGCTTCCGATGGTGTTCCTGGTGTTTTTCTTCCAGCGCTACATCATCAAGAGCGTCGCGACGACCGGCGGTAAGTAGGCGTTAGACGCCCAGGTACGCCTTGCGCACCGCCGGATCCCGGCGGAGGTCGGCCGCCGGCCCGCGCATGACGATGCGGCCGTTTTCCAGCACGTAGCCGCGGTCGGCGATGTCGAGCGCGAGCACGACGTCCTGCTCGACGAGGAGTACCGCCGTGCCGTCCTTGTTGATCGCCTTCACGATCTCCATCACCCGGTCGACGATGTTGGGCGCGAGGCCGAGCGATGGCTCGTCGATCATCAACAGGGTCGGCCGCGCCATCAGGCCCCGGCCGATGGCGACCATCTGCTGCTCGCCGCCCGACAGCGTGCCCGCCTCCCGATCGAGCTTGTCGCGCAACGCGGGAAAGTACCCGAGGATCCGTTCGAGGTCCTCGTTTACCTGCTGGTCGCGGCGGCGGTAAGCGCCCAGCAGGAGGTTGCGCTTGACGGTCATGGTGCTGAAGAGGCGGCGGCCTTGCGGAACGTGAACCATGCCGCTGGCGACGATCATCTCCGGGCGCAGGCGGGTCACGGGTCGGTCCGAGAGATGGACCGTACCGCTGGAGACCCGGACGAGGCCGGAGAGCGCGCCTAGCAGCGTGGACTTCCCGGCGCCGTTGGCGCCGATCAGCGCGACCAGCTCACCCGGAGCAAGCTCGAGATCGACCTCGAAGAGGACGGGCGTCATCCCGTAGCCGGCGGTGAGCTTCTCGACCTGGAGCAGCGAGGTCATGTCTCCTTTCCTTCCTGCTCTCGCGCATAGCGCTGTCCCAGGTACGCCTCGATGACGCGCCGGTCCTTGAGAACCTCAGCCGGTGGCCCCTCGACGAGGATGCGACCGAAGTTGAGCACGAGCGCGCGCTTGCACACGCCCACGATCACCTTCATGACGTGCTCGATGAGCACGATCGTCACCCCGCTGTCCCGCACCCGCCGGACCATGTCGAGCGCCTGCTCGATCTCGACCTGGTTGAGCCCCGCCATCACTTCGTCGAGGAGGAGGAGCCGGGGCCGCATGGCGAGCGCGCGGGCGACCTCGAGCCGCTTGCGGTCGGGGACCGTCAAGCGCAGCACGGGGTAATGCCGCTTCTCACCCAGCCCTACCAAGTCGAGCACCGCATCGGCCTCGCTCAACGCGGCGCCAGGCTGGAGCCGGGCGCCGGGCCGGCCGAAGAGCGCACCCATCGCGGTGTTCTCGCGAACCGTCATCGAGGGGAACGGCCGGACGATCTGGAACGTCCGCCCGATGCCGAGTCGTGCGATTCGGTGCGGAGCCAGCCCGCGAATGGAAGCGCTCTCCCAGCGGATGTCGCCTCTATCCAGGTGATACAGCCCGCTGATGCAGTTGAGCAGTGTCGTTTTGCCGGCACCGTTCGGCCCGATGATGCCCAGGACGTCGCCCGGCTCAACGGCGAAGCTGACGTCGGCCAGCGCATTGACGCCGCCAAATCGTTTGCTGACGTCGCTCAGCGCCAGCAGGCTCATGCGCTGGTCTCGCGCAACGTCTGCCGGAAATACCGCAGCGAGAGTTTGCTTCGACCGCCGAAGAAGTCGATCACGCCACGGGGAATGAAGATCACGCAGACGGCGAGCAAGATGCCCAGGCCGATCTGCGAATAGACCGAGCCGGATCCCCCACCGGCGAGCGTCTGGATGATCAGCTCGAGGACGACGGCGCCGGCCACCGGACCGAGCGCCGTGCCGGCGCCGCCGAGGACGGCCATCAGGATCATCTGCACGTTGTCGGAAACGGCGAAGACGAGCTCCTGGTTGATGAAGCTGTTCCACTGCGCGAAGATGCCACCGGCGATGCCGCTCAGCGCCGCGGCGATGCAGAACGCCGCAACCTTGTAGAAGTTGGTGTTGACGCCGATCACGGCCGCCGCCTCCTCGTTCTCTCGGATCGCCAGCAGGCCGTAACCGAATCGCGTGCGCAGAATGACCCAGGTCGTCAGCACCGCGAGCCCGGCTGCCGCCAGCATCAGATAGAAGAAGAGGAGATCGGAGCGGACGATGGGGAGGAAGAGGCCGGTCGAGGCGCCGAGCGGCCCGACGTTGTTGACCACCTCACCGGTCGCCACCCCCACCCCGAGGGTGGCGACCGCAAAATAATGCCCGCGCAGCCGCAGCAGCGGGAGACCGATGACGAGGGCGAAGAGCGCAGGGACGATGGGCGCCACCAGCAGCGCCAGGCCGAAGGGCCAGCCGCGGTTCGCAACCAGGGCGCCAACGGTGTAGGCGCCCAGGCCGAAGAAGGCGATGTTCCCAAAGCTGGCGTAGCCTGTGAGACCGCCGACGATGTTCCAGGCGGAGGCCAGCACCACGAACATCAGGACGGTGGTCACGATCCGGAACCAGACCTTGTCCGTCAGCAGCGGCAGGCCCGCCTGCTGCGCCGCATCGATCGAGGTCAGCGGCGCCAGGATCACGTAGGCCAGCGCCACCATCGTCACGGCGAAGATCGAACGGCGTAGCCGCGGCGGCAGGCGGTCTTCGCGTGCAATCACGCCAACCGCCCGAGGAGTCCTCTCGGACGCACTACGAGCACCACCACCAGCACGACGAAGGCGATCGCGTTCGCATATCCGGAGCCCAGCCAGGGCGCGCTCTGCCCCAGGACCTCGATCAGTCCGAAGGCGAGCCCGCCCGCCACAGTGGCGCTCACACGACCGAGCCCGCCCAGAATCACCACCGCGAACGCCTGCAACGTGTATGGGTCGCCCGCCGTTGGCGTGATTGATTGGAAGGTGCTGATGATGCCGCCAGCCACCCCGGCGAAGGCCGCGCCGATGGCGAAGGTCAGCGCATAGATGTGACGGAGGTCGACGCCCACCAGCTGAGCGGCGTCGCGGTCGGCGCCGACCGCGAGGATGGCGGCACCGATACGGGTGCGGTTCAAGATGGTCCAGAGGATGCCCGCCAGCACCAGGGCGACGGCGAGCCCGCCGACGCGGATGTACGGGATGGTGACGTTGCCAAGCTCCAGGCCGCTGCCCGAGTACGTCGTTGTGACCGAGCGGAAATCGGCCGTAAAGATCAGCAGCAGCAGGCTGACGATCACGAGGTTGAGGCCGAATGTCAGCAGGAAGGTGAAGAGGAGGGGCGCGCGGATGAGCCGGTTGATGACGCCGCGTTGCAGCGCGTAGCCGATGACGAAGAGAACCAGGGCATCAACCGGCAGACTGAGAAAGGGATCGACGTGCCAGCGGGTGAAGAGGGCCCAGGTGACGTAGGCGCCGACGATTACGAGCGCGCCGTGTGCCAGGTTGACGATGTTGAGGATGCCCCACACGAGGCTGAAGCCGAGGGCGACCGCGACGTAGACCCCACCCAGCAGGAGGCCAAGGATGACCTGCTGGATGAATTGGCTCACGAGGCGGTGAGAGCCTCTGTCCTAGCGCGAGCTCCAGGCGGGCGTCGGGTACTTCGGTGCGCCGTTCGCGACGTCGGTGGGGAAGACCGTGTAGTGGGTGCCGTTCTGGATCTGCTCGACGACCATCGGCTTGTAGATATTGATCCCGCGGCTATCGAACTTGATCTGGCCGAAGAACGTCATCACGTCCAGGCTGGCCAGGGCATCGCGCACCTTCTGCGGGTCCAGTGAGCCGGCGTTCTCCATTGCCTTTTGGAAGGCGAGACATGCTGCCGTCGACTCGGCCACGTGGTAGTCGGGATCGTCGCTGGTGCTGTACTTGGCTTTGTAGGCCTTGACGTAATCGGCGACCGAGAGGTAGAAGGTCGGCTTGTACTTGACCTGCGGCGTCCACTGCGACCCATCGTAGACGTAGTTCGCGTCGGCGCCCAGCGAATTTATGAAGTCCGGGGTCGATGGGCCGACCGAGTAGGCAAAGATCTTCGCGTTCAAGCCGAGCTGCTTGGCGGCCTTGTTGATCGCGATCGCCTCGGCCAGGTGGCCGGAGTTCATCACGATATCGGGGTTCTTTGCTTTAGCCTGGCTGATAAGCCCGCTGAGGTCGGGGGCCGCCGCCGGGTACTGTTTGGTGAAGACGACCTGGATCCCTTTCGTCGGCGCGTAATCTTCGACCGCCTTCGCCACCTCGACGGAGAAGTTGTCGTTCGCGGTCAGCATCGCCAGCGTGGTCGGCTTGGGACTCAGCGTCGCCGCCATGTCGATGACGCCAGTCAGGTATTTGTTGGCCGGCGAGAGGACGCCGAAGGTGTACTTGTAGCCCTTGTTGAAGATCGCCTGCGCGGCACCGTTGGCCTCGACCATCGGGATGCCGTTCTTCTCCGCGACGATGGCGTCGGTTGCGGTGGCGGCGCTGCCGTAGGGCCCGAGGATGAATTGCGACTTCGAATCGGTGATCAGCTTCTGGACGAGTGTGGCTGAAAGGTTGGCCTGGCTCTGGTCGTCTTCGTATTTGATCTGGACGGGGTGCTTGACGTTGTTGACGACGATCCCGCCCCGCTGGTTGATCCAGTCAACCCAGAGGTCGTAGCCCTGCTTGGTCAGGCCGCCCTCTTTCGAAAGGGATCCGGTGAGCGATACGGCCGCACCGAGGACGATGGTCGAACCGGTTGTGGGGGCGTTCGCGCTACTGCTGCCGCCGCAGGCAGCCAGCAAAACGGCCAGCCCAGCCAGAAGGGGTCCGAGCCTCGCCCCTCGCATCCAATTAATGTAGCGCATCACCGGATGCCCGGATGCCGGCGCGGTGGGGCCGTCTGGCGGGAATGCACCAGGACCGTCCGCTCGAACTCGATGACGACAGTGCCGTCCTGGTTGTAGCCTTTCGTGCGCACGCGCACGATTCCCTGGCCGGGCCGCGATTTCGACGGCCGCGCTTCGAGAACCTCCGATTCGGCGTAGATGGTATCGCCCGCGAAGACGGGGGCCGGGAGCGACACCTTGTCCCAGCCGAGGTTGGCCACGATGTGCTGGCTGATGTCCTCGACGCTCAAGCCGGTAACGAGCGAGAGCGTCAGGCAGCTGTTCATCAACGGACGCCCGAACTCCGTGTGCGCCGCGTAGTCGGCGTTGAAATGGATCTCATTCGTGTTGCAGGTGAGCAGCGTGAACCAGGTGTTGTCGGTCTCGCTCAACGTGCGGCCCTTCGCGTGACGATAGACGTCGCCCACCGTGAAGTCCTCGAAGAAGCGTCCCCGTTCGTCGTCGGTCATCCCGATCCTCCTCTTTCGTACGAGCGCGGAAGGCCGAGGACGTGCTCGGCCACATACGCCGTTACGAGGTTGTTCGTCACCGGCGCCACGAGATAAAGGCGAGCCTCGCGGAATTTCCGTTCGATGCCCACCTCGACCGTCATGCCGCTGCCGCCAAAGGTCGTCATCGCCACATCGGCCGCCTCCCAGGCGGCCTCCGAGGCGAGCAATTTCGCCATGTTCGCTTCAGCGCCGCAGGACTTTCCCGCATCGAATAGCGCGGCGGCCTGCCAGCGTAGCAGCGCGGCCGCCCGGGCGTGCATGAAGGCCCGCGCGATCGGGAACTGCACGCCCTGGTTGGCGCCGATCGGCCGGCCGAAGACCACCCGCTCGCCCGCGTAGGCGACGCAGCGGTCGACGAACCAGCGGGCGTCGCCCACGCTCTGGGAGGCGATCAGGATCCGCTCGGCGTTCAGCCCGTCGAGCACCTGCTTAAAGCCGGCTCCCTCATCACCGACGAGCGCATCCGATGGTAGGCGCAGCTCGGTGATGAAGAGGGCGTTCGTCTCGTGGTTGATCATGGTCTCGATCGGCCGCACGTCGATGGACGACCCGGCGTCGCGCAGGTCGACCAGGAACAGGCTCATGCCGTCGGTCTTGCGGGCGACATCCTCGACGCGGCTCGTTCGTGCCAGCAGCAGGAGCAAGTCCGAATGCTGGATGCGCGAGGTGAAGACCTTCTGCCCATTGATCACGTAGCCGTTTGCGTCCCTGCGGGCGAAGGTCGTGATCCGCGTGGTGTCGCTGCCGGCTTCGGGCTCGGTCACTGCCATCGATTGCAGGCGCAGGCGGCCAGCCGCGATCTCCGGCAGGTAGCGGCGCTTCTGCGCGTCGCTGCCGTGGCGGAGCAACGCCCCCATCGTGTACATCTGGGCGTGGCAGACGGCCGCGTTCCCGCCCGAGGCGTTGATCTCTTCGAGAACGAGGC